>WNFW01013620.1_pt1 | contig 10251 bp, 6 predicted proteins | sample 5400131 | NCBI WGS metagenome assembly WNFW01 (sample SAMN13153362, study PRJNA577476) | soil metagenome | isolation source: 20 cm soil or saprolite under grassland replicate 1 | place: USA:California | collected 2016-06-15
CTTCGGCCGCCTCCTGAATCTGCCGATTCAAGCCTTCGATACCCTCGTGGAGAACCTGAATCAATTGCACCGACACCTTGACCACCGCCACCTTGGTCTGCACCACGGCGCGATCCTTCAGCGCGGGCATGGCCTCCCCGATGGCTTTGATCCGGCTCTCGATCAGCTCCCCCTTGCGACTGTGATGCTTGCGAAAAAAACTCCGCAAGGTGTCCGGTCGCGCCGTTTGCAGTGCTTCCAGCGTGGGCCAGCGCTCCAGCAGAGCGCAGACCAGAGGACTATCCACATCCCCAAACCAGCGCGGAATCTGCGGAAAGTAAATTTTCAAGTGGGCTTCCAAACGATTGCTCTGGGCCGTCTTCTCGTCCACTAGCTTGCGTCGCTCCTCCACCAGATTCTGGATGAGCCGCGTAGCCTCCGTATCCGGCGACAAGCGGCGCAACTTCTCCCGATGCCGCTGCACCAGATCCAGCAGCAGGTCGGCATCGGTGGGATCACTTTTGGCCCCTGAGGAATAAAACGCTTTCCGCAAGTTGGCGGTCATGGCCGGCGGCACCGGAAAGATATGCAGCTGCTCGTACTTGCTCAGCAGGAACACCAAGGCTCCGCGGGACTGCTCCACCGCCACCGCAATCGGTCGACCGGCAAAGCGCTGACTCATCTGCGCGACCCAAGCCTCAACGGCCTCCGGCATATGGTCCACTTCTCCGCGCTCACAGGTGCTGGAGTTGGCGTCTTGCAGGCTCCAGACGTGCTTTTGGTCCGCCCAATCAATGGCCAAAAAAGCGGCATACTGGATTTCGGGTTGGTTTTGACTCATGAGTTTTCTTGACTCCCTCACAGGTGCTGGAGTTGGCGTCTTGCAGGCTCCAGACGTGCTTTTGGTCCGCCCAATCAATGGCCAAAAAAGCGGCATACTGGATTTCGGGTTGGTTTTGACTCATGAGTTTTCTTGACTCCTTCCTGTAATTACGAATGTGTTGGTTGCTCTCGCTCCCCCATGGCAGGCCCGACTTTGTTGTTCGAAATCCTTATAGCAGAGTCATTGGCGCGAGCCTGAAAGTATCTGAGTATTCGTCGCAACAAAGCGTATCCCGCGGCTGAAAATCTGGGCATAAACATCGAGTGTTAAGGAAAATTATTCATGACCTCGGGACGCCTGCCGCCGACAGTGTAGCCGGTCAGCAAACTCAAATTTTTCACATTTCCACAGGCACGCGCGCGCAACAACAACTGTGGATATCTCCCTTACTGATACTTTCCCCAGAATCACTATAAGGAAAATGAGCGGCAGAAAAAGGGTGGCCTGCCGAACTCAGAAGGATCCTGGGGGCACGGTGCCGGACGGGCGTAAGAGTGATGGGCCGAACTCAGAAGGATCCTGGGGGCACGGTGCCGGACGGGCGTAAGAGTGATGGGCGGTTCGAAGACACGTGTTTTTTCAAGTCGCTGGTGCCAGTCGCGAGCAAATAGATGGCCGCAAGCAGCAGCAAAGGTGAACTGAAGACACCTGGCATCCACCGGTGAAAATAGATTGAGCTGCCGATATGCAAGGCGGCATTCAACACCCCTACCACGATGCCCAGGGGCAGCGAAACTATGCGAAGCCAGGGGGTTCCGCGAAACGCCAAAGGCGAGAGGCATAGCAACAAGCAGACCCAGCCGCTTCAATGCCAAAGCGCCGCATTCAAGTCGACAGTAATTAGAAGACACGTACGTGGTGTTCGCGTCAGGGTTGGCCCAACCGGCAAAGTCTTCCATTTATATATATACGGGCGGAAAGTCGGAACTGTACCAGTATTTCCAAAAATAATTTTCCGTCTTCGAACTGAAAAACCCTTCCTTCCCTCCACGAAGTTGTTATAGTTCCCCAAGTGTATCACCCTGAATGTGTCCAGGGTTTTGGTGCGCAGTTTTTCGCTAAGTGCCCCGGCGAATCGATTCGCAGTGACGAGAAGCAGGAATGAGTACACGGCCGCAAGCCCGCGAGGTCGCTCCCCGTTTGGTTTGGGAGGGAGAACACATTCCGTGTGCCTCCGTGGCCGATTTCAGTGTGCCATTGCGACCGACCGATGAAGAACTGATTGCTCGCGTTCGGGGAAACGACTCCACTGCACTAGAAACCCTGTTCGATCGATTTGCACGGCTCTTTATGGGAATCGGCCTTCGCATCCTGGGCGATTACGGAGAAGCCGAGGATCTTGTGCAAGAAGTCTTCGTGTATGTGCATCAAAAGGCGGTGCTGTATGACCCTGAAAGGGGCCCGGCCAACAAGTGGATCGTGCAAGTGGCATACCACCGCGCCCTCGATCGGCGGGAATATTTGAACCGAAGGGCCTTCTACGTTGGTACAGACATCAACTCCCTAGCCGATACTCTATTGGGGGAGACAGATCTGGACCGGGAAATCGGTGCAAAGCTCAGCCGGGTTCAGCTCGAAAACGCCTTCGCAGATCTCCCCGAACGCCAGCGACGAACGCTTGAGTTGTTCTATTTCGAAGGCTTGGATTTGCCTGAGATCAGCGAGAAGTTGAACGAGCCTTTGCCAAACATCCGCCACCACTACTACCGCGGTTTGGAAAAACTGCGAAAGAACGCATTCATCCAGAAAATGCGGGAGAAATAGGTCATGACACCGGGAAGAGACGAGTTGCAAGGACACGAAAACTTCAAAGAGCTCTGTGCCATGTCTGTGGCCGGCAATCTGACGGAAAATGAATCAGCCGAACTCAGAGCCCACATGGAGGCGTGTGAAGAGTGCCGCGCGGTATACCAGGAGTACCGCGTTCTGGCGAAAGAGGGAATGCCGATGCTCGCGGCGCGGTTCGACCGCCCGGAACAAGCGAGTAGCTGGGACAGCTCCAACACACGCCGGAAAGTCTTCGATCACATGGCAGCCGAACAGCGAAAGCAGGCCGCCGCGCCCGTCGAGCCGCGCGTTGTGCTCTTACCGAATACTCAAGCTCCACAAAAACTGGCGTTGCCTCGAGCGCTCAAAATCGCAGTTGCCGCGTGTTTTGTAGTTGCGGTCGGACTTGCCGCATATCGAGCCGGCCGGCATGCGGAAGTGCCCACGAAGCAAACCGATCCGTCCGGAGAGGCAAGATTCCTGAAGCTGGCGAACGAAAAGCAAGCCGTTGACAATTTGTTGAGCGCGGACGGCCTGAAATTGAGGCAGTTGCAAGCTGAGATCGCAAAAAAACAAGCCGAGCTCGAAAAACTACGTGCCGAATTGCGGACGTTGGAGGAGCGTACGAACGAGGTTGCAGCGGCGAAGAACCATTCAGACCAGCAATTCCAGGCTGTATCGCAGGAACGAGATGCTCTCAACAAGAAGCTCGCGGATGCGCAACAGGCGTACGAAGGCATTCAAACCGAATTTGCCAGCCTCAAGGCGGACCACGATCAGGTGACGATGCGCTCGGTTGCGTTGCAGAGGCAAGTGGACGATCTTGTAACGGAGAACCGAGACCAGCAACGGCGGCTCGGCAACCAAGATCAATATCTGTCGGCAGATCGCGATATTCGGGAGCTAATGGGCGCGCGGCAGCTCTACATCGCGGATGTATTTGACGTGTCGAGCGACAGCCGGACCCGTAAGCCTTACGGGCGCGTTTTCTATACGAAAGGCAAATCGCTCATCTTTTACGCTTTCGATTTGGATCGCCAGCCAGGCCTCAAGAACGCGAGCACATTCCAGGTCTGGGGCAAGAATGAGTCGGCCCAGGATAAGCCCGTGAATCTCGGCGTTCTCTTTGTGGACAATGAAGCGAACCGCCGCTGGGCGCTTCGGTGCGACGATCCCGAACAATTGGCAGAAATCGACGCCGTCTTTGTCACTGTCGAACCGAATGCGCATGGCAACAAGCCCACAGGCAAGCCATTTCTCTACGCTTAGCTCCGCAAAGAACCGAATCATCCGTAGCTCCGTTCTCCGGCGCTTCCCTCCTCGATGCCGGATGTTGCCGATATTCATTAGGCGGGCAAGCGGTTCGGATTTTGCCGGCCAGTGGCAAGCATTTGTGTGCCGAAGGGGCGGGCTTGTGCGAAATCGTGGGGCTGATTTGCGTAACGCCAGCGGCAATTCCATTGGGAGTGTCAAGAAATGGGGAATTCGGTTTTCATGGGCTGTTCGTAATTCGGACTTGGTACAGAACTCTCCGCAGTCCCGTATTAGTCAAATGAAACCCGAAACTAATTTGGGACGGTCGTTGAGGAGAGGAATTCCGATGCGCAAACTTCTAATTCTCGTTGTGTTGCTAATCGGCTTTTGTTGTGGAGAGGTTCGCGCGCAATCCACGAGCGCGTCGCTGACGGGATATATCACCGATCCGACGAAGGCCGTCATCGTGGATGCGAAAGTCATTGTGATTAACGTGGATACAAGTGTCCGTTACGAGGCGACAACGAATGAGACGGGGAGCTATGACCTCACAAATCTCCCGCCAGGCAAATACCGAATGGAAGTCGAAAAGCCAGGTTTTAAGACGGTCGTGAAGTCGGACATCGAGCTTCACCTGCAGGACACAATCGCTATCAACTTTGAGATGGTCATCGGTTCGGAGGCGGGAGCAACGATGATCAACACGACAGATGCATCTGTCAGCACGGTGGTGGACCGGAATTTTGCAGAGAACCTGCCGATGAATGGCCGAAGCTTTCAGACCCTGATTCAGCTTACGCCGGGTGTGGTTACTGTTCCGAGTAATCCCAGTGACGGCGGACAGTTCAGTGTGAATGGACAGCGCGCCAGCTCCAATTACTGGATGGTGGACGGTGTGAGCGCGAACATCGGGGTGAGCTCAAATAGCCAACGAGGGAACGGTCCTGGAGGGACGCTCGCCTCTTTCAGTGCTCAAGGTGGGACAAACAGCCTCGTTTCCGTGGACGCCATGCGGGAGTTCCGAATTGAGACCTCCACGTACGCGCCTGAGTTTGGGCGAACGCCGGGAGCGCAGATTTCTATCCTTACACGGTCGGGCACGAATCAGGTCCACGGGACGGCGTTCGACTATTTGCGAAATGATCTTTTCGACGCCAACGATTGGTTTGGCAACAGGGCGGGCCTGAAAAAGCCGGAAGAACGCCAGAACGACTTTGGAGGCACGTTCAACGGTCCGATTTTGAAGAATCGAACATTCTTTTTCTTTTCGTATGAAGGGCTTCGGCTTCGCCTGCCGCAAGTCGGGCTTACGACGGTTCCCGACGTGACCGCGCGGCAAAATGCGGTGCCGGCTATGAAGCCGTATCTGAATTCGTACCCGTTGCCCACGCCCAACGCCCCAGACAACACCGCGATTGGTGTAGCCCAATTCAATTCCAGCTTTTCAAATAAGGCCACGCTCGATGCCTATAGCCTTCGGATTGATCACAGATTGACAAACAAGATTTCTCTCTTTGGTCGGTATAACTACTCTCCCTCCGAAATTGATCAACGCGGGAACGGTCGGTCCTTAAACATAGTCTCACCGTCGCGAATCACGACTCAGACGGCTACAATGGGAGGTACATGGAACATCTCTCCTACAGTTACTAATGATCTCCGATTCAACTACAGCAGAACGAATGGATCCACCAGTTCTTTTCAGGATAACTTTGGAGGTGCTGTTCCGTTAGCATCTCTTCCATTTCCGAGTCCTTTTACGAGCCAGCACGCGAGTTTTGTTCTTCGCGTCTTCTCACTGAAAGGTAGCCTGATTGTAGGGCATAACGCACAGAACCTCCAGCAGCAGATCAACGTTGTTGATAACCTATCCGCACAGAAGGGTTCGCACAGCCTGAAGTTCGGGGTAGACTTTCGGCGCCTGTCGCCGAAGACAGCTCCTCCGTTGTACACCCAAGCTGTCATCTTTCGTAATGTTGCACCATCGTTTGAAATGGGACGGAGCTTTCTTGGAGCCACACAGTCTTTTGCCGACCTAACGTTGTTGTTTCATAACTTGGGCATATTTGCGCAAGATACGTGGCGCATAGCCCCTCGTCTGACCTTGACGTATGGCCTCCGATGGGATCTGGATTTTGCACCGTCTTCGGCGAGTGGTCCGAGTATCCCGGCAGTGACGGGCTATAATCTGAACGACTTTTCGCAATTAGCGATAGCACCGAGTGGAACACCGGCATTCAAGACGACTTACGGCAATGTGGCGCCCCGGCTCGGCCTAGCCTACCAACTCATTGAGAACCAAAACTGGCAAACGGTACTTCGGGGAGGGTTTGGTGCGTTTTATGATCTAGTCAGCTCCGAGACTGGGAACTTAGTTGGCTTTGGTGGTGGTCCACCTTTTTTTGCAAACACCACCTTTTTTGGCGCGACCTTTCCTTTCGATTCTGCACACTCCGCGCCCACGCCGATTCCGCCGACAGGTGATATCTCGAATGTGTACGCCTTCAATCCGAGTTTGAAGCAGCCCTACACGCTTGAGTGGAACATCGCGCTCGAGCAAGCGCTGGGAAAGCAGCAGACTATATCCGCCTCGTACATTGGCGCCGCGGGAAGAAGGCTCTTACAAACGACAGAGGTCATTTCGCCCTCGACGAACCCCAATATTGGGACTGGGAACTTCATCGACAACATAGCGGCATCTAACTACAACGCGTTGCAGATTCAGTTCCAACGGCGGTTATCACATGGCCTGCAGGCGCTCGGCTCTTATACGTGGTCGCACTCGATTGATACGGGTTCCGCTGGTTCAACCCAGCTTGCCTCCAATGCGGGGACGCCGGGGAGCAACTCAAACGCTAATCGGGGGCCTTCAGACTTTGACATTCGCCACGCGTTCTCGGTGGGATTGACTTACGACCTTCCTACCCCCAGGACCAGTGCTTTTACGTACGCGATTCTGGGTGGTTGGTCCCTTCAGAGCATCATTCAGGTTCGCTCCGCCCCGCCGGTCGACATTTTTGACAGTAACCCGAATTTTACTTCCTTTAACAACGGCGTCCTTGCGGATATTCGACCCGACATAGTTCCGGGACAGGCCTTTTACCTCTTTGGAGCAGAATGTGCTTCCGTGTTTCAGGCGTCGGGAGACCTTGGTCCAGGGCAATCATGTCCTGGTGGAAAGGGATTCAACCCAGCTGCGTTTACGGATCCACCAGCTGACCCCAACACGGGTAACCCAGTCCGGCAAGGGACGGCACCAAGAAATTTTCTAAGAGGCTTCGGGGCCACCCAGTGGGACTTTGCAGTTCACCGTGACTTCCCTATTCGCGAATCGCTGAAGTTGCAGTTTCGCGCCGAGATGTTCAATGCCCTTAACCATCCAAACTTTGGACCACCAAACGGTGCATTCGTCTCCCCTCAGAACGGTGGACCTGCTGGGTTCGGGCTGTCGAGCCTGATGCTCGGGCCGAGCCTTGCAGGGCATAATTTGGGCGGCGGAGCCTTCGACCCCTTGTATCAACTTGGCGGTCCACGCTCCATCCAATTCGCTCTGAAGTTGGTCTTCTGACGCGAATTAAGAATCAGCCTTTGAAACCTGACAAGGGCAACGGCTGGGGAAAGGAACGCGTTCAGAAGGGGCGCAGAAATGGCGGTGTGATTTTTCCATTTGCCTCTGCAGTCAGTTTTTTTTCTTTATTTGATCTCCAACTGAAGATGCGTCGATGATTACAAAGAGCAGGTCGCGGCTTGTTCGAAGTGTTCTCTTTCAGGGGGCATTCGTTCTCTTCACCGCCCTTGGGGCTTGCGGGCAAATTACTGGGACTAAGGCTAAGCGGGCTGTAACCGTTGCGGACTCCATCCAAATGACTGGGCTGTTGGAGTCTGACTATCGAATAGGCTCATCGAAGGGGCATGTCGCGAAGTTTTCACCGGACGGGAAGCGCTTCATCGTCATCTCGCAAAAAGGAAACCTGCAGAACAATACGAACGAATATGCTCTTCTTCTCTATCAAACGCCCGAGGTGTTCCGCAAGCCCAAACCAGAAGTCATTCTGACAATGACCTCATCATCAAATGGACCAGCGGTTCTAAATCTCAAGTGGCTTCCTGACAATGAAACAGTCGCGTTTCTCGGTGAAAACCAAGGTGAAGTGCCTCAAATCAATACCTTCAACATCAGGACTAAGCACCTCGATAGATTGACGAACCATCCCACGCCAATCACGCAGTATGACGTCAGCAGCAACGGCGAGGTGGTTGTTTTCGATGCGCCTTCCCCGACAGAGAAGATCATTGGTACTGCAGAGGCCCGCCGCAATGGGATCGCCGTTTCGATAGAAGACCTACCCCAAATTTTAGCGGGTGATTGCTTTCATCCACCTGCGTACAATAGTTATCAACAACTCTTCGTCAAACTTAAGGAGAATTCCGAGAGCCACGCTCCGGTTGATGACTTTATCGATTCCTTGATACCGATTTCACTTTCACCAAGCGGCAGGTACGCCGTTCTTCAGGGTTTTGTTCGAAATGTCCCCAAGATTTGGGAACGCTACCGAGACCCCGAGATCAGAAAACGGGCAATCGAAAAGCCACCCAAGGGCAGTTATGCGAACTTGTTGCGATATTTGTTGCTGGACACCAAGACGGCGGAGGTAACGCCTTTGCTGGATACTCCGCGAAATTCACGCGTACGCGCCACTTGGGCACCGGATGGAAATTCGGTTCTTCTTTCTGGGGCGCGCCTCCCGATAGACATAGAGGATGCAACAGAGCGCGAAGAGCGCGAGAAGTACGTTTATGTTGTCGAGGTCTTTGTTCCAAGTAGAGAAGTCCTGAAAATTAGGCACGACACCGACAACGAGACGCTATTTCAGCCGAGGTGGGAAGGCACGAATCGAATCTTCCTGGAACGGGCATTTGGGAGACCGGATAATCCGGTGCCCGCTGCTTACGAAAGGAACGGTTCCCTTTGGAAGGAAGCACCAGTCAGACTGGAAGACAGCAAAACCGTCGCTCCACTCAATGTCGTGCTCGAAGAGGACATGAACAGCCCGCCTAAGGTCTATGCCTCCGATCCCGAAGGCAAAGGCAAGACGTTACTTCTGGATCTCAACCCACAATTTACGGATCTCGATTTCGGAAAGATTGAGAAAGCTATTTGGAATGGAACGGACGGCCACGAATTCTCGGGAGGGCTTTTTTGGCCGCCGGATTATATATCGGGGAATCGATACCCGCTGGTGATCCAGACGCACGGCTTTAACCCGAGTGTATTCTCGATGGACGGCATCCCTTATCCGCCCGCAGCCGCCAGGGCTCTTGCGAGCAGAGGTTTCTTTGTACTTCAGGTGAACGGTCCTAACAAGGATTACGCTGATTACCAAGGCAACGATCCACAAGAAGCGCCCGTTCAAATGGCCGCGTATGAAGGGGCGATTGAGTGGCTCGACAGCCGGGGCTTGATTGACAGAGATCGCGTCGGGCTCGTTGGCTTCAGCCGAACCGTCTACTATGTCGCCTACACACTTACACATTCAAAATATTATTTTGCTGCCGGGATCATGGCAGACGGTATCAGCGGAGGGTATTTCCCATATCTTGCGTTTCCATTTGTAGAACCGGACTACGAGTTCCTCAATGGGGGTTCGCCGTATGGCCGAACCGCCGCTTCCTGGTGGGAAAACTCTCCCGGATTCAACCTAGATAAGGTTCACACTCCTGTCCGCCTTGAGACACATGGCAGCTTTGCGTCTGTGCAAATACTGAGCGAATGGGAATGGTTTGCGGGGCTGTCGCGTCTAAATAAGGCGGTGGACTTAATTTACTTACCGGACGGATCCCACATCTTGGTTAAGCCATGGGAAAGGATGGTCTCGCAGCAGGGCGCCGTTGACTGGTTCTGCTTCTGGCTGAAGGGTGAAGAGGATCCCGATCCCGCGAAAGCCGAGCAGTACAAACGCTGGGGCGAACTGAAGAAAATGCAACGGGAGAATGGAGCCAAGGCGAAGGCTGCCAACGAAAAACCCGCGCCGGTGAATTGAAGAGGAAGAAAGGAAGAAACAGCCAGAGAGACGACATAAGTAATTGCGGTGCTGGCACGGGAGCGTCTTTCTTTGCCGCTTGCCACTGAACACTCGCCACTGTATTTTTCTAGGATACGAACGGAACCCCGGATTTGCTAACAGCGCGCTGGCCTTCACGTGCGGCTGTACCGCGTGGGCAGGACCGCAGTGGAGCGCTCTGCCATCGGCGATTACGCGCGAACAACGACGTGGGGTCAAACGAAAGTCTGGCGTAGCTCCAGTCACTCAACGCAGCAGGTCCAAGTCCGAACGCCACATAACGGGTTTGGATACATAACGCGGATT
>WNFW01004477.1_pt1 | contig 10247 bp, 7 predicted proteins | sample 5400131 | NCBI WGS metagenome assembly WNFW01 (sample SAMN13153362, study PRJNA577476) | soil metagenome | isolation source: 20 cm soil or saprolite under grassland replicate 1 | place: USA:California | collected 2016-06-15
AAATCGATTGTTCATGTCAATCACAACACATATGCCACCCGGCACGAGCAAATTGAAAATGTCTCTAACACAGTCCTGCTCTTTTTTTGCGTCGTGGCAATATCGAATTGTGTTTACCCCGAGAACGAAGTGAAACGAATTCTGGAGAGACGACTTCTCTGTTCCAGCCGACGCCGCAAGATTGCTAATCAAGCTTTCATTCTTGGCGACATAGAATTCAGGGCTGCGCAAATCCTGCCCCCGAAGATAATCCCTGGCCTCACGTTTAGCCGTCTCAACCATCGCGGGTGAAAAGTCAGCGCCAATAGCTTGTGCAACGCGAATCCTGTTGCTGCTCAGCGTCGAAATAAGTCGAAGCAGATTCATCCCGCCTCCGCAACCAAATTCCAGGATATGAATGCCACTCTGGAGAGTTTGCTGAGGCAAGAGGCTCAGCGCTTCAAGGTAAATCGCTTTATAATCATGATCGAGAAGATAATTAATTCCCGAACCTGCCGTGGCCCAGGTGTACTTCGAGATCTCATTCTCTGATGAGTATTGGTCTAAGAACGCATTTGTTTCCATAGATTTATCGATGTTTATAGAATCATTTAAGTGAGTCGTCAGAATTGAATTATTTGAATTGCCCAACGTCGCCTTAAGGCCGGATATGGCTTTTGGGTGCCGTCAATCGAAAACTGTTTATCTTTTCGAATCGCAGAAGCGTGGAAAAAATCGCTCTCAGCTTTTTCATTTGTTCATGCCGATGAAAACGCATTAATTCCGGCGACACAGCCCGGTTGACTCTTCGCAACGCGGCCCAAACGTAACCCAAAAGCAGGGCAATTCCACCCAGCAGAACGGGTTTCTTTGTCATGCGATACGTTACGCGGAACAATTCCCACATTGGGGAACCGCCCAGGTAATAGTCTTTTTCCCCATAAGAAAATAGTGCACGCAAAGGGCCTTTCCCAGCTGTCCCAAGCGTTCGGTAGTGATGAAATCGCTTTTCGGAGAACGACCGGACTTTCCATCCCTTCATCCGTGCTGTCGTCACAGCGATCCAGTCGATTCCTCCCGCACGATTCGGAATGTAACCTCCTACTTCCTCAAAACACTGCTTCCGGAAAAGCTGGCATCCGCCAGCGACGTGGTTCTCACCCTCGAAACTATCTCTGGCTGTGTCGTAACCGCCATCCTCGGTAAACGGCGTGCCGGCGACGCCTAGCCGTGGATCTTGGGCAAACTTTCCAATCAAGAACTCCAAGTAATCCGGGTCGAATGAAAGATCCGCATCAAGGTTTCCGATCACATCAAACTCAAGCGATCGAGCCCGGTCCAAGCCGGCATTGAAAGCGTGAACCTTTCCAGCAAAACTTCGATCGATCCGCTGCGGCCTCCTGAAGAGTTCGATCCATTGATAGCGGCTCACATAACCTTCGACGATACGTGCTGTCCGATCGGTCGAGCCATCATCTACTATCACCCATCGCTCAGGCAACCGGGTCTGCGCGATCATGGAAGCAAGGGTCCTTTCAATGAACGCCTCTTCATTGTGTGCAGGAGTGATCAGGACGTATTTCATGACTGATGGCCGATGACTGACAATGGAATATCGAAGGCAGTAGCGTTTCGCCTGGTCTCAATCGTGTCTTGTCTACCTTCACAGTTCTGCCCGGCATAGATTTGAGCGAAGATCTCATCCATGATGCGAGCGGTGAGGATGATTTCGCGGTAAGGGATAGGAGGTGGACTGCCAGATCGGATGCTGTTGTAAAAGCGCTCAATGAGCTCCTTCATTCCGGAATCCTGGTGAAGCCGCTGCCGAACAAAATTAGTGACGTTGATGCGCGCGTTCCTAAGGTGTTCGCGGGCAGCGCGAAGCGGCGGTATGAAGTACGTTAGATAACTCTTACAGGGTCGGTTCTTTTTTCGAACAACGGTCCCGCTGATGTGATCGACGACGATTGAACCTTCCGGACCGTATAGACGCAACTGGTTGAGCCCTTTGAGTTGTGTCGAAAAACAGAAAGATGCAGTCCTGCCTGTTTTGTCCCGAAGCAACACCCTTAATTCGTCCAGGATCTGTTCGTCACCCAAACTCTTAACTTGCGGACTTTGGCCTGCAATCGCTGTGATCTCCGTTATGTCGTCATCAAGAAATTCAGAAAGCTTCGCTACTCCATGACTGATGATGTTGTGGAGCAAGCCACCCGGTAGCTTTCGGACCCAATGGTTTTGGTTTTGCAAAAGCGCTTTTGCATATGTCGCGTCGCCTAGGTCATAGGAAAAGTAACTCTCTAAATGCGCCGGCTCTCCACCGACAAATCCTTCTCTCATCAGACGGCGCATTTCCAGCATTTCGAGCGTAAACTGAAGATTATGTCCCGCGGTGATCTTAATATTCTTATGTTCTGCGAGCTCGACTAATGACTCCGCCTCTTCACCAGTGACCGTAAAAGGTTTCTCCAGATAGACGTGGCTTCCTGCTTCCAGACATTCTCTCGCCAGTGTGTAGTGGCTCTGTGGTGGCGTGGTGATGTGAACAACATCGGGTGAAACAGCCTTCAACATCTCCTGAGCATTGGAGAAAACGCCCGGAATTTTGAAACGCTCGGCAAGCTGCTGTGCCATGAGCGGTTCCTGATCGCAAACTGCAACGATGCTGCAATCCGGAATTCTTCGGATAGCGTGTACATGCTGGTCGGCAATTTTGCCGCAACCGACTATTGTGATATGAAGCATTTAATTAGAGATCACGTCCCCCGTTTGTCCCGAATTGCGCAAGGAATGTTTGCACCGCTTGTTTCATCGGCACACGCGGCGTCCAACCCAGTCGTGTTTTGAGTTTCTCGTTGGAGTAGCGCTGACTCTTCCAATTGGCCGCGCAGCGGCGACGGTTGAAGGCGGGCGGAAGCTGACCCTTTGACCATTTCGAATATTTTTCCCAGGCATAGCATGCGCTATAAGCAAACCAGTACGGAACACGAACGGACCGAAAGCGCCTGGCTACTTTGTAGGTTTTGAGAAACTGGCGAGCAGTAAGGAGGTGATCATCAACAATATTAAAGACTTCACCATCGATTCCCGGAGTGAGCCCCGCGAGGACAATGGCTTCGGCGCAATTATCGACATAGGTCAGTGGCAAAGTATGCGAGCCGTTTACCTGGATAAACGGTCCGAAAATCTTGATCCCGACCCGCCCGTTTAACTCCTGTTTGCCAGCTCCGAAAACGTAACCTGGCCTCAGCGTCACACACGATAGCCCGTAGCGTTTCGCGTATTCCCGGACAATTTCTTCCTGTTTAAGTTTGCCGAAACCATAAGCGTCGAATCGCTCTTGGGGAGCCGTTTCCAACGGGCAGGTTTCATCAAGAAGGCCGTTGGGCTTTAAGTTCAAATTCGAATAGACTGCAAAAGAACTGACATTCACGAACCGCTTTGGCTTTCCACTTTCGACAAATGCATCCATCAAATTGCGAGTGGTCAGTGCCGAGTTCATGAATGTCCCGGCGAACGACTTCTCCATCCCGGCGGCAAGATGAATGATTACGGAAACATCCTGCGTCGCCTTTCGGCAGTCCTCGCGTGAAAGGAGATCGCCGGTAACGATCTCAACATTTCTTCCGGCATCGACGGAACCCAGCGCCTGTTCAAGGCGACCAATTCGGCTGGGAGATCTAACGAAGCAAAATATGTTGGAAAAGCCGTACTCGAGGAGGATCTCGACGACTTTGGTTCCGATGAAACCGTTAGATCCGGTGACCAAAATACGATCATCCAAGGATATAATGTATTCCGAATTCATGCGGGGCGTCGGTAATTTGAATCGCAATAAACAGCTGCTTAAAACTGGAAATATATAAACGGCACCGCGCTAGTTGCTCCAAAAAAGCTGAGCAATACCACCAGAGCCGCATAGGCCGTAATGCGCACGGGAATGGCGCGCTCCGGGAGTTCCTGCGCCCAGTTGCGATCCTTATTCACTAGCAGGTGGGTAAAGAATACCGCGGCCAGCGCCAGGAGGATATAGGGCGAGACCCACCGGACACCATGGCCCCAGGAGAGCATACGGCTCAGGTAGGTGCTTGCATCGGCAAAAGATTGAGCACGGAAGAAGATCCAAGCTACCAGCACGATACTGAGTGTAAGCAAACGCGAGAACAACGTCCACATCGCTTGGAAGACAGGGCGATCCGCTAATTCGGATAACGGGTTCCAAGTCATCCAGGCTCTATTAACTGCCAGCGCCACACCATGGATTCCGCCCCAGATTACAAAGGTCCAACCTGCACCGTGCCACAGTCCACAAAGAAGCATGGTGATCGTGAGACTAATCGTAGTGCGAAGAGTGGCACTTCGAACATTTTTTCTTGCGATTTCCATGGGTATGAAAACGTAATCGCGAAACCAGGCAGATAAGGTGATATGCCAGCGACGCCAAAACTCAGTGATCGTCACTGAGCTGTACGGCATCTGGAAATTCTCGGGAACTTTGATCCCAAGTATGAGCGCGCAGCCGATTGCCATATCAGAGTAGCCTGAGAAATCACAATAAATCTGAACGGCGTAACCCATAGCACCCAACAAAAGAGTTAGCCCATCATATTGTCCCGGAGATGAAAAGATTAGATTAACAGGACTGGCAATCTGGTCGGAGATGACCAATTTCTTCACAGCCCCCAACAGGAAATAACACAGACCGGATTCGATTGCCGCGGCATTTGCGCAAATGCGCTGCTGCGCTTGCGACAGGAAGTCGCCCGCACGCATGATTGGGCCGGCGAGGAGCTTTGGGAAAAAGGAAATGAAGAGCGAATAATCTCTAAGGCTGCGGGTCGGATGAATGCGTTCGTAATAAATGTCCAGCACGTAGCTCATGCTGGCAAAGGTAAAGTAAGAGATGGCCGGTGGCAGAATAATATCGTAATGAGGGCGATTGAAATGCATGCCCAACGCGCTCAGTGCCAGCCAAACATTTTCAAGGACAAAGTTACTGTACTTGAAGAATCCCAGCAGCCCCAGGTTCGCCACAAGGCTGCAGATAAGCAGGCGTTTTCGATGAATTGGATTCTCAGTCTGACCCAGTTTGCGCCCGATATAGTAATCCGACACCGAAGTAAAAATTAACAACACGATGCATGGTACGCTCCAGGTAAGATAGAAGCAGTAGCTCGCCGCTAAGAGTAGCCACTTCTCGGCGCTGACGCCGCGGAGACAACTCCGCAGGAATATGACTGCCAGAAAGAAGCATAGGAATTCAAATGATGTAAAAGCCATAATTTGCGGGAGTACCTTTACGAGGAGGTCGGAAATGATCCCCGTTGCAGGGATAGGCTGATACTCTGCCAATGAGGCACCCTCATTGGCACCCGCTTCATGCTCATAGCTCGATGAGTGATACCAGTGTTTTGCACGCTTAAACCGACGAAAAGCTGAGCGCCGATGTTCAAACCGGCTTTTCCAGTTTTGAAGTCAGCAAACGCTGCAGGTCACCGATGTTTTTGAGCTTTAGGACTTCGACCGGTTTAAAACGGACATGAAAATGGTTCTCTACAGCCAGAATGACGTTCACATGGTTCAAGGAATCCCAACCCGGAACCTGAGTTGCGAGCGTTTCATCCTTGATATCCCAGTCATCCAACTTGAGCGCCGTAAGTATAACGCGCTTTAGTTCCTGCGTAATCATTGCTTTTGGACCCCCTTGTCTCACGGCTAAATAAGATTCTTTCTTTATTCGCTTTTCTGCTTGGTTTTCCGGCAGAGCTTTTGATCAGCCAACGCGGTGGAACAAGATAGACATTTGTTATGGACACATCGATTGCCATTGCTGCCTCGATTATATCCATTTTCAGCTTCCTCTGCTTTTGATCCTCGGTTATGCCGCTCTCCGCGATCACTGCTACGTGCTCGGTTCCCAGCTCTCTATCTTCTTCTCCAAAGGCAACTACTCTTCCTGGAATTACGCCTTCCACTTGGCCCACAACATCTTCCACGTCCTCAGGATAAATGTTGTTTCCGGCCATGATAATTATGTCCTTCTTTCTCCCAATTACGTAGTAGTCGCCGCCGCTAGCGAATCCATAATCGCCGCTGTAGTACCAACCATCACACAGCACCTCCGCCGTCTTTTCAGGATAGTTCCTGTAACCATCAAACATCGATCTGGACCTAATCGCGATCTCTCCAATCGTTGTCTCGCCAATATCTTGGCGATTTTCATCGACGATTCTCACTTGGCAACCGGCAATTGTTTTGCCCGATGAGACACATATCCTGGCTCGGTCTACATCGTCGGAAATTTTGACCTTTCCCTGTGCCAGCGCACTCCTATCGAGAGCCAACAATGAGGGTGGCGTTCCCGGCGGTGTCTGCGTTGTCGCAAAAGTCGTTTCGGCCATGGCATAACAGGACGAAATGGCCAAAGGATTAAAGCCGCAGCGCCGGAATCTCTCCACGAACCTCTGATGACTTTCATATCTTACCGGTTCACTGCAGTTGATAACCAGTCTCCAACTCTCAAGACTAATACCGTCAAGTTCATCGTCGGCTATCTTGTCGGCCATCATATTATAGGCAAAGTTCGGAAGCCACGAAATCGTTCCACGCTCAAGTGAGACCGCGTCGAGTAACAGCGATGGTACTATTACCCACTCGAAAGGGTCTATTTGAACTGTTGGTATCCCAAACGCCAGTGGCAGATGAAACGCGGCGATCAATCCCATATCGTGATATAAAGGCAGCCAACTCACAATTTTGTCACTCTCATTCAATCCAATTGCCTGCGCGTAGCATTGGACATGCTCCAACACCGCACGGTGTGATAATAACACTGGCTTTTGCAATCCAGTGGTTCCAGAGGAATGCTGAAGCAACAATGGATCATCACGGTTCACCACGCTGTGACGAGTAATAACGCGATCCCGTTGTTCTTTCGTCAAGGCGTCTCCCGTCTTCCATTCCAGGGGGAAATGCAGGCCTTTAATTGTGCTGTCTGGTTTTTGGAGCGAAGGGCGAAGAGTTTCCTCGAGGTCGCGTTCCGTGAAAACCCAATCAAGACCCGAGCGTAAAGACATACCGTCGATACCTTGCCGGAACTTATCGGGATGCAAACGCGGATTCGGATATGCCAGTAATGCTGGGATAGCTCCCACACAGACCATGGCGAGATAAAGCGGGTATAGCATGCTGTTGTGTCGCATAATGATGGCGCAGACATCCCCTTTGCCGATATCACGCTCAATCAACGTTGCTGCCAGGCCTTCCGCAGTCTCGATTAACGAAGAGAACGTCCACCTGAACGGCTGTTCTCCCGCGACCCAATGAATGATGGCGTCTCGATCGGGGGCGCGTTCAGCGTTCTTACACCATCGATTCCAGATTACGTCTTTTTCGCTACCGAGTTCTTTTATCATAGCAAAGTCCTGGACTTCTTCGCGATCTCTCGAGGCTCCTTACGTTGAACCAGACTGAGTCGTGTGCTTTTGAATCGCATCTCAAAAAGATAAAGACGGACAATTAAGGAAAGGAGCGAGAACGAGTATGGAAGATCGAGCCTGAAGATTTGAAAAAACACAGTCTCGAACAGCTAGCTCGGCACATTTTTCAACAGGCGTAAATTATCCGTCTACAGTGCGTTGCCTCAGCCAACCTAGGAATGCTTCCGTCGCGATTCGTTTTCCGGTGTTATTGAGATGCACCAAGTCACCGAAACACTCATCCGAATTCAGAAGAGCTAGTTTGTCAAGACGCACAAACTTGGCTTCGGGATCGATACGCCGGGCTTCGTCCAAGGCGCTTTCGAAGTCATGAGCCACTTGCGGTGTCACGAATTCGTGAGCATACGCCGGGGAAACCGGCAGAACCACCACGATGACGGAACCGTGCTTCTGGGCCCGAAGCAGCATGCGCTCGAACGCTAACCTTTTAGCTCCGTTGAATGCATGTTTCCCTCCGGTTTCGCTGCGCATCTGAGCAAGTCGCCAGAGAGTTTTGTCTGGCGCCCAGTCACTCACTTTTGCGTCAGTTGCACCAAAATTCATTACTGGGTCACGCGGCAGTACCAAGGCATTTGCGCGCTCCTCGGCGGCCGAGGATGGTCTCAATCGCTCGGGTAGTAGCCTGCGCAGTCCCACCAAGACTGCTTCCGAGCTACCTGCAGCAGGAAACAACTTTTGGAGGTAACTCAGCGGATATTGACTCAACAATCGCTTCGAAAATTGCCAGCCGGGCCTGCTTTGCCAAAGATCCAAAATGGTTTGTGCTAACGGCACTACGCTGGCACGGCCTTCACAAAGGTGATACTCATTCAGATCATAGAGGTCTACGCCGATTATCATCAGGTTCGTGTTCTTTGCGAGAGGTTGAAACACTTCCCATTCGGATGGCGTCGACGCAGCCACACCCCAGCTCTCGATTCCCTGATCCAAGGTTTTCGAAACTTCAGGCCAGGAAAGCCCGAACTGCAGGAGGGACGATCCAGCGCAAAACACTTGGGGCCCGGCCTCAGGCCCAATTCGGCGATAAATCGGCGTGTAATTTGGCAGTTTAATCCCGAAGGCCACGAGGTAATTAAACGCAATTGCAATGACGAGCGCCGAGCAAACGACAAGCAAGAGTTTCGCTTTCTCTAGCACATCTGGTGATCGGCCACGGACGACGCGCCGAGGTATTGATAACCCAGTGACTGTGGCCTTTGACTGAACTGAAGACAGCATTTTGTAAAAAAAGAAAAGCCTATTTTTAGGGACCGACTCTAAAGTTTTTAAGCTCGGCAGGAGGACGACGTTTCAGCCATATCAGTTGCCGGGGTTCTCCTGGCCTTCAGCCATTTCATTTGTGGGGTTTTCGTTTGGCTTTTTTCCTTGCCTTCTGTCTTGCTTTTTCCCACCCCAGGGCTGCCTTTTCCCGCGCAGGTTGTGTTGCGAGTTCCCTTTCGCATTTCGTGTCATCTGCTCCGGTGGCCGTACGCCGTTCACCAGCGGGTGCGGATAAATGTAAGGCGTGTAACCCGGCATCGGGGTGTTATTGAAATAGTGCTCGCCCGGTCGAATAATCAGGTCGCCTTGTCCGAACCCGACCTGCTGCGTGCCTCCCGAAACGTTGTTCCATGCGTAGCAAGGTTCTGTGGCTTGGTCGTTCCATCCAGCGGGCTTCACTGGCGGATCTCCCGTTATCAGAGAACCTTTTGCTCGCCCCGGCTGGTCAAGGGCTTGAAGAACCTTGTAAATCTTGAAGGTATCGCCTACAATAAAAGCCAGGTTGTCAAAGACGCCTCCTGCGAATGTGATTCTGTTACTTGTGTTCGACCGTATCTGAGCGAATCCGGGCGAACCGCCAGCGTCCCGCCTAATCGTGTATCCAGCCCATTGATTCGATGTCCAAGGAGATCCACTGACCGAGACGGTGTGATTGCCGCCGGCTGACGCCGTTCCAGAATAAAACGGCCCACTGTTTACGTCCCATTGGCTCACACCGTCTGCTTGGTTCCACGGTGCAAACACGTCGTCAGCTCGATATGCTTGAAGTGTGAACTCTGTTAATCCTGTCCAGTAGCCGGTGATTGTGTTGTCGTGGAATAGGATCACGCCGCTGCGCATCTTGCCAACGAATCTGTTCCGGTCGCTTCCGGTGTATGTGTTGTTGTAAACCTCAACCGCCCTTACTCCGCGAGCACGCTGGTTGCTTTCGGTTCCATGCGTCTCGACAGTCCCGTCAAAAATCTGATTATGCCTGACAACGAACCTGCCTCCCGCGTAGGAGTCTGTCAGTCCAAGCTGGCCGTTGCCGTTGTTCCTGTAAACGTTATCCTCGATGAACAAAAATCTGCAGAAGGTGTCATGGACGATTATGCTGTCTCCATTCTTAGTCGCTCGGATAATTGTGTTGTGATCTATGACTCCGATAACCGTTTCGACAACTATCATCCCGTTCAGATCATCGAACTGGCAATGATCCATCCTGAGCCTGCTTCCATCCGTGTTGCTTCCGGTAAATTTGAGAATCCCGGCGAGATTATTGGTGGTGCGGCCGCCATCCTGAAATTCAATCCCGGTGATACGCGTCAAGTTGCCAGCAGCAAGAGTGCAGTCTAAAAGCGGGCCGGATGCGGATTGCACGGCGTCCTTGATGATTGTGCTGCCTACACCGGCTCCCTGTAAGATGACGGCCTTCGTGATGTGAACGCCCCTCGTCCAGATAAAAGTCCCCGCCGGCAGCGTGATGGTGTCGCCGTTCTGCGCTTGGTTATTGTGAATAGACTGAACATT
>WNFW01004056.1_pt1 | contig 10246 bp, 10 predicted proteins | sample 5400131 | NCBI WGS metagenome assembly WNFW01 (sample SAMN13153362, study PRJNA577476) | soil metagenome | isolation source: 20 cm soil or saprolite under grassland replicate 1 | place: USA:California | collected 2016-06-15
AACATCGACGACATTGTTGATGGGACGCGATCCGACTGCCTGAAGTCGCTGAACGAGCCAATCCGGACTCGGTCCAACCTTGAGACCGGTGATGACCGCCCCGGCATAACGAAGACAGCCATCCGTGTCTTCGAGCTTGACCGTGACATCGCCCACCTTTCCCGAGGTCGCCTTCACGGTATGGGTGCGAATGACGAACCCTTTTTCTTCGGCGATCTCCGGTCTCGTAACCGTGCCACCCGTCGCGGCCGCAATCTCGCGCGCCAACCCTTCATGCGATAGCAGGTCCGCCCGGTTGGGGAGCACATCGATCACGAGACGCGTGTCTCCAATGGGCATGGCGTCGAGGAATCTGGTTCCCGGTTCCGCGGCGATGGTCAGCGCCATGATTCCCTCGTGGTCCTGACCGAGGCCGAGCTCGCGGGCCGAGCAGAGCATGCCTTCCGACAGGGCACCGCGAATTTTTCGCTTCTCGACTTTTACTCCGCCCGGAAGAACAGCTCCCACCGGTGCGAATGGGTAGAGAGTGTTGACCGTCACATTCGGCGCGCCACAGACGACGTCGAGCACCGTTACTCCGCCTGCATCCACCTTTGTCGTCCACAGATGATCCGATTCCGGCATCCGATTGGCCTCGACGACGCGCGCGATCACGATGTCGCGCAGGTCATCGCGAAGCGAAACGAGATCGTCCACGGTCGCGCATCGCGACGTCAGAAGATCACGCAACTCAGTCGGCGTGAGACTGAACGGCACCAGCGTGCGGAGCCACTCGTAGGAAGCGTTCATCGCGTAGGGGCTTTCACTGGACGCGAGCGCTCCATGGCCCAAAGCGCTGATCCCCGTGAAGTCTCATCGGGCAATCTGGTACAGGAATCTCACATCTGAGTCGTAAAGGACTCGAATGTCGGGAATGTCGTAGCGCAGCATCGCGATTCGCGCTGGTCCCATCCCGAATGCCCACCCGGTGTATCGCTCTCCATCCAGTCCAGCGGCGTTGATAACTGATGGATGGACCATTCCCGAGCCAAGTATCTCCATCCAGCCCGTACCCTTGCAGCTGGGGCAGCCGGAGCCGTGACACAGTTGGCACTCGACGTCCATCTCCGCTGAAGGCTCCGTGAACGGGAAGTAGCTTGGCCGAAAGCGCGTTTTGGTTTTGCCGAAGAATTTGTTGGCGAAATGCGTGAGCGTCGCCTTGAGATCGACGAAGCTGACTCCCTCATCGAGAGCGAGCCCTTCTATCTGCGCGAACATCGGCGCGTGCGACGCGTCGAAGAAATCACGGCGATACGCATTGCCCGGACTGAGGATTCTGATCGGCGGCTTGTACTTCTGCATGGTGCGGATCTGGACCGGCGAAGTGTGCGTTCGCAGCATCACGTTCTCGCCCAGGTAGAGCGTGTCGTGGAGATCGAGCGCGGGGTGATCGGGCGGAAAGTTGAGCGCGGTGAAGTTATACCACTCGGTTTCCGCTTCGGGGCCCAGCGCGATCGTGAATCCGAGCTCGCGGAAAATCTCCGCTATCTCCTCGATTACGAGCGTGACGGGATGCTTGGCCCCGCGCCATTGCCGGCGCGACGGCATCGTGAGGTCGAGCTCCCTCTTGGACACGCTCGCGGCTTCGAGCTGTCGGCGTCGCTCCTCGAGTCTCGCCTCGAGTTTCGCTTTCACGGCGTTGATCAGTGAACCCGCCTCGCGCAGTTCCGCCGGCGCGAGCGACGGCAGCTGCTTGAACAAGTCCGGCAGACGTCCAGACTTTCTTCCGAGCAGAGACGTGCGCGCCTCCTCGAGCAACGCAGCAGTCGTCGCTGCATCGATCAGCTGGTCGCCTTCAGTCGCGAGCGCGGTTACCAGTTGCTGGAATTCCGAGAGCGTCACGGTTCAGAGCCGGCTGGACGGGGTTGGCGTGGGCATGCGTGCTGTCTGGACGCATGAGCGGCGGCAAAAAAGCAAAAGGACTCGACCGCGCTGATGGAGATTAGCGCCGGTAGAGTCCCTTTCAAATCCTTGCGGGGCCTTACGCGGCGTCCAGTGCCGACTTCGCCTTCTCGGCGAGCGCGGTGAACGCTGCTGAGTCGTTGACGGCGATGTCGGAGAGAACTTTCCGATCGATCTCGATCCCGGCTTTCTTGAGGCCGTGCATGAACACGGAGTACGACATGCCGTGCTGGTGCGCGCCCGCGTTGATGCGGACGATCCAGAGCTTGCGGAAATCGCGCTTCTTATTCTTGCGATCGCGGTAGGCGTATTTCCAGCCGCGCTCGACGTTCTCCTTCGCTGCCTTCCATAGCTTGCTCCGGGCGCCGAAGGCGCCGCGGGCGGCCTTCATCACCTGCTTCTTGCGCTTCAAGCGCGCGACATTCGATCTAACGCGTGGCATTTGTCTATTCCTCTACGCCTGGAGCAGGCGCTTGATGTGCTTCGTTTCGCCGGGAGTGACAATCATCGTGCCCTGACGGAGGCGACGTTTTCTCTTCGGCGATTTCTTGGTCAGGATGTGGCTCTTGAACGCTCTCATGCGCTTGACCTTCCCGGAGCCGGTGATCTTGAAGCGCTTTCTCGCGCCCTTGTGCGATTTCATCTTCGGCATGCTGTTTCCCGATTTATGTAGATCGAATCTTCGCGACTACTTCGGCGCGAGAATCATCGTCATGAATTTCCCTTCGAACTTCGGGTCGGCCTCGATCTTCGCCACGTCGGCGAGCTCCTGGGCGACCCGATTTACGACCTGACGCCCGAGCTCGGGGTGGGCGATCTGTCTGCCCCGAAACATCAGCGTCACCTTCACCTTGTTGCCTTCCTGCAGAAACTCTCGCGCGTGGCGCGTCTTGGTCATGAAGTCGTGCTCTTCGATCCCCGGACGGTACTTCACTTCCTTGAGATGAATCACGTGCTGCTTCTTCTTTGCCTGGCGCGCCATCTTCGCCTGCTCGAACTTGAATTTCCCGTAGTCCATGATGCGAGCCACGGGCGGCCTCGCCATTGGTGCGACTTCGACAAGATCCAGTCCCTGCTCTATCGCCGCGGCCAGCGCCGTTTCGACGTCCATGATTCCGAGCTGTGCTCCGTCGGCGGCGATGACTCTGATGGGACTGATGCGAATCTGTTTGTTGACGCGTACGCGCTTGGTTGTGTCCTGGATACGAGCCCCTTTACTCGAGTAAAACAAAAACGCGGACCCTTCACCGGAGTCCGCGCCACTATACACTGCCGTACTGGCTGTGTTGGCCTGAACTCCTGCAGCACACCTCGAAGATCGAGGGCCAAAGGGTGGGGTGATCCGCCCGGATCATCCGCTTATCGCATTGTGAGGACGTAAGATAGAGAGCCAGGGACCGCCATGCAAGCGTTAGGGCTGAACTGCGGCGGAGGTTTCCAAGCTATCGCGCAAGAATCGGCGAGCCAACCTCGAGCGCGGAGCCGGCACCGCCTTCACTCCGGCTTCCCCACGCTCCACGCCCAACCTAGATTCGCGGAATGCCCAAGAAGGTGATCGGCGGCAAAGCCGAAAAGCGAATCTCGGTCGATGGGATTGGAGGCGTCTTCCTGCAGGCGAACGATGCGAAGGCCTTGTCCACCTGGTACGCGCACCATTTTGGACTCAAGCTCGAGACCTACGAGGACGGAAAAGTCTACGGCACCGAGTTCAAGTACCGCCGTCTCGGAGATTCGTCGAAAGTGGATTCGACCGTCTTTTCCATCTCGCAGTCGAAGGCGGACCTGCCCGCCGAGCGAAACGAGTGCGTGATCAACTACCGAGTCCGGGACCTCGCGATTTTCCTCGAGCAGCTCAAGGCCGAGGGAATCGAGATCGAAAAAACCGAGGACTTTGATTACGGGCGGTTCGCCTGGATACGGGATCCTGAGGGGAATCGGATCGAGTTGTACCAGCCTTTGTCATAGGGCAAACCAAAAAGAGAACTGCACCGCTCGTCACGGCCAAAGGCAGAAATGGTTTTTGTGAGACCCTTAGCCTGAACCGCCCACCAACCGGTACGCTCTGCCATCGTGCTCCACCTTGCCCCACGCGACGGTTGCGTCGTGCTCGAAAATCAGTAGCCACTGTTCCTCGAGCGCCTGCTTCAGGATCCTTCGCTTTGTTTCCAGAGTTACGAGCGGCTCGACATCGTAGCCCATGATCCACGGCAGCGGCAGGTGCGCATGCGTCGGAACGAGGTCACCCAGATAAAGCGCCCGCTCCCCTGAGGACTCGATCAGAATGCTCTGGTGAAAGGGCGTGTGGCCGGGCGTCGCGACGACTCTGATTCCCTTCACTATCTCCCTTTCGCGCGATACGAATTCGATTTTGTCGGCGGAGACCAGCGGTGCGTAGTTGCGGTCGAAGTAGCTGGCGGCGGTCCGCTCATTGGGCTGCGTCGCGTACTCATATTCGCCGCGCTTCACGACATATGTGGCGTTCGGAAAGCTGAGCTCGAGCGATCCATCTGGTCCGATCCGGGTATTGCCGCCGGCATGGTCAAAATGGAGATGGGTGTTGATCACGAGCGCGATGTCGCTCGGCGCGACACCGATTTGTCTGAGCCCATCCTCGAGCAGAGTCTCGCCGTTCGCGCCCTCGTTCTCGATGCCGTATATGTCCTTGAACTTTGCGTTCTCCTTGTTGCCCGCGCCGGTGTCGACGAGAATGGGTCCGGAAGGATGCTCGATGAGGAGGCATCGCATTCCGAGCTGTATTCGATTGCGCTCGTCGGCAGGGATGCGCCGTTCCCAGAGCGGTTTCGGCACGACTCCAAACATCGCGCCACCGTCGAGACGCTGTCCGCCCGCCTGGATCGCATGGACTGTGAATGCGCCGATCTTCCGGCGCTCCACGAGCGGAGTCGGTACGCTCACGCCGTGGTGTCGCGCGTTACCGGCGTGGGCATTCCCGGCGGACGCCGCTTCTTGCGACGCGCGGCCGGAGCGCGGAGAAGCGTCTGAAGATCGTCCCAAGTGGCGCAGCCGCGGTCAGAAAGATCCGAGAGCATGCGCACCAGACACTTCGCCGTCGCCAGCGCGTCACCGCCCGCACGATGCCGATTGTGGATCTCGACGCCGTAGTAGCGAGCGACATGGTCGAGCGAGCGTCGCGAGAGCTGCGGAAGGACTTTCCTTGCCATCTTCACCGTGCACAGCCGCCGGCCGCGCAACTGTCGTCCGGTGGAGCGCGATAGCTCAGAGCTGACGAATCGCCAGTCGAACGTCGCGTTGTGCGCCGCGAAGACGTTTCCTTCGAGAACGCTGAGCACGTCAGAGGCGATGCGGTCAAAGGTCGGCGCGTGCCTCACCATGTCCCAGGTGATGTTCGTGAGCTGCGTGACGAAAGGCGGAATCGGCCGCTGTGGATTCACGAGCGTCTCGAACACTTCGACAATCTCGCCATCGCGGACGACGACGGCGGCAAACTCGGTGATGCGGTCGTTGAGCCACGCGCGGCCGCCGGTCGTCTCGGTGTCGACAACGACGTAAGACAATTTGTGCAGCGAGTCTGCTCCGAGCGGTGTCGCGCGCCCGCGCCCGCGCGCAATCTCGTATGGCTTGCTCGCGCGGTCTGCCAACATCCAGCGTCCGTCGCTGGCGCGCGTGAACTGCGCCCGACCCGCGAACATCGCGTGCGCCATGTGCTCCGCCACAATCCGTGGCGCGCCGGGAAGACTGCAGATGTGTCCAATCAGGTCCACGACGTCGGCCGGGCCTGCCGACAGATAGCTGAGCGCGCGAGTTGTGAGAAGAGTTTCTTCGGGCTCGGAGTAGACTCCGCGCGTCACGTCCACGGATCGTCTCGCGTGATCGGACAGGTCATGCAATGCGGGCCACCACCACCGCGAACGAGCTCTCCACCTTCGAAGGTGATTGCCGCACGTTGGTGCGCCGGGATGTCCGCATCCTTCGACAGGAAGTCAGACGCAGATATCATTTTGAAACCAGCTTTTTCCAGCTCTCGCAATGTCGTCTCGTTTCGCGCGTAAGAAGTAACAACGCCGGGCCGCAACGCTGTAAAGTTACAACCGGATGCCCATTGCTCGCGGTCCTGGACGATTCTTTTAGAGCCGCCACACAGAATTGGTTCCATCGGTAGCCCGCATTGTTTCAGCGCAGCGAACAGATCAGGTTGCTCCTTCATGCGCGTCTCGCCCTTCTGCCACAGGAGTATCGGCAGGCGATACGGCCCGATGAAGTGGGGAGGATAAACGACGCATAGCTCGCGGTCCACGTGCGTGAAGATCATGTCGAGGTGGATCGCTGTCTCCTCCTTCGGCATCACCACGACGATGAGATTGTTGACCTCCGTCTGCTCGAACAGCAGCGTCGCCAGGCTATCGATGCCCGCCGGGCTCGATCTCTCGCTGAAACCGATGAGCAACACGTCTTCCCGTAGAGGGTGAACGTCGCCGCCCTCCAGCGTGTGATTGAGACGTCGCTCAACTGAGCCGTCGTAAAGAATTCCCTTGTTGCCGAGCTTGGGATGAGAAGTGAAGAGTGCTTTCATGATGAGCTCCTCGGTCCAGCGCGCGTGAAAGCGCATAGAGCCGATCATCATGTTCTGGTTTATCGCCATCGCGGCGTCGCGAGTAAAGAAGAGATTGGGCAGCGGTGGCAGCGTGTAACTCGATTCGTTCAGCGTATGCGAAAGTGGGCCGGGCTCCTCCTCCCTTCCCTCGATGAGAAGCGTGACGACATCCGCCGGTGGAAGCTCACGCAGCTCGAGCGCGAGTGGCTCGAGGGGAACGACGTCCAAGGTTTCCCGGATGATCAGCTCGCGCACCTTGGGATCCTCGAGGACGTCGGCGAGCAGATCTCGCACGTGCAAAACCTCGCAGAACCGCTCGAGCACCTGGACGAAGCGTCGGTGCTCGCGTTGGGCTAGATCGCTGTCGACAATGTCGTCGTACAGAAAGTCCGCGCGGGTGCTCGGCGTCACGGCGAGGAGCTCGTTGCCGGGGCTGTGGACGAGTACCGTGCGCAGCGTGCCGATTTCGGACGTGACGTGAACGGGCATGCAGGAAGATAGCGGAGGCGGCAAGGACTGCGTTGCGCGTAGCCGGCCACACGAGTGCATAAGCGGGGAGCTCTTAGCTGGTTAGCCTCTTAGCCGGGAGCTAATTCGGCAGGCCACGGGAGCACGTTAAAGGAGTCCCACTTCGTTGTTCTCCCTATTCCTCGTTTCTCTTGGGCGCCTGGGTTGAAACAGAGAAGCACGAAGCAATAAAAAGCTCCGAGCTAAATAGCTGAAAAGCTAAGAGCTCCCCGCTTATGTACTCGTGTGGCCAGCTGGGCGCGACGAGTGTCCGTGCCGCCTCTCCGCTTATGTACTCGCGTCGCCACCTTGCGACGAGTCGGCAGTCGAATGCCGTTTGTTGCCGTGTCGCCCCGTTCGCGATTAGTTTGTGAATTACTTCACAAGCATCCTTTGAAGCGGATCGCGGAATCCACAGTCAGGCGCCTTTCCCTTTATCTGAGCTTTCTCGAGGGAACCGAGCGCGATGGGCTCGAGACGATTTCGAGCGACGAGCTCGCGCGGCTTGGCGGGACGACTTCCGCTCAGGTTCGAAAGGATCTCTCGCTCTTCGGATCGTTCGGAAAGCGCGGACTCGGCTATTCCGTGCCCGAGTTGTCGGAAAAGCTGCGCGAGATTCTCGGACTCGGTAAGGAATGGCGCGTCTGCATCATCGGCGCCGGCAAAATCGGCGCGGCCCTCGCCCGCTACCGCGGATTCGCCGAGCGCGGGTTCATCGTCACGGCGGTGTACGACATCGATGAGAGTAAGATCGGCAAGCGGTGGGAATCGCTTACGGTGCGGCCAATCGCGGACCTGGAGAAGGACGCGGCAAAACAGGATTTCGACATCGCCGTCGTCGCGACGCCGGCCGAGAGCACGCCGGGTGTCGTGAAGCAGATCGTCCGCGCTGGGATCAAGGCCATTTTGAATTTTGCGCCGATTCAGATTTCGGTGCCTGCCGATGTGACGGTTCGGACGGTGAACATGGCGATGGAGCTCGAGGGATTGTCATTCGCGTTGAGCAATCGGGGTGAGTGACGGAACTGAAACCGCAAAAAACTGTACCGCTCGTCTTGCGGCGAGCTCTCAGCTTGCCTTTTGAAGTAATCGAAATAAGGTTGCAAACTCCTGCGGAGAGACGACCTCCGGTCTCGCAGTCGGCTCGATCCCACTCTCCTGGAGGATGTCAGCCGCCTGCTCCGCCGACATTCCGCGCACCGATCGCAACACCCGCTGCATCTGCTTCCGGCGCTGTCCGAACGCCGCCTGGACAAAGCTTCGCATGGCACTGAGCGATTGGTGTGGAACCAGTGGGTTCTTCAGCGGAGTGAGTCGCACCACCGCCGACTCCACCTTCGGCGGCGGACGGAACGCGGTCGCCGGAACCGTCAGCACCTGCTCGATGGCGGCAACGACGGCAACGTTGACCGTCAGCGCGCCGTACGCTTCGTCACCTGCCCTGGCCGCCATACGCTCAGCCACTTCGCGCTGCACGAGAAAGACCGACCGTCTCGGAATCGGCGGCTCCAGCGCCTTGAAGATTATCGGCGTCGTGATGTAGTAGGGAACGTTTCCGATCAGCAGATAATCGTTCCCCAACGAAGTGGCGAGATCGGTCTCCAGGAAATCCGCTTCGACAATCTCGATATTGGATCGCTCGTGATACTTCTCTCGCAGACCCTGGGCGAGCGCACGATCAATCTCCACGGCAACGACTTTCCCGCTTCGCTCGACGAGGATATCGGTCAGGGACCCGCGACCCGGCCCCACTTCGACGACAGTGTCACTCGACGTCGGCGCGAGGGCGTCGACGATCGCGGTGAGAATCTTTATATCGGTGAGAAAGTGCTGCCCAAACTTTTTGAGAACCGGCGGCTGCCGGCGACGACCTCCGCCGGGCGTACGCGGCAAGATCAGCTCCTGAGGACCACGAGCGTCAAGTCGTCGCGCGTCGGCACCGCCCGCGTATGCACCTCGAGCATCTGGAACACGCGATCGACGATGACCTTGGTGTCGTTCTCGCGATTCTCCTTGATGAGCTCGAGGACCCGCTCTTCGCCAAGGCGCTCGTCCCTCAGGTTGCGCGCGTCACTGATTCCATCGGTGAACAGCACGAGGAGATCCTTTCGTTGGATCCAGCTCAGCGACGCGGTATTTGGAACGTCGTCGATCATGCCGAGCGGCGGATTCACGGCCGCGAGCCGCGTAACAGTTCCTTCCTGACTGATCACGAACGCGTGTGGGTGGCCGGTGTTGGCATAACTGAGTTTGCCGCGGTCCGGATCGACGACACCGTAGAACATCGAGATGAACATCTCCGTTGTCTCCAGCTCTTCGCGCAACGATCGGAGAAGTGCGCCGAGCATCTCGCCGGGATTGACGAAGTTCTGCGCGTGAATGGCGGAGGCGCTCATCGCGAGCGCCATGATCAGCGCCGCGCGGTAGCCGTGGCCCGACACGTCGCCGATCATCACGCCGGTAGTGTGATCGCGAAGCTTGAAGAGCTGATAGAAGTCGCCGCCGACGCTCTCAGCCGGAATCACGCGCGCCGTCACCTCGGCCTCCGGCGCGACGACGTCCGTCGAAGGCAGAAGCTTCATCTGCAGGTCGTGCGCGAGACTCATCTCCTGCAACAGCCGCTGCCGATCCAGTGAAGCGCTGACGAGTCGCGCGTTCTGAATTGCCGTTCCGATCTGCGTCGCGATCGCGGTGACGAGCTTCTGGTCTCCCGCCGTGAATGGTTGGCGCGAACGCCGGTCCGCCAGGTTCACGACGCCGAGCGGCTGACCGCCGGTCGGGGTCGTCCACATGATCGGCACGGAAAGCATTTCGCCTCGCCCGTACGGCGATTCGGTCCCGAAGGTAACTCCCTTCCCGACTACGATCAGCGGATGCTGGGTGCGAAATACCCGCGCCGATACGCTGCTCGCGTCGTCGGCGCTAATCGGCAGAATCTGCTCCTTCGGCACTCCGAGAGCGGCCACGGCCTGCAGCGTGTTCGTGCGTGCGTCGTGCACGAGAATGGAGGCGACGCGTGCGCCAACGGTCTCCGAGATCTCAGTCAGGATCGTAGCCGCCGCGTCTTCGAGCGTCACGGTGCGTCCCAGTATCTCGCCGATGGTGTAGAGGAGATTTATTTCCTCATAACGCTCGGCGAGCTCGGTCGCGGCGTGCTCGACCTCGAGTGCGGCCTGGGTGAATTGTGACACCACCGGCATCAGCAGCTTGATGTGTCGCTCCTCG
>WNFW01015033.1_pt1 | contig 10246 bp, 10 predicted proteins | sample 5400131 | NCBI WGS metagenome assembly WNFW01 (sample SAMN13153362, study PRJNA577476) | soil metagenome | isolation source: 20 cm soil or saprolite under grassland replicate 1 | place: USA:California | collected 2016-06-15
TGTTGCTGTAACCGTAAGTGGTGTGGTTGGGCTCGAGGTAGACGGCGCGGAGTTGCGATTGGAAAACGCCATCCTCCGGCCCCGGGCTATCCGCCGCACGGATGCCGGGCGAGAGGAGCGTTGCAGCGAGCGTCGCTACCAGGATCGAAGAGTTCGACCGCATCGCCGACTCCCTTCAGCCTTGCCCCGCCCGGGGAATTCGCGTCGTTCAGGGCGAAAGTCTGCGCGCGCGATCCGGCGGGTTCAAGCGCTCGCGGCGCGCTGCCTCAAGGCCGCGAGCACCGGCGCGGTCGCCGGGCGCACGCCGCGCCAGAGGCGAAACGCCTCGGCCGCCTGCTCGACCAGCATCCCGAGTCCCTGCAGCGCACGTGCACAGCCCTGCCGCTTGGCCCACTCGACGAACGCGGTCGCGGACTTGCCGTAGGCGAGGTCATAGCAAACGGTCTGCGGGCCGATCGCGCCCGGCGCGATCGGGGGAATCTCGCCGGAAAGGCTCGCGGAGGTCGCATTGATGACGATGTCGAAGGGACCTTCACTGACTTCCTCGAAGCCGACACCCCGGAGCTCGCCGAGATCCTCGAATGCCGCGGCGAGCGTCGCGGCGCGCTCGGGCGTGCGGTTGGCGATCACCAGCTCCGCGGGCGCAAGCCCGAGCAGCGGCCCCAGCACCCCGCGCGTTGCGCCCCCCGCGCCGATCACGAGGATCCGGCGGCCCGTGATGACGAGGCTCAGGTTGTCGCACAGGTCCCGCACCAGGCCGGCGCCGTCGGTGTTATCGCCCAGGATGCCGTCGGCGCGCGCCATGAGCGTGTTGACCGCCGCGGCCTGCACGGCGCGGGGCGTGAGGTCCTCGGCGAAATCCGCCGCCGCGATCTTGTGGGGCAGGGTGACGCTCAGGCCGCGGCCGCCCTGCACGAAGAAATCGCGCGTCCACTCGCGAAAGACCGCGGGGGCGACGTCGAACAGGCGGTAGCTCATTTCCTCGCCGGTCTCGCGGGCGAAAATGCCGTGAATGAACGGCGAGAGGCTGTGCGCGACCGGGTGGCCCACCACGCCGTATTGATCCGCCCCTCTACTCATTGGGCGGATTCTGACACACCCGCACGCTCGTGCCCCCGGCCGGGCCCGCCGCGAGGCAACGCTGCAGCTCCGGGAGCCACACCTGCGTGCGCTCGAGCGTGAGATAGGGCGGGTTTGCGATGAGGAGGCCCGAGCCGTTGAGCCCAACGCGCGAGTCGCGCGGGTACAGCCACAGCTCGCTCACGAGCGCCGGCGCCGGGAGAGCACGCGACAAGTGCGCGAGCCAGGCGGCGGTGCTGCGCTCCTCCTTGATCGGATACCAGGCCGCGAAGACTCCGGTGGGGAAGCGCCGCAGGCCTTCCGCGAGGGCCAGGCTCACGCGTCCGAAGTCGTCGCGCGTCTCCTCGTAGGGCGGGTCGATGAAGATGAGCGCACGGCGCTCGGGAGGCGGCAGGAAGGCGCGCATTCGCTCGAAGCCGTCGCCGCGCTCGATGTGCACGCGGCGAGCGCCAGAGCGTCCGGAACTCAAGTCCGTCGGCGCGAGGTCCGCGTCCACGTGCGCGGAGAGCGCTTCAACCGACGCCTTGAGCGGCTGCGCCTCGGCCGCAGCGAGCTCGATGAGCACGGCGCGATCCTGCGGCCGCAGCTCGAGCGCGGCGATGAGGGGCGATCCCGGATAGAGATGCCGGTGCCCGGGTCGGGCGCGGAAGCGTGCGAGGAGCGAGGCGTACTCGCGCAGCTCAGGCGCCGTGTGCTCCGCGGCCACGAAGCGCCCGATGCCGGCGGCGGCCTCGGGCGACGGGCTCGAAAGGTCGTAGCTGCCGCGGCCGGCGTGAGTGTCGAGGTACAGGAACCCCTTGTCCTTGCGCTCGAGCGCCGCGAGCAGCGCGAGCTGCGTCACGTGCTTGTGCACATCCGCGAAGTTGCCGGCGTGGAAGCCGTGGCGGTATTTCATTGCGCGCTCACTTGCCGACTGCTGGAATGTACACCAGCGCCGCGCCGGGCACGGCGGGAGCGAGAAGGGGTGCAGCGCGGTGGCCGAGTACTGGTACGACAGCCACGATGGCCTCCGGCTCTTCAGCCGGGTGTACTCGGGTCCCGCGGCGGACGCGCCGGTGGTGCTCTGCCTGCACGGCCTGATGCGCAACAGCCGCGATTTCGGCGACCTGGCGACGCACCTGGCGGCGCGCTACCGGGTCATCGCGCCGGATATCCGTGGCCGGGGCTTCTCGGACCGCGACCGGAACTTCAACAACTACACGATTGCGGTGTACCTGCAGGATGTTGGGGCGCTGCTCGCGGGGCTCGGCGTCACGAGCGTCTCGATCGTCGGCACCTCCATGGGCGGGCTCATGGCGATGGTGCTCGCGGCCACGGAGCCGGCGCTCGTGGCGCGCATCGTGCTCAACGACGTGGGCCCCGAGGTCGACCCTGCGGGCCTCGCGCGGATCCGCGGCTATGCGGGCAAGACGGCACCCGTGAAGAGCTGGGCGGAGGCCACCGCGCAGGTGCGCGCCCTCTACGGCGCGGCGTGGCCGGGGCTCCCCGACTCCCGCTGGGAAGAGATCGTGCGCCTGAGCTACCGCGCCAACGCCGCGGGGCTCCTCGAGGTCGACGCCGATCCTCTGATCAGCGAGCCGCTGAAGGACTGGAAGGCCGTGGCGCCGGATCTGTGGCCGCTGTGGAAGAGCCTCGGGGCACCGATCCTCGCCATCCGCGGCGCCACCTCCGACATCCTGAGCGTTTCGACCCTCGAGCGCATGAAGCGCGAGAAGCCGGACCTCCGGACGCTCACCGCGGCCAACCGCGGTCACACCCCGCTCCTCGATGAGCCGGAGTGTCTCGCGGCGATCGACGAGTTCCTCGCTGCGGGAGCTTAGTTCGAGGGCTACTTCAGTCCGCGCACCCGAGCGGGCGCGGCGCCCGCCGTTTTCGCGCGCGCCTTTCTCGGTGCGCTCTTTCTTACGGGTGCTTTCGCCGCGGCGCGCTTGCGGCCCGCGTGGGCCGGGGGCTTGGCTGGTACGGCCGCCGCGCCCTTGGGGGACTTCGCGGCTGCGGAGGCGCCCTCGGCACCCGCGGGCGCGCCGGCAGGGCGCTTGCCCCTGCCGAAGCGCCCGAACCTCGAGCCGCGCTCCGGCGCCGCCGCGAGCAGCACGCGGCACTCCTCGAGCGTCAGCATCTTCGGGTCGCGGTCCTTCGGGATCTTGGCGTTCTTCTTCTTATCCGTGATGTACGGACCGTAGCGGCCGTTCAATACCTGGATCCCTGCCTCCGCGAAGTCCTGGATGATGCGGTTGGCATCCGCCTCCTTCTTGAGGCGGATGACCTCGAGCGCCCGCTCGAGCGTCACCGTGTACGGATCGTCCTCCTTCAGCGAGGCGTACTTGCTCCCGTACTTCACGTACGGGCCGAAGCGGCCGACGTTGGCGACGATGGTCTCGCCTTCCGGGGTCTCGCCGAGCGTACGCGGCAGCTTGAACAGCTCCATCGCGTCGGCGAGCGTGATCGAATCCATCTTCTGTCCGGGACGCAGCCCCGCGAAGCGCGGCTTCTCCTCGTCGTCCTTGGTGCCGATCTGCACGAACGGTCCGAAGCGGCCCATGCGCACGGCGACGGGCTTGCCGGTGGCGGGGTCCTTGCCGAGCTCGCGCGCCTGCGCCACCTGCTCGCGCGTGACGGTCCGCTCGATCTTCTCCACCTGTTGGATGAAGGGCTTCCAGAACTTGTCGAGCGGCGTGGTCCACTCCTCCTCGCCGCGCGACACCGCATCCAGCTCATCCTCCATGGCGGCGGTGAAGCCGTACTCGACGTAGCGATGGAAGTGTTGGGTGAGGAAGCGATGGACGATCTTGCCGATGTCGGTCGGCACGAAGCGCTTGCTGTCCATCTCGACGTACTCGCGGTCCTGCAGCGTCGAGATGATGGACGCGTAGGTCGAGGGCCGGCCGATGCCGTGCTCCTCGAGCGCCTTGACGAGCGAGGCCTCCGTATAGCGCGGCGGCGGCTCGGTGAAGTGCTGCTCGGCGGCGAGGGCGGTGAGGCGCACTCCATCGCCGACCTCCATCGGCGGCAGCACGTGATCGGCATCGTCGGCCTTCATGTCGTCGGTGCCTTCCTGGTACACCGCGATGTAGCCCGGCTTCACGAGCGTCGAGCCGTTGGCGCGGAGCAGATGTCGCTGCTCCCCGTCGGGTCCGGCGAGCGCGTCCACGGCGACCGTGTCGAACAGCGCGTGACTCATCTGCGAGGCGACCGCGCGCTTCCAGATGAGCGAATAGAGGCGGTACAGGTCCTCCTCGATCTTGCCCTCGACGTCGGCGGGCGTGATGGCGGCGGAGGTCGGGCGGATGGCCTCGTGGGCCTCCTGTGCATTCTTCGACTTGGTCTTGTAGACGCGCGGCTCCTCGGCGACCTCGGCGGCGCCGTAGAGCCGCGCGGCCACCTCGCGGATCTCGTGCACCGCTTCCGCCGCGAGCGACACCGAGTCGGTGCGCATGTAGGTGATGAGACCGACGCTCCCCTCGCCGATGTCCTGTCCCTCGTAGAGCTGCTGCGCGAGACGCATGGTGCGGCGGGCGTTGAAGCCGAGCTTGCGGGCCGCCTCCTGCTGGAGCGTCGAGGTGGTGAAGGGCGGGGCCGGGTTGCGCCGGCGCTGCTTGCGGTCGATCGCAATGACCCGCAGCTCGCCGCTCCCGTCGCTCCCCGCGCCGGCCGCTGCGCGCAGCGTCCGCTCGACCTCGCGCGCCTCACCCTCGCTCGTGAACCACGAACGCGGCGATCTCCTCCTCGCGCTCGCAGATCATGCGCAGCGCCGGGCTCTGTACCCGGCCCGCGGACAGGCCCCGTCGCACTTTCTTCCACAGCAGCGGCGAGAGATTGAAGCCGACGAGGTAGTCGAGCGCGCGGCGCGCCTGCTGCGCGTTCACGAGCTCGAGCGACAGGCCGCGCGGCTGCCCGACCGCCTCGCGGATGGCGTTGCGCGTGATCTCGTAGAACACCACGCGGTGCACGTCCTTGCCGTCGAGGTCGCCGCGCTCGGCCAGGATCTCCTTCAGGTGCCAGGCGATGGCCTCCCCTTCGCGATCGGGGTCCGTGGCCAGATACAGCGCTTTCGCCTTGCGCAGATTTTTCGCGATGCTCTCGACGTGGCGCTGGTTCTTGTCGAGCACCTGGTACTTCATCGCGAAGCCCTTGTCCGGGTCGACCGCGCCCTCCTTGGGCACGAGATCGCGGACGTGCCCGTAGGAGGCGAGCACCTCGAAGTCGCGGCCCAGATATTTCTTGATGGTCTTGGCCTTGGCGGGCGACTCGACTATGACCAGGTTGTCTGCCATGACGTTGAGAAGAATGCCCGAGCCTTATAAACGAAAAACCGCGGGCGAGCCGCGGAGCTGAGGGTGAGGCATCACAGGCGCGACGCTCTCAATGCGGAGCATGGCTGCGCAGCTCCGCGATCAGCCCGCCGAGCCGCTCCACCGCCAGCTCTCCTTCCGGCTCGCTCGAGAGCACCATGAGCACCACCCACTTCAGCTGCTCGGTGTCGGGCTCGTCGGCCTCGAGCGCGAGCAGCCGCTCGATCACGAGCTCGCGCTGAAGCGCCGTGATCACACGCGCGCGCTCGAGCCGCAGCAGCAGTCCCCGGCACTCGCTCGAGAGCCGCGCGAGCTCGCTGTCGGTGAAGATGCGCAGCGCGCCTTCGCTGCCGGGCCGGCGCGCATCCTCGGGCCGGGCGGCGCGCTCCTGCCCGAAGGCGAGATCGGTGAGCCAGTCGAGCGCCCGCTCGACGTTGGCGCGGCCGAAGCCGGCCTGCTCGAGGTCGCGAGCCAGGTGCTCGCGGTGCGGCACGGTCGAGGTCTCCTCGAGCATATAGCGGTCGAAGACGTAGATCAGAATGTCCAGAACGCTGCCAGTCGTCATGATACTCAAGGTAGTCGGCCGTAACGGCCGCCCGGGAGAGCCGCCACACGCCCCTTGAGCTCGAGTATCAGCAGCATCGAGGCAACTGATTCGACGCCTAAGCGCGTGCGTGCGACGAGAACATCGATGGTCGCAGGCTCAAAGCCGAGGGCATCTAACAGCATTTCATACTCCTTGTCCAATTCGCCGTCCCCGAGCGGCAAGCTCCGCTGCGCCGTAAGTGTCTCTTTGGGAAGCGAAATCCGCAGCTCCGTCAACACGTCGGCGGCCTCCTCGACGAGCTTGGCGCCCTCGCGGATGAGTTGGTGACAGCCTCGGGAGACCGGACTGTGGATGGAGCCGGGGATCGCGAACACCTCGCGGCCCTGCTCGACCGCCAGGCGTGCGGTGATGAGCGAGCCGCTCTTGCGGGCGGCCTCCACTACGAGCGTGCCGAGCGAGAGGCCGCTGATGATGCGGTTGCGGCGCGGGAAGTGCTCGGCGAGCGGCGCGCTGCGCGGCGGGAATTCCGACACCAGCGCGCCGTGCTCGCGGATGCGCGCGGCGAGCGGCGCGTGCTCGGCCGGATAGACGCGATCGAGGCCGGTACCGAAGACCGCGACCGTGAGCCCGCCTGCGGCGAGCGCTCCTTCGTGGCTCGCCGCATCGATGCCGAGGGCGAGCCCGCTGGTTACGGTGAGTCCGCGCCTGGCGAAGTACGCGGCGAACTCGCGCGCCGTGGCGCGGCCGGCTTCGGTCGGACTGCGCGAGCCGACCATGGCCAGCTGCGGCGAGGCGAGCGCCGGGACGGAGCCCAGCACGTAGAGCGAGGCGGGCGCGCCGGAGCTCTCCGCGAGGAGCGGCGGATACTCCGGGTCGGTGGAGAGGAGGATCTGCGCGCCGCTCAGCCGAAGCCAGGCGAGATCCGCATCGAGCGCCGTCTCATCGGGCGAGGCGAGGAAGGCGCGCGCGGCGGGAGGCAGATCAGGCGCATCCAGTGCGCGCCGGGTGAGGATGGCGGCCGGCTCGCCGCCGGCCGCCGCGATCAGCGGGCGCAGCTGCTCGGCGGTGAGCCCGGGGAGCCGCGCGATGAGGACGCGCGCACGGATCTCGTCCATGCGCGCGAGGATAAAGGAACGCTCAGGGGTTGCGGACTACGTCGGCGACGTGGATGGTGTTTGAGGCGCCGACGATCAGCCCGTAGCTGAGCCGATCGAACACCTTGAACACGAGGAGCGTCCCGCTGCGCTCATCGGGCAGTCTCACCTTCGGGGCGAAGGCGATGCCGACCGTCGAGCCGATGTTGCGGCCGCCGCGGTACAGGTCGTGCACCACGTCTCCCGCCTGATCGACGGCGAGCACGTTGCCGGCCTCGAGCCCGTGGCGCTTGCCGCGGTTGATGACCACGACCTGGTACTGGCCGACCAGCTCGACGCCGCCGACCACGTCGATGATGCGGCCGCGCACCGGGGCCGCCGGGGCATGCAGCGCGAAGTTGATCGGGGTCTCGCTGGCGTCGGTAGACAGCAGCCGGTCCCCGCGCAGCGTCTCGCGCGCCGGATCGATCAGCAGCGCCTTGGCGGGATCCCCGGGGCGCTGCACCAGCGCGGTGGCGGTGTAAATCCCCTCGTAGCCGACCACCTTGCCGTCATCCGGATCGCGCAGCGGAGTCGCCACGTGCACGACCGCGAAACGGGCGTTCTCCCCGGCCGAGAGGTTGCGCACGTAGACCTCGTTCCCCGAGCCGGCGATCTCGTGGCGGTCGCGGAAGGCGAGCACGTACGGGGCATGGCTGATCTGCTCGCTGCTCATGACGGTCGGCCGCGAGAGGAACGCGGCGATCACCGAGTAGGGAATGGTCGGAATCGCGGTATCGAGCGCAGTGCTGCGCAGGCGCGGCTCGAGACGCGCAGCCCCGGCCTGCTCGACGCTGATCTGCGGCCGGCCGTCGGCGCCGAAGGCGAGCGCCAGCGTGTCGCCGGGATAGATAAGGTGAGGATTCGGGATCTGTGGATTGATGATCCACACCTCGGGCCACAGCCAGGGGTCCTTCAGGTACATCGTGGCGATGCCCCAGAGCGTGTCGCCGCGCTTGACCGTGTAGTGCATCGGCGCGCCGGGCTTGAGCAGGCTCGTGTCGGGGGCCGGGGCGGGCTCGACCACCGTGCGAGTGCCCGCGGCGTTGGCGGCCGCCTCGGTCGCCGTCACCTCGGGCTCTGCCGGAGTGGCACTCGACGGGCTGCCGGAGACCGGGACGGGGGCTGCGGACTCCGTGCTCGCCTGCTGGTGTGACCGGAAATGCGAGCAGCCGGAGAGCGCGAAGCCGAGGGTCAGCAAGCCCGCCGCGAGGCGAGCTACAAGTACTTGATTCGAGACCATCCTCCACTCCTCATTGCGCGGGCGGACCTGAGCACCTGCGGCCGAGATTTTAGTAGTTATACTGGCATGGCGCCCGGCCGGCATACGATTTAATGTCAAGTTTGTGCGCTGGATCACGGGCGCCGCCGCCCCCACATTGCACGCGCGACCCATGGCCCTCAGAACCATCCTGGAGTACCCCGACCCCCGGCTGCGCACGCGCGCGCAGCCGGTGACGCGCTTCGACGCCGCCCTCGCCACGCTGATCGACGACATGTTCCAGACCATGTACGGCGCGCCCGGCATCGGGCTCGCGGCCACCCAGGTCGACGTGCACCAGCGCCTCCTCGTCATCGACCTTTCCCCGGAGCGCAATCAGCCCCTCACGATCATCAACCCGCAGATCCTCACGCGCGAGGGCGAAGCGAGTACCGAGGAGGGGTGCCTGTCGGTGCCGGGGATCTTCGACGAGGTCAAGCGCGCGGCGAAGATCCGGCTGCGCGCCCAGGACCGCGACGGCAACCTCTTCGAGCGCGACTTCGAGGACATCCTTGCCGTGTGCATCCAGCACGAGATGGATCATCTCGAGGGCAAGCTCTTCGTCGACTACCTGTCGGACCTCAAGCGCGAGCGCATTCGCAAGAAGCTCGAGAAGGAGCGCAAGGAGCGCGCCACGGGCGCAACTGCGACGGGCGCGGGCCCCCCCGCCGGCGCGCGCCGCGCGTACTGACGTTGCGCGTCGCCTTTGCCGGCACGCCGGAATTCGCGCTGCCCGCCCTCGAGGCGCTGCTCGAGCGGCATCGCGTCATCGGGGTTCTGACGCAGCCCGACCGGCCGAGCGGTCGCGGCCGCAGGATCGAGCCGGGTCCCGTGAAGCGTGCCGCGCTCGCCCACGGCCTGCCGGTCGTCCAGCCCGAGACGCTCGCGAGCGCGGAAGCCCGTGCGCCGCTTGAAGCCTGGGATCCGGAAGCTCTCGTCGTTGTGGCCTACGGCCTGATCCTTCCGCGAGAGGTGCTGGCGCTACCCCCGCTCGGGTGCGTCAACATTCACGCGTCGATCCTGCCGCGCTGGCGCGGCGCCGCCCCCATCGAGCGGGCGATACTTGCGGGGGATACCGAAACCGGCGTCACGATCATGCAGATGGACGCAGGTCTCGACACCGGCCCCGTGCTGCTGCAGCGCCGCTTGGCCGTCTCCCGGAGCCACACCGCGGGGTCGCTCCGGGATGAGCTCTCGAGACTCGGCGCCGCAGCGCTCCTCGAGGCGCTCGAGGGACTCGAGGCCGGGACTTCGAGGGCTACCCCGCAGCCGGCGGAGGGGGTCACTCACGCCGCCAAGGTCATGAAGGCCGAGGCTAGGGTCGACTGGCGGCGTGGTGCGCCCGACATCGAGCGCCAGATCCGGGCGTTCAATCCCTGGCCGGTGGCCGAAACCGTCCTCGACGGGGAGCCCCTTCGCATCGTCGACGGGCGTGCCGAGGATCCACACGAAGCACTGCATCATTCCTCTAACGTGCAGCAACTGGAGTCTAAAAGAGACGAACCAGGCGCGATCATCGCCATATTGGATGATTTCGTGCTCGTACAGTGCGGTGAGGGGCGACTCCGGGTGCTCGAGGTGCAGAGGCCGGGCCGGCGGCGCGTGAGCGCCCGGGACTATGCCCACGGTACGCGCCTCGTGGGGCGGCGCCTTGGCTAGCAAGACGCGCGATTTCGCGGGGACGCCGGTCGGGCACCCCGCAAAATCGCCGGTCAGGACGCCGTGGGCGCCCGGCGCCCCGGCACTGGCTGCGGCCGCCCGGGCGGTCGATGAGGTGGTCTCGAGCGGCCGATCCGCGGAAACCGCGCTCGCTGGACACGAGGGCGACGCTCACCGTGCGGCGGTTCGCGCGATCGCGCTCGGGACGATCCGCTGGTACCTGCGTCTCGCGCCCGCTCTTGATCTGTTGCTGAAACACCCCCCAGGCGTCACG
>WNFW01037545.1_pt1 | contig 10244 bp, 12 predicted proteins | sample 5400131 | NCBI WGS metagenome assembly WNFW01 (sample SAMN13153362, study PRJNA577476) | soil metagenome | isolation source: 20 cm soil or saprolite under grassland replicate 1 | place: USA:California | collected 2016-06-15
ATTATCGCAAGCGCCACTGAAAGCGCAGTATCGCCAGCGTCCTGAGACCGCATTGGTCACGTTGAGGGCCGAGGGACGCGTCGGCGAAAACATGACGTGCAAAATCGAGACCGGAAAAGCGCGCGTCGCAGCGGGGCTTCATCCGGCGACCGGCGGCGATGGGCACAGCGCGTGTTCCGCCGACATGTTGCTCGAAGCGCTGGTCGGTTGCGCAGGCGTCACATTGCGCGCAGTCGCTACCGCTCTTGGCATTCCGTTACGTGACGCGACAATTCGCGCGGAGGGCGATCTCGATTTCCGGGGCACGCTCGGCGTCTCGAAGGATGCGCCCGTCGGTTTTAAGCAGATTCGATTGACCTTCGATTTGGACACCGACGCGACTGAAGAGCAGATCGCAACATTGCTTCGTCTGACCGAACGGTACTGCGTTGTTTATCAAACATTGAGTCATCCGGCAGACATCAGCGTTTTGCATCGCGTAATATCTCGATAAAATCAGCGCCTATGCCGTTATACATGGACATTCACAATCTTCCGGAGGGAACAACTGCGGAAGACGTTGCGAAAGCTCACGCCAAGGATATGGAAATCCAGCGGAAATACGGCGTCGAATATCACAAGTACTGGGTCAATGAGGCTGGCAACAAAGTTTTTTGCCTCGCACATGCGCCAAACGCAGAGGCGGCAGAGTGTGTTCATCGCGAAGCTCACGGGATGATGGCCGAGAAAATTATCGAGGTGGAACCCGACGTAGCAGAAGTGTTCCTCGGCGGTACAGAAACAAATCCAGCCGGAGCGGTCCTTCTCCCTGGTAACGGACCCAATGAACGAGATCCGGGGATTCGGACGATTCTGTTTACGGATGTTGTGAATTCAACGACCCTGACGCAATTGCTAGGCGACGAAGCGGCCCTTGCACTGCTGGGCGTGCACGACACGATTGTCCGCGACGCGTTGTCTGCGTTAGGCGGTCGCGAAATAAAGCACACTGGGGACGGCATCATGGCGTCATTCATCTCGACAGCGGGCGCGGTTCGCTGCGCCATTCAGATCCAGCGCGAATTGGACAAGCATGCGGAAGCGAATCCCGAACATCCGCTCAAGGTCCGAGTCGGCGCTGCAGCCGGCGAGCCTGTGGAACAACATAACGATCTCTTTGGACGCACCGTTCAACTTGCCGCCCGTCTCTGCGCACACGCGCAACCGGAACAGATCCTCGTTTCGAACGCAATCGCCGAGCTATGCATTGGCAAAGGGCTTTCGTTCGAGGACGTCGGTGAAGTGACTCTCAAAGGTTTCGGTTCACCAGTCCGCGCCCACGCCGCCGCATGGCGACAGTGATTGTACAGATTTTATCTGCAATTAATTGCAGATTTTTGGGGCCGAATTCTCGTTAGATGCAAATGCGTACCCGTGTGACGTTATCTTGGCCCCGGCTTATCGGCGTTGCTTCGGGCACGTTCGGTGCAGCCCTTACAGCCGCATTCGCGGCTCAGCTTTTGGAGTCGAATTCGGTTCGAGCGCACACGTTGGACAACCCCCCCGAGTTTCTAGCTTTGATTTCTGGCTGCGTGTTCCTATTTCTGGCATTTCCGCTTTTCACGGGACGCGAGTGGGCGCGTCGGGCTCTTCTTCTTGCGACTTATTCTGTTCTCGCGGCTCTCGCGATTTCCTTTTCTCTCATGGTGTTTCAGCAGTCGCGGTCGTCTTCCACGTCACATCCAGGTCTTCGCTTGCTAATTGGTGCGTGCGCGCTTGTCGCCCTTCTCGCACCACCCGCTTTCATTTTGGCTGTCCTTCATCACGCTGACATTAAGCGCGCATTTCGGACAAAAGACGCATCTAACCAATCGCTCCAGCCAACCGCTGGCCGCTCCGATGTCTAGCTTTCACATGACTTCGACATTAGAGTCCGCAGCCACGCTCGCTCCCGCCAGCGGTGGCTGAGCTCCGTCTCGTTAGACGCATGAAACGTTACCTCGCGTGGTTCGCAGCTGCCGTCGTCGGCGCGGCGATTGGTGCATCGGTGATGGCTTCACTTTACATGCGAGTCCTTCGAGCAGCGATCCCTGAGCACATGACTACCCTCGAGCACGGACAGGAATACAGTTGCATGCTCAGCCTAGCCGTGCTTACAAAGCTCGAAGCTGGCGACACCGAGCACGCGAAGTCGATGTTGGCACATGAGGTCGCGAGTTTTTACCACCGTCCATGGCAGTCGGACGCTCCGCAGCGGCAAAAGATTCTTGAGTTCATCGAAGCCACCAAGCCAAAGTCGAGCGTATTGAGAGAAGAGCTTAGTAAGGCGCCACAGTGAAGTTACTACGTAATGCGTCTAACCAAGCGCTGGAGCGAATCGCTGCCCGGCGTGACGTTGTGTTTCGCATGATTAAAACCGTTTCAGTTGCAGCCAAGCTCGCTGCCGGCAGCGATCGCTCAGCTTGTTCTCGTTAGGCGACTACGACGTGCAGTCTGAAACAAACCCTTTGAAACTTCTCCGCGTGATCCTTCCCATCATTCTGACAGGTTTGGTGTGTGGCTTAGCTGGCTATCGGGTTGGTGAGCAGCGACAGCGCCGTGTGACATTCGCCATGATCGACGGCGACTTTTTCAGTGACTTCACTGCACTCAAAAGCTTCAGAGCCGGAGATACGGACGGTGCGATACATCGAATCGAGACTCACGCATTCATGGACGCCACCCTTCTCCTTTACGATCCCCACGCAGAGCACAAGATACTGGACATGTTGATTCCCGAACTTGTCGATTATCGCCATGCCTGTCGCGCTAATCCAAGTGATTGGTCGCCAATGGAACAGAACCTCGAACGGCTTCTCTCCTCTCGAAAATGAAGTCGCCTAACCAAGCGCTGGAGCCAACCGCTGGCCGTCGCGATGCGCACATTTGATTTTATGAAACAGTTGCCTCAATTTGCCACGCTCGCCGCCGCCAGCGGTGGCTCAGCTTGTTCTCGTTAGATCGCATTCGCTCATCGTGAAGACACACGTGTTGATTTTGCTCGCGCTGCTGGTTGTTCCATTGTTCTGCGTGACCGCCTATGTTCGAGAGATCATTGCAGTCGACAGCGCCCTCGATGCTGGCGCGTCATTCGATTACGCTGCGGGCCGAGCAGATTACACTGCGAATCACCCATTCGTTCCATTTTCCCACCGGCATGGCACACTTCTCGTGTTGTCAGCCCTTTCGCTTGGAGCAGCCGTTGCGTATGGCTCTTATGCCGTATCAGCGAGATTTCGTAGCCGTGCGATCTAACCATCCGCTGGAGCGAATCGCCGCCCGACGTAAGATTCATATTTCAGATGATTAAAACCATTTCAGTCGAGGCGAAGCTCCGTTTCGGCGGCGGTCGCTCAGCTTGTTCTCGTTAGACCTTATGCGCCATGGCGAAGTCCGACCAAAGCACAGACGACGTTGCGTTCACAGTATGGTACTGATTGATGAGCCAAAAGACCGGATCGGCGGGCTCCCAGCCGACAGCAAGGGAGATTGCGAGATGCGCATCTTTATCCTTATGGCCACTGTCTTGGCCCTCGCGCTCGCTGCGTACGGACGGCCAGCCAAGCAGGAGCGTGGCCGGCGCCAGCCAAGCAGGAGCGTGGCCGGCCGACTGCGCTCTTGGTCAGTCCGATTCACGAAGCCCAGGTTGTCCGCGGCGACGACGGCAAGGACCATGTCGAGTACGAGCTGCTCGTCGTCAACGCGGTCGAGCAACCGGTCACACTGACGAGCCTGACGGTCCTCGATCCCGCTGCGAAGGAGCTCACGCGGATCGACGGGCCGGTGCTCGTCGCCGCGACCCAGACCCTCCTGGACAAAAAGCCGGTGGCGGAGATCCCCGCGTCGGCGGCGGTCTCGGTCGACGTCGATCTAATCGTGCCGCCCGGCACTGCGCCGGAACGGGTGACGCACCGGCTCGCCTACAGCGTTCCGGCGGGCACATCGACTGCGGTGTTCGTGGACCCGCCCGTGATCGACGGCCCCGAGGTCGCGATCAATCGCCGCCCCGCCACCGTGATCAAGCCTCCCCTCAAGGGGGATGGTTGGCTCGCCACCACCGCGTGCTGCACACCCAACCTCCATCGGGATCTTCGAATCGTCGTCGACGGTCGCCGCATCGAGACCGCCGAGACGTTCGCTGTCGACTGGGCCCTCCTCAAGGGCGACAGGGTCTATGAGGGGGACGGCGCCACGAACGAGCAGTTCTACGTCTATGGAGCAGATGTGTTCGCGGTCGCCGATGGGACCGTCGTCTCGGTCCAGGACGGCAAGCCGGACGCGACCCCGAACAAGGTGATAACCCCGAAAACGTTGTCGGACTTCGGCGGCAACGAGGTCATGCTGGAGATCGCCCCCAAGGTCTACGCGGTCTACGGGCACCTGCAGCCGGGAAGTCTGCGGGTGAAGGTTGGCGACACCGTGAAGGTCGGCGCGCCTCTGGCCAAGATCGGGAACACCGGCCCGTCTCTCGGTCCCCACCTGCACTTCGGTCTCTTGAACCGCCCAGACATGTTCACCGGACGTAGCCTGCCGTTCGTCATCGACAGCTACACCTTGGCCGGCACCGTGGACTTCAAGGCCTCGCAGGGAGACACGCTGGCGGTCATCTCGAATTCGAAGCAGGTTCGTTCCGTCTACCCGCTCCACGGCACCGTCCAAAATTTCCCCTAGCTCAACCAGCAAAATTTCGGCGGTGCAGTCTTCCAATATAGGCCGTCCGGAGGCAGACACACGATGGGAGAGTTTATTGTCTGGTTTATTCGCTCCTGGTTCTAAGCCATGAAGAGGTCTAACCAACCGATGAAGCCAACGGCCCTACCCCGAAATGCGTTCAGCGTGTTTGCCACGACACCCTGCCGTGGCTTATCTCTGTCTCGTTAGATGTTAATGCGCTGCGCGCGATGACAGCTCCCGCTCAACTAGCATATGGCATTGCCGCAGCCTGCTTTGCGGTTGCGCTCCACAAGTCCTCGGAGGTGGAGTGGTGGCAGCAGCACCGCACAGTCGCGTTTCTCATTGGGGCGAGTATTCCGATTTGCATACTTGCTGCATGGCTCTCGGAGACACCGATGCGCGAGGCTTCGTTCTGGGGCATTCATTTTATGCCGCACCGCCCTGAAGCACTCGTGATCGCTGCTTGGGTTGGTATTGCAGTCGGTCTTATCGCTCTGACAGCGTTTCTGCTCACTATTTCCGTCTATCTTGCCGCGGGGTTCCTTATCGGCGGTTTGCTGCTGGCGCAGTTCATCGATATGACCACGCCGCGGTCGTCGTCAAAACCGCCAATGGAGCAGCGGTCAATTGAGAGCGAGAAGTGAACATCTAACCAGCCGATGAAGCCAACGGCCCCATGGCGAAATAAGTTCAGCGTGTTTGCCACGGCACCCTGGATTTCATCCAGGTGCCCGGCTACCCTAGTGCGATTCGCCTCTTCACGCTCACACACTCCCGCCGTAATGTTGTTCAACGCTAGTCGTGGCTTATCTCTTTCTCGTTAGATGCATGAACTCCGTCTCTCGGCGACGCAATCGGACAAGCCTGGTCGCGATGATCGTCGGCGGATTGCTGACAGTTGCTCCTGTTTTCGGTCCGCTCGGGAAGACCTTGCATTATTTGGACGACTTCATCGCTGAGCGGCCACAGCCGATGCTCAGCAAGGCAATCTCAGAGTGCTTGTCACGGCACCCTGCCGTGGCTTATCTCTTTCTCGTTAGGCCACTCACTCAGCGTAAATTGCCCCCAGAGTTCAGGAATGGACTGAAACAACAACAGAACAAAAAGGAAAATACCATGAATCAAAACACAATGAATGAAGTTAAGGACAAAGTGGCCATCGTAACCGGTGCCGCGAGTGGCATCGGCCGGGCGACAGTGGACCTGCTGCACGCCCGCGGAGCAATGGTCGTGGCGGAGGACATCAACCCAGCCGTGGTCGAGGTCTTCAAAGACAATAAACGCATTGTGCCATTCGTCGGCGACGTTGCCACCGAATCAGCCGCACAAAAAGTGGTCGCGCTCGCACTCGAACGCTTCGGCAAACTAGACATCCTGGTGAATAACGCCGCCACGATTGTCTATAAGCGCGTGGTGGAAATGACGCTTGAGGAATGGGACCGGATTCTGGCCGTTAATCTGACGGGAGTGTTCCTCCACTCTCGCGAGGCGGTGCGCGCGATGATTCCCAAGAAGAGTGGTGCCATCGTGAACATCGGCTCCTACGCATGCTTTTTCGGCTTTCCAGCGATCGCCGCTTACTGCGCGTCCAAGGGTGGACTTTCCCAACTGACCCGCGTGCTCGCAGTCGAGAACATCCAGCATGGAATTCGCGTCAACGCTGTCGGCGCGGGCGATGTCGTGACGAACTTGCTCAACCACTTCATGCCTGACGGACGTGAGTTTCTGGCCCAGCACGGAAAGAACGCGCCCATCGGACGCGCTGCCCAACCGGAAGAGATCGCGGAAGTCGTCGCTTTCCTCGCCTCGGAGAGGGCGAGCTTCCTCGTTGGTTCGGTCGTAATGGCGGACGGAGGCTATAGCGTGCAGGTAGGCCCGACTGTGACGTAAGCCACGGCATCAAGAAAAGCGAACGAACAGCATGCAAACGAACATCGACAGCAAAGTCATTCTCATCACTGGCGCGAGCAGTGGAATCGGCGAGGCCACGGCCCGTCATCTTGCGACCAAAGGGCATCGGGTCGTGCTCGGGGCGCGCCGCACCGACCGCCTTGAAAAACTCGCCGGTGAGGTTCGCTCGGACGGGGGCGTCGCAGAATATCGGGCGCTAGATGTCACCAATCTCGCCGACGTGCAGACCTTCGCCGAATTCGCATTGGAGAAGTTCAGCAAGATCGACGTGATCATCAATAACGCGGGTATTATGCCGCTTTCGCCGCTAGCCGAACTGAAAATTGAAGAGTGGAATCGCATGATTGACGTGAACCTCCGTGGCGTCCTCCACGGCATCGCGGCTGTACTCCCGCACATGACGGCGCGCAAGGCTGGCCACGTGATCAATCTCTCGTCCATTGGTGGGTTTCATGTCTGGCCTACTTGCGCGGTTTACAGCGGCACGAAGTTCGCCGTGCGTGCCATCTCGGAAGGATTGCGCCTCGAAACAAAGGATATTCGCGTGACGATCATCTCGCCCGGTGTTGTAGAATCGGAACTGGCAAGTACCATCACCGATCCCGCGACCCAGGCGGCCATGGCCGATTATCGGAAAGTCGCACTGACACCCGATGCCATCGCGCGGGCAGTGGGTTACGCCATCGAACAACCGACAGACGTGGACGTTAACGAAATCATTGTCCGCCCGACGGCTGGCGCGCAGTGATGAACCGCGTATCGAACCAGGTGCATGCACCGTACCGTCCATGGTTATGAAGACATTCGTAAAGAAAGACTATCCGCTGCCTAACATCCGGCGGTATCTGGAGCCAGGTCCAATCCTTCTCGTGAGTTCGGCATGGAAAGAGAAGACCAACATCATGACGATGGGCCTAACCAAGCGCTGGAGCGAACCGCTGACCGGCGCGCAAATTTACTTTCAATGACTTCAACACTTAACTTCGAAGCACAGCTCGCTATCGTCAGCGGTCGCTCAGCTTGGTCTCGTTAGGCGACATTCGCACTTTTTCATGAAACTCGTGATGTTTGACATAGATGGCACTCTCACGCAGACCTTCCAAGCCGATGAAGCGTGTTTTGTCCAAGCTCTGCGAGAGGTATTTGGCTTTACCGGGATCAACACGGATTGGGCATGCTATCCGCATTGCAGCGACTCAGGCATTCTGGAGGCGCTATTCCAGCTAGGGCTCGGACGCTCGCCACTACCAACCGAGATTTCCACTTTTCAGGCTCATTTTGTATCGCTACTCACCGCTGCAACTGTTGTCCAGCCGTTCAATCCGATTGCAGGTGCGCGGGATTTCCTTAGCAATCTCACCAGCAGTTCTGCTTTTGCTGTTTCGCTCGCCAGCGGCGCGTGGGAGTGTTCCGCCCGATTCAAGCTTGCAAGCACCGGTTTAGATTTCCCGCAGATTCCAGCGGCATTTTCGGATGATGCCCACGCACGCGAAGCTATCATGCAAGCGTCACTGGCTAGAGCGGCACAGTCTCGTTCCCGAGACTCATTTGATGCCGTCATTTACGTTGGGGACGGCGTCTGGGACGCACGCGCAGCGCGCAATCTCGGTTTCCGCTTCATTGGCATTTCGCACGAACCAGCCAGAGTTGAGAGGCTTTACGCCGAGGGAGCGCACCATGTCTTCGCTGACTATCTTGATGCAGACTCTTTTATGGCCGTCCTACATGAATCCAACCATGTCGCCTAACAATGCGATCCAGCTAACGGGTTCCGCATGTCATGCCTCGTGCTTGCTTCGCCGCACGAGGCACGCCATGCTCCCACGCCGCCGCAGAGTCTTGTTGCTGGCCACATCTACGCTGCCTTTGCTTCGGACGAACATGGAGGCTCATCGAGTATTTATTTTCGGTTCGACGACCAGGGTAAGATGACATTCCCGGATTCACCTGACTGACGTTGCCAATAACGCATCTAACCAGCCGATGAAGCCAACGGCCCCACCTCGAAATGAGTTTAGTGTGCTTGCCACGATACCCTGGATTTCATCCGGGTGCCCGGCTTCCCTAGTGCGATTCGCCTCTTCGCGCTCACGCACTCCCGCCGTAATGTTATTCAACGCTAGCCGTGGCTTATCTCTTTCTCGTTAGACCCATGCGCGCATGGTCCTGCATTTTCACCATGATGTGCGCGATCTTGTTCGCAGCGTGTGCGCAAGACCGCAAGCCACCACCGCCACCGGCTCAGCCGTCGATCGAGGGAAATGCGAAAAGCGTTTCTGCAGCCGACATTCGTGTGGTTCTCGAGCTAAAGCGGAAAGACATGATTATGAGCCACGGATCTGCGTCCCCTATTTACACCGTGCGTGTGATAGATCACAACCACATCGAGATTGGTTACTGGCTAGGAGGTACAGAAACCTGGGCGATTGCCGAGCGCGTCAAAGGGAAGTGGAAGCTTGCTGACTACGAGCGCATCATGGTAAGAGCCGCAGATATACCGACCTCATGATTGCCACCGAAGGTCTAACCAATCGCTGGCCGCTGTGAAGTCCACGTTTGATTTTATGAAACAGTTCTTGATGTTTGCCGCGCTCGCTCTCGCCGGCGGTGGCTCAGCTCCGTCTCGTTAGGCGACTTCACGCGCACGGTGCAAATCGAGCTTCTCGCAGATCGGCCCGAGTTCGTTCCTACTCTCGCGGAGTGGCACTTTCGCGAGTGGGCGTATCTGCGCCCCGGCGATTCCGTCGCCAACCGTATTCACCTGCTTCATGAGCGCTCCGGCCGGCGCGAGTTGCCCATCACCTTTGTGGCTTCGTCTGGCACGGAGTTACTCGGTTCAGCTATGCTCCTGCATCATGAGATGGATACTCGGCCACAGTACTCGCCTTGGCTTGCCGGAGTTTTTGTCGCTCCAGCACAGCGGCAGCGCGGCATCGGTCGGGCACTCACGCAGCACGTTATCAGCGAGGCAGCTGCACGCGGCTTTCCTACACTTTATCTTTTCACGCCCAGTGCCGAGGCTTTCTTTTCTCACCTCGGCTGGAGTATCGTCGAGCGCACACGCTATCGAGATGCAGACGTCACCATCATGTCACGCCAAATCGCCTAACCGGACGATGCAGCCAACTGCTGGCCGGTGTACACCTCGCTTTTCGATGATTAACATACGTTCATTTCAAGCAGATCTCAGTCTCCTCGTAGGACCGCCGCTGCCGTGACTGCTCCTGCGCCATCATGGCTCTGCAGCGCGCAGCCTAACCATGCGCTGCAGCCGCTATCTTCTTTAAAGCAGCACTCATTTGGTGCAAAAGGGCGGCGGGTATTTTGGCGAAGACCGATCGAATCGATGCGCGAGTGCTGCGCGCCTTTGCAGAGGCAGTCACGAGCTGCGACTTGCACCCGCCGGAGCGGCGGGTGAGCATAAGTGGTCAAGCGCCAACGACGTCTCTGAGAAAAAGCGAAAACAAAATCAAATCATGAAAAGAGAGAACAGAATAACCATTCTGGCCGCTGCGCTTGCATTGTTTGCATCGGGTTTGACAGTCGCGGCCGCAACTGACGACATCAATCCAGCGGATTTCACGACCCAAATCGACAATCCGTTTTTTCCTTTGCAACCAGGGACGACTTTTATTTACAAG
>WNFW01014535.1_pt1 | contig 10243 bp, 5 predicted proteins | sample 5400131 | NCBI WGS metagenome assembly WNFW01 (sample SAMN13153362, study PRJNA577476) | soil metagenome | isolation source: 20 cm soil or saprolite under grassland replicate 1 | place: USA:California | collected 2016-06-15
CGTGTTGTAAGCGCGGATTCCCAGCACAACGGCAGAGAACTGCGCCAGGTTTTTCGCCGTGATATCGGCTTCGCTCACCATCTTCACCGTGTAACCGATTTGTTGCAGGCTCTCCGGGACATCGTCACCAGCGCCCGGAATGTAACCAATGCACTCTCCTTTCTTGCGGATATCCGCGCGAACAACTTTAACTTCCGCCGCGGGCATCAGGGTATGAACGCCGATGTGCGGATAGGAAATACGCACGCGCCCGAACGAATACTCACGGCCGTCTATCGTAGCGATGACTCGCAACATTCCTTCGCTATTTTGCTCCGGTGGCTTGACCGTAAATGCCGCCACCATCTCGGCGTCGGTTCCCTTCAGGTCGATCGGCACCGCCGCCGGGTTAACGCGCCAGCCTTCCGTCGCGGTCAGTTTAAGTTGACCTTTGATCGGACCGCTTGCCGCGGTCACACGCACTGGAACGGATTTCGGCTGATTCGTATTGAACATCAGCACGCCATTGGCGAAGTCTGTGAAAACGGGCGGCGCAATGACCAATGGCTGTCGCAATTCGCCCGCCACCGGATCCACCGTGCGGTACCTGGTATCGACAACGTAACGAAGTTCCTGTTCGCTAACTTGCAGCGTTATCTCCATCGGAAGATGAGGCGGGTTTTCCGGCAGGCCAATAAGTTTCTGATCATCGACCGCAAAGGTGCCGAGCGTTCCTGGCTGACGAAGCCAGTAGGGCTGAGAATAAGGTGTGTTCTCCGGGATCTTGCATGACAGGTTTTTCGTGACGAGTTCGTTAGGCGAAAGCGCCGCATCAATTCGCGTCGAGTCGCCGGAGAGAGGAAATCGCACTCCCTGCAGTATGAGTGGAATATTACAGCGGTTAATTGCTTCCAGTTTGATAGCTGCGCTCTGCCCCGGCGTGATCACCGCGTTGGTCGTTGATGCTTCCACATGCAAGCCGAGACATGCAGCGATGATCTGATCCAGTTCCGCCTTTTTCTCCGGAATCCAAGTCTCATCCTTAACTCCGCTCAACGCTTGCCTCAGCTCCAACAGCCCGGCCACCGATGCCGCGGGGTCGGCGGGATCAAACTGCGAAATGATCTGACGAATTTTCGCAGCGATCGATTCCGAATCCGCCACCCGGGACCAACTCGTATCGACGCCGTCGAAAAGCGCGTTCGTCATGGGCTCGCCGCTTAAGAGTTTGAAATATTCTTTTCGCGCACCGCGACGCGGCGGGCTGCCCACCCCCTGGCTCTTATGCATGCTCAAACTGGCGGCCGCGATTTCCGTGTAGGCTTTGCCGAGAAGCGGATTGTAACCACCGGCTTCAAGCGTCGTGAGACCCGTCGGATCGAATGGCAGGTTCCGATTGGAAAAGAAAAATGGCGATGTATTCCAAACGAGCCGCGTCGCCCGCCATGGTTTTACGAAACGTAGTTGCTCCGGAAAACGGTTCGGGTCGCTCGCCGCCGAGAACGCCTCCTCCGCCAGAATCGACGAAGCAGTGTGATGTCCGTGAGTCAGTTGATCCTCGGGACTAAAACGAGTCACCACTATATCCGGCCGAAACTTCCGAATCACCCAAACCACATCGGAAAGAATCTTGTCATGATCCCAGATCCGTAGGGTCTCCTCCGCCGTTTTGGAAAATCCGAAATCGACCGCTCGTGAGAAGAATTGTTGGGCATGATCAAGTCGTCGCGCGGCGAGCAATTCCTCCGTTCGAATAATGCCGAGGCGCTCGCGTAATTCCGGTCCGATTAAATTCTGACCGCCATCTCCGCGCGTAACCGAAAGATAAGCCGTCTCGTAAAGCGAACCGTTCGCCCAAAACGCCATCAGGTTTGTGTTTTCATCATCGGGATGAGCAGCGAGGTAGAGGACCCGGCCAAGCACATTGAGTTTCTGCAAGGCGAGCTGAATCTCGCCACCACTCATCGGTTCGGGAAATAACGGCGGCGCGTCAGCCGCACTGGCCCCGGACAACGTCGCGGCTATGGCAACAGTGATGGCTGTTCCCCAACCGCGCGAAATCCTCTGGTACATCACGCGCAACGTCAGGCTTCCAGCTGTGAACGTTCCGCCAAGCACCATCGTTCCACGTCCGAGTATAGCCTAAGTTGGTACGCTATTTGTTGATATCCTGCTTTGACTGCAGCCGATCGATCAGCGCTTTGATGCTTTGCTTCTGCGCATCGGTAGGAGCGGCATTTTGTGCCTCCGTCGCCTCCCCCGCTGCGCCGGCGAAGTCACCGGCTGCGGACTTGATGCGGGCCTGCGCCAAATGTCCATAAACAGTTTGCGGAAACCGCTTGGCGACCGCCTGGAAAATTTCCATTGCTTCCGTGCCCTTCTTCTCACTCTGCAGGCGTCGGCCATAGGAATAAAGCTGTACCGGAGTCGCAATTTCGAGCGCATGATTCCAAGCGGCTTTTGCCTCATCCGGCCGGTTCAGGGCTTTGAGGATGTCCGCTTTGGTGCTGAGGTTATCGAATCTTTCTTCGTTCTGAACGGACGCATCAGCCCAGCGCAATGCCTCATCGAGATTGATCTTTCTGGTCAAACAAAATTGCGCGCCTTCGTCCAAAGCCTGCCAGGTAAACTGGCCGCGCCCCTTTAGTTGCGCCCGGATGTTCTGCAGCGTTTGGTCCGCGTCTTTAATCGAGACGGTGAAGGGAACACCCAACTTCTCCCACTTCAGCGTCACCGCCGTCGAATCTGGTTTCAAATCTTCGAAGTCGAATTCGAGCGCCTCTTTCAGCTCAGCAAGTGGCCGCGGTTTCACATTCACGCGCAAAGCATCCTCATCCTGCTTATAACTGTAGCTTCCCCACGCTGTGTTGGTTTTTGAAAAGATCACCGTCCAGGAATCCGGGTTCGGGATCATGTGCAGACCATAAATTCCTTTGGCCAGCTGTTGACCCTCCACCGAAACTGGATCGCTGAATTCGATCGTCGTGTTTTCATTTGCGCCCGCACGCCAGACCTTGCCGTATGGAACAAGGGCACCCCAAATCTTTCGTCCGTTCACCAGGGGCCGATGATAAGTAATTGTAATGTTCGTGAGGGCAATGCGTTGCTTGACCTCGGCGGCCTGGCTGACGTCGGGCAGGTTCAAATCGTTTTGGGCAAAAGCGGCCCCGGCCAATCCAAAGATGGCAATACAAAGAGTAAATGGCTTAAATGTTTTCATAATTTTGCGCGTAGTTGAGTGATTACCCTTCTCAGATTTTGGGCGTTCCGCTAACAGATAATTGTTTCTCTTCCGCCTTCACCCATCAACGCAACAGCCGAGGGCGAATTGCGCGCAGTCTCCTATGTCGCAATGGGTTGTAAAGAGAAAAGCGCACGTTCCGGGTAGGGGAAAACTCATGATTTTTGCGAGAATTCCCCCGGGAAATTCCCCCAACGCGAGAAGTTCCATAGGGGAAAGCTCTTTGCCAATGAGGCGATGGCACGTTGTGTAAGAGTAGAACTTTTGAAAAAGCATTCTTAAGGATTTCATCCAAGCGGAGAGGTCCATCCGTTGATCGTCTATCACAACAAATGCATGGAAATGATCGGGCATCAGGACGCGTGCGCCCAGCCATGCGCCGTGCTCTGGACGTTCTTTTCCGAACTCAGCAAGACGCGTGTGAATATCAGCGCTATCCAAGATCTTCTCAGGTTGACGAGTACATGCCGTGACGAAATAAATCGGCAGGCGCTGAAATGTTTAACCGAGTCCTCGGAGACGTTCAGGCATATCGCACGTTCAGTGATCAAATTCGAGCGACGGTCACAGACCACCGGCTACAGGTTCGTCATCACCGCGAACGGCAAAATCGGCAGTGCGTCAGCTATCGAAATTCGCCGGCTTTCGTGACGAAGCTTGCGACAAGTGAAAAGATTGTGTGCGTGCTCGAGCGAGAGTGTTTCGGGAAATTCGAGCGTCGTATCTTTCCATCGCTCAGCAATTGGCGGGAAACCGATGCGCGAAGAGAGCCGCGGCGCAATTACAACGATCCATTGATCGCCAAGTCGTCTTGCGAAACTGACACAGCACTCCGTAAACGTTCCGCTTGCGACGAGGGGCAAATATTCTCCGCGTTGAAAAAGATCGACGTGTTCGCGCCGAAATTGCAGCACTCGCTGCGTCAAAAACATTTTGATCCGGCCATCCGGCCAATTCTGCATCAGCTCGTCGGAAGTGAAAGCTGACAACGCCTCGAGCATTTCTCGACGTGGTCTGTAATCAACCGGCCGCCGGTTGTCAGGATCGACCAGACTGTAGTCCCAAATCTCGTTGCCTTGATAAATGTCGGGGACTCCCGGTGAAGTCAGCTTGAGTAGCGTCTGGCTAAGCGAATTGATGGCGCCGAGGCGCGCGATTTCCTGAACAACCGGAAGAAAAGCCGGAACGAACTTGTTCCGCGGCGAGGAATCCAGAATTCTCCCTACGAAATCGCGCATCGCTGCGTCCCATTCTTCATTTGGCTGGATCCAGCTCGTGTTCACCTTCGCTTCGTGGAGCGCCTTGGCCATATAAGTTTGAATGCGTTCGGTGTACTCGGCTGTTGCCGCTTCTTCTGGTAGGCCGGAAGGCTGTACCGGCCAGGTCCCGAGCAATGTTTGATAGAGCAAATATTCCTCATTTCCGTCTGGCGCTTCGACGTCATTGATAGTGCGTTTCCAGCGGCGATTGGCGAGGCGCCAGCGTTGCAACGAGCGCCGCCAAAGCTCCGGCATTTCGGAAATCGCAACCATTCGCGTGCGCACATCTTCGCTGCGTTTTGTGTCGTGAGTCGAAGTCGTGAGCAGCGTCGCCGGCCAATTGCGCTGTCGATCCAGATTGCGCTCGTGAAATGCGTTAATGCTTAACCCGAACTGCTGCGGCTCGCCCCCGACCTCATTTAACGCGACTAACCGGTTGTAAATGTAAAACACGGTGTCCTCCAGTCCTTTGGCCATGATTGGTCCCGTGGCTTGCTGGAACTTCAGAACAAAATGCGTGTGCGCTGCGCGCGCTTCGGCATCGAGGTTTTCCGGAAACCGGAAGACCAAAACGTCGCGCAGAAAATTGAAAATGGATTCTTCAATCGCGGGATTCCGGCGCTTGGCCGCGGTAACCGCGCGTTCGATCACTTGCCGATCTTCCTCGCTCACCGGCCGCCCGGGTGCGAGATAAGTTCGATAAACTGGAAAACAGGCGATCGTCTCTCGCACCGCCCGGGCCAACGCTTCGAGGGTGAAATCGCGATACCAGCGATTTTGCTCGGACAGCCGATCGACCATGTTGCCAAGTACATCAACGTCATTGGCCAGCGCCAATTTCATTACCTGCAGCTTCTTCGCATAGACCAGATGACCGAAATGCAAAGAGTGACCGATGAAACGATGGAATGCGTTTGTGATCGCCGTCTCCGCTGAGGAATCGACAAGCAACTGCATCACTTGGTTCGCAAAATCGTAACCTGTTGTCCCGTGCACCAACCAATCCTTGCGCAACGTTTCGACGCCGGTGAGAATTTTTTCCGCGACCATGTAAACAGCGCGCCCATCCTGCGGCAGCGCGATCGCCAGCGCTTTTGCACACCGCTGCTGGAGTTTCTCAAAATACTCGCGCGGCAAATAAAGACCATCCGGATGATCGATGCGGAGACCCGTTATCGCGCGGCTATGCACCAACTCCACGAGATCGTTAACGTCAAAGAAGCGGCGATAATTAATTTCCTCGGCCGCAACCCGCCAAAATGCCAGCCGGTACGACTGCGCGTTCAGCAACTCGTCGAGCGCATCGAAGCTGCGTGGGTCTCCCGGTTCTCCGTTGATCCGCGCTAATGCCTTTTCGATTGCCTGCTGCACTTGCGGTGCTTCCGCGCACCGGCGCTCGAGACGTCGCTTGATGATTTCTTTTTCCCGGATGCGCTCCGCGATGCGCTTTGGATCGGTTTCAGTGCGTTTCGGCAAATATTCGAGCGCGGTCAGAATGCTTTGCACTTCCGCGTAAAAGTCTTCGTCCTTATGTTCGGCCAGGTTCTCTAAGGCGATCCCCAGAACGTAACGATACGTCCCCGGAGCGATCGGCAGTCTGCGATCACCGTAGCGAAGATAAAAGGTGCCCTCCTCGAAGTGGACTTGGAGCTCGCCGCGCTCGAGAACGCGCCCGTATTGATCACTCAAGATTGGCAACAGAACTTTGTCGCGCAGATCCGATTTCAGCGGATGCCAGTCGATATCGAAATAAGGCGCGTATCTCGAGCTAGGCCCATTTTCGAGCACATCCATCCACCACTGATTGAGCGGCTCCGCGATCCCGACATGATTCGGAACAAAATCGAGCACCTGACCCATCGAATGCGCGTGCAGTTCCGCGATCCAGGAGTCGTACTCCTCCCGGGAGCCAATCGCCGCGTTGAGTTTGTTGTGATCGGTAATGTCGTAGCCGTGCAGACTGTCCGGTCGGGCCTGAAAATAGGGCGACGCATAAGCATCACTGACACCCAGCGCGTGCAAATAGGGCACGATCTCGCGCGCCTGGGCAAAAGTGAACCAGCGGTTGAATTGCAACCGGTAGGTCGAGCTAGGGATGCGCGGATGTTCGATAGTCACGCAAGAGAAAATCTTAGACAGAATTTATAGAATAAACAGGACGAGCACCGGCCAATACAGCACAGATCGATTTTGAGATTCAAATCCGCTCCATTCTATTAATTCTTTTCCTATCTGTCGTGTTACATTTTTTCGGGAACTTTGATCCCAAGAAGATCCAGCCCGCGTTGTAAAACGCGCCCGCTAAGATCGCACAGCGCCAGACGCGAACCGCGGACTGGTTCGTCCGATTTCAAAACCGGGCAGTCTTCGTAAAACGTGTGAAAACTATTCGCGAGCTCGAACAGATAATTTGCCAGAATGTTCGGCCGAAAATCGTTCAGCACCTGCGGGACAATTTCCGCAAACTGGCAGATACGTTTGGCGAGATTGATCTCGCTGGGATCGCGAAGAATCAACTTGTCGACCTTCGGCGCGGGTTCGCCGGATTTCCGAAAAATCGAGCGAATCCGCACATAAGCGTTTTGTAAATATGGCGCCGTGTTTCCCTGTAGTGAAAGCATCCTGTCCCAGGAAAACACGTAATCGGTCATCCGGTACTGCGAGAGATCGGCATACTTGACCGCACCAATCCCAATCTTCTGCGCAATGTCGACCTTGTCCGCATCGCTGACATCGGGATTCTTTTCTTCAATAATCTTGCGGGCGCGTTTGCACGCCTCATCGAGAAGTTCGCGCAACGGCACGTTCTCGCCCGAGCGCGTTTTCATCAGCTTGCGATCCTCACCCAGAATGCTGCCGTGCGTGATATGGCGAAAATCAGCTTTGTAACCTTCGCGTCGCGCGATTTCGAAAATCTGCCGGAAATGCAAAATTTGCGGCGCGCCGGTCACGATCCACACTGTGTCGGCTTTTAAATCGTTGATGCGATAATCAACCGTTGCGACATCCGTTGTCGCATAATTGAAACCACCGTCGCGTTTGCGGATGATGCACGGCTTGTCCGCCAGCTGGGGAATGTCGCGAAAGAAAACGCAGACTGCGCCTTCACTGATTTCCGCGATACCGGATTTGAGTAAGCGATCAACAACCGCGGGCAAGCGATCGTTGTAAAAACTTTCGCCGCATTGGATATCGAAACGAATGTCGAGCAATCTGTAAACGTGATCGAAATCCTGCATCGAGAACGCGACACACTCGTTCCAGATGTCGATATTTTCTTTGTTACCGGCTTGCAGCTTGACCAGTTCCTGGCGGCACGCTTCGCGGACTTGAGGATCGCCTATCGCTCTTTCATTCGTCTCCTTGTAGATGCGAACGATCTCGGCCAGCGGATCGCGCTGGAGTGATTCCCGATCCAACAGATTTTTCCAGCCGTAGATCACCATCCCAAACTGCGTCCCCCAATCGCCGATGTGATTGTCGCGAATAACTTCGTGACCGAGAAAGCTTGCGATACGCGCCAGGGCATCGCCGAGCACGGTGCTACGGATATGACCGACATGCATCGGCTTGGCCACGTTGGGCGATCCGAAATCGATCACGATCCTCTTTGTCGAACTTGCCTTTGCAACACCAAATCGTTCGTCTGACAAAAGCTCCCCCGCTTTTTTTGCGACCGCGTCGCTCCGCAACGTGAAATTGATGAAGCCGGCGCCCGCGACGGTGGGCGGTTCGCAAAGATCGCTAACATCAAGACCGGCAAGAATTTTCTCGGCGAGAGTTCTCGGATTTTCGCCGCGCTGCTTGCCCAGGACGAGAGCGGCATTCGTCTGATAATCGCCGAAACGCGCGTCTGTTGCCGGCGTCAATTCGCCTGCCGTCGGTAAGCCGGCCTTTGCCAGAGCATCCGAAAATTTGTTTGCGAGAAGTGTTTGGAACGTCTCCATGGATTCCTAAGCCACAGATTCACACATTTTCGTGGCATCGGCATCTTGCCACTGAAGCTCACCGCTGTCCGCCAGTCGGACGAACTCGTCCTGTGGCGAGAAAGCCGAGTGCCGCTACACCTTTTGCGAGCGGTCGCGAAAGACCGACAGAATTTCGTCCGCCGATTTCGCCTCAGCCAGACGCTCGCGCGTAGCGCGATCATTCAAGAACTTGGCGATCGAAGCCAGCGTGCGCAGATGCGTCTGGAACTGATTTTTTGGCACGATGAACAGGACAACGAATTTCACCGGCGCATTGTCTAGGGCGTCAAACTCAATTCCGCTTGTCGATCTTCCAAATGCCGCCACCACTTCCTCGATGCGGTCGGATGAGCAGTGCGGAATGGCGATCCCGAAGCCAATGCCGGTGCTCATGGTTTCCTCGCGCTGTTTGAGCGACGCCAGAATGCTCTCCCGGTCCGCGGTTTTGATTTTGTCCAACCCAACGAGCAAGTCGATCAGCTCGACAATGGCCGGCCAACGCTCTGTCGCCTTCATCTCCGGGACGATTTGCTCGGCGGATAATAAATTGTCCAAGGACATGCAGAAATCCCGTCGGGAGCGCAAGCTTAGCGGGGGCGGCTAGGTTGACAAGCGGGATTTCCGCCATGGCGGCCGGGATTACGAGCTGCGTATTTTGTAGTTCAATCTGCGCGAAAGCAGCCAGCGTACGCCGAACATGTCGATGGTGGCACGAAGAGCGCGATTACCAAGGTTATACTTACTTTGGCCGAAGCGACGCGGACGATGATTCACGGGAATTTCCACAAGCCGATATCCGGCGGCCTTAACAAGGGCAGGAATGAAACGGTGCATGCCTTTGAATGGGACCAACTCGTTCGCGCATTCGCACCGCATTGCCTTCAGCGTGCAGCCTGTATCGCGCACGCCATCTTTTGTAAAGCGGCTGCGAACGAAATTGGCGATCCGGCTTGTCAACCGTTTAACCAGTGCGTCTTTGCGCTGCGCGCGGTAGCCACAAACGAGATCGGCGCCGCGGTCAATTTCCGCGAGAAGTCGCGGAATGTCGGCAGAGTCATTCTGCAAATCGCCATCGATTAGAACAGCAGTCGCGCCGCGAGCCGCCTCGAGGCCAGCGTAAATGGCGGCGCTTTGTCCCGTATTTTTTTCGAAACGAATCACTCGAACGTTCGGTGCAGTTACGATTCGCTCGACCGTACGATCGAGCGATCCGTCGTCGACAAAAATGATTTCGTGATCAATTTCGCCCAGCGCCGTATTCAACTCCGATTGCAGAATCGACACGTTCTCTTCCTCATTGAAAAGAGGCACAATCACGGAGACAGCCGGTGATTTTGTCGTCTCCGTCATAGCGGAAGCGTGCGATAATTTCGGCAAAGAAAAACCTGCCAGATGCGCAACAGCTTGCCGTGACGGCGCACTTCAATTGTGCCAACCGGTTCGGTCGATTGAAACCCGGCCCGAATATTGTGCGGCACGCGCTCTTTTTCGCCCTCTCGAACGAATAGCGCGCTGCGCCCAACGAATGGATTCATGCCGTTCTCCTCAGTGTAAACCTCACTTTCCGGGCGGGGAGTCCCGGGTTTGATCTCGACGAATTCATCGTAGCGTGGCCAGAACGAAAACTGATTTACCATGTCCTGCGATTCCGTGATGTAAACGGGCGGATGAACCGGACCCTCTGGCCGTTTGTCGCGCAGATAAAAGGAAATCTCCGACGCGCGATCGCGTGCATCGGCGATGAGAAACAATTTCTCTCCCAGTTTCGCTTCGAGATCGTTGCGCATCTTTTCGAC
>WNFW01004062.1_pt1 | contig 10234 bp, 8 predicted proteins | sample 5400131 | NCBI WGS metagenome assembly WNFW01 (sample SAMN13153362, study PRJNA577476) | soil metagenome | isolation source: 20 cm soil or saprolite under grassland replicate 1 | place: USA:California | collected 2016-06-15
ACATCTCGGGAATCGCATAGCGCGCAGCGAGCGCGACAATTTGATCGCGCCGATTGTTGAAATATGGCTCGTTCTGAACGAGAAGCGCCTGGTCCGTCCTTGGGCCAATGTCGCGAACGCGGCGTCGATGTCATGCTTGGTACTTGCATTCAGAACACTGAATTGCAGTCCGATTGCGAGGGCCGCTGCTTGCATCTCCTCCAACTCGGAGCCAGTTACTGGATAGTTGGGATTTACGAGGATCGCTAAATGATCGGCTGTCGGCACAAGTTCATGCAGCAGCTGTGTAGGCCGAGCTCGCTGCTTGTGCTGATGCTACTTTGCTTGAAAACGCGCTCCATGGCGAAATCCGTGGAGCTTGGATGAGGACGCGTAGTGCGCGGAGGGTTCGATGAACATGGCATCGACTATTGCATTCGACATGGCGGAACGAGAGTACAATGATGCCTGGCGCGCGCCATCGAGCACGCGGTTCGAGCTTCCGCCAGTAGACGTCAACAAGGTCCTCAAAGAGCGCTATAGGGTCAGCCCCGAGCAGACCCTGACGCGTGCCATGATCTGGGACATGGAGACCAAGAAAGCCTGGGACCCGCTCACTTACATTCCCTATGTGGTTTCGCAGGCCCGGTCATGGGGCCAAACGACCCTGCGCGACGGCTCCAGGCGCTTCTGTCGGTCGTCATTGCAGCGGGGATGGATCACGCCGGAGGAAGGACGCGTCCTCGAGGACGTTTTCGTCAGCGATGCCAAGCAGACCATCTATTTCCTGGGACGGCCGCGGATGGTGGAGGAAAGCGGCAAGGCTCTTGTGGCCAGTCCCTTTCAGCCGCTCTTTCACGTCCGCCACGCTGTCGGCGGGTCGGAGCAGGCGCCTTTGAATTTGTGGAGCATCGTCCTCCTGACGAATGCGCCGGATCCGCGCTACTACGAACCGTTCGAGCAGATGGTGCGCGCAGGATTGCTGCCGGGATTCATAGAGAACTACATCGAAAAGGATCTTAAACTAAAATTGAGCCGCATCTAACCGTGACGGGCGAGGAGCGCCGTCTCAAAGGCTCGATTGAAATTGCTCGTGTACACTTCACCAACAGGGATCCTCCGAGAGCGGACAACTAATCAGACATCTCCGGATGAAGGGCACCGAGAGACATTCCTCTCCGCGCTCCGTTTTGGCCCCTCAGGCTGCGCGTTTCCGCGACGCCTCGAACGCTTCAAGCAGGTTCCCACATCGTTCATTTCCCCGCCTCACTTCGGGATGCAGGCGACGATGAGCTTGATTGAAACACCTTGTTGCTGCCGTCCTTGACCCGTTCCCGCCCGCCATGTTGTCAAGCTGGCCAACGTGTCAAGCGCGTCAAGGGTAATTTTAGCCGAGCGCCGCTAGGGGCCCCTCGCCCGGTTGCCCCCGCATTGCTTTTCAGCGGCAGGAAGGACCCGCGGAATTCATCAGGCCGCGCGCGAAGCAATGACATGCGTGCCAATGTCCGCTTTAGCTCCAGAAGCGACCCTGAATTGTTTTCGATCACATCCGCAGCTTTGTGCCAAAAGCGGCTCAATGCACCGCAGCAAAATAGGTGCTTCTCTGCTACCGAGATGATCATCGGCTTCGCGCCGCGAAGCATGCGAGTGGCGCAAGCATGGGCTCAGGAAATCAGTCGGAGCAGCAGGTCCCCATAGCCCCAGATCCCGGTACCGACGATGCCGGTCACATAACCGAAGTAGGAAAGCACCTGATACGATTTGGGCGGTTCGAGACCGAGCTCGATTTCCCTTGGGATCGATACGAGGCCTTCCTTGAGTGCCGCCGCGCGTCCACGCTGATAGAAATTGACGAGCCTAAATGTGACTGCTGCTCCGACCAAAGCCATCACCGAACCCGATCGGCTAAACCAATCGCTCCCCGTCTTTCTGGAAAGATAATAAGAAAATACTGCGAACAACCAGGCGGCTGCGATCAGGAGACCGAATCCAATAATGGTGCGATAGAACCTTGCATATAACGACTCTATTCTCACTTGATCTGTCGCCATCTCATGCCTCACTGCACAGAGGAAAGACCAACGCGAGAATGAATCTAGCATTTTGCTTAGGAACTCGCGCGGACACATTGCTCTGCCGTCTCAGACGTGCGCGGCGCGGCGTTGGTGACGCGAATGAGCTAACTCTGTAATGTCTGGAGCGGGACTTTTGCAGCTGACGTGCCCTTCAGTATGAGCAATGCGGCTGGACTTCAGCAGCGATGGTGAAGAGCGCGGCCAGCCTGCAAGGTCAACGGAACGTGTGATGGAAACGCCAGGTGCTGATACCCAAACGCCAGCAGTTCCCGCCGCGCGCGGCGAGGTGCCCGGGACGTCCGGCGATGCAGCAAAGCGGCGCAGCGAGCCGGCGAAGGAGCTGAGCGACACGGCCAGGCGGCCGGACTCGCCCAGTCGCCTTCCCTCCATCATCGTCGGGCTGGTGATCGCGGCCGTCGCCGGCTTGTCGATTTGGTATCTGGTGCGGCCGCAACCGCTGCTGGTGCAGGGCGAGGTGGATGCGACGCGGTTCGACATCGCGGCGCGGGTCGACGGGCGGGTCGGCGCCATCCCGGTCGAGCGCGGGCAGGACGTCGCGGCCGGCGCGGTGTTGGTCAAGATCGACAATCCCGAGACGCTTGCAAAGCACGAGCAGTCACTCGCTGCCCAGATCGTTGCCGAGGCGCAGCTCGCCAACATCAATGCCGGCACGCGGGCGGAGGTCATCGCCGCGCGCAAGGCCGCGCTCGAGCGGGCGCAGGCGAGCGTGGTATTGGCGCAAAAGACCTATGACCGCGTCAGCCAACTCGCGGAACATGGCAACGCACCGATCGCCCGGCTCGACCAAGCGACCGATTCCCTGCACGAAAGCCAACGCGCCGTGGACCAGGCCAAATCGGCTTACGAGCAGGCGGTCAACGGTTACACGAAAGAGGAGCATGAGATCGCCGAGGCGAACGTCGGCAAGGCCATCGCCGACATCAAGGCCGCGCAATCGATCATCGACCAGATGGTGATCTACGCGCCGGTCGCCTCGCAAGTCTACCGGCGCAACGTGGAACCGGGCGAATATGTCTCGCCGGGCGTGCCGCTGGTGACGTTGATCAATCTCGACGACATGTGGGTCCATTTCGATCTGCGTGAAGACCTGGTCAGGACGTTGAAGATCGGCGACCGTTTCGATGTACGTATTCCGGCCCTCAGCGACCGCCGCATCACTGTCGAGGTCAAACTGATCGCCACCAAAGGCGAGTATGCGAGTTGGCGCGCCACCCGCGCCACCGGCGATTTCGACCTGCGCACGTTCTCGATCCGCGCCTATCCAGTCGACAAGGTGCCGGAGCTGCGCCCCGGCATGAGCGCTTACATGGACTGGCAGCAGCGTCGATGAGGCCGCCGCCAAAGCCGGGATTCTGGCTCGTCGCCAGGCGCGAATGGCAATGGTTGTTGCATGATCGTGTGGCCGTCATATTGATCTTCGGCGTGCCGCTGTTCGCCTTGGCGGTCCTCACCGCGGTGTTCAGTCATCCGGTCATCCGCGGGCTGGGGGTGGTCGCCGTCGACGCGGACCGATCGGACACCTCGCGTGCCTTCGTGGAAGAGGTGGCGGCGTCTCCGAATCTCAGCATCGTCGAACGCATCGGCGACCTCGCCTCGGCGGCGCAGGCGATCCGGGCCGGCGATGCAATTGCCGCCGTCTACGTTCCGGCCAATTTCGAGCGCGACCTCAAAGCCGAGCGGCGCCCGCAGGTCGTCGCCTTCTATAACCAGCAGTATCTGACGGCCGCGGGCATCGCATCGACGGGCTTGAGCGACAGCCTCGCGGCCGCGGCCAGCGGCGCGGCAGCCCGCGCGGCGCCGAAACCGTCACGCATCGGCGCTTTGGTCGCCGAGACGATCGTGCTCGTCAACCCAGAGAAGAATTACGCGCAGTTCCTGCTGCGTGCGCTGCTCCCGATGGTGATCCACGTGGTCGTCGCGCTCGCCGCCGGCTACGCCGTAGGCTCCGAGTTTCGCCGGCGCAGCATGCGCGCCTGGCTCGCCTGCGCGGGCGGCAATCCGATCATCGCGCTCGCAGGCAAGCTTGCGCCCCTGTTCGGAATTTTCTTCGTCATCATGCTGTCGGTGGCGCTCATCTTGGAGGGAATGCTCGGAATCTCGTTCAAGGGCGACGTGCCGATGATGGTCGTCGCAGGTTCGCTGCTGATCGTCGGCTACCTGTCGCTGGGAGCGCTGCTGCAGCTTCTGACACGCGACCTCGCGACCGGCCTCGGCCTCACCGGTCTCGTGGTCTCGCCCGCATTCGGCTATGCCGGCGTGGGATTTCCGACGCTGGGCATGAACGCGTTCGCGCAAGCGTGGGGCGCGCTGCTGCCGCTGCGCTGGTACATGGCGGTGTTGATGGGGCAGGCGGCGCGCGGATTGCCGGTTTCCGACTCCGCGCGCCCCTTCGCTGCGCTCGCGGTGCTTGCCGCGCTCTACACGCTGCTAGCGTTCCTACGCCTGCGTGCGATCGCACGCAGCACGTTGCGCACAGCGCCAGCTCCGGAACCGGCGCCGTCCACTGCCGCCCCACCCGGCATCGGCGGAGCCTTTGCCGCCGAATGGCGGCGCGTGCTCAGGACCCGCGGAGCCTTCATCCTGCTGGTGCTGGCGCCATTGGTCTACGGCTTCTATTACCCGCAGCCGTATCTCAACCAGATTCTGCGCAAGATCCCGATCGCGGTCGTCGACAACGACTTGAGCGAGCTGAGCCGCGGCATCGTGCAAACCCTGGACGCGAGCGGCGCAGTGAAGGTAGCAATTCGCACCGACACGCTCGCAGAGGCGCGCGCGGCGCTCGACCGCAGCGAGGCCTTCGCCGTGGTCGGTATCCCGCCCGAGACGGAGCGCGACGTGCTCAAGGGCACCACCGTGCACCTTCCGGTCTATGCCGACGCCACCTACTTTTTCTTGTTCAGAACGATGGGCAGTGGCATCACGGTCGCGATCAGTACGCTTTCGTCCGAACTCGCCGCGGGCGGCGCCCGCACCGACGGCAGCTTGGTCAAGGCGGCGCTCGCCGCCATCAGCCCGGCTGACATTCTGCTGCAACCGATCTTCAACCCGGTGGGCGGCTATGCAAGCTATGTCGTGCCGGCGGCGTTCGTGCTGATCCTGCAGCAGATGCTGCTGATTGGCGCGGCGATGCTGACCGGTGCCGCGCTGGCGCAGGCCACTGGCGGAGCGTTTGCGAGCGTGCTCGGGCGCGGCATCGCCCACCTCATCATCTATTTGCCTGCGCTCGCGCTCTACTTCATCGTGCTCCCGCGGTTCTACGGCTTCTCCACCCTCGGCCAGCCTTTGCAATTGTTCGCGATAGCGTCGGTTTTCGTGCTGGCGACGAGCTTCATGGGCCAGGCCGTGGGCGCCTGGTTCAAACGTCCCGAGACGCCGATGCTCATTTTCCTCGGCACCAGCCTTCCGCAGTTCTTTCTGGCCGGCTTTTCCTGGCCGCGCGAAGCAATCCCCAAGCCGGTCCTCGCGGCGGGTTACGTATTCCCTTCGGATCTGGCCATCGACGGCATGGTCCGTATCGATCAGCTGGGCGCAACCCTATGGGAGGTGGCGCACGACTGGGGCGGGCTATGGATCCTGGCCATCATCTATTTCACGCTCGCGGTGATTTCGGCGGCTCTCGTCAAGCGGAGGCCGGTGCATGGCTAGCCGCAGGCCCGCACGCATCATCGCGCTCGGCGTCCTCCTGGTTGCGGCGGGCGTCGGCGGATATTTTCTTTGGCGTCCTGGACCTGCGCCGTCGGTCGTCGGCGTCGTGCGCACAACCGAAGTCCGCGTTGCGCCCGAGGTCGGCGGCCAGCTCGCGGCCATCAAGGTCCACAAGGGCGACCGCGTCCATGCCGGTGACGTGGTCGCCGAACTTTCTGCGCTCGAGCTGAGCGCGGCAGTCGTCCAAGCGCGCGCGGCCCTTGCCGCCGCGCAGGCCAACCGCGACCACGTCTATGCCGGCGTCCGCGCGGAGGAGACCGCCGCGCTGGCGGCCGAGATCGCCAAGGCGAAATCGCGCCTCGCATATGCAGAGCAGCAGCTCGCCCGCACCGCGTATCTGGCGCGCAGCGATACTGCCACGCAGCAGGCGCTGGACCAGACCGAGAACGACGCGGCGAGCGGGCGCGCCGACGTCGCCGAGGCGGAAGCCAACCATGCCGCGGCGGTTGCCGGCCCGACGCGTGAGGAGCGCGCCATCGCCGACGCGCAGGTCAAGGCCGCGGCGGCCGCGCTCGCAGTTCTGGAGCGGAGGCTGGACAAGACCATCCTGCGCGCGCCCGCCGACGGCGTCGTCAGTGTGATCGTTGCCGAGGTGGGCGAGAACATCAGCGCCGGGCAGCCGGTGCTCGCCATCGAGGAAGCTGGAAAGCAATGGCTGTCCTTTAACGTGCGGGAAGATTTCCTGCACGGCCTCAGCATAGGAACGACGCTCGACGTGGGAAGGACAGGCGCGAGCGAAACGACTCCTGCGCTCGTCACTGAGCTCCTGCCGCTGGGGCCATTTGCAACCTGGCAGGCCGAGCGCGCGGTCGGTGATCACGACCGCAATACGCTGCGCCTGCGCCTCGATCCGCAACGCGATGCGGCGGCCTTCGAGCCCGGCATGACGGTCTGGCTCGTTCGCTGAGGTGAATCTTCTGGCGGCCTCACGGCGTAGAAGTCCGCTAACGGGCCTGTAGGCACTCAGTCACTAGCAAGTAGTTTGGAGTTTGGGTTTTCCGGTAAGCTTGGGTCAGTTTCTCCTTCGCTGCATTGCAGAGCTGCTCCGTGGCCATTGGCACGGCCGTCGAATTTATGGCTTTTTCTGATCCCGATGAGCTCGCCAGTACGACAAAGAGCACCCAGTTCATTTATTTACTCCCGCTGATTAGAACGGTGTGCGTCAAGGTTCCTTATGAGGCTCAACAAGCGTGGGCTCGCCTCGGGAGCGAAACAGCCGACGCCACAATCAAAATAGAGCGTCGCCTCTGACTTCCCTCCGCGGCCCAGGTGTCAGGCTTTCCATGTCAAGGTTGTCGCAGGGCGGCCGACAGGTCCTTGGGCATGTCCTGAATCGTTCTGAATCGAGACGGGGCGCTGCGGCCCCTCCTGTGCTCGACCTAAACGATAGCACATCACGGCGCGGCGGCAGACCGCTGCACTGCGGGATTTCGATCCAGCCTACGACCGGAGTGGGTCAATCTCGACCGAGTTGGCCGACGCGAAACGTCGATTTGTGTCCGCTGTCCCTCCAATATCGACCGACTCGGTGCCTCGCAACGAACGGAGGCAATTGCCAATCGCGACCGGACGCAGCGCAGCAAAATCCACTGCTTGTTCGATCACCTCGTCGGCGCGCACGAGCGTCCGCGGCACGTCGAGGCCAAGCATCTTGGAACTAGTTATTCGGTCACCCGGCCAGCATCCCGCTTACCGCGGGCTCATGCGCGCAGATGCCGGATGGCCCGGCACCTTGAAGCGCTTGCCGGTGTCCGTGATCGTCGTCCCGTTGACCCGCAGGATCGAAAAGTCTTGATCGAGATAATTACCAACCAGGAGATACCGGCCGTCCGGCGTGAACGCCGCCGCCTCCGGCAATCCGCCGACTTCGATGTCGTTGATCTTCGTCACTTTCTTGCCGTCGATGCGCAGCACCGAAAGCGATCCATTGCGGTGGTAGAAATAGGCCGGCTTGTTGTTGGAGCCGGCCAAAATGACGGCGACCGCAACGTCGCCTTTCGGGCTGATGGCTAGCCCCTCCGGGCCGTCGCCGACCACCACGCGATCGACGATGCGCGGCGGTTGCGCCTCGAGGTCGACGACGCTGACGGTATCGACGCTGCCGTCGGAGCCGGCGGCATTGCCGCTATCGGCGGTCAAAGCGATCTTGCCGCTGGGCGCCACCCCCACGTTGAATGGCCACAACCCAGTCGGCAGGTCCAGCTTCCCGTAGGTGACCTTGTCGCCGGCGACCTCGAGCAATGACACCTTGTGCGCGGGAAATTTGACCGCCAAGGCGCGTTTGCCGTCGGGCGTGAAGATTGCGTGCGCGACGCTATCGCCCATTGCGATGGTGTCGATCAGCTTGACCTCGGTGCCCTTGATCGAGAGCACACTGATCGACTTGTCCTCGCGATTGGCGACGAGGGCCAGAGTGCCAGCCGGATTGATGCTCAGCCCTGACGGCTGCTTCCCGACCGCGACCGTGCTGATGGCTTTGGGCGGATTGCCCTTGAGGTCGATGATGTGCACTTTGTCGTCGGGCACCTGCTTCAAGTTCTCACCGTCCTTGATCACATTGATGGAGTCGGCGACGAGCGCGATCGAGCCGGAGGGATCGATGTCGAGGTTGACCGGCGGGCCGACCACTGAGTTCTTCAGCGGAAGATTGGCCACGATCTTTGGGTTCGTCGGATCGGCAAGATCGACGATCAGCACGGAATCGCGACCCGAAGGCGACAGCAACGGCTTAAACTGATCGTCCCACAAAAGCTTCTCGTCATTGCCGACGATCATGAATGGCGCGGATTGCGCAGGCGTGAGGCCACTGGCTAGGCCGACGGCGGCCGCGAACATCCTCAACATGCCGTAGAAGGGCACGCGATCTCCCATGCGGTTTTCGTCCGAGTCTCTGCTTTCACAAACCGAACCGTACGTCCGCTTACCTCCGAAAGCGACTGCAGTGGTGCGTCGCAATGAACTGGTGTTGTACCAATCGCGTCCTAACGCGCCGCAGCAAACCAGGTGCCCGTTTGCAACGTTTATTCGATCACCTCCTCTGGCGCGGGCAAGCACGCTCACCGGGAAGCCGAGGCCGAGCATAGACGCTCTTTCGCGCTGCACCGCAGTATCACTTGTGTAATTTTCGTCTGTGTGTCGCCGCCGCTACAGCTAACAATCTCCGAACGCAGGTATTCTCTACGGCACGTTCGCAGATACGACCTCGGATAGGAGTGCGCTGCGGACGTAGGGTTTGGCACTATCCGGCCTGCCGATGAAGGCCGCTCGGTTATGAGCGGCCTTTTTTCGTTCAGGATGTGCGCAAGTGCTCTCTGCTCGGATAGAATAAATGTAGCCAGGGGTACTTGTGCTCACGCGCCGCCGCCTGATTGCTCTGTCCGCCGGGTCCGCACTCGCGCTCAGCCTTAGCGGTCGTGCCGCGTGGGTGCAGATGCAATCGCTGGATTGGCCCAATCGAGTCGTGCGCTTCATTGTGCCGTTTGCCGCGGGAGGACCAACGGACGTTGTCGCCCGCGTCGTCACCGAGCAGCTCTCGAAAATCTGGGGCCAGCAAGCCGTCATCGAGAACAGGGGAGGCGCCGGCACCAATATCGGCAATGAAATGGTCGCGCGGTCCGATCCCGATGGCTACACGGTGTTGTTTGCCACCGCGTCCCGCGCAGTCAACCGCAGTCTTTACCGCTCGCTCAGCTACGATCCGATTGCGGATTTTGCGGCAGTGTCCCTAGTTTCCAGGTTTTCATTGTTCATGTTCGTGCCGAACTCTTTACCGACCAAATCGGTCATGGAGTTCGTGGCCTATGCAAAGGCGCATCCGGGCAAGCTCACACTGGCATCCCCCGGCAGCGGCAGCACGCCGCATTTAGCCGGCGAGCTGCTCAAGCAAATGGCCGGGATCGAGATGACGCATGTGCCCTATCGTGGCGCGTCGCCCGCCCTCAACGACCTCATCCCCGGCCGCGTGGACTGTTATTTCGGCAGCGGCGCGCTGCTCGAAAACATGCGGTCGGGCCAGCTGCGTGGACTTGCGGTTACCGGCGGCAAAAGAGATCCGGTGGCGCCGGAATTGCCCACGATGGCCGAGGCCGGCGTTCCGGGTTACGAGGTGTCGTCGTGGCACGGCTTGTTCGTGCCGGCCAGGACGCCGCCTGAAATCGTCAGGAAAATAAGTGTCGATACCGTCGCAGCTCTCGCCGATCCCATGGTCAAGAGCAAGCTGCAACAAGCCGGCTACATGGTGGTGGGCTCTTCACCCGATGAGCTTCAAACTCTCCTCAAATCGGAAATCGACAAATGGAGCGCCGTCATCAAGACGGTGGGCATCAAGATCAATTAGACTAGAGGCGTGTACTCATAAATCCGCTTTCTGTAAGCGCGGCTCGTCAACGTCCGCTTCGCTCCGAAAGCGACCGAAGTGCTGCGTTGCGGCGAATTGACGCGATGTGCCCGATTCT
>WNFW01011223.1_pt1 | contig 10234 bp, 7 predicted proteins | sample 5400131 | NCBI WGS metagenome assembly WNFW01 (sample SAMN13153362, study PRJNA577476) | soil metagenome | isolation source: 20 cm soil or saprolite under grassland replicate 1 | place: USA:California | collected 2016-06-15
TGAACAAAACGATCGTTCTCGCGGCGGTTTTGTCGCCCCACTTACTCCTCGCCCAGACTCCGAGTCCCAGACCTGACAAGCCGGTTCCGGTCAAGCAATACACGATCGACCAGTTCATGGCCACGACGCGGGTTGGTGGCGCGACGTTTTCGCCGGACGAGAAGTCGATTCTATTTCACAGCAACAAGAGCGGAATTTTTAATGTTTACAGCACGCCGCTATCGGGCGGCGAACCGAAGCAGCTAACCAATTCTACCAAGGAGAGCACTTACATCGTTTCGGCGTTCCCCAACGACGCGCGGTTCCTTTACCGCTACGACAAGGGCGGGAACGAAAACGAGCACATCTATTTAAGAGCGCTCGACGGGACGGAGCGCGATCTGACTCCGGGCGAGAAGACGAAAGCGAATTTTCTCACGTGGAGCCAGGACCGGAAATCGTTCTTCTTCTCGACCAACGCGCGCGACGCGAAGTTTTTCGACATCTATGAAATGGCGCTTGTCGATCTTACGCCGAAGCTCGTTTACAAAGACGAAACCGGATTTCAATTCGGCGACATCTCGAACGATCGCAAATTCATCGCCTTCGGTAAACCGGGCAAAACCACGGCCGACTCCGATGTTTATCTATTCAACATCGAGACCAAAGAGATGAAGCATCTCACGCCGCATACCGGCGACGTAGAGAACGATCCACAGACGTTCGATGTAAATTCGAAGTATCTCTACTTCCTTTCAAATGAGGGCGGCGAATTCAAATATATCGCGCGCTACGATCTCAAGACCGGCCAGCGGGAGGCTGTAGAGAAAGCGCCCTGGGACGTTTCATTCATGGCATTTTCACGCAACGGCAAATATCGCGTCGTGGCAAGGAACGAAGACGCGCGCACCAAGATCAAAATCCTGGAGGAAGCGAGCGGCCAGATTGTCGATCTTCCATCGTTACCGGAAGGCGATATCAGCGGCATCAATATTTCCGACACCGAAACGAAGATGGCATTCTATCACGACGGATCGCGCGCCCCGGCCAATCTTTACGTTTACGATTTTAAAACCAAGAAGCTGGCGAAGTTGACCGAGAGTTTGAATCCAGAGATCAATGCGGCGGACCTGGTGGATGGACGCGTGGCGCGTTACAAGTCTTTCGATGGTCTGGAGATTCCGGCGATTCTCTATCAGCCGCATGGCGCGAGCGCGCAGCAGAAAGTTCCGGCGATTGTGAAGGTGCATGGCGGCCCGGGCGGACAGGCGCGCATGCCTTATAGTGCATCCACGCAGTTTTTAGTGAATCATGGCTATTGCGTCATCGACGTGAACAACCGCGGTTCGGGCGGCTACGGAAAAACATTCTATCTGGCCGACGATCAAAAGCACGGGCGCGAGCCGTTGTGGGATTGTGTGGAAGCAAAAAAGTATCTCGCGTCGCTCGGTTACGTGGATGAAAAGAAAATCGGCATCATGGGCGGATCGTACGGCGGCTACATGGTGTTGGCGGCCTTAACGTTTAAGCCGGATGAATTCCAGGCCGGCGTGGATTTGTTCGGCATTTCAAACTGGGTGCGGACGCTGCAAAGCATTCCGCCCTATTGGGAATCGCAGCGCAAATCCCTCTACGCCGAGATCGGCGACCCGGAGAAGCAGTTGTCGATGTTACGCGAAATTTCGCCGTTGTTTCATGCCGAAAAGATCACGAAACCGCTCATGGTATTGCAAGGCGCGAACGATCCGCGCGTGATTAAGCCGGAGTCGGACGAGATCGTGGCCGCAATTAAAAAGAGAGGCGGCGTGATCGAATATGTTCTGTTCGATAACGAAGGTCACGGCTTCACAAAAAAGGCCAACGAGGTTCGCGCCTACAAAGCGATCCTCGATTTTCTCGACAAGCATCTGAAAGATGCTGAAGCGGTGAGAGGGAAGGCTGGGTAAGCCCAGTAACAAACGCCAATGTCGAAGGCAGTCGAAAGACCGGCGAATCCCGCTGACGTCGAATCAATCGAAGCGATTGTGGCCGCGGCATATGATTCGATCTCGGGCCCGGCCGGCAAAAAGCGCGATTGGGATCGCATGCGATCGCTTTTCATTGCCGGCGCACGACTGATTCCAACGGCGAAGGACGCCGGCAAGCACGATGTCGATCTCGCCGCGGGACGAGTCCGTCCGAATGGCGGACTTGCGCCGCAGATGTTGGATATCGAAGGCTTCATCGCACGAGCCGAGCAGGCTTTCGAGAAAACCGGATTCTACGAAAAGGAAGTCGCGCGGCGAACCGAGCAGTTCGGCCAAATCGCACATGTCTGGAGCACGTACGAGTCGCGCCACGATCCGAGCGAGGCCGTGCCGTTCATGCGCGGGATCAACAGCATTCAACTTTTCACCGACGGGAACCGCTGGTGGATCTTGTCGATCTACTGGCAACAAGAAAGTCCGCAGCACCCGGTTCCGGAAAAGTATTTTCAAGGTTGAGACTTGCGCGAGTGCAGATGCTTCTTCTCCATCTGCACCGGCGGCCGCGGATGGGTATCGCGGTAGCATTTTGTGCCAACTCCTAAAACAAGCGCAGCGACGACAAAAAGAATGACGCGTTTCTCTTCGGGCGTGAGAACGAGCTTGTGTCTCAGTTCGTCCCATTGCCAACGTTCGGGGAGTTTCAATCGGATTACTGCTTCACTCGCGGACGGACGCGCACGGACGGATAATTGCCTTTGATGTTCGCGTCGTAATAGCGCGCTTTGGAATCCGCCGTCATCAAGTCCCGGTGAACTGACGGCGCCACTTGGAGGTATCGATAGACGGCTCCATTCACAAATTCGATTTCGAGAATGTGCAACCGTTTGCTGTATCCAATCGACGCGATGCCCTTCGACACCACTGATTGGTGTGGAATGTGCGAGGTGACGGCAGTCCGCGCTTGCGGCGGGACGAGTCCGTCCGATTGGCGGACCGGCATATTGTTCTCGAGCGAGTCGGCGATCGATAACCGCGACACGGACAGAAGCAAAAGCAGATAAAAAGAGTTCGCGCTCATTCGGGGGAACGACCACGAACCGTTACCACGCCGCGAGACATCAAGTCGAGCGAAAACCTGAAGCCGAGTGAGATCGATTTTTGCTCCGTTTATACGGCCAATTTTTTTCCAAAACCGATTCAACCTTCAGCATGAAGACTATCGTTTTACTTTTTGCCTGCGTGATGATTCCCGCACTGGCGTTCGGCGGGAAACTTCCGAAGAGCTCACCGTCGCCGACTCCCGCTCCGACGCCGGTAACTGTCGGAGCTGACGGAAATGAGCCGCTCCTCGCGGCCGCGCCGGATGGCACACTTTACATTAGTGCGTTGCAACACATTTACAGTTCGACCGATTCGGGCGCGACGTGGACGGAATTGTTGGGACCGATCTATGCCTCCAGCATCAATCTCAATTCCGACAGCTCGATCTCGGTCGATCCCGGCAATCGGCTTTATTTCACATTCGATTATCCCTACGCCGGCACGACCGCGATCTGCACGAGCGATGATCGCGGAATCACCTGGAATTGTAATCCGGCAGTGGTGCCGGGCGGAACCGATCGCATGTGGACGCTGGCCCCGACGCTGACCGACGACTACGAAACCACCAATGAAGGCTTGTACGAGACGGCGTTCCTTCACAGCACTGATCGCGGATCGACCTGGACGCCGACGTCGATCGGCGCGGGCCTGCTCGAACCTCAGACCGGACCGCTGCTCCAAGTTCCGGGAAGCAGCAACGTCCTCCAGATTACAAAAATTTTCGGTACGTTGCCGCAGGAAGTGCCGGAGCTGAAGCTGTATGTTTACTCGCCTAATTCAACCGGCTCGATCATTGCGGCGGTTCGCTCGACCGGTCTTCCAATACCGGTCGCGTTGCCGAGCGCGGCTCTTGGCAAGAACAGCGATTTCTGGGTAGCTTCGGAGGAGCCAAATCCGGCAGGTGGCGTTCAAGTTGTCCTCGCTCACTCGACCAACGAAGGCGTGACTTGGAGCAAGCTTCCGCCAATTCCGGGAACAACCACGGGCACGGCGACTTTCACCTGGGTTCAACTTGGGCGGCGGTATGGGCTGAATCATTTAACGCGACCAGTCCGACCCCGACTTGGACGATCAGAGTTGTGGAACCAAACGTTCATACTGGCGCCATTTGCGCGGCCGCCGGTTGCAGCGGTGATAATCGTTTCGCGGGCGATTTCATCAACTCGCTCATCGACGCGAACGACGTCGCCCATTTGACTTGGATGATCGAAGACATGGCCACTCAAGCGACGACGATTCGCTACGAACGGATCAAATCAGCAGCTCCTTCGCCCACACCCACTCCCAAACCTCGTCGGTAAGATTGATCAGCGGCCCAGCGGATTCGTAACTTCAGTGCCGCGTGGTGGCGCGAACTCGAAAGTCGAGGCCGGAATCGCCGCCCGCGTTTGATTCGAATATGTCGTGACGATGTGATCGCCATTTGGTTGCCTCATCTCGGTCCGTTCGGCAACGAGGTCGTTGTTCAAACGCAGATCGAACTTTTGGAACATTCGTTTCATCGACGCGGAACGCGGCAACAGCTGCAAGTCGTAGCCATTGTCGATCTTTGCGCCACTGATTCGAAATGTGTTCTCAACATTCTCCAGATTCAGCGCGGTATTGATCGCAGCGATGGCTGCGTCTACCGGAGAACGTTTGCCTAACGAATAATGCTCGGCTGATTTGAAATTCGGATAATAAATCCAAAGGTCGCGGCCGTTGCTGACCGTGACGCTCGGCGAATTGCCCGTAAACTCGCGGCGGAATTTGTTTGGCGCGTGAAACCAGATTTTTCCCGAACTGACGATCGGCCTATTCAGGAGATGCATCGTTTTTTGTTCCTGGAAATCAGCGTGGACATCCGGGGACGACGCGCGCCGTTCGGCGATGCGGGCGAGAAGATTTTTGACCTCCGCTTCTGACAACGATTGCGCGCGAACGATTGGCGTTAGCAAAACTAAACTCAGCAGGAGAGGGGATAATTTCGAAATGGCAAACATTGTCGCTCTGTTTAAGGGCCGCAGTCCTACACTACTCGATCTTTATATCGGCTGCGGCGCCCTCATTGCCCGCTCCAAACTTTGGGTTTGGCTGCCGCCATCGCCGGCAACGCGAAGAAAATTGTCGCGAGCAAACTCCAGAAAATTCCAATCGCGCAAGCGATGCCGAGTCCGCTCAACGACGGATTACGCGCCCAGCCTAACGAGCCGAACCCGCTGACCGCCGTCAGTCCGGCGAGAATGACCGGTTTGATCACACCCGCTACGTCGTGCTCCAGCTCGCGTGTCTTTTGCCAGACGAGCACGACATAGATTCCGTAATCAACGCCGATCGCGAGCACCAGCCGGAACGAAAGCACGTTGAGCAAGTTTAAATGAAGATTGAGCAGTTTCATCGTTGCGATCATTGCGCCAATTCCAAACGCGAGCGTGACGATTTGGATCAACCATAGCCGGAAGTCGCGATACAAAATCGCGAGCAGCCCGACATCGAACAAGGCCATCAACGCACTGATGATCAGTAACTGCCGCTGCGACCATGGTTGTAAATCGGCCAACGTGTAACTCCAACCCGAGAGAATCATCGGCACACCTGGCACGGGCAGTTCGCGGCTCAACTCTTCGCTTTGCGCGTGATTCGCCACGGGCTCGTTTGTGGTCGCAAAGCCCGTCGTCAGCAGGGGGTTTTTCGCAAAATAGCGATCCACCAAAAACCACCAACCCGCTCCCTTCGGCAATTGGTTTCGCCAGTCCTGGAGCGGTGACTTTGGGTCGGCAACCGCCCGCAAATCGTCCAGCAGTCTGAAGGCGGAGGCGAACGAGTCAGTGCTGAAGCCTTCTGCCCTCAACGTTTCTTCAAGAGTCCGTCGTACGGTCGGAAGATTCACTGTTCGAAGGCGTTCCCGATTTTTTTCCATCCAGGCCGGAGAAAGACACAGCGCCGCCGGCGTCGAGAAACCTTTGATTTTGCCGGCCTGTTGGAGCTCGGTCCAGTGCGCAGTGATTCTTTGCCAATCGTCATGCAACTCCTGAGCGTCGCGCGCATGCACGATTGCAAGCACCGGTTCCCAGCGCGTCGGCATCTTTGCCATAATCGCTTGCAGCGCTTCTGCAGCCCGGCTGTTTTTCGGTTCGAGCGAACGCACGCTGGCCTCAAACCGCAGCGGAGGCACCGGCGAAAACCCGATCACGCTTAGTAATAACAGGACTCCGCCGGCGACAATGATCATGGGCGCAGGTCGTTGCACGCTCCACCGCACATATTTTTTCACGATCTCAAAGACCCAATCGTGCTGTTGTGGCGCCTGCCCCGGTCGAACGAACAAAAACAAAATCGTGCACATGAAGAGTCCGGCGAAGAAAATGCCGATCGCGATCAGGACGCCGAGCTGTGAGAAACCCATTGAACCGCTCAGGATCAGAGCGAGGAATCCGACCGCGGTCGTGAGCGCGCCGAAAAACACCGCGCGACCGAGTTTCGCCACCGATGTAGCAATTGCTGACTGATATTCCTCGCCATCAATTCGCGCCTGCTGGTAGCGACCAAAGATCAGGATCGCGAAATCGACACCGAGTCCGACCAGGATTGCGCAGAAACCTACCGCCACCATGCTGAGTCTGCCGAAGACGAGCAGTCCGACCGCGAGCGCGACGAAGCAGGAGAGCAAGAGCGAAAAACCCATTCCGAGGAGCGGCAGCCATCGTCGGAAACCGACGAAGAAAATAATGCCGACGAGCAGGACCGAACTGCCGAGCGTGGCCACGATATCGTACCGCATGCTCAACGAAATCTCAGCGACATACGCCGAACGGCCGGTGACCAGAACTTCCAACGGCCCGCCGTCCCAGCCATCTCCTGCCCGCGCACGAAAGGCATTTACCTGACGCATCAACCGCTGACACTCGAATGCACTCAGTGACGGCTGATTCGTGACCACGAGAAAAACGCGCATCGTGCGATCCGGCGACGTGAGCGGTTGCTCCTGCTCGATCGCGTTCGCTTCGGCAAACGGTTTCAGGGCTGGCGCAATGATGCCCAACGGATCGAACCCGAGTTCAAATTCCGGTCGGGGTGAGCCGGCCTCTATTTCCTGATGCAAACGATGGAGCCGCTCTCGAATTCTCTCAGGCTGCAAGATCGACATCGTCTGGTCGAATGCAGCCGGCTCCAGATTCAGAAGCAGTGGAACCGCTATCGATTGCAAATCGCGGATGCCGTCCGGCGTTTCCATTGGCGAACCGGCCAGCACGCGATCGGACCACGATTGCTTTCGCAAATTTTCCACAAACGTCGGCGCGAATTCTTCAAGCTTGTCGACGTCCTGAGGTTGGCAACGCAGGCCGAACGTCAGCTCGCGCGTTTGTTCGAAGTCGCGATCGTAAATTTTTAGGCCTCCGACCGATTCGAAACCCTTCGGCAGCATATTAATAACGTCGGAATCGAGCTCGATCCGCGTGAGGAGGATTCCGAGGCAGGCTGCGGCCAGCGCGGCCACGCCAAACCAGACAAGTACGCGCCGTTGCGCCATGACGCGCGCGATCAAATCACTCAGCCGCATACCTGAGCTTCCGTGATTGGCGCCGCGTTTAAAATCGGAAAAGAAAAGTTTCCGATCCCGAAACATGCCGCACCTGATGCCGATCTTCGCTGTGAATCACCTTCTCGCGCAATTCCAGCCAGCCGCGCAATTGCTCCGGCGCGCGATCGATCGGGCCAGACCAGCCGCGTCCGGAGAAGGGACCGCTGACTTCAGCAAAGCTCGCATCCTGTCGCAAAAATAGAAGATTTACGCCCGGCCCTTTCGAGAACGTCAGTTCGAAATCGCCGTTCCCGGAAAAACGAACGAACACGTCGCCGATGACCGTCGTTTTCGGATTGCGATAAAGAAGTTGTCCACTGCGTGTCTGCCAATCCCGCGCTGGTTCGGCGAATTGATGCGTTGAAGTCGTTGCGCAACTGGTTAGAGCTACGATGCACACGACTAGGTAGGGGCGGTTCACCCGAACCGCCCGCGGGCGATTGACCTTGCCAGTCCGGGTCGGACTTCCCCGGGCGGTTCGCGGAATCATCCCTACCATTATGACGCCGTGCGAACCGGTTCAGACGCTGTTGGCAAACTCTGCGGTTTCGGCACCAGCGTGAGCCGCGGCGATAACGCGAAAAACCTCTGCATGTAAACGAAAAAGTAAAACAGCCACATTCGCCATTTGATGGCCAGGCTCTTGCCCTCGTTGCCGGCGAGCACGGCGTTGACTGCCGCCGCTATTTGCATCGTGTCGGTCGGATTCAAGAAAACTTCGAGGAACTCCTTGCTCCGGCGATACCATGAATTCACGAACGTCAGATAGATGTCCATGATGCGATTTACGCTGCGCGAATATTTGTTGAAAAGGCGACGTCGTTTTGATGCATCGCGCAGGGCTGCGTCCAAGGTGTCGGCTGCTTTCTCCGCAGACATGATCGCCAGAAACACGCCGCTGCTAAATACCGGGTCGATAAAGCCCGCGGAGTCACCGGCCAACAGCCAACGTTCCCCGGCCAAACGCGTGTTACGATAGGAAAAATCGCCGGCGGAATAAACGGGTGAGACCCGGATCGCCTTTTTCATCCGCTCCTTCATTAAAGGTTGTTCGTCGATAAATTTTTCCAGCGCAGCTTGCGGCGAAAGTTTTGCCGCCCGAAACGCGGCCGTGTCCATGACCACGCCGATGCTGGTGCGCGTTTCGGTGAGCGGAATCATCCAAAACCAACGATCGAGACCGCGCACCATTCGGATGAGCGTGGCGTCGCGTCCCGGAAGCCGGTCGATATTTTCGTAATGCGCAAAGACGGAAAACTTTTGCAAATGGTCGTATGTTTTTTTGACGTTGAATAAACTGCCAAGCAGCGTCTGCCGTCCGCTGCAATCGAGCAGATAACGCGCTTCGATCGTTGATTTCGCGCCGTCAGAACTCTCGACGTCGATCTTCACCCGATCATCGGCGAAATCGAGTTTCGTAACTTCGGTTTGCTCTCGCACTTCCGCGCCATTTTCGCGCGAATGATCGAGCAACAATTTGTCGAAATCGGAACGCGTCACCTGATAGGCGCGGTCGCGCTGGGAACGAAAGCCATCTTTGAAATAAAACTTTACGCCTTTGGTCCCGCATGCGGCCATGATCTCACCGCCGAACTTTGGCAGAAACGTGCGGTCGAGTTTTTCGCGGACTCCGAGACGATCGAAGGTTTGCACGCTGAACGGCAGAAGCGATTCGCCGATGTGAAATCGCGGAAACTTCTCCCGCTCGAAGACGATGACGCGCCGTCCGGCTTTCGCCAGCAGCGTCGCCGCGGTGCTTCCGGCCGGCCCGCCGCCGATAATCGCAACGTCATAGATGTCGGTCTCTTGCACGTTAACCGGATTTTAGTCGATGGACGCGTGGAAGCAACGAGGTGGATCGAGCAGTCCCTTGCTCGACGCCAAAACATCGCGGCCTCCGGCCGCCTAGAATCAACATCGCCCGCGGAGCGGCCGATCCACCTTGCGCTGTCTCGCGATTAGACGTAACAGAAACGCAAAATGAAGCTGATCGACAAATTCGTCAGTCGCGAGTTGCTCGTGAACGTGCTGTTTGCGATCGCGATCCTGAGTCTCGTTCTCGTGGTCGGCAACATCTTTCGCAAACTGCTGCCGTTGCTAGTCAACCACGATGTGCCGGTCGAATATCTACTCGCGTTTATCGCTTACGTCTTTCCGTTCTCGCTCATCTTCACCATTCCGTGGGGATTGCTCACCGCAATCCTCCTGGTCTTCGGCCGGCTTTCGGCCGATAACGAATTGATCGCGCTGCGCGCCAACGGTGTGAGCGTCCCGCGCGTCGCTGTTTCGCTCGGCGTTATTTCGCTCGTGTGCACGGCGCTTTGTCTCTGGCTCACCGTCCAGGTATCGCCGGCCACGCAGAAAAAATTGCGCAGTACCATTTTCGATCTCGCCACGCGTGATCCGATGGCGCTTTTTGGCAGCGACCAGGTGATCGATCAATTTCCCGGGCGAAAAATTTACGTCGGCAAAAAAGAAGGCAACAAACTTGAGAACATCACCGTGTTCGAGCTCGATCAAAAATCGATGCCGCTGCGGGTGACGTTCGCGCGGACCGGAATGCTCGAGGCCGATCTCGATAACAAACGGATCCTGATGCATCTCTACAACGCGCGTTACCAGCAGC
>WNFW01004063.1_pt1 | contig 10233 bp, 9 predicted proteins | sample 5400131 | NCBI WGS metagenome assembly WNFW01 (sample SAMN13153362, study PRJNA577476) | soil metagenome | isolation source: 20 cm soil or saprolite under grassland replicate 1 | place: USA:California | collected 2016-06-15
GAATAGAGCCGCGGCTGCAGTTTTGTGAGCAAACCGACAAATTCCTCTGGCCTGAAATGAGCTGACGGATGCTCGATGAGAAAGTCGATTACCTCCATGCCCCAAAGATATGTTGTGAGATCCTGCCTGCGCTCGGGAGCGAGAAGATCGCCGAGCAGCGGCGCAGCGTTCGCACGATGGGCGATGGCCCTCAAAATCTTGGGCGTTGGCTGCGTGATGCTGTAATCGCGCAATAATGCTTCGCGCAGAGTGGTTCGTGCGTCTTTGGGTCGCGGGACCTCTTCGTCGCCGGTGGCGCCAAGCGCCTGAATAATTTCGTCTACGAGTTGTGGATCGTTTGTTGCGTATACAGCCAGCGAATCGCCGACCTCAAAGCTCAATCCCCATCCGGTCAGGTCGAGTTCAAAATGGCGCGTATCTTTAGCCGACTCCGGTCCGCTCAGGCGGCGATTGACCAGAAGTTTGGCGGGAAAGGGATTTGCTCGCGAATATCGGGGAGCGGCAACAGAAGCTTCAGCATGCATAACCGTTTCTAGCGGCGATCTCTGGTCGTCGCAAATATTCATCCGTCATTCCCTATCGGCAGGGTGGGGAAACCATCCATGGTTGCGTTGAGCAGCATTCACCTCTTCCGGCGTTCAGGTTGCTTGTCGAAATGTAGGGCGGTTTCGTCGGGGTTGAACGTAATGAGATTCGGCGCTTAGGAATCTCATTGAGCGCGACGAGCGATGTCGGCAGATCTTCTGGTGCGACGAGTCCCTTTAGGCTCTCGAGATGCAAGCGCAATTGCAAAATCGACCTGACGTTTGAAGGCATCAACGCGAACAACAAAAACCGAGAGCTCGTCGCCAACACTGAATCGTTTGCGCGATCGCCTCCCAATAAGTTGCCGCCGGGCGGAATCAAACAAATAAAAGTCATCCGTTAACGAGGAGACATGGACCAACCCGGTCACAAGAGCATCCGGCAGTTCCACCATCAATCCATAGTTGCGAACATCAATAATAGTGGCGCGGAAAATTTGGGGATTGCGTGCGTCGAGCTGTCGTTGAAAAAACTCAAGTTTTTTCATCTGGACGGCGTCACCCTCTGCATCCGCAGCGGTTCGTTCAGTAACTGAAATGTGCTCCGCAATCGAAGCGATCTCGGCCATGTCAGGATGGCGAGGCGCGCTTGCCGAGCGGGCCGGACGGCCTCTCGCGCCGGCGGTATCCCTACTAAGAGCACGATGCACAACCAAATCGGCGTAGCGCCGAATGGGACTGGTGAAATGCAAGTAATTTGTCTTGGCCAACCCATAATGGCCGAGCGGCTGCGGAAAGTAACGGGCGCGTTTCAAACGTTTAAGCAAAGCGACCTTGAGTGCTTGCTCTTCCGGTTTTCCACGGATTGCCGCCAGCAATCGTTGCAGCTCCGCGCGATGAGTCACATCGCCAACGCTGTAATTAAAACCGAGCACAAATTCGCGAAACTCTGCTAATTTTTCTGGGTCTGGATTTTCGTGGATCCGATAGATCGTCTGAACCACGCGCTTTTTCAGCTCGCGCGCGACAGCCTCGTTTGCGGCCAGCATGAATTCTTCGATAAGCTGGTGCGATTTATCATTCTCGACACGCTCCAACTTTACCGGGTGTCCGTCTTTATCGACCCAGACTTTTACCTCCGGGAAATCGAGGTCCAGGGCGCCATGCTCGAATCGCCTCTGCCGCAATAGCGCAGCGAGTTCCCAGGCAAGGTGCAGCCGTTCGCCCAACTGATCGCCGGGTGCCGCGGTCAGAATCGCGTAAGCCTGTTTGTATGTCAGCCGGTGAGCGCTTCGAATTACGCTGCGGGCAAAGCGCGCGCTTTTTGGGTTCCCGTGTTTATCGAGATGAATAAATACAGAATGTGTGAGGCGATCGACGCCAGGCTTGAGACTGCAGACGCCGTTGCTCAATCGCTCCGGCAACATGGGGATCACGCGGTCCGGGAGGTAAACGCTGTTTCCGCGCCGGCGCGCTTCTCGATCCAGCGGGCTGTCGGGCTCTACGTAAGCGGCGACATCAGCAATGTGGACGCCGAGGCGCCAACCGCTCCCGGTCTTCTGAACATGAATCGCGTCGTCAAAATCGCGCGCGTCATCGGGATCGATGGTGACGATGAATTCTCCGCGCAAATCTTCGCGTCCCTCGAATTGCCGGGCGTCGACTGTCTCAGGAATCCCCTTTGCCTGGTCCAGAACGTCCCTGGGAAATTCTGTTGGCAGATGATATTTCCGGATGATCGAGAGCATGTCGATTCCCGGAGCCCAAGCTGGGCCGAGCACTTCGATGATTTCACCTTCGGGATTGACGTGGCGCGATTCCCAGGCTTCCAGACGAACAACAACTTTATCGCCAACCTGTGGCGCAATTTTGGACGCCGCCAGAGGCAAGTCCGCCACGGCGGATTCGTCCTGCGGCGAACTAGAAACTTGCCCCACATAAACGTCGTGCACGATGCGCGGGTCATCCGGGACCACATAGTAAAAGTTCCGCGAACGTTGGAGAGTGCCGACAATCGTATCGTGAGCGCGCTCCAAGATTCGAATCACGCGCCCCTCCCGCCGCCCTTTGATGCGCCCGGAAGGTTCGTCCGGTGACATACGCGCGACCACATGGTCGCCATGCATGGCTGTTCCGGTGTTTTCGGCCGCGATGAAAATGTCCGGCTGCCCAGGCATTTCTGACGTAAGAAAACCGTAGCCGGCTTGATGAATTGACAGTTTGCCGGTTACCAGGTCGGCCTCGGCCGGCAAAACATATCGGTTCTTCCGGATCCGCGCGATCTCGCCGGCGCGCTCGAGCTCCCGTAAGCTTTTGCGCACCGCTACTCGTTCGGTCCCTGTCAATCCTAGCTTGCGGGCAATGTCGATCTTGTTAAGCGGCCTGTAATCTTTCCGCCTCAGCAGACCCAGAATTTGTTCTCGAATGTTACGTCCGTTCAAAGCCATCTAAGCGAAACAATAGCGCCAAGTTTATCGATCTAACCCGATTTCAATCCGAGGTCGAATCATGCCAAAAGTGATTGTTGCCGGCGCATTGGCGATCGCCCTGGTGGCGATTGTTTCATTTGCCGCGGGAGGAGCAAAGATGAAGATCACAAGTTCTGCTTTTCAAGAAGGTGGGAATATTCCATCAAAATTCACATGTGACGGCGGCGACACCAGCCCCACCTTGCAGATTGGGGAGGTTCCTTCGAGCGCGAAAAGCCTGGCCTTGGTTGTAGATGACCCGGATGCGCCGAGCGGACTCTTTACCCATTGGATGGTTTGGAACATCTCGCCGCAGAACAACACGATCGCGGAGGGAAGCACGCCCAAAGGGGTCCACGGAACAAATGACTTCGGCAAATCCGGTTACGGCGGACCGTGTCCACCCTCCGGCACGCATCGCTATTACTTCAAGATTTTTGCTCTCGATCGCGAACTGGAGTTGCCCACTGGTGCGAAGCGGAGCCAGCTGGATGCGGCGATGAAAGGGCATGTGGTTGCGCAAGGGGAATTGATGGGGCGTTACTCTCGAAAGAAGTAACCGTAGCGGCTTCGCTGCGCGAAGCGCGACGCTGGCAGGATGGCTCGCCTGTGCCGCGTCGCCCAGAGGTCGACGTCTACAGCTTCGAATAAAGTATCTGGTGTGTTAGTCTCATCCATGATGCGTGGGAGGCTTTGGAAAATCGGTGACCGCATCTTCGATCTCTCGCGACACGGGCTGATCATGGGTGTATTAAATATCACGCCGAATTCGTTTTCTGACGGCGGAAATTTTTTCGATGCGGAAAATGCCGTAGCGCACAGTTTACGGATGGCCGCGGAAGGTGCGCACATCATTGATGTCGGCGGCGAATCCACGCGGCCGGGCGCCGACGCTGTCACGGCAGAGGAAGAATTGCGCCGTGTGATTCCGGTGATCGAACAATTGCGCAGAAGGAGTGAAGTCATTATTTCGATTGACACGTCGAAGGCTGAGGTTGCGCGGGCGGCGATTCGAGCGGGAGCTTCGATTGTGAACGATGTTACCGGAGGGCGAGGCGATCAGGAAATGATGCCGCTGATTGCCGAAACCAAATCGGCTTTCATCATCATGCACATGCAGGGAACTCCGCAGACGATGCAGATCGCGCCGCAATACACAGACGTTGTTTCAGAAGTTTCTGATTTTTTTCGACAACAATATGCCCGCGCCATAGTTTATACTATTGACACCATGGCGATTGCGTTTGATCCGGGCATTGGTTTCGGCAAAACGCTTGAGCACAATCTCGAGTTGCTCGCGCAGCTTGAGCGGCTCCGCGCGTGTGATCGACCAATCGTGATTGGCGTTTCCCGAAAATCTTTTCTGGGCAAACTGATAAATTCGGCGCAGATAAGCGATCGGTTGGCGCCAGCGGTCGCGTTGACTTCGATTCTGCGCGCGCGCGGTGCAGACGTGCTTCGCGTTCATGATGTCAAGGAAAACGTAAATGCCTTAAAGGTGACGGAAGCAATTCTTCAGAGGGCAAAATGATTCAACTCATCGATCTCTGGTTCAGAAGCTGGCGCAGCCTGGTAGAGATCCTGCTGCTCAGCGTGGCGATCTATTACGGTTATCTTTATTTCCGCGGAACGCGCGGCGCGAAAGTGCTCACCGGTCTGGCGATCGTCTTTTTGACGCTGACTCTTATTTCGACGTTGCTCAATTTGGTTGTAATCGGCTGGATCGTACGAAGCTTCTCGGTTTTCCTCGCGGTCGCGCTGGTGGTGATTTTCCAGCCGGAGCTAAGACGTGGGCTGGCTGCTCTTGGCGGTCACCCCATTTTCTCGCTGACGAGTGAGAAGCGGGAAACTGTTCACGATCTGGCCGAGGCAGTCATGCAACTGGCAAATAAGCAATTCGGCGCGCTCATCGCGATCGAGCGCGACACGTCGATTCGCGTTTACGAGGAAACGGGCGTCACAATCGACGGAGATTTTTCCGTCGAGCTCATCCTGACCATCTTCCATCCCAAGGCCGCGCTGCACGATGGCGGAGTGATTATTCGCAACGGACAAATCGCAGCCGCGGCATGTATTTTTCCAGTGAGCCAGCGTGAAACGCTCGATCGCAGTCTGGGATTACGTCATCGCGCCGGGCTTGGGATTACCGAGGAATCGGATGCCGTGGCGGTAGTCGTCTCCGAAGAGACGGGCAGTATTTCCATTTGTCACCGGCGTCGAATTGAGCGCAATTTCACTCCGGAAACTTTTCGTCAACGGATCGCGGAGATTTTGTTGCACACCAAATATGAAGAGGCTGATTCTGAAAAACTGGCGCGCGAAGTTGATCTCTCTCCTGCTCGCGACAACGCTTTGGTACCTGATCAAAAAGAACGTAGCGACGACGCCCTCGCCGTCTGAGAGGCCGTCTCCGGCGCCCGTTACCGAGACGCGCTGACGGGCTATTTAGCGCAAAAAACGCGACAGATTCTCTTCCTCCCAGCGCCGAGCGCGTCGATAACCCGGGAATTGGCGCTCGCGACGGTTAAATTCTTCCGTGTGAACCCGCCGGCGACCTTGTGAGAGCATTTCGTCGGGGACTACTGAGTGCAGCATCTCGTGATAAAGCACGTACCGAAGAAACCAGGCCGGCACAAATGGTTGGTCCAATGCCCGATTAATTCGAATAACGCGGTCCTGCTCCTGAATTGTGCCAAAGATGAAATATTCCTTGGGGCGATGCCTTCGCCGGCGACCCCACATCACTTTGTAACGATGAAGGCGCCCGCGAAAGTATCGCTTGTTTAAGTCGTCAAACATCGGGCGCAGGTCGAAATGCGTCCCTTCATGAAGCAAATTCAGCTGCTGTTGCATCGGCAATTTAGGGTGCGCAAGCTTTCGTTTCGTCTTTTTCTTTGTCTTTTTGCTCTTAACCATTTTGCTCTCCCCTCCCGAACAACAAACAAAAGTGGAGACAAGTTTAGTGGGGTTCAAATGTACAGACAAGTGGAGCGCCAAGATTTACTAGAAAAATTCTTAACAGACTGATAATCAACTTATTATGCATATTTTATCTAAACTAATATTTTGGCCAACGTAATGCCCACATCGTCTGGCCTTTACCCTAAAAACTGTCGGCTGTTTGATCGCCTCCGCTCCGATCTCGCCACAATCCTGATCGAATCCAGAATCTGTCCAGGTTCATATTAGGCACAGTAAAAACAAAAATGCTGCACAGCATTTTTGCGAAGATTGCAATGCGCGTATAATTGTCCTCACGTCCCGCGGATGTGTAGGGAGATTTAATCGAGTTTACATCGGATGACGCCGTTTCTTCGAAAATTGCTGGGACAAAACTGGCTGCTGCTGTTAACCATGCTCGCTCTCGCCGTCTTTGGAGTCGTGGCGATTTACAGTGCCACTTCCACGCGCGCAGACTCGAATGCAGTGGATTTCTGGCGAAAGCAGGCAAACTGGGTGGTCGTGGGCGTCTTTGCTTTTATGCTGACGAGTTTGATTCATTACCGCTGGATCCGGTGGGGAGCGCTACCGATGTATCTGGCTGGTATCGTCTTTCTAATCCTGACGAAGTTTATTGGCACGAAGGTTTACGGGGCGCGCAGTTGGCTGCATTTGGGGCCGGTCAATTTTCAGCCAGCACAGCTTGCGGTTATCGCAGGCATCATGGTTTTGGCGCTGTTCCTGACACAATTTCGCGAAATGCATCCTATGCTGCGGTTACTGCTTTGCGGCGCGATTGCTGCGGCGCCGTGCTTGCTCATCCTGATGCAACCGGATCTGGGTGAGGTTATCATCTGGGGGCCGGTGCTCCTGGCGCTGTTATTCGCCGGCGGTCTTCCACTGCGGTACTTAATTTGCGTCATTCTCATCGCGGTCGCGTTTATCCCTATCGCGATCAATTTTGGTTTAAAACCCTATCAGCAACAGCGAATCACCGCGTTTACGCATCCCGATATCGACAAGCAAGGATCCGCGTGGGCGATCAATCAATCTCTCATTGCGATCGGCTCAGGCGGCTGGTCAGGCAAAGGATTTAAGGCGCAAAACACACAGATCGAGCTCGGATTTCTGCCTGCCACTGCCGTGCACAACGACTACATTTTCTCCGCCATCGGCGAGCAATGGGGATTTATTGGAGGAATGTTTCTTCTTGGCGGATTCGCCTTGCTCCTGATCACGTGTCTCTTTGTCGCTTTTTTCGCTGGCGATCAATTGGGACTCCTACTGGTTGTCGGAATCACGTCACTTATTTTCACGCACATCTTCCAAAACATGGGAATGACGATTGCTCTGCTTCCCATCACGGGTGTGCCATTGCCACTGATTAGTTACAGCGGCTCCTTTGTGCTGATGATCATGTTTGGCCTCGGCCTTGTGAACAGCGTTTGGATCCATCGAAAAATTCCCGCGTAGGGCAAGCCCACGTGATTCGTTACAACGTTAAATCGTTACATCGGACCTACGCTGGGAACGTTTGTTGCCCTGCAACGCTTCAACGCTTTAACGTTTCGAGCGTTTAACGCGGTGAAGCCACAAATGGAAGCCGATTACAAGGTCAAGCTGGAGGTTTTCGAAGGACCGCTCGATCTATTGCTTTACCTGATCAAGCAGGATGAGATCAATATTTACGACATTTCACTTGAACGCATCACTCGTCAGTACCTCGAATACCTCCAGGCGTTCAAGGAATTGAATATCGAACTTGCCGGCGAATTCATCGTGATGGCAGCAAACCTCATTTACATGAAAAGCCGGAGCTTGTTGCCGATTGATCAGCAGCCCCCTGAAGAAGACGCCGAGGAAGATGATCCACGGTGGGATCTGATCCGGCAGTTAATAGAGTACAAGAAGTTCAAAGAAGCGGCCGCGGATCTTCATCTGAGGGAACTGGAACAGGAGCGGATCTTTGTGCGAGAAGGTAGCGCATCGTCGCTCTTGCAAGGGCCACTGCGTCTGGAAGAGGTTGGAATTTTTCAGTTGATCAATGCATTCCAAACGGTGATCAAACGGATCGAAGCCCGACAGGATGTGCAGGAAATTTTCGCCGAACGTTTTAGTGTTTCGGAGAAGATTGATATTATTTTGCAACGGGTCGCAAATAATGCGCGGCTACGTTTTTCCGATTTGTTTGGCGCTGCCGTATCGCGCGTGGAAGTCGTGGTAACGTTTCTCGCGCTCCTGGAGCTTATTCGCCTTAAACAAGTCCGCGCTCTCCAGAAAAACATGTTTGAAGAAATTGAAATCGCAGCCGCGGCGTAAGGCACTGGCGATAACCGGAACGGTTGTTATAGCCACGGAGCAGGGCCGCCGTGCCGGATGCAACGCGCAGAAAACGCCTCGCAGTGAGGCGACTACAACGACATGCCGCGAATCTTGATCGCCGGCTGCGGTTATGTTGGTCAGGCGACCGCGGATTTGTTCCATGCCGCAGGCTGGGACGCGGAAGGCTGGACCGCTTCTGCGAAATCAGCCGCAACGCTGTCCGTCAAACCGTATCCTATTTGCCAGGTCGATATTTCAGACCGCGATCAGGTCGCGGAGCGCCGCCGAACATTCGATGTCGTCGTTCATTGCGCGAGTTCGCGCGGCGGCGAATTCGAGTCGTACCGGCAAATCTATTTGAATGGCGTGCGCAATTTGCTCGATCGATTCGTTGAAACAAAGATGCTCTTTACGAGCAGCACCAGCGTTTATGCGCAACGCGATGGTTCATGGGTTACCGAAGAAAGTGAAACTAAACCTGCTCGCGACACAGGTCGGGTCCTGCTTGAAACGGAAAAGGCAATGCTCGACCGGGGTGGTACAGTTGCGCGTCTCAGCGGAATCTACGGCCCGGGCAGGTCGGCGTTACTGAGCAAATTTCTAGCTGGCACGGCGATCATCGATCCGGAAAGCGATCGCTTCGTTAATCAAGTGCACCGCGACGATATCGCGTCCGCACTTTTCCTCCTGGTGAGCGGGGAATTGCAGGAACGTCAGATTTACAATGTAGTTGATAATCAACCGATGCTGCAAAGTGACTGCTACCGCTGGTTGGCCCAAAGACTGAATCGGCCGTTGCCGCCCTTTAGAAAATTAACGGGGCAACGCAAACGGGGCGACACCAATAAGCGTGTGAGTAATGCGAAACTGCGGAGTCTGGGCTGGACTCTCCAATACCCTACGTTCGCGGACGCAATGGAAAAAAGCATCCTGCCTGGTTTGTCTGAGTTTGATGTGCCGTTAAGTCCTAAGCGTTAACGATTGAACCGCGCCCTCTCAAGAAGCGCGAGCAAATCGTTGCATACGTATGGAGCGGCCACAGGCAGCTCCTGTGCGCTAACGGCCCTCCATTTGCCATCGCGATAGGCGAAGACATCTGTGAACAGAGTCTTGCGCTCGCCGTGGTCAGTCGTTTCAATCACGGCGCCATTCACAATTCCTGCTTCACCATAAACCCTTACATGCAGATCTTCGAAACGCTTCTCTGGACGTTTCCCACCCGCAGGATGCTCGCGCAGAAACCGGAGGTGTTGGTTCTTTGTGATAATTGCCCCCGGCACCACGTGCAGGAAATCAGAAGCAAGGATATCTTCGAGAGCCACAGGATCGTCCTCCACCTGTAGTCACCGATTTTCCAGGGCCAGCAACTCCTGTTTCGACTTCTCAGCTAATTTCGGCTCCCGGCTGACGTGGCACGAGAGAAGCGCCAAAAGAAGCAGCGCGTACCCGATCACGCGATCCCACGATCTCATAATGAAAGCTGTTTGACCTTGCCCTACTCGAATCGGTCCGCAAGTGGTACCATAGCCAGCCAGTCGATTGCGACGAAGCCTAGGTAGCTTGTGCCGCTTCGGTGGGTGCGAGATCAGTGGCACGATGACTTTCGCGTCGTTCGCCAAAAAGCTGGCGGATTACCTCTTCCACGGGCACTTCCTGAACGTTAATGTCGCTCACGTCGCAGGCTTCGAGCAGTTCGCGGCAGGTCTCGGTGACTTTCGCGCGCGGAACTTTCAACTGGACTGACACCGGCGTTTGTTCCGTCACTTCGCCGAAGGCAGAAAGATCGCGCGTCGCCTCTTTTTCGAAAGTGAGACTCAGAATTTTGTATCCTGAAAACCGGTCGACGATTTCATCCAATGGCCCGTCAAAAAAGATTTTACCGTGATCGATCACGAGAACCCGATGACACAGCTCCTGGATATCCTGCATGTAATGGCTGGTCAGCAACGTGACGATACGATGTTCCTCATTGTAAATAC
>WNFW01007968.1_pt1 | contig 10232 bp, 9 predicted proteins | sample 5400131 | NCBI WGS metagenome assembly WNFW01 (sample SAMN13153362, study PRJNA577476) | soil metagenome | isolation source: 20 cm soil or saprolite under grassland replicate 1 | place: USA:California | collected 2016-06-15
TGAGCGAGCGCCTCGTCGTAGTTGCTCGCTCGCTCTGCGAGGATCCCAAGGTGATAGTGAGCGTCCGCGGCCAGCGCCGGATCGCCGCCTTCGACGATCGCGCGATATGCCGCGTCCGCGTCCGCGTTGGAGCGCTGCGCGAAGAGCACGAGTGCCCGGTTGCCGGCCGCGATGTTAGGACCAAAACGCGGGTCATCGAGTGCCTCAGCAGACCGCTCCTCACCCGGATACAGAGCGAGCAAACGTTGAAGCGATGTCATAGCGCGGGCCCCGTCGCCCGCATCCCACGCGACATTCGCTGCCAGCCAGAGCGCTTCGGCGCGGCCTTTTTTCGTGTCGGCGTCGGCTCCTAGAAATTCATAGGTCTGAAGGGCCGATGCAACATCGCCGGCTTCCTTGTAGTAGCCCGCGAGCGAAAGCCGGGCATTAGAAGCGACTGATGTGGGCAGCGGGTCAGCTAATATTTTGGTCGTCCCTTGAATCGCCTGGTCGAACTGGCCCCGCCGCGCCGCCAAATCTGCAAGCCGAAGCTCGGCATAAGCCGTCGCCGCGCCGCCCATGCCAGCATAGGAATTCAGTGCCCGCTCCGCTTCGCCGTCGTCGCCTCTCGCATAATGGAGTGTGCCCTTCAGGAGCAGAGCCAGTCGCTCCTCGGCCGGCGTGATGTTTGATGCGAGGTATGAATCAATGCTGTCCTTGGCCGCATCGTTTTCACCCTGCTCGTACTGGATTTTCGCGAGAGCCCACAGCGCCTGCTGCCTTTGCGCTGCACTCCCTCGCTGGATCGCCCGATTGTATATCGCCACCGCCTCCTCGACGGACCCTTCGTCATACAGCTGTGCGGCCCGTCCCAGGTCTTCTGCGGAAACTGATTCCGACGGGGTTACCGAGGCGGGAACGGGAGTCGGGGTGGATTCCGGCGAATTCCCGCCACACGAATACGCGCCGATGGCGAGAGCCACAACAGCGACAAAGCGGCCGAATGAGAAACTTTTGGCCACAGGCAAGCGTTGTAGATTCAAGGGATCAGACACGATACGCCTGTCTCGACCGGCTAGCGACTATCGAGCAGCTAAGGGTGCAGTTGGCCGGGAAAATCTTGTTCAGACATCGCATACATATGGCTCTAGACGAGGTCGCCGTGCATAAATGATACTTCGATTTTGTGATCGCTCGCCCCTCCCCCGCTCCTTCCCAGCTTCCATCAATCCAGCCCGCAAGCGGAGAGTGACCGTTTGACCACTGAACTTCCCCCGTTCCAGCGGCCCGACGGTGCTGATCTGGGGGCAATGGGATCGCCACTGCGCAAACGCTTTAATTTGCGGGTGCTCGCCGGCATCGCGGTCTTTGGGTTGCTCGCCTTTTCCACCTCCTTGGTCGTTGCCTTCCAGGTGATCGATATCATCGCCCCCGGCCGGCAACCCGACCTCGGCGTGCAGATCCTTCCGGGCCTCAATACCGATAAGCCCGATCATGCCGATATCAACGAGCGCATAAACATCGTCGTTCTTGGCCTCGACGTGCGTCGTGACGAGCCCGATAGCACGCCGGGACGTACCGACAGCGTAATGGTTTTGACGATGGACCCCTATAGTAAAAAGGGCGGTGCCTTCTCGATACCACGCGACACCTGGGTTGAGATCCCCGACGGCCAGGGTGGCTATAGGAATGACCGCATCAACGTCGCCTACGAACTGGGCGAATACCAGTACAAAGGGTATGACGGAGGCGGCGCCGGGCTCGTCAAAGATACGATCGAGCACAACTTCGGAATCCCAATCGACTACTACGTGGTGCTTAACTTCAACAACTTCATCGACCTCATCGATGAGCTCGACGGCGTCGATATAGATGTGCCGGAATACGTCTACGACCCTGCCTACACCGACTGTAGTTACTGCACAGACTACTATCCCGTCGAATTCACAGAAGGACCCGAACACATGGATGGCAGGCGAGCGCTCGAGTACTCGCGCATCCGGGCTAGCGATAACGACTTCAAGCGCATTGAGCGCCAGCAGCTCGTCGTCAAGGCAACCGCCAAGAAGGCCGCCGACCTCGGAACTGTCTTCTCCAATGCTCCTGGCCTGTACGACCGCTATAAAAACGCAATCAAGACCGACATCAGCGACCTTCAGATTCCTGGCCTCGCGGATCTCGCGAAGCAGATAGGCCCCGACAATATCCGCACGGTCTCAATGGCCGACGCAACCTACCCTTGCAACAATTGCCCAGGTGCCGTTCTGCTCTTCAACAAAGCGAAGATGATCGAGTTGCGAGATCGCGTCTTCAGCGATTTCAACGTTCAGGACGACGGCGCGACCGTCGCTATCCTCAACGGCACCGAAACGCCAGACTTAGCTGCCTACCTCGCCTCATTGCTGAAGTCACAAGGCATAACGGCAAACAGGGTTTCGACCGACGAACTGAAGAACGGCCCGCTGTACGACCGAACGATCATTGTGGACGTCGATGGAAAGAGCCAGACGGCAGACAAGCTGGCGGAGTGGTTACAGCTACCTTCGAGCAGGATACGCGGAGCGTCTGATCCGGACGCTAAGGACTTCGTCGGCCGCGGCGCCAATATTATTATCGTATTGGGCGCCGACGTGAATCTCACCGGTCTCGAATCGGCAAACGCCAGCCTCCAGGAAAGCACAACCGGCAGCTGAAACGCTGCCGGTTGTTTGGTTCGCTCTCTTCTCTTATGCCTGTCGGGGGAACCAGGTTTGCATCTGCATGAGCACACCCATATCACCAGTAAAGGTGAACTGGCCGCTCATGAAGGCGGTGGCGCCGTCCATCTCGCCGCGAATGATCTTTAGCCAGACGTCTGACGGCGAGTTGATCGTAACGGTGGGGCTGTCGGCTGTGCCCTCAGTCACATCGCACTTGCCATCCGCGATCTTGGCCGTGTAGTTGCCGGCCTCGGCTCCGGTGAAGTTGAACTGGATGGTCGCGTTGGCGCCCGCTGCCTTGCCGGCATCGAATGCCTGCGGCATACCGTCCATGACTTCCTTGATGGAATTGGGCTGCTGCTGCTGGACCATTTGACCTCCTTCTTTACTTAGCAACTGCTAATCCAGAGCAAATCCGCCGCTAGAATAGCACCTGTTGTCAAGGGCGTCTATAGCCGAAATATCAGGTTGCTGCGACACCTAAAGCTCAACCATCGCATCGGACTCAATTCGAATAGTCGGATGGGCCACCTCCGGAACGCCTCGCTTCGCAGCCGCTCGAACGATCTCCACGGCCGTGTCCGCCTCTGCTTCCGTATTGAACACGTGAAAGCACAGGCGCGTACAGGCAGCATCCGGTACCGTTCGCGCCACGACTCGCTCGGTTTCCCACAAGTGCGCCGTCAGTACCGCAGGAACAACATTGTCGAGAGCAAATGAGACGATGCCCGCACTAACGCTCGCGAGCTCCGGCGGGCTTATCATCCGGAGGCCCGGGATCTCCCGAAGACGTTCCGTCGTATATCGTGCGAGGCCGACCGCTCGGTCCGCAATCGCTTCCAAGCCAATACCCGAGGTGAAATCAATTGCGGCGTTCAGCCCGGCGAGCAGCGGCACGCTCACCGTCGTCATTTCGAACTTGTCAATCGTGTCGCCTTTCGTCTCGAAGTGGTCCTTGAAGTTATAGAAGGCCGATGCGTGATGCGAGACCTTCACCGGCTCCAGCCCGGAAATTAGATCCCTTCGCACGTAGAACGCGCCCGTTGCAGCGGGTCCGAGTAGCCACTTGTGGCCCGGGAAGGCGCAGAAATCGAAGGCGAGCTCGCGGACATCCACCGGTAGCTGCCCTACCGACTGGGCGGCATCGAGTAGTAGAAAAGCGCGGCGCTCGTGGGCCAGCGCCGCCAGCTCGCGGACCGGAAAAACCTGTCCGGTCGAGTACGAAACGTGGGAGAGGGCGATCAACCGCAGCGCTGGCGTGGCCTGCTCCTGGAACCGGGCGAGAATATCGGCGGACGAATCGGCCCCAGAGACCCTCACGATCTTTAAATTGGCGCCGTAACGCTCGCGGGCGTAATAGGCGGGGACGATGACGGACGAGTGCTCTCCGCTGGCAGTGATAATCTCGTCCCCCGGCCGCAATCCAAGGCCAAACAGCACCAGGTTGATGCCTTCGGTCGTGGTCTGCTGGATCGAAATCTCTTCCGCGCTTGCGCCGATTAGAGTCGCCAGTGCCTCTCGGCAATGACGGAAATCGGCGAGGCGTTGCTCATGGGTTGGCGGCGCCGTTGGGCCTTCCGCTTCCGCCTCGAAGGCCGCTTGGACTGCCCGAAGCACCGCAAGCGGCGACGGTCCCTGCCATCCGGTGTTGAGGTATATCTGCTTGGCCGAACCCGGTATCTCAGCCCGGATCGCTTCGATGTCTAACGCTGAAGACAAGCGCGCGGGTCGTCCTCGGACGATTAGCGCAACACGCTACTGCTTGGGCTTCTTGACCGGCGCTCTTTTCGCGCCCTTGGACGTCTTCCCGCTCGTTTTGGCCGAGCTCTTCGCTTCTTTCGGCGTGGCGGCCTTGGCGGTGCCCTGCTTCTCCTTCCGCGCAGGACGTTCAGCTACGGGCGTTTGGAGAGCGGCGACCGATGCGTTATACCGAAGAAGCAATCGGGACTTGTGGCGGCCGGCGTTGTTCGGGTGCAGAACGCCCTTGCGGGCCGCACGGTCGAGCGTGCTTATGGCTGTCCGCACAGCCTCTCGAGCGGCATCGAAATCGCCGCCGGCTATACTATCGTTCGCACGCTTGATCGCCGACTTGGTCGCGCTCTTGACCGCGCGATTCCGTAGGCGCCTCTTGATAGACTGCCGGTGTGCCTTTGCGGCCGATCTAGTAGCCAAGATTCCTCCTTCAGCAAAAAAGCGGCAAGAATCATGATAGCGGCGCCCTTGAAGGCTGTCCAGCTAGGAGGCGCCTGGAACCTATCGAAGCAGCAGCCCCTCCCGTACGGCCGTGATCGCGCGCTCAGTGACCTCTTCAAGGGCAAGCGTGCCATCGATCACCACGAACCGCCCCGGCTCAGCGCGCGCAAGCTCCAAGAATCCTCCGCGCACCCTTTCATGGAAATCAATGGTTTCCCGTCCGGTCACATCGTTCTGGTCGTCTCCGCGAGACAGCCCTACCTCGGGCGGGACGTCCAGCAGCAGCGTAAGGTCCGCCTTCAGCCCGCCCGTCGCTTCGTGGTTGAGTCGCCGGATCAGCTCGAGGTCCAGCCCGCGCCCGTAACCCTGATAGGCCAGTGATGAGTCTGTAAATCGGTCACATACGACTATGCGCCTCGCGTTGAGAGCGGGGACGATTATCTCGGACACATGCTGTGCGCGGTCTGCCTCGAAGAGCAGCAGCTCGGCTAATGGGCTCAGCGGGCTGCTCTGTTCCTCTTGCAGGATGCCTTCAATCAGCCTCCCCAGCTCCGTACCACCCGGTTCCCGGGTAACGCAGACTGTCTGTCCTTCATCGCGCAACCGTTGAGCGATCTGCGCTGCCAGCGTAGTCTTCCCGGACCCTTCACCACCCTCGAGCGTGATGAGCCCCCCGCAGCTGTCGGCGGCCGCCATCTAGTCTTCGCCGGGCATTATTCGTACGTAGCGATGCGGCTCCTTGCCGAGACTGCGCGACGCCAGGTTGTACCGTTGCGCCAGCATGTGCTGCAGCCGGCGCACGTAGGCGTTCTGCGGATTGAGGTCAACCGCGTTCTCGACATTCATCACCTGTCCGATCGCCTCTTCCGCTTCGTTCAGGGCGGCCATAACAGGGTCACCCGCGCGGTCTCCGCGCATGGTGAGCAGCGATTGCTCTAATTGCAGCACGGTGTTGCTTTTGACAACGTAGATGGGAACGCCGCGCGATTCCGCGTCGTGCAAGGTCTGAGGCTTGCGCCGGTAATACGGCCGGATTGTGATGACCACGTCCGCATCTTCAAGGTGGTCCACGATTTGGCCCGGGAATCGTGTCTCTCGGAGCGCCTGCGCCAGCCGTTGGCGCGAAACACCAAACGGGTAGATACGCCGCTCGCGGGTGCCGGCCGGCACCGTTTCGATATCGGCCCGGCCTCTCGCGTCCCGAGCGGAGGCGGCGGTATGCGATACTGCCGCTCCTAGCCGGACCTGGCCTGTGGCATCCAGCTCTCGGATCTCGGGCGGCACTGAGTAGCCGCGAAGGATCGCGTCGACCACCTCCGCGACGTCGGCGTGCACAGCCACTTTGCTGAATGACTGAATTTCCACAAGCACGTTGAACGTAGGTGGAGCGCGCCGCTCCAGGATCGCCTTCTGTGTACCGCGCCTCCGGGCCTCTTCGTCGCTCAGAGTGACTGACTGGATCCCGCCGACAAGGTCCGAGAGCGTGGGGTTCATGATGATGTTCTCAAGCGCGTTGCCGTGCGCCGTCGCGATAAGTTGCACGCCGCGCTCCGCGATCGTGCGAGCCGCTGCCGCCTCCAGGTCTGTCCCGATTTCGTCGATGATGATTACTTCCGGCATGTGATTCTCAACCGCCTCTATCATCACTTTGTGCTGCAGCTCCGGCGCTGGCACCTGCATGCGTCTCGCGCTGCCGATGCCCGGGTGCGGAATATCGCCGTCGCCGGCGATTTCGTTCGAGGTGTCCACGACTACCACGCGCTTGTTCAGCTCGTCGGCGAGAAAGCGCGCAACCTCCCGCAACATCGTTGTCTTGCCCACCCCGGGCCTGCCGAGCAGCAGCACACTCTTTCCAGTCCTGACCAGGTCTTCGATGATGCGAATGGTGCCAAACACCGCGCGCCCCACGCGACACGTAAGACCGACGATCTGGCCCTTGCGGTTGCGGATGCAGGAAATCCGGTGCAGCGTCCGTTCGATGCCCGCCCGGTTGTCCGCCGTAAACTCGCCGATCCGGGAGACGACGGCGTCTATATCTTCCTGCGGTACCTCGGACTCGCTGAGGGTGACTTCCTCGCCCGGATAGCGGGCCTCGGGCGGGCGGCCCAGGTCCATGACTATCTCCAGGAGCTCGAAGTTGTTCGGCCGCCCCCTCAGCGTCCCTGCGATATGGACCGGCAGCACGTCGATGAGCGCGTCGAGGTCGTCGGTGACATTCAGCATGCTTCTAGCTAACGGGAATGGCCTGACCGGCGGTCTCCTTGGCCAGTTCCTCTACTGGCTTCACTAGGCGTTGAGCGTAACAGGTATAGGACGCCAGTCGATCGAACCCCAGCCGTTCCAGCGACGCCGTCCACGCTCCGTTGTACTCCGGCACAAGACAGAGGACCTGGCGGCTCGCATTCAGGTGCGAGAACGCGCCCTGAAGCACCTCCTCAGTGCTGAAGCGCGTGCTCTGTGCAATTAAAGAAAAGCGGCCTGTATGACCGGTCATTAGCCGCAGCCAGACGCTGATTATCCCGTCCTCTTCAACGAGAAGGTCCTTCGTGCTGCCCCCCCACGACTCTTGCGCTGCCAGCCATTCTCGAAAGGTCGGCCCCTCGATTGCTCTTACATTGGCCGGTACGCAATGACTATACGGAAAGAAGCCGGCCTTGCGTGCCGCTTCTGACACGTGGCTCCCGACATCCAGTCGCAGAAAGATCCGTTCGCCGCGCTGCTTCGTTATCCCACTGATCATTCGGCTAAATAGCGATAACGCCACTTCTTCGTCCTCATCTACATCAATCAGCGCGTCCACTTCCCAGGCTGACCGCTTGGCCCGCGGGCGTGCCGAGATCAGACCGCGAATCGTCGCACCTCGCACGCTCACCCATGTGTGCTTGCCAGTTGCGAACGAGAACCACTGCTCGATGGTTGATTCCAGAGCATGCGCGCGCTCGTCGAGGCCCAGCCGGTCAAGCGGTTTGGCCTCGTTCGGATGCACGCGCCCATCGAACGAAACGAGCGCAACCAGATCGGTCGGCAGCGGGCGCCGGGGCGAACTCATTTCGAGCCGGCGCTTCTCCCGGATGACCGTACGAGGTCGATAAAGTAGCTGTGGAACCGCGTGTCATTCGTTAGCTCTGGATGAAACGACGTTGCCACGACGGTCTCCTGCCGCACGGCGACAGGTTCTTCCCGTCTAGCCCGCTCGCTTCTGGCCGTCGCGATGACTTCGACTCCGGGCCCCACGCTGGCCACCACCGGCGCGCGAATGAAAACGGCGTGGAACGGTTCCTCGCCCAACACGGGCACATCCAGATCCGACTCAAAGCTATCGACCTGCCGTCCATAAGCATTGCGGAGCACCTCGATATCCAGGGCCCCGAGAGTCGGAAAACCCAGGTCCGAGGCGTTGCGGGCAAGCAAAATCATCCCTGCACAAGTCCCCCAAACGGGCGCACCTGTCTTTACAAATGCCCCGACCGGCTCATACAGGTTGAAATCTTCCATCAGCCTGCAGAACGTCGTGCTTTCCCCGCCCGGAATAATCAGCCCATCGAGCCCCCGCAGGTCTTCCGCGGACCGTACCTGCCGGGTTGAGACGCCCAGCCGCAGCAGCATCAACTCGTGTTCTATGAAATCGCCCTGGAGAGCGAGTACGCCAATAGTGGTCAAGGCATCGTCTATTTTAACAGTCATGAAGGGCCGCACGTAGGCGAGAGTCACCGATACAAAAGCACACGAGCCGGCATAAGAGCCGGCCCGTATGCTTAGTCACCGTCTACTCAGTCGTCTTGGCGGCCTCCGCGTTCTTGGTTATCGTTGCCACGGCCTTCGTTATCGCCGTTGGCATTGCCCCCATGATCGCCGTTGCCGTCGCCGTTGTCCTCACCCCCGTTGTCCCCTTCGTTGCCGTTGGTGAGAACAGCAACCTCAACTGGGCCCTCAGGACCGAGCGCGAGCGTCACGTAGACGGAATGATCGGCGGCCGCCGCCGCCAGCGGGAACGGCAGGCCTGTTCCGATCTCCTTGCAAGAGAAAGCAACATCCCCGTTGTCGTGGCGACGGTCACCCTCGTCATCACCACCTCCGTTATGAAGCTTGCAAGCGTTTACAGTCCCACCGGCACCCTTACCGCCCTCGGCCGCAAGCCAGCTCGCCTCATCCAGCTCCACGACGTACGCGGTGCCGTCTTGACCGAATGTCATATCGACTATCGACGTGAAGGGTGGCGTCTCGACCAGTGTGCAGCTCTCGTCATCACTCCCACAGGTCACATGGCGGGCATCAGGCTCAATCCGCCACACACGCGAAGTGCCCGGGGTCGCCGGAACTCCCTTTAGCTCGCCGGCGTAAATCGCACCATCTGGACCGACCGCGACGCCAGTTGCGACCGCATCCGAGCAAGAATCGGGCGGTTGGGCAGGGCACTCGCCTCCGGGGACTGCGAGGTTTTCCGGCGGCAAAACAGCCACCCAGTCGATATTTCCGTCCTTGTCGACAATCAAGATGTCGTTACCGCCTGCGTCGGCCACCAGTATTTTGTTCCGGCTCAACTTCGCCAGGTGATACGGGTTAGAGTCCACACCCGCGCCGTCAGGATCGTGGTCTGCCTCGAATTTGCCCAGGTCGGCGATTTCGGTCACAACGCCGTCCTTAATGCGCCATAACCTTGCGTCGGTAGGACCCTGCGGATCGCCTCCGCCCGTCAAGGCCATATACTCTCGCCTGCCGACCTGGATGACGTCCGTGACGTTCGGTAGCGACGCGAGGAGCGACGTCTCGCCGCTGTCAGGGTCCAGCTTGGTCGGCCCGGCGCCCGAGTCCGCGACGAGCAGCTGACCGTTTTGTCCAACGTTGAGCCCAAATAACAGGCCGTGAAAGTCCTGCGATATGGTCTTCCATCCAGGGCCGTCCGCGCTCGCGATGCTCGCCGTAAGCCCGAGCACGAGAATGGCCGCAATGACAGGCACGATCCGGCGGAGTGCCTTCACCATGGGTCCTACCTCCTTCTGGACTAGCGGGGCATCAGGGGGCAGCGCCCATTCGAACATCGCTGTGTGTGATATGTCAAGTGAGAGCGGGTAAACCGCCGCGCGGAGCGGCCCGCTTACGATAGTTCTGTTACGAGCCTCTAAGGCAAATCGCGTTCGCGACGCAGCTGCGTATCAGCCAAGCCTACCAGCCCCGAGGCGCCAGGCGCTCGCCTTCGGCCATCGAGTTCACTGCGATGCCGACCATCGGCTCGCCGAGCCCGCGCGAGACCTCGGCCAGAATGGCCGGGTTGTTGTAGTTGGTCACCGCCTTCACGATCGCGTGGCCGCGCGCCGCCGGGTCGCCCGACTTGAAGATCCCCGAGCCGACGAAGACGCCGTC
>WNFW01010322.1_pt1 | contig 10232 bp, 8 predicted proteins | sample 5400131 | NCBI WGS metagenome assembly WNFW01 (sample SAMN13153362, study PRJNA577476) | soil metagenome | isolation source: 20 cm soil or saprolite under grassland replicate 1 | place: USA:California | collected 2016-06-15
CGCGACCGAGCTGGCAACGCCAGGCGTGAGCCCGACCACATCCGGCGCGGCGCCTTTGCTCGGCGCGACATGCGCCGGTGCTTCGCCGGCGCCTGCTGCCATGGGAAGCTCGACGACGACGACATCGACCGGAATGGGAAGTCCGATGACGGGAGCCTCTGCCGGGACGGGAGGGTCGGCGGCGCCTGCAGGGATGGGAAGCTCGGTGCCGGGACTGTCCAGCACCACGCTCTTCGACGGGGGCGGCATGATTGCAACCGCGCCGGGGACTTGTGCCGCGTCCGCGACCGCATCTCCGCCTCTGGCCTCATCGATGGGTCCCGGATCATCCGTCGGCATGGTCGGAATTCCGCTGGGCTCGACCGAACTGGGAGGCGGAGGCCTCAGCCCCCCATCCGTTGCTCTGAGTCCGAATTCCTCGGCGCCCGTGATGAGCTTGCTGCCTCCGCTCGACACCATCACACCCTCCAATCCGTCCCTTTCGACGTCGCAGAGCACGCCCCCATGCCCGACGACTCAAACCGGTGTCCCCACGATCCAGGGAATACCGACGACGTTCGGAGCGCCTCTGACAGGCGCAATCCTGGGCAGGGAGGCAATAACGGGCTGCCGCTGACGTCGAGAGGACGATCGAGGATTTCCGCCGTCGGCGCGCGTGCGACCTCACGATGAGCGGCGAGCGAGCTTCCCGTTGGTATTCTTGTTTCGCTGGCGCTTGCTTTCCTCGAGCAGCGCGCGATCGAGGCGCTCCTTGGCTTCGACCTCCAGAGTGTGTAGGCCGGCCAGCGTTTCCTCGAGATCGCGCCGCTTGCCCTCGAGCTCCCGGATGCGCTCGGCGATTCGTTCGAGCCCGCGCCGGTACTGCGCCGCCCCGGTCTCGTCCGCCTTGTACAGGCTCAGGTACTCGCGAATCGCCTCGATCGAGAACCCGAGCCGCCGCAGTCGCTGGATGAGGACCAGGCGGGCCCGGTCCTGATAATTGAAGACGCGGGTGCGCCCCACGCGTGCCGGCGCGATCAGCCCGCTCTCCTCATAGAAACGAATCCCCTGGGACGTCAGGGAAAATTCGTTGGCCAGCTCGGCCACGCTGTAGAAGCGCGAACGGTCGGACGCGGTTGAATCATCCATATGAACGAGTGTGGGACTTGCGCTAGCCAAAGTCAACTTGAACTCACTATAGTTCGCAGAAAGCAGCCATGCGCGGTGCAGGGTAGCGGGCCGGAAAGTGCCTTATCACGCGCATTTTGTGTGGACTAACAGTTGCTTAATACAGTGCAATTTAATTATCTAAAGTATACTTGACATTGCGCGAGATATGAGCCTAAAAGGACGTGCTCGCAGGCACCGCGTCGCTTGCCAGGGACTGAAAGCAAGCTCGTTGCCCGTGCGGCTCCCGAGCCGAAGCGGCCGGAAATCAAGGACTCGGCCATGACCTATCGCGCTCCCGTCAACGAGATGTTGTTCATGATGCGCCACGTCGGCGAGATCGAGCGCGCGATCGACGAGGGCATCTATGCGGACCTTTCGCTCGACGTGGTGGAAAATATTTTGCAGGAGGCCGCGCGCTTCTCCGGAGAAGTGCTGGCGCCAATCAACCGGTCCGGCGATCGCCATGGCGCGCAGTTGCGCGACGGCGTCGTCACGACGGCGCCGGGCTTCAAGGAGGCTTACCAGGCGTGGATCGGCGCCGGCTGGAACGCGCTCGCCGGTCCTGCCGAATACGGCGGGCAGGGCCTGCCGCTACTGCTCAATGCCGGCTGCTCCGAGATGTGGAACGGTGCCTGCCTCGCCTTCGGCGTTGCCCCGCTCTTAACCTTCGGCGGCGTGGAAGCGCTCGCCGCGCACGGTTGCGAAGACCTCAAGCAGCGATATCTGAGCAAGCTCGTCGCCGGCGAGTGGACGGCGACGATGAATCTGACCGAACCGCAGGCGGGCTCCGACCTCAGCGCGATCCGGACCCGGGCGGAGCCGGGCGGCGACGGCAGCTATCGGATCTCCGGACAAAAGATCTTCATCAGCTACGGCGAGCACGATCTCACCGACAACATCGTGCATCTCGTTCTGGCGCGATTGCCCGACGCCCCGAAGGGCACGCGCGGAATATCGCTGTTCCTGGTTCCGAAGGTGCTGCCCGACGGCACTCCTAACGACGTCCGCTGCAGTAGCCTCGAGCACAAGCTCGGGATCCACGCGAGCCCGACCTGCACGATGATCTACGGCGACGGCGGCGGCGCGCGCGGCTGGCTGCTGGGCGAGGAGAACCGTGGGCTCGCCTGCATGTTCACCATGATGAACAGCGCCCGCCTGTCGGTCGCGCTGCAGGGCGTCGCGATTGCCGAGCGCGCCTGCCAGGACGCGGTCGCTTTCGCCGGCGAGCGTCGCCAAGGCGCCGCGCTCGCCCGCAACGGCAACGGCATGGTGCCGATCATCGAGCACGCCGACGTGCGGCGCATGCTGGCAACGATGCGCGCCCTGACCAACGCCGCACGCGCGATCTCTTACGCGACCGCGGCGGCGATCGACCGCTCGCAGCAATGCCAAGAATCCGCCGAGCGGGAGGCGGCCAGCGAGCGCGCCGCGCTGTTGACCCCGGTCGCCAAGGCGTTCGCGACCGACATCGCCATCGAGGTGGCTTCGCTCGGCATCCAGGTGCACGGCGGGATGGGCTTCATCGAGGAGACCGGCGCTGCTCAGCACCTGCGCGATGCCAGGATCCTATCCATCTACGAAGGCACCAACGGCATTCAGGCGATCGATTTGGTCACGCGAAAGCTCCCGATGTCCGGCGGCGAAACGGTGCTCGGCCAAATCGACGCGATGCGCCAAATCGCAGGACGACTGGCGGACGCCGATTGCACGAGCTTACAGGCGGCGGCGCCGCAAATCGCCAAAGCCGTCGACAGTCTCGAGCGGGCGACGCGGTTCATGCTCGATGCGCTCGCCGAGAACGCCACCGAGGAGGCGCTCGCCGGAGCAAGCCCCTATTTGCGGTTGTTCGCGACGGCGCAGGGCGGCGCGCTGCTCGGGGCATCGGCGCTTGCGGCGCATCGCGCAGCGAGTGCCGGCAACAACGATCCGGCGAATGCTGGACGCGTGCAGCTCGCGCGGTTTTTTGCCGACAACATCGCGCCGAGCGCGCCGGGACTCGCGGACGTGGTAGTTGCCGGCGCCGCTTCACTCAGGGATGCGCAACGGATGTTGGTCGACTGAGCAGGCGTGCCGCCCTGCCGATCTCGCGAACGTGCGGCACATCGGAAACGCTGAGCATCACTGACCAGAGGAGGATGTCATGAAAGCCGTGTTGGGGTTGGCCATGATCACGGCCGGTGCGGCCGTCGTTGCCACGCCGATCAAGGCTGCCGACGAAGCGATCAAGATCGGCGTGCTGACCGACCTCTCAGGTCTTTACGCCGCGCCGACCGGGCCGGGATCGGTCTTTGCCGCCCGACAAGCCGTCGCACGTGCCGACGTCGTCGGTCGCCTTCGCCGTCAACGACATCGTCAAGAGCAAGAACAAGGTGTTTCTGGCCTCCGGCGCCGCGGCCTCCGACCTCACCGGCGCGCGCTGCACGCCCAACACGGTGCACTGGACCTACGACACCTGGGCGCTGGCGAACGGCACCGGCAAGGCGATCGCGACCACCGGCGGGGACTCCTGGTTCTTCCTCACCGCCGACTATGCGTTCGGCCATGCGCTTGAACGCGACACCGCGGCGGTGGTGGAAGCCAACAAGGGCAAGGTGGTCGGCCGCGTGCGCCACGCGCTGGCGACCAACGACTTTTCATCCTTCCTGATGCAGGCCCAGGCCTCGAAAGCGAAGATCATTGCACTCGCCAATGCCGGCGGCGACACCGTCAACGCCATCAAGCAGGCGGCGGAATTCGGCATCGCGCGCGGCGGGCAAAAGCTCGCCGGCATGCTAGTCAATATCAGCGACATCGATGCGCTCGGTCTTCATACCGCGCAGGGCCTGCTGCTGACCGAGCCGTGGTATTGGGACGCGAGCGACGCCAACCGCGCGTTCGCGAAGACCTTTGCCGCCGGCAATGGCGGCCGCCATCCCACCATGATCCATGCCGGCGTCTACGCCGCAGTGACGCACTATCTCAAGGCGGTGATTGCGCTCAAGGGCGCTGCCGACGGCAAGGCGGTGGTCGCGACGATGAAGACGCTGCCGACCGATGATCCGTTGTTCGGTATCGGCAGCATCCGTCCCGATGGGCGCAAGATCCACGACATGTACCTGTTCGAGGTGAAGCGGCCCGAAGAATCGAAGTACCCGTGGGACTATTACAAGGTGCGCGCCACCATCCCCGCGGCAGAAGCATTCCGTCCGCTCAATCAAGGCGGCTGTCCGTTGGTCAGCGGCTGATCGACACCCGAGCAATCGCGCTGCAAAGGAGGAAGTCCATGTCACGCAAGCATTGGCTCGCCGCCTACGGCGAAAAAATTCCCTGCGAGATTAATCCAGACGCCCATGGCTCGGTGCTCGCGATGCTTGAAGCGGCCATGCAGCGGTTCGCCGACCGCCCCGCGTTTCGCTGCTTTGGCCACACGCTCACCTATGCCGATACCGACCGGCTGTCGCGAAACTTCGCGGCCTTCCTGCAGAACAAGCTCGGCGTGAAGAAAGGCGATCGCATCGCCGTGATGCTGCCCAACATCGCCGCCTTCCCGCTCGCCCTGCTCGGCATCGTCCGTGCCGGCGGCGTGCAGGTAAACGTCAATCCGCTCTACACGCCGCGCGAGCTCGAGCATCAGCTCAACGATGCCGGGGTCGAGACCATCGTCATCTTCAACGGCGGCTCAGCGACGCTCGCCGAGATCATCGGCAAGACCGCGGTGAAGCAGGTGATCAGCGTCGCGCCCGGCGAAGGCATCGGCGCGGCGTTGCCCGCTCCGCCCGTCGACGCAAGGCTCAAGAGCGTGATCACGCTCTCCGACGCGCTGGCGCAAGGCGCGCAGCTCCCGTTCACGCCGGTGGCGCTCTGCGGCGACGACTTGCTGTTTCTGCAATATACCGGTGGAACCACCGGCCTTTCGAAGGGCGCTGCTCTCTCGCACCGCAACCTCGTGGCCAATACCGAGCAGTTCAAGGCGTTCATGGCAGATGCCTTGCGCCCCGGGGAGGACGTGGTGGTCACCGCGCTGCCGCTCTACCACATCTTCGCGCTGATGGTGAATTTCATCTCCTACTACTCGATCGGTGCGGAGAACTGGCTGGTCGCCAGTCCGCGCGACATGGACAGCTTCGTCGAGATTCTCCGTCAGGCGCGCTGCACCGCCTTCACCGGCGTGAATACGCTCTACGGCGGCCTCGTGATGCATCCGAAGATTTCCGACGTGGACTTCAGCAGGCTGCGCCTGGCGATCGGCGGCGGCGCCGCGGTTCTGCCGACGACGTCGGCGAAATGGAAGGCGCTGACCGGCAACGATATCCTCGAAGGCTACGGCCTCTCGGAAACCTCGCCGATCCTCACCCTCAATCCGCCGTCGACGAACGACTTTTCCGCGACCGTCGGCCTGCCGTTCCCGTCGACCGACATCAAGCTGCTCGACGCCAACGACAACGAAGCAGCGATCGGCGAGCCGGGCGAGGTGTGCGCCAAGGGCCCGCAGGTCATGCGGGGCTATTGGCAGAACCCGCAGGCCAATGCCGACGCCTTCACCGCCGACGGCTATTTCCGCACCGGCGACATCGGCGTGTTCGACGCCAAGGGTTTTCTCAAAATCGTCGACCGCAAGAAGGACCTGATCATCGTTTCCGGCTTCAACGTTTTTCCCAACGAGGTCGAAGCGATCGCTGCCGCCTGCACCGGGGTCGCCGAATGCGCCTGCGTCGGCAGGCCGGACGAGAAGACCGGCGAGGCGGTGCGGCTGTTAGTGGCCAAGGTCCCCGGGGCGGCGCTCAGTGAAGCGGATCTGATTGCGCACTGCCGGTGCCAGCTTGCGGCCTACAAGGTGCCGAAGGAGGTCCGCTTCCTCGATTCATTGCCGAAGTCCGCCGTAGGAAAAATCCTGCGCAAGGATCTGCGCGTGTTGCCATAGGCGGGACCATGGCGATGGCACAATACTCCATGGCAAGCGCGCCGCGGTTCGTGGGCCGCGAGCTCGGGGCGTCCGACTGGGTGGCGGTCGACCAGGAGCGCATCGACGCCTTCGCGGCCTGCACCGGCGATCGCCAGTGGATCCACGTGGATGTCGAGCGCGCCCGGCGCGAGAGTCCGTTCGGCGGTCCGATCGCCCACGGCTATCTCACTCTGTCGCTGGTCGCCGCAATGGTGATGGAGCTCGGGGTGATCCCGCCGGATGCCGCAACTGGGCTCAACTATGGATTGGACAAGGTCCGCTTCCTTGCGCCGGTAAAAGCAGGCGCGCGCGTGCGAGCGCGCGCGAACCTCCTCGCGGTCGAGGCGCAGAGCCGCGGGCGGGTGCTGCTCAAGCTCAACTGTACGCTGGAGATCGAAGGCGAAGCGAAACCCGCCCTCGTCGCCGAGCTCCTGTGCCTGCTCATCGGCAAACACGATGCGTCTTAACTCGTGCACCGTCGCGCGACATGCCCGGCTCTGCGTAATGAGAAGCACCCATGGCAAGCGAAGCCTCAGTTGCCGCCAACAATGATATCCGCGAGCAGGCGGCGCAGCACACGTTGGCGGCGAATCCGCTGGTCGGCGTGCGCGGGCAGGACATTCTCGATTCGGCACGTTTGCTGCTCGGGCAGGTTCTGAGCAATCCGGTCGCGGCCGCCCAGCAGTATCTGACGTGGCTTGCCGAGCTCGGACGCATCGCAACCGGCACAAGCGAGCTCGCGCCCGACGCCAAGGATCGGCGCTTTGCCGATCCGGCCTGGAGGGAAAGCGTCGCCTATCGCTCGCTCGCGCAGAGCTACCTGGCCTGGGGCAGCGCGCTTTATCGCTTTCTGGATGAAGCCAAGCTCGACAAGCGCGATGCCGAGCGCGCGCGGTTCGTCGTCTCGCTCATCGTGGACGCGATGTCGCCGACCAATTCGCTCGCAGGCAATCCCGCGGCGCTGAAGAAGCTCGTCGACACCGGCGGCGCGAGCCTCGTGCATGGATTGGAAAATTTCGTCGCCGATCTCATGCACAACGGCGGCCTGCCGGCGCAGGTCGACGCTCGGACCTTTGCGGTCGGCAAGAATCTCGCGACCACCTTCGGCTCGGTCGTGTATCGCACCCCGGTGATGGAGCTGATCCAGTACCGGCCGATGGGAGGCGAGGTGCACAAGCGGCCGCTCCTTATCACGCCACCGCAAATCAACAAGTTCTACGTCTTCGATCTCGCGCCGGAAAAAAGCATCATTCAGTATTGCCTCGAGGGCAACCTGCAAACCTTTGCCATCAGCTGGAAGAATCCCACCCCCGCCGAACGCCGCTTCGGAATCGACACCTACGTCGCGGCGCTGGAAGAAGCCGTGGATGCGATGCGCGAGATCACCGGCAGCGAGGACGTCAACATCTGGGGGTCGTGCTCGGGCGGCATCACCATGTCCGCATTTCTCGCGCATCTCGCGGCGCGCGGCGAAACCAAGGCCCGCAGCGCCACCGTGGCGGTCTGCCTGCTCGACATGGCGGTCACGCAGAACACGACGGCGGGATTGTTCGTCACCCCGGAATCGATTGCTGCGGCGAAGAGCGCGTCACAGCTCACCGGCGTCGTCGAAGGACAGGAGCTGGCGCGCATGTTCGCCTGGATGCGGCCCAACGACCTGATCTGGAACTACTGGGTGAACAACTACCTGCTCGGCAACGCGCCGCCGGCTTTCGACGTCCTCTACTGGAACAACGACACGACGCGGTTGCCCGCCCGGCTGCATGCCGACTTCCTCGATCTCATCGACACCAATCCGTTCGTCAATCCCGGCCGGCTTAAGGTACGCGGCACGCCGCTCGACATGCGCCGCGTCGACTTGGACAGCTATGTCGTCGCCGGCCTGACCGATCACATCACGCCGTGGCAGGGCTGCTACAACACGGCGAAGCTTTACGGCGAGCGCAGCACCTTCGTGCTCGCCAACAGCGGCCATATTCAGAGCCTGCTTAATCCGCCCGGCAATCCGAAGGCGTGCTTCTGGACCGGCGCGGCGAGCGCAGGGAGCGCCGAGAAGTGGCTGGAGCAAGCGGCAAAGCACAGCGGCAGCTGGTGGCCGCATTGGCTCGGATGGATCAAGGCCCGCTCTGCCGACATGACCGCGGCACCGGCCGCGCTGGGCAGCGCGCACAACCCGCCGCTCGAGGCGGCGCCCGGCCGCTACGTCATGGAGCGATAGATGCAGATCACGCTGCACGATGTCGAAGGACAGATGCTACGCGTCGGCATTCGCCGCGGGGAAAAGACGCGCCCGCCGCTCCTGCTCTTCAACGGGATCGGCGCCAATATCGAGCTGCTCGAGCCGTTTCTCGAGGCGCTCGATGGATCCGAGGCAATCATCTTCGACGTGCCCGGTGTGGGCGGCTCGCCGTCGCCCTGGCTGCCGTACCGTCCCTCGGGTTTGGCACGGCTGAGCGCGCAGCTCCTAGACCAATTGGGGCATGCACAGGTGGACGTGCTCGGCCTGTCGTGGGGCGGTGCGCTGGCGCAGCAATTCGCGTTCCATCAGGGCAAGCGGTGCCGCCGGCTCGTGCTCGCAGCCACCTCGCCCGGCCACCTGATGGTGCCAGCGAAGCTCACGGTCCTGCTCAAGATGGCAACGCCACGGCGCTACAAAGACTCCCAGTATATGGAGCGCATCGCCGGCGACATTTACGGCGGGGCAGTGCGCGGTTCGCCCGAGCTCGTGCACAGTTATCTGCGCCATGTCCGCTGGTCGAGCGACTACGGCTATTACCTGCAGCTGCTCGCCGGCTGTGGCTGGACGAGCCTGCCTTGGCTGCGCTGGCTTGCGCAGCCGACGCTGGTCATGGCCGGAACCGACGATCCGCTCGTGCCCGTCGCCAATGGGCGCATCCTGGCAAGCCTCATTCCGGATGCGCGTCTGGTGACCATCGACGACGGCCATCTGTTTCTGGTCACCAGCGCCAGTAAATCCGCGGCAATGATCTCCGAATTCTTGAGCTGAGCGGGATACAACGGCGCAGCGGAGAGCTTGTTTCGCTACTCTTCAGACCAATGTGACAGCGGACATCCCGCGGATGTCGAGAACCCGTCGATCCGACGAAAATGACCCAAACCGGCCATATCGGGGACCGAAATCCCGCCCTGCACCGGTTCCCTGGCCCACTCCGGTGGTTGCTATCTTTTGTGGTAGCCGCACAGGAGGGGGTCGGCGGGGGGCCCCACCTAGATTGAGAACAATCAGGTCTGTCCCAAGGACTTGCCTCCCCCGCTGCGGCAGGTTGGAAGTGCGGACTGGGGGGCGGATGGGGGATGGGGTGGGTGAGGGACTGAGCAGCAGGATCCAAACCAATGCTTGCGCGGCGTCTGAACTCGATCCCGGCGCTGGGAGCGAAGGAAGGAGTGCTGATTGCACGGGTCAATCGAAACTGATCCAATCGCTAGCGCTAGGCGGCGGAGGAAAAATATGACAATCACCGTTTGGCCGGTCACCCCGGCTTTTGCCGCCGAGATCGGCGATATCGATCTGTCGCGGCAGATCGCGCCGACCGACTACCTCGCCATTGAAGAGGCCTTTGCAAAATACGCGGTGTTGATTTTCCCGGATCAGCACCTTTCGCAGGATCAGCATCTAGACTTTGCGCGCCATTTCGGCCCGCTTGATGTCTCGATTGGGGTTCACCGCAAGGACACGCCGCTGCGTGTGCGCCGGGAAATTACCGACGTTTCCAATCTCGATTTCAAGAACGAGGTCTGGGGCAAGGAAACGAGCGCGCGGCTTACGATGCGCTGCCCGAACCAATGAAGCGCCGCCTCGAAACGCTCGTCGCCGAACATTCGATCCTGTACTCGCGCGCCCGGCTTGGCTTTAGCGATTTCAGCGAGGAAGAACGACGGGAGATGCCGCCGGCGCCCCAGGCGGTGGTGCGCACGATTCCCCAATCCGGCCGCAAGTCGCTCTACCTCGCTTCCCATGCAGGACGGATTCTCGGCATGCCCGAAGCGGAAGGCCGTGTCCTCATCGATGAGCTGATCGCGCACGCGACCCAGCGGCAGTTCGTTTATACCCACCGCTGGCGGGTGCACGACCTGGTGATGTGGGATGACCGCTGCACGATGCACCACGGCACCGAGTTCGACGATCTGCGCTGGAAACGCG
>WNFW01015135.1_pt1 | contig 10229 bp, 10 predicted proteins | sample 5400131 | NCBI WGS metagenome assembly WNFW01 (sample SAMN13153362, study PRJNA577476) | soil metagenome | isolation source: 20 cm soil or saprolite under grassland replicate 1 | place: USA:California | collected 2016-06-15
AATATAGCATAATCATAACATGTTGCATAATAAATATAATGGATAGGGCAGTGCTCATAGACATTTGGAGATCATGCCTGTCATCCTGAGCGCGAGCTTTGGATCTCTGTGTCCGTTGAGCCAGATCCTTCGCTGCGCTCAGGATGACAGGTATGATCTCCAAATGTCTAGCATCCCCTTTCGCTCCTTGACATTTCAAACAACAATAACGTATACTATCTATACCCCTACCAGGGGGGTATGGGTATTCCTGGCAAGTGAAAACGAAGGGGATGAGGATGGCTTCAGAAATTAAGCATCTTTCTATAGAAGAAAATGAAAATATTCCTCGGGCTCAACCAGCGGCAGAGAGTCAAACAGTTTTAGCGCTGGAAGGAATGACCTGCGCCTCCTGTGCTATGCGCATCGAAAAAGGGCTGAAGAAGGTACCAGGGGTGAAAGACGCAAACGTCAACCTCGCCACCGAGCTGGCTACCGTCACCTACGATGCGGCCCAAACGGGGCTGGAACAGATGGTGCAGAAGGTGGAAGCTGTGGGGTATAAAGCAACCCCACAAATCGCGCCTCAACAGAAACCAGTACAGGAAACGGCCACTAGCCCTATGCCTGAAACGCATGATACACAGGTTTTCAATATCCCACAAGAAGATGAGCAGAGCAAGCGGAAAAAGGCCGAAATCATCCGCAAGCGCAACCTGCTGATTCTGGGTATCGTGCTCACCTTACCTGTTGCAATCCTCAATATGTTCTTCATGAATGCCTTCCCAGCGTCATGGCAGCGCCAATATGGATACATTGATCTCCGTTGGCTCGACCGCGGCCTACGTCATGAGTGTGATAGCGACGTTCTTTCCGCGTGTTTTTGGAGCTGTAACTTTTTATGATACTGCCGCGCTGATTGTCACCCTGATCTTCCTGGGGAAGTACCTGGAAGCGCGGGCAATGGGGCAGACCAACGAGGCGATCAAGAAATTGATCGGCTTGCAGGCTCGCGTTGCCCATGTGATACGTGCAGGAAAGGAAATCGAGCTTCCCATCGAACAGGTATCCGTTGCTGATGAACTGATCGTGCGTCCCGGGGAAAAGATTCCCGTTGACGGATTTGTGCTATCTGGAAGCTCGTCTGTGGACGAATCGATGATTACGGGCGAAAGCATTCCTGTCGAGAAAATCGAAGGTGACCCGCTGATCGGTGCAACTATCAACCAGCGTGGATTGCTGCGGATGCGTGCAACAAAAGTCGGCGCCGACACTGTATTGGCAAGTATCATTCGTATGGTCGAGCAGGCACAGGGCTCGAAGGCGCCTATTCAGCGCCTGGCTGACAGCATATCAGGTATATTCGTTCCAGTCGTGCTGGTGATCGCCGCCCTGACCTTTATTGGCTGGGCGATAGCTGGCAATCTGACTATGACATCCGCGCAGGCGGCGGGCGTGATGAGTGCCAGCAATCCCTGGATAGTCGCCATCGTGGCCGCGATCACCGTACTGGTAGTAGCGTGCCCCTGTGCATTAGGGCTTGCCACGCCGACCGCGATCATGGTTGGAACGGGCAAAGGCGCCGAGCAAGGCATACTGATTCGCGGAGGTGAGAGCCTGGAACGCATCCATGCCGTACGTGCACTCCTCCTTGATAAAACGGGTACCATCACCAAAGGTAAGCCCGAATTAACGGATGCCATTGCCCTGGAAGGTATGTCCGTTGATGATATGCTGCGCCTGGTTGCCGAAGCTGAACAGGGTTCGGAACACCCCTTGGCCGCGGCCATAGTCGAAGGGGCAAAAGCGCGTAACCTGCTACTCAACGCCTATCCTGATCGTTTTACAGCCCTTGCGGGGCGCGGCCTGGAAGCGACTGTTGAAGGGTATACGCTGCTCGTTGGTACGCGCCACCTCTTGCAAGAACGCTCCATTGACTTTGATGCTTTCCAGGAACGCCTGGAAGCGCTGGAGCAGCAGGGCAAGACGGCGATGATCGTCGTTATCGATGGCAGGCCTGTGGGAATAGTAGCAGTCGCCGATACGGTCAAAGTGGGCTCAGCTGAAGCAGTCAAGCAGTTGCGCGAGCAAGGATTGAGTGTCTGGATGATTACCGGCGACAACCAGCGTACGGCACAGGCCATTGCGGCTCAGGTTGGTATACCTGCGGAGCATGTCCTGGCGGAGGTATTGCCGGAAGACAAAGCGAACCAGGTCAAACGCCTGCAAGCTCAAGGCCTGGTTGTGGCCTTTGCTGGCGATGGCATCAATGATGCGCCTGCCCTGGTGCAAGCTGATGCTGGCATCGCGATGGGCACAGGAACAGATATAGCGATGGAGGCGGCGGATATCACCCTGGTTAAAGGGAATCTGAAGAGCGTAGCGACAGCGCTCGCGCTTTCTCGCGCGACGCTGCGCACCATCAAGCAGAATCTCTTCTGGGCTTTCGCTTACAATGTCGTCTTGATTCCGACCGCTATTCTTTCACCATTGATCCCATTCTTGCGCGAGAACGCGCCCATCTTCGCGGCCGCCGCGATGGCGCTTTCGTCGGTGACTGTCGTAAGCAATTCGTTGCGGTTGCGGCGCTTCGGCCGTCAGGTCTAAAACTGTTGCATTTGAGTTAAAAATGAGAAAAGGAACATTCCTATGCCAGACGTACAAGATATCACGCTTTCCGTTCCCGATGTCAGTTGCGAACACTGCGTGCATGCCATCAACACATCTCTTGGCAAGCTCGCAGGGGTAGAGCAGGTTGATACGGATATTCCTACAAAGAAAGTACACTTACGCTACCATCCTGACCAGGTCTCTTTACAGCAGATTGAGACTGCCTTAGATGATGTGGGCTATACGGTGGCGAAATAGCTGCGCTATAGCCAAGGAGGATATGGAGAGCTGCTGTTATATCAAATGGTGGCTCTCTTTTTGGGTTTTCCTTACGGTTTCGGCGGTGTTGGTTTCGGTGGTGGCGGCGGATTGATCGGAACAGGTGGATGTGCCACAGGACAGTTAGAAGCATGAGTTCCGTCGCTACGTCCACAACCTGGACAGATGCCAGAGATATCTGTACCTGTTTGTGTTTCTAAAAGTGAGGCTCTTCCCCATATGAAGTTTGCCCGCTTGCTGCCTCTGAATTGCATGATCATGCTACATTGTTCCACTTCTCACCCAGCTTCTTCTGCCATCAAACTTCCCATCTCTTTTCCCTTTTCAAGACGCTTGATACACGTCCCTTGATGTTCTCATGGCCCGCTTCAATGTCTGCAAAAACTCGTAGACGGCTGCTTTGTCGGAAGACACGCTTTGCCCCGGGGCGTTGCTTGCTTGCATCAGTTGATCAAGGGCAATAAGGAGTTCATCAGTTGGCATCTCTGAGACTCGCCCATCGCCTCGAATGAGGTATGCACATAGCTCTTGATTCATGGTTGATCTACTTCCAGGAAACAACAAACGGATACTCTCAGTTGAATAGCTGGGGAAGCAGCAATGCTTCCCCATATGCCCGGCCTTTCTCGTCCGTCATGGAACCTTTCACCAGCTCGTTTCTTGTCGACGGACGGCTTGAACCTAACTCTTGCATCTATAATCTACCAGATCTAACTGAATTGAGACTTTGATGAAGCTAAGATAGAGCTGAGAAAGCAAGTAGTATTTTTTCTCTAATCAAGCCAGCTATAGGGGTAAGCCGGGTCGTCGCAGGATTGGGCGGCCGCCGTCAATTTCAGTGGATGGAATGTATCGACCATCACCGCTAATTCCTCGGTACGCTCGGCGCCAAGGCTCTTTTCGACCGCGCCAGGATGGGGACCATGTGGTATACCTCGCGGGTGCAGCGTGATCGACGAACGTTCGATACCGCGCCGGCTGCCGAAGTTACCATTGACGTAGTACAACATCTCTTCGCTGTCGATATTGCTATGGTTGTACGGGACAGGTATCGAGAGTGGATGGTAGTCCAATTTGCGCGGTACAAACGAGCAGACGACAAAATTCGGTCCCTGGAAAGTCTGGTGCACGGGCGGCGGCTGGTGGACGCGCCCAGTGATCGGCTCGAAGTCAGCAATATTGAAGATCCAGGGGTACTCGCAGCCATCCCAGCCGATGGTATTGATGGGGTGAAAGTCATACCAGTAGCTGGTAATAAGATTACCTACTTTCACGCGCACCTCAAAATCGCCACGCTCGGTATGCGTTTCCAGCTCTTCTGGGCGGCGAATATCGCGCTCACAATAGGGGGAGTGCTCCAACATCTGACCGTTTTTATTGAGATAGCGATGCGGCGGTTCGATTGTGCCATGCGCCTCGATGACTAGAAAGCGGCTATCAGGGCTGTCGTTCCCGATCTTGAAACGAAAGGTTGTGCCGCGAGGGATCACGATATAGTCGCCTTCGTGATAGGGCAGCAGGCCAAAGTTTGTCTCCAGCACCCCCTGTCCATCGTGGACAAAGTACACCTCGTCGCACTCGGCATTGCGAAAGTAGTAATCCATCGCGACAGTAGGCTGCGCTACGGCTAGAGCGACATCATTGTTGAACATGAGCACCTGGCGCCCCAGAACGGCATCTCCACCGCGAGGCAGATTAGCGGTCTTGAGGTGATGGTGACGCTGTACCTCTTCATTCCATTCTTCATACGCGACACGCTTGTATGGCGCTACTCTTTTCACCCGCGTAGGCGGATAATTGTAGTAGATGTTGGCATAGTTACCGGAAAAGCCCTCCGTACCGAAGAGTTCTTCGGTGTAAAGGGTTCCATCTGGTTTACGAAATTGTGTATGTCTTTTCGGGGGTATCTGCCCCAAACGATGATATGCTGGCATATTTGTATCTCTCCTGAAAGGTGCAGGCTAAGCCTCCTCTACTCTGATTTACACGATACGATTCCTCAATACACCAATGCCGTCAATTTCGCGTAAACGCGCGTTGCGCGAGGCCCAGGCGATCATCTGCGGAAAGCTGTAATAGATATCTTTGAAGTTACCGCGTGAAATTTCTTTGCGGTCGACGCGAGCCAGCATCGTCACATCATAACGTTCACTGGCGCCACTGCCGTTGCGACGAGAGGCCAGCTCATCAGGCGTGACAATCCAGGGGCCAAGCGATGTAGCAAAATCCTTCCCCTTCCCCGGCCCAAGATTGAGCACCATATCCTTGCGCTGGAAGTCGCGAGCGCTCCAGTCGTTCATAATCGTGTAGCCCGCGATATAGGTTGCCGCTTCTTCCACAGGAATGTCTTTGCCCTCTCGCCCGATCACGCAGGCAATCTCTAACTCGATGTCCAGTTCGTTGCTACCCACAGGATAGGGCACATCCTGGTTATGACCATAGATTTCACTATTGTTTGTGAAGTAGAAGGTCGGTATTTCGTACCACTCGGGGATCATACCTACTCCGCGCCTGGTACGAGCCGCCTTCACATGCTGCTCAAAAGCATAGAAATCACGCACCGAGGGCGGCTCTGGAATGGGCGAGAGCAGCGTGATTTCGTGAAAAGCGTACGCTTTCCCCGGTACTTCAAGCGCTCTCTGTGCCTTCGCCAGGCCCTCAGGATCACGCAACAGTTCAAGCACGGTGGGATAGTCCAGCGCGATGATATGCTCATCACGCGCGATACCTACGTGAGTTACGTGGTCAGAGGTTCTGAACGTGACAAGTTTCATTTTACAGATTCCCTCGCAGTTCCTGCTCTCGCTCCAGCGCCTCGAACAGCGCCTTAAAGTTCCCTTCGCCAAAGCCACGGGCGCCTTTTCGTTCAATCACTTCAAAGAAGACCGTTGGACGATTTACCACCGGCTTGGAGAATATCTGTAACAGGTAGCCCTCATCGTCGTGATCTACAAGGATACCAAGTTCCGCCAACTGATTGATATCTTCCGCGATATGACCGACACGATCCAGTACGGTCTCATAGTAATTTTTGGGCGTCTTGAGAAACTCTACGCCGCGCTCCTCCAATCCGCGCACCGTTGTGATGATGTCGTCGGTATTCAAGGCGATATGCTGGACACCGGGGCCGCGATAGAAATCCAGGAACTCTTCAATCTGGGATTTGCGTCTTCCCTGAGCGGGTTCGTTGATGGGGAACTTGATACGCCCGCTGCCGTTCTGCATCACTTTGGACATGAGGGCCGAGTATTCCGTACTGATGGCACGATCATCGAAGTGTATCAGTTGTGTAAAGCCCAGGACCCGCTCATAAAATTCAACCCATTCATTCATTTTGCCCAACTCGACGTTGCCCACCACATGATCGATGGCCGCTAAGCCAGCGGGTCGTGCGCGACGCGGCACATTCGTTTCACTGGCTCGATAGCCTGGTAGAAACGCGCCTTTATAGTCCTGGCGCTCTACGAAGGTTATGACGGTATCACCATAAATAGCAATAGTAGCTGTTTTCGCAGTGCCATAGTCGTCCCGGTGAGCAGCCGGTTCCACAAGACCTTTCGCGCCACGCTTTGTCGCTTCGCCGTATGCCCGCTCGGCATCCTCCACGCGCAACGCAATCGTTTTTACGCCATCACCGTGCAGCTTCACATGTTCGGCAATCTCACCTTCAGGGCCAAGTGGTGATGTCACAACCAGGCGCACATTGCCTTGCTCCAGGGCATAGCTCGTGCGATCGCGCACCCCCGTTTCCAGGCCCGCATAGGCGATGGGCGTAAAACCCCAGGCATTGCTATAATAGTATGCCGCTTGTTTGGCATTCCCCACATAAAATTCTAAATAATCGAAATTCTGAATGGGCATGAAATCCTTTTCAGACATAGTTGCTCTCCCCTTATCGTTTGCCCGGGCATGATTTTCTACTGTCATCTATCCAACACAAATGTTGAACGCCATTGAATATGCAGGAGTTGAGGAAGAAGTAGCGACCAGGAAGGCACGCCGGGAGATCATCAGTGAGGCATTACCTTCTCCAACAGTGCCGGCAAACATTCTCCGAAACTCCTTTGTTTCGCATTTGCAACAGAGCAAGAACGAGACATCATTACCTGATGTCATTATATGTGACTACGAGTTGGAACCGCAAGTTAACACCAGCACATTGCCAGATTTTAATGATGCAGGCTTGTGATGTTATGCTATGATGAGTGAGGTATGTTCTACCTGCTATAAAAACCCGGACCACTTCAACGTAATAATCGAACAAAAAGGGGCTTTCAATAAGGAGGAATAGTTATGGCCTGGGATCCAAATCAAGGACAACCAAACGACCCAAATTCAGCGTATGGCACTCCATCCAATCCCTATGGTGCACCACCTCCACAGAATCCCTATGGCGCACCGCAAAATCCCTACACGCCGCCAACAGAAAATCCCTATGCGGCACCACCCTATCCCTATTATCAGGGAGAACCAGGTTACGGGCCGCCACAATCAGCACCGCTTCCATTAGGTGAGGCTATCAAGGGTTTGCCCCGGCAGTATATTAAGGTAACAACAAAGCCCGGAGTGATGACTTTTGCTGAAGAGATGGGTAAAGCAAGCTGGGACATCGTATGGGTCCAACTCATTGCCCTTGCTATCATCTCTGCAATATTGAGTTACCTGTATACATTGATATCACCCACCTTCACTATGACCAGTTCTAGTACAATCGACACCGCAACACTGCGTTCTCTTCTTGCTGGATTTTCTCTTATGAGCATCATACTGGTCCCAGTGTTTTTCTTCATTGGACAGGGTATTCTCTATGGACTTGCCAAAGCTTTTGGTGGGCAAGGAAAATTCGTAACGCAGTGTTATACTAACCTGCTGTTTAGTGTACCTATTGGTATTGTTTCAGGCATTGTTAACCTGATACCGATTGCCGGTGCTTTTGTTGCCTTTGCCCTGAGTATCTATTCGATCGTCCTGAACATTTTCTCGCTCATGGCAGTACATCGCCTGAGTGGAGGTAAAGCCACAGCAGTGGTGCTCATTCCGGTAGGTGTAGTGTTGCTGCTTGCTTGCGCACTTGTTATCCTTTTCGTCACATTCATTATTGCCGCATTACAACATCATTAGAAGGTAATGATAGACATTCAGGAGACTGATGGTACTTCTTACCCGATCTATTGAAACCCGGACATAGATCAAGCATAATAGAGCCTGGCAAAATGCTCAAACTTCTTTAGGAGAAGACCTAAAAGGGTCATGAGCAAAAAAATGATAGAGAAGAAGGTAACTATTCCGCATGAATATTTCAGGTAGTCAGAAGATTAAGGCACCCCGGCCAGAGGTATTTTCCGCACTGTTGAATCCTGAGATCCTCCAGGAAAGTATTCCCGGCTGCGAAAGTGCTGAGCTGGTAGATATGGCTGGTGGCCAACAGATGAAGTTGAAGATCAGTCCCAATATTCCTGGACTCAAGGGACCTTATAATGTGTATTTGCAGACAGGTGAAGTGGTTGCCCCATCGCGTGTCGTTTTGATTGCTGAACCTAAGAGTTCGATTGGTTCTATCAAAGCCACCTGCGTGGTAGACCTGACAGAGGAGGCCGATGGCCCCACAAACCTGAGTTATAAAGCCCATGCCGAAATGGAAGGCAAAATTGCCTCTACACCCGAGATCATTCTCAAAGGTACGGTGAAAGTGGCTCTCGACCAGTTCTTCAAGAATTTCGAGAAGCATGTTTCCGTTATCAGCGCTTAAATTCAGTTATGCAACCAGAGCATAGGACTTGTCCCTTGCTCTGGTTGCATGAAAAAATGATCTCACACATCTTTCACGTGGACACGCCTCGGACCGAACGCGACCAGTTGTGCTGGTAGTGCACCCACGAGTGGCAAACGCAGGAGAAAGGGAACAAATGGCGGAATGGTCAATGCCTTATCCGATTTGAGCACGCTGGCCAGCACCATTTGTTGGATAATATGCTGAAAACCCTGGACAATCCTCGTCGGCCACTCACGTTTTCTTTGTACCTTTGCCAGGTGGCTTAAACGTACACGGCCTGCTTTGAGATTTTCGCCCAGAATATTCGCCGCCACTACGGCATCTTGAATAGCGTAGTTAATACCAACACCGCCAACGGGCGACATCACATGGGCAGCATCACCGATTAGGAGCAGTCCCGGGCGATACCAACGACGAAGACGGCTTGATTCGACGGAAAGAACAGAGATCTGCTTCCACTCCTTCAAAGTAGCTATGCGATCCGCCCACTCAGGCAGCAGGTCGGCAAATTCTTTGCGCAGTGTCTCCATACCGGCGGCACGGATCTTCTGATAGCCTCCTTTCGGAATAACATAGCCAACTTGCCAGTAATCGGCGCGATTAAGGATTACCAGGATATGACCGGCCGCAAGACGCCCTGAAGATTCCTTTGGATCGCCAGCTTTAAGCGGCAAACGAAACCAGAGTACATCCATCGGTGGTGCCGTTTTGACCGGCTCAAAATCGGCTAATTTGCGCACACGAGAAAAGCGTCCATCAGCAGCGACAGTGAGAACGGCTCTCACCTCGTGCCAGCCGTCTAGCCCGCGATACTGCACGCCATGTACGTATCCATCTTCGATAATGAGCTTCTCCACGCGTGCGCCCATCACCAGCCGGAAATTTGGGTAGCGTTTCGCCTCGGCCGTAATGAACTCCAGGAAGTGTACCTGTGGAATCATCGCGATATACGGGAACTTCGTTTTCAGGCGATGGAAATCGGCGAGAGTTACAGTTCCCCCGGCGGTCTGCACCGGTAATGCATCTATTTGCGTGTGTTCGATTGCGAGTAGGCGATCCGCCAGGCCCAATTGGTCCATTATTTCCATTACCGATGGATGGACTGTGTCGCCACGAAAGTCACGATCAAAATCCATATGCTCTTCAAGTAGTAGCACTGGAATACCTTGACGGGCGAGGATCAGGGCCAATACAGCACCAGCTGGTCCACTCCCAACAATACAACAGGTAGTTTGTTCCGCTTGTGCCGTTTGCTCTGCTTGATGTGTTTGTGTTGTAAGCTCGTTTTTCATATGCGTATCTCCAAAAATTTGATCACTATGCTCGCTGGCTACGAATAGTGAGAGAACTCAAGACAACCATCGCCAGAGCAAAGACAAGTAGCGCGGTTAGTTGTACCGCGATCTCACCTATACTGTAGTTTTTGAGCATGACATTGCGTAATGCTTCGTTAGCGTAGGTCAGGGGCAGGAGGTAGGCGATGGCCTGTAACGCTGTAGGAAATTGCGCAACAGGCCAGAACATACCCGAAAGGAAGACCTGGATACCAAAGACCAGGGGTATAAACTGGATCACCTGGAACTCATTC
>WNFW01004600.1_pt1 | contig 10226 bp, 7 predicted proteins | sample 5400131 | NCBI WGS metagenome assembly WNFW01 (sample SAMN13153362, study PRJNA577476) | soil metagenome | isolation source: 20 cm soil or saprolite under grassland replicate 1 | place: USA:California | collected 2016-06-15
ACCAGTAACAATGATGGCTCTCAGAAAGTCAGTGACCTTCGGTATGCTTCGCTCAAGCGCTATCTGGCAAAGCGGTTCCACCCGGATTACGCCCCTGGACAAGGCATCGAGAAGATTGTTCGAAACGAGATCTTCAAGGAAATCTGGCACGAGATTGAACGCCTCGATCGAGGAGTTTCGGCCACCCGCTTCGCGACGGCGCAGTCCTCTACAGCGGCCTAAGCGGGCGATTTCCGCTACTCGCGGCGTTGAATTGTATTAGCCGGAACTCGATTTGTGAGCGATCGGGTTTTTTTGTGTCCGTTGCCGTGAGGCCGCGATCATTTTCTCCTTGGTCATCCGGCATTGCATCCAGGAAGGTCTCATTGGGGGTTTTGCGGCGCCAGTTCCTGGCTTCCATGGACATGCTCAAGGCCGGTTGTCCCAACGATCTGCCCAGCATCCCCACCGCACGGCTTGCGGCGATGGAGAGCCGGCTGTGCAGGTCATGCTTGCGGCCGTACAGACGGTGCGCCCGGCCCTCGAGCGCTTTTACCAGTCGCTTAATGACGAGTAGAAGGCGCGCTTCAATGCCATCGCGCCGGAGAGATCGAGCACGTCCGCGTTGTACATGCGAATGCAGCCATACGAGACGAAGCCGCCGACCGAACCAGGGTTGTTGGTACCGTGAATGGCATATTCCCCGCCGCCGCTGAGCGTCAGGGCGGCTGCGCCCATGGGATTGGTCGGGCTTCCGCCTAGAATGACATTCGGCAGCGAGGGCTTGTCGCGCTTGACTTCCTCGGGCGGCGACCACGCCGGTTTTAGGTACTTGCCGCTGATCCTGGCCGTGCCGGACCATTGCTTGCCGGCTCGGCCGACGCCGACCGGATAGCGCATGGCCTTGCCGTTGCCGAGCACGTAATAGAGCGCCCGCTCACTGGTTTTCACCACGACCGTGCCGCTCGAATAAGGGTCCGAAAATCCAACGAGTTCGCGTGCTTGCCCCAGGCACGGGGCCTTCCTGGTCGACCGCGAGATTTCCGCGCCAATAGGCCCGAAACCTTGCTCGATGCCATCGCAGGATCGTGTCGGCCTGAACGACGCGGGACAAACCGATCAGACTTGGCCAGAGCCGAGTCATCCACACCAATAACGCCGCGCCTGCTGAAGTTCAGGGCATCGATCCGTCCGAGGGTCAGCTTGCCTTCGCGCGCACACGAGCCGTGCGCCGCGACGCCAGCGTGCTGAACGATCTGGATCGCCTGAAAGATTTCAATCTTTAGACGGTGAGCGATGCCCACCGACGGTTCGAGAAGCAAAATCGGGTTGCCCATCAGGGCGCGACCAATGGCCAGCATCTGTTGCTCCCCGCCTGATAGCGTGCTTGCCAGCTGACGGGTGCGCTCCCTTGAGGCCAATCACCGCGTCCATGTTTGCGGTCGAGCAGAACTATTACTCCATGCCCTTACGCCTCATCCGCAGGAAGGTCGAGGCTAGAAAGCCTGACATCGCCGTCATCCGCACCGGATGCTCGAAACCCTCCGCTTGACCCAGCAACCAAAGCAAAAGATCATTCCACGATCCGCAGAAGCGCCGCAGGGTGGCCGTCTATCGACGAACTCATGGAGAATAGTCTCGCGATGCGTCGCCGCACCAATAGTATCGCCCTCGGCGACCAAGTCCGCTTCGATGCCTCCTGATCTTCGCCGTCTTTAGCTCGATGGGCGGGATGCCCACAATCACTGGGCGATGGTCCACGACCTACGGAACATGCGATGAGCGGCTCGCAATTCATCGAGCTCTTTGTCGGTGGCCTCGCGATCGGCTGCATCTATAGCCTCATCGCACTCGGCTTCACGATGATCATCCGGGCGACCGGCGTGTTGCATTTCGCGCAAGGCGAGGTCGTCATGCTGGGCGCGATGTTTGGCGTCACGGCGCACCGCCTCTTGCCGCTCCCATTCATCGCGCTGCTGGTGGCCGGAATGGTATTCGGCGGCCTTGCGGCCGTGGCGATTGAGCTCGGCGTCTACCGGACGCTCCGCCTTCGCCGCGTTCCCCTGATGAACATCATCATCGCTACCGTTGGTATGTCCATCCTGCTGCAGAATACCGGTCAACTGGTATGGGGGTCCGAGCCAATTGCCTATCCGAAGCTGTTCGCGACGGAGGCATATTCAATCGGGCCGGCCCGAGTTGCGCCGCAGCTCGTATGGATCATTGTCCTTGGCATTCTCGTCATGGTGTCGTTGCAGCTCTTCCTTGCCTTCACGCGCACAGGCCGCGCGATGCAAGCGGCCGCCCAGAGTCCGGAAACGGCCCAATTGATGGGTATCAACCTCACGCGCATCACAGCGTACACCTATGGGATCAGCGGCGTGCTCGGTGGTGCCGCCGGGGTGTTGCTCGGGTCGCTTTTCTACGCAGCCTTCAGCATGGGCTTCCTCCCGGCAATGAAGGCGTTCGTGGCTGCGACGCTAGGCGGGCTCGGCAGCATTGGCGGCGCGATGGCTGGCGGCATCCTGTTCGGATTGATCGAGACTTTCGCGGCCATCTCCATTTCCACGTCCTACAAGGACGCTGTCGGAATGATCCTTCTCATTCTGATCCTTCTTGCCTGGCCCGAGGGCCTGGCGGGTCTGATCCGGCAAAGGAGATAACACGGCGGTGTTCAAGTCCGAATTTCCTTCCGCCTATTTGTGGATTGCCCGGATCGTAGTTCTGGCGATCTTCATCGTCCTGCCGTTTGCCTATCCGCAGAAGTATGTGGTGCACATCGTGAATCTGGCGATGATATTCGCCATCGCGGCCCTGGCGTTGCAGCTGCTGCTCGGTTTCACGGGCCTGCTGTCGATCGGACAAGCGGCTTTTCTTGGGATCGGCGCGTATACCTCGGCCATTCTCACCACAACCTACAAACTGCCATTCGAGATCGCGTTCATCACAGCCGGACTGCTGGCGGGATTTGCGAGCCTCACGCTTGTGCCCATCACGCGCTTGCGCGGAGTCTATCTTGGGGTTGCCACGCTCGGCTTTTCGATCATCGTCCACCTTGTCTTTCTTAACGAGGAATGGCTCACCGGCGGGTCGTTCGGCCTACTCAACATCCCATCGCCAAGTCTGGGCCCCTGGATTCTCAAAAGCGAGACCGCTAATTACCTTTTTTGCCTCGCCGTTCTGGTCGCGGCTTTCATCGCGCTCCATCGGCTGCTCCCGAGCCGGTTTGGCCGTGCGCTACAGGCGATCATGTTGGACGAGGACGCGACGCGCGCAAGCGGTATTAATGTCACCTACTACAAGAGCCAGGCCTTTGTCGTCGCCGCCGTCATCACCGGATTTGCCGGCTCCCTCTTCGCCCATCATGCACACTACTTGAATCCGAACGACTTTACCTTCTGGAAGTCCATCGAAGTTCTGCTGATGGTCGCTGTCGGCGGCATCGGCAGCCTTGCCGGCGCCATTGTCGGGGCTTTCGTGATTACGCTGCTGCCTGAATATCTGCGCGTCCTCGACGAGTACCGCATGGTCATTTTCGGCGCGATGCTAATCGCGTTCATGGGGCTCGGCCACAGAGGACTGGCCGGACTGTCGGCCGCGGTCGCGATGCGCCTGTTGCGGTTGCGACCGCAATCGGACATCCCGAGCAGTCCGACCCCGCACGCGGATGCCGTAGCCGCCCCGCGCTGGAGCCGCCAATGACGGCGCTCCTCGCCCTCGACCGGCTCACCCGCCGATTCGGCGGCGTCACGGCTGTCAACTCAGTTTCGATGAATGTTCAAAGGGGCGAGATCCGCGGTCTGATCGGACCGAACGGTGCCGGCAAGACCACGATGCTCAATCTCATCAGCGGCCTGACGGCGCCGACATCAGGACGGATGACGCTTTTGGAGCAGGATGTAACCGGCGAGCCGGCGCATCGCTTGGCAGAGCGCGGGATCCGCCGCACCTTCCAGAACCTAAAGCTGTTTACCGAACTGACGGTGCTGCAGAACGTCATGATCGGCCTCCATACGAACGGAAAGAGCGGCGTATTCGAAGCGATCCTCGCGACCGGCAAGCAGCGTCGCGAGGAGAAGATGATGCATCGGGATAGCCTAGCGGCGCTTGAAACCGTCGGTCTCGTCGACCAAGCCGGCCGTCCGGCCTCTGCGCTCGCCTACGGCCACCGGCGCCTGCTGGAGATCGCCCGCGCGATCGTCGCGCGCCCGACGCTTCTCTTGCTCGACGAACCGGCCGCAGGCCTCAATCCGGCCGAGGCAGAAGCGCTCGTCGCGTTGATCCGGCGGATCAATGCGCAGCGCGTAACCATGGTGCTTGTTGAACACCACATGGACGTGATCATGGCCGCCTGCTCGCGCATCACCGTCCTCAATTACGGACAGAAACTCGCCGAAGGCACGCCTGCCGAGATACGCGCCAACGAGAGCGTGATCGAAGCCTATCTCGGCCGCGCTGGCTTCGAGGAAAGGATTGTCGCCTATGCTTGAGATCGAGCGGCTCGCGGTCAGCTATGGCGAGGTCGCGGCGTTGCGCGACGTGTCGCTGACGATCAATAAGGCCGAGATTGTCACCTTGATCGGTGGAAACGGCGCAGGCAAGACGACGACATTGAAGACTGTCTCCGGCCTTCTGGCCCCCACCGCTGGCAGCATCCGCTTCGAGGGGCAGCCCATCGTCGGCCTCTCTCCCGACCGGATCGTCGCGCTAGGCATCGCCCTAGTACCCGAGGGTCGACACGTCTTTCCGCAACTGTCCGTCGAGAACAATCTCCTGGTCGGCTCATATCTGGTCCGCGATCCGGCGGTGGTCCGCGACACGCTCGACCAAGTGTACGCGATGTTCCCCCAGTTGAAGGAGCGTCGACGTCAGTTGGGCGAAACGCTATCGGGTGGTGAACAGCAGATGCTTGTCCTCGGGCGCGCGATCATGTCGCGCCCGCGGCTCATGCTGCTGGACGAACCATCCTTGGGGCTTGCGCCACGCGTTGTCGAAGAGGTGGCAAAAGCAATCCTTGCATTTCGGCGGTCAGGCGTGACGATCCTGCTCGTCGAGCAAAACGCGCGTGTCGCCCTTGCGTTGTCCGAACGCGGTTATGTCATCGAAACCGGCCGGGTCGTCCTGTCGGACGACTCCGCCAGTCTGAAACGCAATCCGAGGGTCATCGAAAGCTATCTCGGCGGTAGTTCGAGCGCTGGAGCGACTGGCAGAATGATGCACTGAAAAGCCTGAACCAGAGAACCGGTCAAGGTTCCGTGTCGAATGATCAAGGTTCGCATGGAGGTGAATATGACAAGATTCCTGAAGCCCGGTTGGCAATTGCATGCATTGGCCGCGGTGGTACTGATTTTGGCCGGCGCCAGCACAGCGCATGCAGACATCAAGATCGGCGTCTTCGGCCCCATGACCGGCGATGCCGCCGGCTACGGCCAAAGCCTGCGCGAGACCGTCGAACTCGTGGTCAAGGAAAGGAACGCGGCCGGCGCATTGCTTGGCCAGAAAATCACCGTGATCTACGGCGACGATGCGGGCAAGCCGGAACAGGCCGTCAGCGTCGCCAAGCGCCTGACGGCGAGCGATGAAGTCCTCATCATGCTCGGCAGCATTTCAAGTCCGGCGAGTCTCGCGGCTTCGCAGGTGGCCCAGCAGAGCGAAACCCCGCAGATTGTAATCTCGGGCACCGCTCAAAGAATTACCACGCAGGGCAACAAGTGGGTCTTCCGCTCGGCGATTCCTGACACCGCGTTCGCCGCCGACCTCGTCGACTTCATCAACGAGAAGTTCGCCGGAAAGAAAAAGGTCGCCTTCATTTACGTCAATGACGACTTCGGCAAGGGCGGCTTCGAGGGATTCAAGACAAGAGGACAAAAATACGGCCTCCAAATCGTCGCCGAAGAGCGTTACGCGCGCGGCGATCTCGACTTCACCAGCCAACTGAGCCGTATCAAGGCATCGGGCGCGGACTTCATGGTCGACTGGTCGCGCTACGCAGAAGGAGCACTCATCATCAAGCAGATGAAGCAAATGGGCATCGACATGCCCTATTTCGGCTCGGACGGGCAGGCACATCCCAAATTCCGCGAGCTCGCCGCAAGCGCGGCGGAAGGCGCGTACTACCCGACCCACTTCAGTGTTACCGCCATCGGCGGCAACAAGGTCGCGCAAGACTTTACCGCCAAAATCCGCGCCGCGTACAACAAGGATCCGGACTTTGTCCATGCCCAAGCTTTCGATGCGTTGACGGCAACCAGCATGGCGATTCAGAAAGCCGGCGCTGCCGATAGGGCGAAGGTCCGTGACGCGCTTCGAACTGTCGAGTTCGACGGCGTTCGTGGCCACTTCAAGTTCGACGAAAAGGGCGACCCGACCCTGCAGGCGACCGTGGTCATCGTCAAAGACGGTAAGGAAGCCAACGCGCGATGACGCTGTCGTCGGCGTGCGAATTTTCGTGAAAGCCGCTTTTTATTCGGCGAGATCGGTCGATTCGAAAGTGGCCTGCAGAAGATCCGGAAGCGCGCACCGGGCGACCTCATCTCGGGTCCGCGCTGCGTGCGCTAGGTCCGTAACTTCTCTCGCAGACGTTAGGGAGAGTTTCTCATGGCAAGCAAAATCAGCCTAAAAAGATTCGGAACGATGCCGCTGGTTCCGGTACCGCGCGCCGTCCGCGCGGGCGACTACATCTTTACCTCGTCCGTCTATCCGGCGGACGAGGCCGGGCGGGTCGTTGGATTAGACGCGGCGCAGGACGAAGTCCGTCCGTCGCTGATGGAAATACAGGCGCGGCATTGCCTCGAAACCCTCAAGAAGGTGTTTGCTGAAGCCGGCGCTTCGATGGACGGGGTGCTCAAAGCCGACGTGCATCTCGTTGACTCCGCCGATTTCTACGAGTTCAAGCTTGTGTGGAACGAGTATTTTCCCTCCAATCCACCCGCTCGCACGACCGTCGAAGTCGGCGATACACTACCCTTCCACGGTGCACGGTTGAATATCGATGCGGTCGCCCTCGCGAGCGACTCCAGCCTAAAACGGGAGGTCCTCAACGATCCTGAAGGTGCCGATCCCATTGAGGCCGAAGGGGCGTCGCACGCCGTTCGCGCCGGCAATCTCGTCTTATGCTCCGGATTCACTGCGAGCGACTTCAAGAACGGTCTTGCAGTCGGCAAGCGCCCGGGCTTCCCAAACTACGGCAGCGATGCGGAGATGCAGGCGGAGTATGTCTTCACGCGTATGAACCGCGTCCTCAAGCAGGTCGGCACGTCGCTTGAAGAGGCCATCGAATCTCAACTTTACGAGCCGGACCTGCTCACGTTCCATGATGTCGACGGCATCTGGAGCCGCTACATGCCGCTCCCGCCTTGCCGCAGCTCGATGGGCATGAAAGGACTGATCGTTCCCGGCGCCGTTTTCGTTCCCAACCTGACCGTGCTCGTTCCCGACGAGGAGCACCAGAAACAGGAGTCCTTCGAAGGCATCGGTTGGCACCCCGTGAAGGTCCGCAAGGTCAACTTCTCCCCGACCCTCAAGGCGGGACAGTGGCGCTACTTTGCCGGCCAGGTTGCGAGTCCCGATTTCATGTCGCACCACCACTCACCGCCCGGACTGCCCCATCACTATTCCAACATCGAAGTGCAGACGCGCTTCTTGATGGACATGTTGACCCGACAGCTCGAGGCTAACGACACGGATTGGGCGCATTGCCACCACGCGCGCGTCTATCTCATCGAGCCGCGGCGCGACTATCGGGGCTTCATGCGAGTCTGGCGCGAATGCTTCCCCGATCCGGTAAAGAGCCCGGCGCTCGCTTTCGTTCCAAGCACCGGAATCATGTTCGACGGACCGCTGATCGAAATCGACCCGAGCTGCGTTGCCAAATAGCGTGCCGCGCCACGAAGTCGTTACAGGCGGGAAGGCCGTGCGGTGTGGCTTCGTCGCGTTTGGCTCGACCTGCCAAACACCAACGCGGCTACGTTTCTGCGCGCCAGTCTGAAAAGGAGAAATGGGCGATGAAGATGGAGGTGGTAAAATCGGGCGCACCCCGTCCGCTGGCCAACTATTCCGAGGCGATGGTCACGGGTCCTTGGATTTTCGCAGCAGGTCAGCTCGCAAGCGATTTCAAAACCGGCGTGCCGGCAGAGGCGCGCAAGCATCCCAACTTTCCGTTCTACGGATCGGATATCAAGCTTCAGACCCGCTTCGTCCTGGAAAATCTCAAGAAGACCTTCGCGGCCGCAGGAAGCTCGCTCGACAATGTTTTCAAAGCGCAGGTCTTTCTCACCGACCTCAACGACTTCTTTGCCTTCGATGAGGTGTGGAAGGAATATTTCAAGGTCCCGCCCGCGCGCACGACCGTCGGCACGACGGGCCTGCTGGTCAAGGATACGCTTGTCGAGATCGATCTGATCGGCTTCGTCCCCGGCAAGGGGGTCGACAAGGAGGTAATCAAGTCAAACGCACCGCGCCCGCTCGCTCACTATAACGAGGGTTTCAAGATCGGCGATTTCGTCTATGCCGCGGGGCAGATCGCCAGCGACTACAAAACCGGCGTTCCCGCTGACACCATGCGCAGCCCGAATTTTCCCTTCTACAATTCCGACATCAAACTGCAGACCCGCTACATCCTGGAAAACCTCAAGAAGACTTTCGAGGCGGCTGGGAGCTCGCTCGACGATGTTTTCAAGGCGCAGGTCTTCCTAACCGATCTCAACAATTTCAACGGCTTCGATGAGGTGTGGAAGGAGTATTTCAAGCTCCCACCCGCGCGCACGACGGTCGGGACGACTGGCCTGTTGGTCAAGGACACGCTGGTCGAAATCGACCTGATCGGGTGCGTGACGGGCAAAGGAACCACCAAGGAGGCGGTCAAGTCGAACGCACCGCAGCCGCTTGCAAACTATACGGAAGCCTTCAAGGTCGGCGGTCTCGTCTTCGCCGCGGGCCAGCTCGCCAGCGATTTCAGATCCGGCGTTCCGGCGGAAGCTCGGCGGCATTCGAACTTCCCCTATTACAACTCGGATATCAAGCTGCAGGCCCGCTTTGTCCTGGAAAATCTCAAGAAGACATTCGAAGCCGCAGGAAGCTCGCTCGACCAGGTCGTCAAGGCGCAGGTCTTCCTCACCGATCTCAACAACTTCAACGGTTTCGATGAGGTGTGGAAGGAATATTTCAAAGTCCCGCCATCGCGCACGACGATCGGTACGACCGGCCTGCTGGTCAAGGACACGCTGGTCGAGATCGATCTGATCGGCGTGGCAAACGACTAGCCACGTACACGAGCGCACGACGGCCTCGGGCCGGATGATCGTGATGGCCTTGCGCAATCGGTCGGGTTAAAAATCAGGCCGCCGCAAAGATGATGTCGCCGCAACCACGGCGCATTGAAGCCCTGTGTGTACTGAAAACTAGATTCGGCAATAGTGGTGATGAAGGCCGCCGAGGACGGGTGCAGATACGATGCGGCCCACGTGCTCGATGGTGCGACGGATCGGAGCGTCTTTGTTAAGAGACCGATGAGTCCTCAACTCATTATAATAGGTGGCGTACTTCGTCAGAATCCGGCGTAAGTGCGCTTCGCCTAAAGACAACGAGATGGTCGACGCACTCGCGTCGGATCGATCCGATCAGCCTTTCGGCGAAGCCGTTCTGCCAAGGCGAGCCTGGGGCGATGGGCTTGTCGCGGATGCCCATGGTGCGCAATCGGTGCGTGACGGCAGCGCACGGCAGCGCCATAGATGCAATCCCGATCACGGATTAAGTAGCGCGGCTGTGTGTACCGAAAACCCCGTGCGAGATGCTGCGACGGGCAGCCGGGCCGGCGTCCGAAAGCCGCCAAGGAACGAACCCGCGGGTTGATTGCGCGAGCGAGCTGCCGCAGACGCTATGGGGGTTTGGCTGACGCGGATGGTGTGCGCGGGTGAGCGCAATGTACTTGGCGGCGATGAATGACGCGACCGACAGGGAGCAGTAGCTGAGGTTGATGGACGAGATGGAGCTTGGAGGCGGCTCAGGACCGGGCGTAAACGCTTCTGCTGACCTTCAGGCCGATTGGTCGTCGCAGACTTCGGCGAGTTCTCTTGCCAGCGCCAAAATCTGGTTCTTTGCCGCTTGCTCTTTGTCTGCGGTCGAGCGCCTGTCCGGTGGACCTTCGGTTCCTACGTTGACGCGCCCAGACATTTCCCCGCGCGGCGACGAGAAGGTGAACGTGAACGAGCCACGGCCATCAGGCTCTAAAACGATCGTGTTCATACTCT
>WNFW01005402.1_pt1 | contig 10226 bp, 6 predicted proteins | sample 5400131 | NCBI WGS metagenome assembly WNFW01 (sample SAMN13153362, study PRJNA577476) | soil metagenome | isolation source: 20 cm soil or saprolite under grassland replicate 1 | place: USA:California | collected 2016-06-15
ATGTCGCTCGGCCTCGGCGAGGGGGGCGAGCAGAACGCGCCGCTGGGCCGCGCGGTCATCGGCGGCCTCTTGGTGGCGACCTTCGCCACGCTCTTCCTCGTTCCGCTCGTCTACAGCGTCCTCCGCCGGCGCCCGCCGCGAAGCGCCAACGATGTCAACCCAGGAGTGAACGATGCCTAGGTCGCGAACGACGTGGAGCCTCCTCATCGGCCTGGCGCTCGGCGTCATGCTGCTCGTCATCGGCGTGGTGCCGCGCCTGCGCCAGAACGCGGAGCTGGTCGCGGCCTCCACGGCCCCCGACGCCGGGGTCGTGTCCGTGGGCGTCGTGCCGCCCACGCGCGCCGATGGGCCGATCGACCTCGTGCTGCCGAGCAACATCCAGGCGATCGAGGAGACGGCCATCTACGCCCGCACCAGCGGCTATGTCCGCGAGCGCTACGTCGACATCGGCGAGCGCGTGGCGCCAGGGAAGGTTCTGGCCCAGATCGACACGCCCGAGCTCGACCAGGAGCTCAGCCAGGCCCGCGCGGCGCTCGCCCAGACGCGCTCGGGTCTGGCGCAAGCCCAGGCGAGCTTCACGCAGGCCCAGGCGAATCTCCAGCAGGCCCGGGCGAGCGTCGATCAATCGAAGGCGAACGAGGGGTTCGCCGGCGCCAGCGCCGAGCGCTTCATCCGGCTCGAGCGCATGGAGCTGGTCGCGCATCAGGATGCGGACGAGAAGCGGGCGGCGTTCGCCGCCGCCCGGGCGGCCACCGCGGCCACCCAGGCCAACGTCGACGCGATGCAGGCGAACGTCGGCGCCCTGGAGGCCAGCGTGGCGGCGGCCCGGGCGAACGTGACCGCGAGCGAGGCCAACGTGCAGCGGCTGCTGGCGCTCCAGTCCTTCCAGAAGGTCGAAGCGCCGTTCGCGGGCATCATCACGACGCGCGGGATCGACCGCGGTGCCTTGATCACCTCGGGCAGCGGCACGGGCGCGAGCCCGCTGTTCCGGATCGCGCGCGTCGAGAACCTCCGCATCTTCGTCAACGTCCCGCAGACCTTCGTCCGCTCGATCGTGCCGGGCCAGGAAGCCCGGATCCTCGTGCCCGAGTACCCGCACCGGCCGTTCGTCGGGAGGATCGCGAGCACCGCGGGCGCCCTCGATCCCACGTCCCGCACGCTCCTCACGGAAGTGCGCCTCGGCAACGAGGATCACGCGCTCATGCCCGGGATGTACGCCCAGGTCAAGTTCAGCGTCGTGCCGGCGGACGCCGTGTGGGTGATCCCGGCGACCGCCCTCCTCGCCCGGGCCGCGGGATCCCAGGTCATCGCCGTGGGCAACCGCGGCACCGTGCGCTACCTGCCGGTTCAGCTGGGCCGCGCCGGACGGGCTGAAGGAGGGCGACCGCGTCGCCGTCGAGGAGCCTCGAACATGAGGCCGCGCGGGTGTCACACGGTGCGTTGCAGGAAGTCGGTCACGAGCGGCCAGACGAGGTCGGCGTGGTTGGCGTCGGAGAAGAAGTGCCACTCCTTGCCGCCGCAGAACACGAGCGTCATGGTCGTGCTCCGGTCCAGTGCAGGGGTAGCCCGGGGCGCGGCCACGCGAACGACACGAGCGTCCCGCCCATCGACAGCGTCGCGTACGCGGTTCTGAGCTCGCGGCCGCCGAAGCACACGTTCGTGACCATCATGTCGGGCAGCATGTACTGGTCGACGCGGCTGCCGTCCGGCCAGATGTCGCTCACGGCCCCCGTGATCAGCGTCGCCACGCAGACGTGGCCCTCGCCGTCGACCGCGAGCGAATCGAACATCTGATAGCCGCCGAGCCCGACGACGACCGTGCCCTTCTCGCCCCGGTACGGGCCGTTCGCCGACTCGATCTGGCCGGGCGCCGAGAGGCGGAAGGACCAGCAGCGCGCCGTCGGCGTCTCGACGACGTAGAGCGTGCCCTCGTCTGGCGAGAGCCCGATGCCGTTCGGGCGCTCCAGGGGAAAGATCGCCTCCTTGATCATCGACCCGTCGGCCTTTGCGTAATAGACGACCCCGCGGTCGGCGTCGCGCTCGCGCGTCTTGCCGAGGTCGGTGAACCAGAACCCGCCGGTCCGGTCGAACACGAGGTCGTTCGGCCCCCGGAGCCTCTGGCCATCGCAGCGGTCGTAGAGCGTGTCGAACGTGCCGGTCTCGGGATCGACGATCTGGATGCTGCCACCGGTGTAGTCCTCGGCCTGGAGGACCGGGAACAGCTTGCCCGGGCGCTCGACGAACTTGAGACCGCCGTTGTTCGTCACGTAGATCTTGCCTCCCGGGCCCAGCGCCGCGCCGTTCGGGCCGCCGCCGAGGCGGGCGATCACGTGGATCTTCCCGTCCGGCGTGACGCGCGAGAGCGTGCGGCGCTCGATCTCGACCAGAACGACGGAGCCGTCCGGCATCGCCACGGGGCCTTCGGGAAAGCGCAGCCCTGACGCGATCTGCGTGTACGCGGGCGTGAGCGTCGTCATCGCGAGGCGTTACCCTCCGCCAGCCGGACGAAGTGCCGTTTCATCGCGTTGACCTCCGCGAGGTAGCCGCTGACGTCGTGGTCGCCGCACCGCTGGCCCGGGGTCAGCCGGAAGCCGCGCCGCGCGTAGGCGTCGCCCGGCCCGGCGCCGCAGAGATGGATGACGGCGGCCAGATCCTGCTTCTGGCGGAGCGTCGCCGTGGCGATTCGCAGGCGGTCGAGCGTGCCGGCGACGCTCCGGTCCAGCAGGGCGGCCGTCAGCTCGACGGCGTGGCTCGGCACGACGCGCGTGTAGGTGCTGTTGAACCAGCACGACCTGAAGTCGTACCACGGGCCTTGCTCGACCACCACATGATTGTGGATGCAGAAGCGCCTCGCCTCCCGGAACGTCGGGTCCGTGAGCTGGTACATGCCGACCGCGCTCGACGCGGGCTGGTAGAGCGCGAAGGGGTTCCACGAGAGGCGCCAGCGCCAGTACGTGCGGGCCACCGGATTGCCCGCGCCCTCGACCTGGGCGAGCGCCGCCAGCAGGTCGGGGGTGATGACGGGGGTCGCGTGCCCGCGGAAGAGCCGCGCGTACTCCCGCCACGTCTCGGTCGGCGTCTTCGAGAGCGCGTGGCTCACCGGAAAGAAGAGCTCGGTCGGCTTGCGGATCACCTGGTACGTCCAGTTCAGCGCGGACCATACGATCAGGAGGAGGACCGCGCCCACGAGGATCCGCACCGCCGGCGGCGCGGCCAGCAGCGCTCGGAACGCGCGTTGGCCCGACTGCAAGACGGGCCGAACGGACGCGAGCCAGTCCTGACGCGGGCGCATTCTTCGGGCCCTGGCTCTGGCGGCGCGCGTCAAGGCCGTAGATCCAGCTCGACGCGCGCGGCGCCCGCGGCCTCGACGAGGGGAATGCGCCGTGACGATCCCGCGAGCCGTCCGGTGTCGACGCGGCCGCGCTCGGTGAGCGCCTGGCGCACCACGTCCAGCCGACGGGCGCCGAGGTCCCTCAGGGCATCGGGCGGCAGCTCCTCCGTCGCCAGCTCGCGCTTGAGCGCGTCCAGGTCGGCCTGGGTGAGGATCGGCGCGAGGCGTAGCGACACCGACGGCGCCTCCAGGAGGAAGGCGGCGACCCGCTCCAGGTGGCCGACCATCGCGGGCCCGAGGCGCGCCGTGCCCGGCTCGAAGACGACGGGCGCGAGGGTGACCGCCGTCACCTTCGAGTCCTCGCTGAAGAAGAGTGACCCGACGCGGCTGAACGGCAGGGCGAGCAGCCGGATGGCCAGGTTGCGGATCCCGCCCCAGACCGCTTCCCGAAAGTCGAACTCCCGGGCGCTCAGGTCGCCCGAGACGGGGACGGAGAGCCGAATCTCGCCACGCGCGTCCTTCAACAGTGTCACGAGGAAGCCCAGAGGCATTCCGAGACGCTGCTCGACCTCGTCCCGCCTCTCGGACTGCGCGACCTCGAGGTGCCGGACGACGACCTCGTGGCGAGCATCGAGCCGGGCGCCGGCCAGGTGGTAGCTGGCGGAGGCGCTCATCGTTCCCCGCGTCGCCGTCCACGCGGTGAAGCGATCGAGGTACGGGTTGGCGCGGGGCAGGGGGAACTCGCGCAGGTCGGCCTTCAGCTCGAGGATCGGCCGTTCCCCCGCCGCGGCCTCGCCCTCGAATTTGAACGTCGTGCCACCTCCGAGAGCACCGCTGCCGGTGAAACGCATGCGACGGCCCGGCGCCGTCGTCAGACCGGTGAGCGTCACGTCGAAGTCCGACAGCTGCTCCGCGAAGGGCGGCGCCGTTGTCCGGTCCACGAAGCGTGCCGACGCCCGCTCGAGCATGAACGCCCCGACCTCGATGGTCGGGGGCGCGGTCGAGCCCGTCGGCGCGGGGCCGGCTCGGTCCGGCGCGGGCCAGCGCGGCGTCACGAGGCGCCGGAAGACGAATTCCCCCTCGGCGTCGCGCTCGATCAGGAGGCTCGGGCGACGGAGCCGAACCCGCTCGACCGCGACGCGCGCCGGCCAGTCGACGTCGATCCCGACCGTCTCGACGCGGCCCACCGTCACCACCGGGCGATCCCCGTCGCTCAGCAGGAAGCGCTGCAGCCGTGCCTCGCCGCCGACCTTCACGGTGATGGGATCCAGGGCGACCGTCACCGCGAGGTCGCCGGTGACGCGTCCCGCCACCCGGCCGTCGATCGGCAGATAGGGCTGGGCCGGCGCCAGCTCCACGTCGTTCAGCGCCGCGCGCGCCTCGAGGCGCACGGGGTCGAGGGTCAGCGTGCCGCCCACGTCGAGCCGACCGCCGCCCGGCGTCGGCGAGGAGAGCAGAAGCCTCATGGGTCCGTGCGACGGCCACGCGACGTCGTGGACAGCGAGCCGCGCGCCGGCGATCTCGAAGCGGGCGGGCGGCGTGGTGACGGCGTCGACGATCGTGGCCGACCCGTCCTCGAAGATCCCTTCGTCGAGGCGGAACTCGAAGGCGGCGCCGGGCGCGGGCGCCGGGCTCGACGGGGCAGCGCCGGGAGCGCGCTCCAGCAGCGTGCGCAGGAGGAAGCCGCCCTGCCGGTCGCGCTCGAGGAGCGCCCACGAGCGTCGGACCTGGACCTTTTCGAGGGCGAGGCGCTCGGGCCACACCGCGTCGATCCCCGTCGCGCTGAGGCGCTCGACGGTGAGCACCGGCCGCTGAGCGTCGGAGAGCGCGAGACTTCGGAGGGTCACGTCGCCCCGGGCGTGGAGCCGGGGCGCCGGCGAGAGCGGGCCCGCGACCGCCAGCGTCGCGTCGACGCGAGAGCGCAGGCCGGCGCGGAACGGCAGATAGGGCTGGAGCAGCGCCAGGTCTCCGTCCGTGACGACGAGTCGCAGATCGACACTGGCGGGCTCGCCTGTCATCGTTCCGTCCACGACCAGCGTGCCGCCGGCCGGCAGGGCCGCGTCGAGCCGGACCCGGGCAGGCGTCGACGCGGGCCACCGCACGTCCTGCAGCGTGACGTTGACGCGCGTCACGTCGAGGCGGGCCGGCGCGGCTCCCCGCGCGTCGACGAACGCCAGCGCGCCCTGCTCGACGACCGCCTCGCCGACGACGATCGCCGGGGCCCGTGGGCGCTCGGCGCCGGACGCCGGCGGCGGGCCAGGCGGCGGTGCTGTGCGCGCGATCAGGGGCGACGCGCCCTGCCGATCGATCTCCACGCGCGCGCGAGGGCGCCGCAGTCGGAGCCGACCGACGGCGACCCGCTCCGGCCACAGGACGTCGACCCCGGTGGCGTCGACGCGGTCGAGGGAGAGCAGCGTCCGGCCGGCGTCGGCGAGGGCGACCTGGGCCGCGCCGAGATCGCCCTGCACACGGGCGGTCAGCCACGCGCCGTAGGCGACGGTCGCCGTGACGCTCGCGCTCGCGCGGCCGCTGAGTCCGCTCGCCGTCGGGACGTACGCGGCCAGCGGCACGAGGTCCACCGCCTTGAGCTGCACGGCCAGCTCCGTCGTCCACGCGATCAGGGGGGGCGGGGCGGTGAGCAGGGCGGTCCCGTTCGCGTCCACCTCGCCGCCGTCACGCAAGCGCGCGCTCAGCTCGACGCGGGCGGGGCCCCGGATGGGCCACGTCACGCCCTCGGTCGCGATCCGCAACCGCTCGAGGTCCACGCGGGCGGCCGCCGCGTGCGCGTCGACGAGCGAGCCGCTTCCCGTGATTTCGAGCCGCCCGACGTCCAGGGTGTCCTGATACCGCCGGGCGTCGGCGACCGCCACGCGGAGCGATGGCGCCGACACCGCGAGGCGCTCGGCCTGGTCGCGGCCGCGCGCCTCCATGCCGGTGAGCGTCAGGTCGCCGGTCAGCCGCGTGCCGCCGGCGACGTCGTGGTCCACCTGGACCGAGGCGTTGACGACGCCGCGGTCGAGCTGGAGCGGCACGACCGCCGGCAGGTAGAGCTGGACGAGGCGGAGATCGAGGTTTCGCAGGATCGCGGTGGCGCTCCACTCGAGCGGGTCGAGCCGCACGTGCGCGAGCCAGGCCGATACCGACGCGCCGGCGACGGTGGCCCGGGCGCTGGCGATGCCCTGTACGTCCGCCCGGCGGCTCGACAGGCGGCTCGCCTCGACCGTGAGGTTCTGAACCGCCCACGTCCGCGCGGGGCTCGTCGTCCGGTCCTCGATCGTCAGGCGATCACCGGCCAGCGCGACGCGGCCGGCCGTCAGGGCGCCGCCACCGAACGCGATATCCTCGGCGGTGACCCGGAGTGACGGCGCCGTCACGAAGTGCGCCGGCCGGCGCAGCTCGACGCCGGTCAGCCCCGCGTCCAGCGCCAGCCGCGTCCCACGCCGGGCGTCGTGGTCGATGCGGACGGACGCGTTCACGACTCCCCGCTCGGGCTGCACCGGCAGATCGGGCGGCACGTAGAGCCGGAACAGCGCGAAGTCGACGTTGCGGACGACCGCCATGGCGTGCCATTCGAGCGGCGCGAGCCGGAGGTTGGCGACCCACACCGAGACCGGCGAGCCGGCCACCACCGCGCGGGCCGTGGCGACCCCGCCTGGCGCGTCGCGAGCGCTCGACAGCGTGCGGGCCTCGAGGGCGATGCCCTTGGCCTGCCAGCGGCGGACGGGCGCGAGCCCCCCGTCCTCGAGGAGAGCGCTACCGCCGTCCACGGCGAGGCGCTCCAGCTCGACGGCGCCCCCGCGGAGCCGAAGATTCTCCAGCGTCACCCGGACCGCCGGCGCGGAGAGGAACGCGGTCTCTCGCCCTGGTCGTCGCAGCTCGACATCACTGAACACGGCATCAAGCGAGACGCGGAGGCCGGCCGCGGCCTGCTGCTCGAGCGTCGCCGAGACGTCGAGCTTCCCCCGCGCTGGGCTCAGCGGGCTCCCCGGCGGCAGGTAGAGCGCGGCCAGCGACGCGTCGATCTCGCGCGCGATCACCGTGGCGTGGAACCGCAGGGGAGCGAGCCGCACGCCGCCGACCCAGAGCGAGATGGGCGAGCCCGCCGCGACGGCGCCGAGCGTGACCACGCCGGGCGGCGCCTCCGGCAGGGTCGATACGCCTCGCACCTCCAGCGTCACCGCCTCCACGCGCCAGGCGTGCGCCGGGGCGAGCGTGCGGTCCTCGATCGCGACGGTGCCGCCGCGCAGCGCGAACCGCTCGAGGGTGACGGCCAGCGCCGCCCCGCCCGCCGACTCGCGCTCGAGGAGATCGGAGATGTTGAACTCGGTCGGGCCGGAGCGGACGATCCGGAGCGTCGGAGCCTGGAGCGCGGCGTCCGTGATCCGCACGTGACCGCGCAGGAGGTCGCGAAGACTGAACCGCGCCTCCAGCCGCTCGAGCGTCGCCAGCGGACCCTGATCGTGATCCGCCACGCGGAGGTCGCGAAGGGCGAGCCGGCCGCCGAGCAGATCGAGCTCGAGGGCCGCGAGCGTGACCGGGCGGCCGGTCATCGCCGCCACCCGCCACACGACCACCCGGCGAACGATCTCGGGCAGGGCGAGGACACCGGTCCCCGCCAGTGCGACGAGCGCGACGGCCGCGATGACGACGCGGCGGAGACCGCGACGACGGTGAGAGCTGCGATCGCCCATCGATCATGAATACTACAAAAATGGTGTAGCATCTGCCGGCGGAGGTCACCCACATGGCCGATCGCAAGTACCGTCAGCGAGGGTACGGGGACCAGCAGGGCGCGTCGCCGAAACGAGAGCCGCCGGCCGCCGACGCGCCGCGGAGCGGCGGGATGCTCGCCCAGCGAACCGTCTCCCGGTGCGGGGCGTGCGGCGCGGTCCTGCCGATCGCCACCGCGTCGCTCGAGCAGTGCCCGAACTGCCGGGTCGCCATCCACGCCTGCCGCCAGTGCACCCACTTCGACACGAGCCGGCGCTTCGAGTGCGCGGAGCCCATCCCCGAGCGGCTCCCGGACAAGAACGCGCGCAACGACTGCGCCCGGTTCTCGCTCCGCGTGACGGTCGAGCGGAACGCCTCGCCCGACTCGACGCGCCCCGGTGACATCCGCCGCGGGTTCGACAACCTCTTCAAGACCTAGGCGCTGCGCATGCGGACCATCGACGTCCACGCCCATCTCGTGCCGCGGTCCCTGTGGCGGGCCGCCGACGCCGGCAAGGACTGGTTCGGCTTCCGTCACGAGCCCGGCGAGGGCGTCGGCACGATGGTGGGAGACGGCAAGCGCACGCACTTCGCCTCGCCCAAGGTGCGCTTCGCGCCGGAAGAGCGGCTCCGGGACATGGACGCGCAGGGCGTGGACGTGCAGGTGCTCTCGATCCACACGCCGTTCTTCGGCTACCACCTCGACTCGGGGCAGGGGCGGGCGCTGGCGCGCGACGTCAACGACGAGATCGCGGCGATGGTCACGCAGTGGCCCCGGCGCTTCGCGGGCCTCGCCACCCTGCCCGTGCAGGACGTCAAGGCGGCGATCGCCGAGCTCGAGCGCGCGGTGACCGTCCTCGGGCTGAAGGGGGCCGAGCTCGACACGCTGGTGAACGGCGAGAACTGGGACGAGCCGAAGTTCCTGCCGCTCTTCAAGGCGGCGGAGGCCATGGGGGCGTTGCTCTTCTTTCACCCGCAGCCGCATCACAACTTCATGATGCAGCGCACGACCCGCTACGGGCTCTTCAACAGCCTCGGCGTCATCGTCGAGGACGCGATCGTCGTCGCGATCCTGATCCTCGGCGGGATCCTGGACGCGTGTCCCGACCTCCAGGTGTGCATCGCCCACGGCGGCGGCCCGGCCTGCCTCGCGATGGGGCGCATCGACCGCAGCTGGCGGGGCCGCCCCGACGCGCGCGAGCACATCCGCGAGGCGCCGAGCACGTACCAGCGCCGCCTCTACTACGACTGCGTGACCGGCAGCGAGGCCGCGCTCCGCTTCCTGCTCGATCAGGTGGGTGGCGACCGCGTGGTGCTCGGCAGCGACTGGCCCTTCGTGCCGTGGGATCCCTCGCCCGTCGCCTGGGTGCAAAATCTGACGTCACTGACCCAGGACGAGAAGGAGCGGATCCTCTGGCGCAATCTGGAGGCGCTGCTGAAGCTCTAGCGGGCTCCGCATGACCGACGGCGCGCTGAAGACCGACCTGCTCCTGATCCCCATGAGCGCTCGCTGGGCCGACATGCGCGCCGCCGCGCTCGCCGCCGAGGCGAGCGGCTTCGACGGGCTCTGGACCTGGGATCACCTGCGCGATCCCGACGGCGACGGCGGCCCCGGCGTGCCGGAGGCGTGGACGGTGCTGACGGCGCTGGCGGAAGTCACGCGCCGGGTCGCCCTCGGGCCGCTCGTCCTCAACGTGGCCAATCGCCCGCCGGGCCTCCTGGCCAACATGGCGGCGACGCTGCAGGCGGTCTCGGGCGGGCGCTTGCTCCTCGGGCTCGGCGCCGGCGGCAACCGCCGCACGCCCTACGCGGTCGAGCAGGCCGTGCTGGGGCAGGCGGTCGAGCCCGACCCGGTGCGTGCCGAGCGCGTCGTCCAGGCGATCGCGGTCCTGCGGCGGCTCTGGTCGGGCGAGTCGGGATTTCTCCGGCCCGAGCCTCCGCCGCCGATCATCGTGGGCGGCTTCGGCCCCCGCATGGCCGCGATCGCCGGCCGGCACGCGGACGGGTTCAACACGCAGGCCCTCCACCCGCAGCTCGGCGAGCTCGTCCGCCGCGCGCGCGACGAGCACGAGGCGGCGGGGCGCGACGCCGCCCGGTTCGTCGTGACGGTGTTCGCGGGGCTGGACGCGCGCTGGCTTCAGGCGGACTCGCGTGGCCGTCAGTCGCTCGAGCGCGCCGGCGTCGA
>WNFW01011786.1_pt1 | contig 10226 bp, 4 predicted proteins | sample 5400131 | NCBI WGS metagenome assembly WNFW01 (sample SAMN13153362, study PRJNA577476) | soil metagenome | isolation source: 20 cm soil or saprolite under grassland replicate 1 | place: USA:California | collected 2016-06-15
GACACTGGTAGGCGACGACGCCGAGCGAGTAGATGTCGCTGCGGCCGTCGAGCGCCTGCGCGCGCGCCTGCTCGGGGCTCATGTAGTGGGGCGTGCCGATCGACATGCCCGTGCCGGTGAGCTTCCCGCCCGTCGCCGCTTTGGCGATCCCGAAATCGGTCACGACCGCCTGGGCGTGCTCGTCGAACATGATGTTGTCGGGCTTGATGTCGCGATGCACGATGCCGCTCTTGTGCGCGTAGGCGAGGGCGCGCGCGACCTGGACGAGCACTTGGCGGATCTCTCCCGGCGGCAGCGAGCCGCGCGCCGCGAGGACGGAGGCGAGCGGCTTCCCCCGCAGAAACTTCATGACGAAGTAGATCACGCGGCCGGACTTGCCGACGCGGTAGATCGGGATGATCCCCGGGTGCTCCAGCTTGGCCGACGTGCGGGCCTCGCGCTGGAACCGCTCGACGAACTCCTTGTCGAAGGCGAGCGAGAACGGCAGGACCTTGATCGCGACTTCGCGCTCGAGCTGTTTCTCCCGCGCCTTGAAGACGATCGCCATGCCGCCCCGCCCGAGCTCGTCGAGGATCTCGTACTCGTCCTTCAGCTGCTCCCGCACGAGCTCGAGCTCGGTCAGCTCCTGGGGCGTCTGGATCGGGGTCGCCGCGAGATCCAAGCCGCAGGAGCGGCAGAACTTACTGGTGTCGTCGTTCTGGGTGCCGCAGCGGGAACAATACATCAATTCTCCGAGGGACGCGGAAACTTACGGACGCGTCGGAGCGGGTGTCAACCGACTAGCGCGCCACGATGACGAATTGGCGGCGGCGCACGAGCGACGCGGCCGTCGCCGGATCGCGCACCTCGACGGCGAGGACGTAGCTCCCCTTCGACGCGTCGCGCAGGTCGACGGCACGGCGCACCCGCGTCACCGGCCCGTCGGCGGGCGCGTCAAACTCGAACAGCACCGGCCCCTGTCCGCCGCCGAACAGCCGGTGCAACAGCGAGCGCCGTCCTTCCCGCTCGAGCCGGACGACGGTGTGATAGGGCGCTCCCGGCGCGAGCCCGTACACCTCGTAATACAGCTCGGCCGAGCCGCCCTCCGGGAACCGGCCCAACGGGTTGAGCGGCACCGTATCCGGTCCCGGCGTCCAAGCCAGGCCCGATCCCTGGCGGCCGAGCACGAGGTCGCTCGCCGCGAAACGCGCGCCGTCGAGACTGCCGACGGCGATCGAGTCCCGTGTCACGAGGTCGCCGGCGTCCCGGCCCGGCGCCGTCACCAGCAGGCGATAGCGATAGCGCCCCGGCGGAACCGGGAGCGCGAGCTGCCCGGTGAGATACGCGCCCGCACGCAGCGGCTGCGACGCGGTGAAAACGCGCGTGGTGTCGAGCCGGGCCACCAGGCTGTCGCTCGAGTCCGAGACGACGAGGCGGAACGTCAGCGCGTACGTGACGCGCCCCGCCTCCGCCACCGGCACCAGCCGCGGGGCCGGGATGGCGAAGACCACGTGCAGCTCCTGCCCCGGACCCGGCCGGGCGCCGGCCACGAATTCCGACGTCACCGTCTCGAGCGGCTCCGCGAATGCGCGGTGGTAGCTGTCGGTGCTGATGCCGAGCGCAATGCTCCGCTGACCGAGATCGCGTTCCGTCGCGAGGGTCCCGCCCACCGTCGCGCTGCCCAGGGGATTGGCGAGGCGGGCGTAGATCGGGCTGATGTCGGACCGCGACGCGAACAGCTCGCTCGTCGTATGGTCGAGCAAGTCGCGCCGCCCCTGGAGCGCCAGCGCCCCGCCGAATCCGGCCGTCAGCACATCGGCCAGGCTCTCCACCAGCTTGTAATCCTGCACGTCCTCCCGCGCCACGAAGTGGAACACGAGGTCGCCGGCGGGCCGGTGGTACAGCCACGTCTCGTTCGGCTCGAGACGCCCCGGTACCCACGGGTACGTGGCGATTTTGTCGGGCTGGCCGTGCCGCAAATAAATGACGCCGCGGTCGTCGAACTCGCCCTGGTCGGAGCGGTAGCGCTCTGTGATGTCGTAGTGCCGGTGCCGGCTCACCAGCCGGTAGTTGTGCCAGGCGTAGAACCAGCGGCGATAGTGCTCCGCCAGCCGTTCCCCCGGGTTGCGCGCCTCGGCGACGTCGCGGCGCAGCCAGAAGCGCTGCAGCCACGCGGCGCGCGCGCCGGCCGATGTGAACCCGTCGAACGGCGCGAGCTCTTCGGGGCGGGCGACGTACCCCAGATCCGCCCGGTACAAGTCCACCGCGGCCGCCGAGCGGGCGATGCCCGCGCCCGCGAAATACGCGCGCCACCCCTCCGCCGGGCGGTGCGCGAAGTAGTAGGTGCGCGCCAGCTCGAGCAGCCCGAGTCCCGAGTCGCCGCCGACGGCCAGATAGGTCTGGAACGCGGCGAGCGCCGAGTCGGCGTCGCCCCCGGCCCGCTCCACCCGGCCGCGGGCGAGTTGCACGCCCGCCGTGCGGCCCGCCGGCGAGGCCGCGGCGAGCCGCACCGCGTCGAGCGCGACCTGGAGGCGGGGCTGGATGCGCTGCGACAGCGCCGCGTTCGCCACGTCCACCGCCGCCTCGGCGAAGCTCGGGTCGACCTGGGTCGCGCGCGCGAATGCCTGCGCGGCCCGGCTCAAATAGTCCTTGCCGAGGATCGCGCGAATGTTCTCGATCGCGATGACAGCGTGCTCGCCCTGGGCCAGGTCCGCGAGCCCGCGGCCGTACCACGGATAGGGCCAGTCGGGCTTGAGCTGCGTCGCCCATTCGAACTCCCCCGCCGCGTCGTCGTCGTGCGACTTGTGATTGGTGATCTCACCCAGCCGGTAGGCGATGAACCCCAGCCGGAGGTGAATCAGGGGATCGTCGCGGTTCCGCTTCGCCACCTGGATCGTCGCAGCCTCCAGGCGCTTCAAGGACAGCGAGTCGGTCACGCGCGCGAGCGAGTCGCGCAACGCCTCGATCGCGGCGCGGTCGGCAGGGGACTGGGCGAGAAGACGGGTGGCGGGAGCGACGAGCAGAGCCAGTAGGACGAGGGACCGGCGCATAGTGCAAATTATATCCCGCCCGCCATCTGCGCGTTCGCCCGCGCGATTCCCACCCTGAAGGGTGGGCTCGGCGAAACACTGTGCTGAAGCACATTCGTGTCCTTCAGGACAGTGCCGTGCCGAGCCCACGCTTCAGCGTGGGAAACTGCGGAGGCACGCCTGATCTCCCCGGACTCAGAAGTCCGACGCGAGCCCCATGTAGACGTGCGGGCGGCGGGGAGCCCCGGAGGGCGGATCGGCGAGCGGCGTCGCGACGCCGAGCCGGAGCTGCAGCAGGAAATCGTAATTGATCGTGAAGTCTCCGGCGAGCTCCGCGCCCGCGGAGCGGAGCCGCGTGAGGCGCGGGGCCTGCCCGGCGTCCCACGCGTCCCCCGCATCGCCGAACAGGTTGAGCCACAGCTTGTCGGCCCCGAACGGAAGGTGACCGAGCGGCGCGCCGACCAGCGCGAGCGGCAGGCGATACTCGACGCTCAGGGTCGCAGCCCGTTCGCCCAGCAGCTCGCCGCTGCGGTAGCCGCGGACCGGGAAATCACGCGTCCCCCCGAGCGCAGCCTGGCCGAACGTCAGCGTGTAGCCGCCGGACGACACGCCCCCGGCCTTCAGGAGCTCATGCAGCGGCCCGCCGGTGACGCCGGCGGCGAGACGGACCGCGAGCACGTGGTGCGCGAACCCGCCGAGTCCCGGGATGTGGGTGTACAGGCCGACGCGCGAGCGGGCTTCACTCGACCATCGAGTGCCTCCCAGCTCCTCGTGCCGCCGGTAGAACGCCGACCAGCTGAATCCGTCTTCGCGGGAGACGGCGAGCGGTGCCGACACGACGTGTGTCAATGCCACCGACACCGATCCGCCCAGGAGATTCCGGGCGTCGCACCCCGGGCAGATGGCGGCGAGCGAGGTGTCCGGGATGGTGACGAAGCGCGTCCCCTTGAACTCCGCGGCCAGTCGCACACTGGCGAACGTGCGCCAGCGCCGCGCCACGAAGGTCGCGCCGAGGGCGCCCTCTTGCGTCCGCTCGGAGAGCGTGACCGGGGCGAGCAAGTCGTCCCACGTGCTCGACACCGCCAGGTCGAGCGTCGGGTTCCCCAACCCGCTCCACAACCCCGCGAACCATCCGATCGCGCGGACCGGCCGCAGGGCCACGAGGCCGGCCCCGATGTAGGTGAAACGGCCGACGGCATCGCTCCCCGCCGTGGCGCCGCCCCAGAACCGCCCGCTCGGCCCCACATCCAGAAACAGCGGCAGCCAGAAATGCGGCCGCAGCGAAGGCCACGCCGCGTAGCCCGTCTCGCGCATCGCCACGGGCGGCGCGGCGGCGAACGGAGCGGGTCGATCGGCCGCTACGGGGGGGCCCGCCGCCACCCCGCCAGACGCGCGCCGCAGCTCCCAGCCCCCGGCCGCGAGCGTCACGTACAGCAAGGAGCCGTCGGGCAGCGCCGCCGGCGCCCGGGCGCCGAGCGGCTCGGCCGTGACCGGCTCGGCGCCGGTCGAGTCGCGCCAGCGATAGACCTGCGGGAACCCGGTGGGATCGGCGACGAAGAGCAGCTCGCCCGCAGGCGTCCATGTCGGTTCGGCGATCACGCCCGCCGACTCCCGCAGCACCCTCCCAGCCTGGGGCGAGTCGGCCGGCCAGCGCAGCAGCGCCCAGTGGCCCTCCGCGTTGCGCGTGCCCACCACCCAGCGTCCGTCGGGCGACGGCACGACCTCGCCCCAGGTCGCACCCGTCCCCCCCCCGTCAGGCGCGGGCGGCACGGGCAGCGCGGGGCGGTTCCCCCCCGGCACCAGCGCGATCACCGACAGCCGGCCGCCACCCGTGCGGGGCGTCACGAGCCTCGCCCCGTGCGTCACGCGGCGCCACTCGCCGCCCGCGAGAGGACGCCACCGGTACAGGTCGCTGTACACGCGCCAGCGCGACGTCCAGTCGAGCTGTGCCACGACGAGCGTGTCGCCGAGCCAGTCGTAGCTCACCTCGGCGTTCACACGGTGGGTACGCAGCACCCGCAGCTGTTGGGCGTCGAGCACCCGCAGCTCGCTCGGCCCCAAGCCGTCGTCCCGGACGTACGCGATGTAGCGGCCGTCGGGCGACACTTGCGGCACCGGCTCGGTACGGAGCGCGCGGTCAATGACCCGGGCATCCGAGGCGATGGCCCCCGCCTGGGGCAGGGGCGCGGTCCCCTTGGGCCATTCTGCCTGCAGCGAGCGTCCAGAATCCACGCGGGCGATCTGCCGCCCCACCCGGTACGGAATCAGCTGCCCGGACGTCGCCTCGACGAACCGGGGCACCACCGAGTCCCGCCCCTGCCCTGCCAGATAATTGAAGAAGCGGCTGCCGTACGCGTAGGGCGCCAGCCCGTCCGCCCAGCGGGTGAAGAACAGGGCGCTCCAGGGCGAGCGCGAGGCGTCTGCCGCGTGGTCCGCCGCGAGGACTTGAGTATGCAGGCTCCCCGTGACCCGCCCGCCGTTGGTGAACCGCGACTCGTAGTACGTCGCCAGCCCCTCCGTCACCCAGCTGGGCTGGTACGTGTTGGGAAACAACCCGGGGGCACGCCCGAACACCGCCTGCAGGCCGCTCCACAAGCCACGCACGCGATCGAGGTGGAAGACGTGCGTGAGCTCGTGGGTCGTGACCAGCCGGAGCCAGCTGTCGTAGTGCTGTAGCCCGGGGTCGGTTGCGGGCGGTGGGAGGAACACGAAGATCCGGTCCGAGGGGAACACGAGCGTCGCACCGTTCGGGGAGTCAACGTCGTCCACCAGCGTGAGGTCGACCACCTGACGCGGCGGGTGCAGCTCGGACGCGAGCAGCCCGTAGGCGCGCTCGGCCTCCCGGGCCGTGACTTGCGCCACGTCGCGATACGCCGGGCGGAAGTGAACGCGGAAGTGCGGAGTGTGCAGCGTGCGCCAGGGGCCGGAGGGGTCTTGAGCTTCGGCGCGGGGGGCGAGGAGGAGCAGCAGGATAACGTGGAACGCGGAAGGCGGAACGCGGAACAGCCGGGCAAGCTCGCAGCCGCGGCTCGACCTCTCCCTGATGTTCCGCGTTCCGCGTTCCGCGTTCCGAGTTCCGAGTTCCGCGTTCCGCGTTCTCACGGCTCCCTCGCTCGCTCTCCCAGAAATACCTCAATGCCCCGCACCACCCCCCTCGCATACCGCCCCTGCCCCTCCTCGCTCCGGAGCAGCGCCTCCTGCTCCGGGAGCATGATGAACAGGCCTTCGGTGAGCGCCGCCGCGTGCCGTTGTTCACGAACGGATTGACGCCGTCGGGGAGCGCGTTGGCATGAATCGAGACGAGCACGTCCGCGTCGTGCAGCTCGGCGAAGTGCGTGCGCGGGAACAGGTCCACCGGCAGAGAGTCGGTGCGGGTGAGCAGCACCGTCGCGCCCGCCTGCTCGAGCAGCGCCTTCGCTTTGAGCGCGACCGCGAGCGTCGCCACCGGCTCCCACAGACCGGTCGGGCCGGTGGCCCCGACGGGGGGATGGCCGGGGTCGAGCACGATGGTGCGCCCTTTCAACGGCCGCTCCGGATCGATCTGCGGCGGCCGCCGGATCTCGAGGAGCAGATCCCGCCCGTCGAACCGCGTGCGATACCCCCACACGCGCCGTGCCAGCTCGAGCGTGATCGTCACCTCGTCCCCGGCGGGCTGGGCGTAACTCATGCGGGTGACGAGCGGGTCGGTGCCGCCGTACTGCATCCAGTTGATATCGGACGCCACGCCGTACAGCCGGAGCGTCAGAGTGCGGTCCTGCTCCGCCACCTGAAACGGCAGCTTCTCCGGCAACGGCACGCGCAGCGTGACCGACGCCGGGGCGGGCTGCAGTCGCACGGAGCCGACCACGCCCCCCGGCGGAGGCGTGCCCGCCGGCAGTGGTACGACGTCGGCGGCATTCACCCAGACCGCCGAGTTCTTCGAGAGCTGGAGGCGGGCCTGGTCGTTCCATCGCCCCGAGAGCACGCCGGTGGTCCCCGTGGGGAAGAACCAGTTGTACGTTCCCCCCGGCACCGCCTTTCCCACCGTCAGGCTGTCGGTCGTACCGGTGTGCGCCGTGTCGTCGTTGAGCACGACGACCGTGGGAAAGGTCATGTCCAGGAGCCCGACCGTGAGCGGCCACTGTGCGGTCACGGTGTCCGGCCCCACGACGGCCTCGAGCGTGGCACACGCGCTCTTGCCGTCCGGGCACAGTGGCGCGGCTGGGAGCCACGCCACGTAGCGATCGGCCGCCGGCGGAAGGCGGTACGCCGTCGCCGTCGTGGCGAACGCCCGCACACCCCAGGCCGGCTCGCCGGGGAGCGTGTCGGGAATGAAGGGGATCGTGGCGCCCCACGGCAGGCGCAGCCGCACGGTCGCGCCGGGCGCCACGTGGGCGGCGAGCCGTATGCCTTCGCCCAGCGGGAGCGCCAGCGTCCCCGAGGGAGCGAAGCTCGTCGTGTCGATCCAGGCCGCGCGACCCGCCGGCGGGCGGTAGCGGGGCGCGATCCGCGCCAGCACGTCCTGGACCGTGGAATCACCTGCGGCGCGCGCCACGAGTCGAAACACGGCGATCGTGTCGTCGGGGAGCGGCACCCAGGCGATCCACGCGCCGTTGGCGAGGAGCGGCACCGGCGTTCCCCCGACGGTCAGGCTCTCCCGTCCCGCGCCGCCGCGCACCGCGCCGAACAGGAAGGTCGAGTCGCGCGCCTGAATCAGGTCGGTCGGTCCGGGGTACACGACGCTGACGTGGAGGGACTCCCGCGCCGGCGCCGGCGTCGCGCCCGCGCGCGGGGGCACGCCGCGCGGGCGCGCACTCGCGCATCCCGCGGCGCACAACAGCGGCAGCCCTCCAGTGAGCCAACGCACAGGCGCGCAAGCTAGCATTGACCCTTTCGACGCGTCAATTTGCCCAATAGATTGGGCAGGTCGTGCTTTTGCGCCCTGTGGAGCACTTCCTCCAGTGACCGTCTGCGCCTACTGCGGCCGCGAAAACGACGCCGGAGCGCAGTTCTGCATGGACTGCGGGAAACCCATGGGCAAGGCCCCCGGCGTCAAGGCGACCGCGGTCGGCGCAGTGCCAGGGACGCGGATCGTCGCGCCGCCGGTCGTAGCCCCGACTCGCCCCGAGGCGCTCACGTGTCATTTCTGTGGCGGCCGTGCCAGCGGCCTGCTGCCGTTCTGCCCGCATTGCGGCCGGCGTCTCACCGCTCCCGGCTCGGGCCCGAGCTGTGGGCGCTGCGGGTCGCCGGTCGCGGCGGGGACCAAGTTCTGCCCCACCTGCGGCGCGCCGCTCGTCGAGGCTCCCGGGCGCCGGTCGCTCCCCGCAGCGGCCGGGGGTGGGGGTGCCCCCGCCCCTGCCCCGCCGCCCATCGTCCTCGTGCTGCTGGACGACGGCGGCGCACCGGTGCAGCGTTTCGAGCGCCGCACCCCGGACACCACCATCGGTCGCCTGGACGGCGACATCCGGTTTCCGGAAGACGTGTTCCTCTCGCCGCTGCACGCCAAGATCTCCTGGGAGCACGACGCGCTCCTGGTGCGCGATTTGGGCAGCCGCAACGGCACCTGGGTGTTCGTCGAGGCGCCCCATCGCCTGGCCGACGGCGACCTGCTGCTGATCGGCTCGCAGGTGATCCGGTTCCGACGACTCGGTTATCCCGGGCCGCACCCGCCCGATGCCGACGCCACGCGCCGCATGGGCAGCCTGATCCCGAGCGCCGACATCGCGAGTCTGACGCAGCTGCGCTCGGACGGGAGCGCGCGTGACGTGATCCAGCTCTCCCCCGGCCGGGACGTGACGATCGGCCGCGAGCACGGCGACTGGACGTTTCCGTACGATCCGTCCATGAGCGCGCGCCACGCTGTCATCCGTTCCGAGGACGCCGATTTCGTCGTGGTCGACTCCAAGAGCCGCAACGGCGTCGCGCTCGCCGCCCGCGGCGACATGCCGCTGCGGCACGACTCGCGGGTGCTGGTGGGCGACAAGCTGCTGCGCGTCGAGATTCCCACGTGAAAACCTGCCCCCTCTGCTCGACCGAATACCCCGACGACCTGCGGTTTTGCCCGAACGACGGGCAGACGCTGCGCGCGGCGTCGCCGGTGCAGGACCTGGTCGGGCAGGTGCTCGCCGACCGCTACCACGTCATGAAGAAGCTGGGCGAAGGCGGCATGGGCCAGGTGTACCTGGCCGAACACGTGAAGATGGGGCGCAAGAGCGCCATCAAGGTGTTGAACCCCTCGATGGTCTACGACCCGGACGCCGTGGCACGCTTCAATCGCGAAGCGGCGAACGCGAGCCGCATCAGCCACCCCAGCGTGTGCGCGATCTACGATTTCGGCGAAACGCCGGAAGGCCTCATCTACCTCGCGATGGAGTTTATCGAAGGACAGCCCCTCACCGACCTGCTGGAGCGAGAGGGGGCCCTCCCGGTGGGCCGCGCCGCGGCCATCTTCGCCCAGGTGGCCGACGCGCTCCAGGCGGCGCACGACCTGGGAATCGTGCACCGCGACCTTAAGCCCGACAACGTCATGCTCGCCCGGGCGCGCGACGGCGCCGATGTCGTGAAGGTCGTGGACTTCGGGATCGCGAAGCTGGTGGGGAGCGACGCCAGGCAGGAGGTGACGAAGACGGGGCTCGTCATCGGCACGCCCGAATTCATGAGCCCCGAACAGCTGTCCGGGGACAAGGTCGACGGCCGGAGCGACATCTACTCGCTCGGCCTCGTGTTATTCAAGATGTTGACCGGGAGGCTGCCGTTCGAGGCGGGCACCGTGCAGGAGACACTGATCCAGCGGCTCACCGAGGAGCCCGTGACGCTCGCGGGGGCGCGACCCGACCTGCGCTTCCCGCCCGGCCTGCAGGAGGCGCTCGACTCGGCGCTGGCGCGCACACCGGTCGCGCGCTACCAGACGGCCGCCAAGTTCGCGAACGACGTGGCGGGGGTCACCGGCCTGATGCGGCGCAGCTCCCCCGGGGCGATCCCCGTGACCCGCGGGGACGTCGAAGATCGGACGCGGCTGCTCGACTCCCTGGCGGTCGCGGCGCTGTCGATCCCGCGGCAGACCCCGGTGCCGGCCGTGAAGCGGCGATCGCTCGTGCCCGTCATCGTGGGCGCCGCCCTCATCCTGGGCGCCGGCGGGGCCGCGCTGATGGTGTTCGCCCGCGGCCGCCGACCCGACAGCGCGGGAGCCCTGCCACCGGTCGCCGTGGACTCCATCTCCCGCGCGGCCCTGCCGCCGCC
>WNFW01008635.1_pt1 | contig 10225 bp, 12 predicted proteins | sample 5400131 | NCBI WGS metagenome assembly WNFW01 (sample SAMN13153362, study PRJNA577476) | soil metagenome | isolation source: 20 cm soil or saprolite under grassland replicate 1 | place: USA:California | collected 2016-06-15
GGAAGGTCTTGAAGTTGCCTTCATCGTGATCACCTTTGGCAGTAGCGCGGTTACCAGCACGTGCAGCGATACCTGTGGCATTAGTTCGGCAGCCATTGGAGCAACCATCGCCGGGATACTGGTGATTTTCGCCGGGGCGGTGATCCGCGCACCTCTGACGAAAGTGCCAGAAAATACACTCAAGTTCGTGGTTGGTATCATGTTGACCTCCTTTGGTACATTCTGGGCAGGCGAAGGTTTTCATGTCTCCTGGCCTCTGGCAGATGTGTTCATTCTCATACTGGCAGCAATCTATCTTGTGGCTTCTTTCCTCCTGGTTACAGCACTAAAACAGGTGAAACAGCGCAACCAGGCACTGGCCGGAGCAAGTGTTACCTCCAATGTGACGGTTGAAAAGCACGAGGAGGTGCACCCTTGAAAGTCATCAAAGCCATCTACAACTTTATTGTTGGAGACATGATCATCCTGGTGGGCGTTTTGCTCGCCACCCTCCTTCTGGCGCTGATTGACAACGTCAAAGCATTGTCACCCCTTCGAAGTGTCTCAGGACTCATCTTAGTTATTGCGGTACTTGCTGTACTCAGTCTCACGCTCTTACGCGAGGCAAGAGGGAAAAGGTAGAGCTTACTACCTCAAAAACGAAGCAAAATAGTTGACGTTAACCTGACAAACTGCTAAGATAAGCCATAAAAAGTGCTTTTAGAGCTATTTTAGCAGTAAGGCTAACAATATGCAAAAACAACCAGAGACCTGGCGAAGCTTGCTGAAATCAATCATTAGCGATCCCCAGGAGAGGCAACGATTGGCCGAAGAATTGGGCATCAAGCCAATCACCTTGATTCGTTGGGTCAACGGCGAACAGGTTTTGACGAATCATCGATAAGTATCCCTTCTGCGTTCTACAATCGCGTGTTTACCGCTCGCTCCTCAACAGTCGAAAGTATGCGTTTCTGGTCGATCTGCAATCTTATATTGCAGCAAGCGGTCAGCCAGTTTGATCCCGACAGATTGGGCGTAGCAGTCAACGTTGTGCGCTGTATGACACCCTCACCTGTAGATCACAAGGTGCATAGTTTGCGTGAAAGCGTTGGATTTGGTACCCATCCCTGGAGTGGAGATCTGGAGCAAAAGGCTATGTTCCTTGGCGCAGAATCTCTCTGCGGCTATGTTGCCACCGTATGCCGGCCTGCGTCAAATCAAAATATTGATGAAAAGCATAATCTGATTCCGGCCCACAGAGTAGAATATGAGAAAAGCGCATCTGTGCATCCCATTTTATTCGCAGGTCGGATTGCCGGTTGTTTACTGGTCTCCAGCACGCAATATAACTATTTTTTGTCGCAAACCCGCCTGACTTTTATCGAAAACTACGCAAATTTGTTAGCCCTGGCATTCGAACCAGAAGAATTTTACGAGCCTCAAGACATTGAGCTATTTGTCATGCCGAACCAGGAGGAACAGAAGAAATATTTCGCGGACTTTCGTCAACGTGTCGCGAATACGATGATCGAAGGTGCGAGAAACAAACGACCTGTGAACAATATTCAAGCTGAGCAAAGTGTGTGGCAACAGCTTGAAGAAGAATTATTACGACATGCGACAGAAACTCATTAAGATACGGAGCCAGCATGCCAATCGATAATGGTATGTTTGTGGACTTTACTCAACCGCTTGACTCACATTGGACACAAACGTGCGTTGGGGGTGCTACGCTGCGTTCCGTTGAATCCGCGCTGCGTATGGAGTTTCCATCAGCACGAAGTGGGCACTATGTCGACGCCCAGATTGACGACTATACAGGACGAGTACGTTCCGCTTTTCCCTGGAAGCCTCCGTTACGCATGGAGGTTCAAGCACGTTCATCGCTTCCTGCTGCCAACGCAAAGAGTACGAATGAGAGTGCTGGCATATTGCGGGGTACGGCAGGTTTTGGCTTCTGGAACTATCCGTTTTCGATCACCGGAGATCTCCTCTTCTTACCCGAAGCTATATGGTTCTTTTATGCATCACCTCCATCAAACATGGCGCTTGTACCCGGTGTTCCAGGCTGGGGCTGGAAAGCGCAAGTGGTACACAGCATGCGTTTCAGCGCACTAACGGCTGTCATCCCCGCAGCGCTTACAGTCGGTTGGTCAAGGCTCACAGGCAACACAGCGCCAGCAGCACAATGGATTCAAAATCTCAGCGGAACCCGAGAAGTAGTAATCACAGCCGAGATGGATAGGTGGCATACATACCTTTTAGATTGGCGGCATAGAGAAGCACGATTTTGGATTGATGGCATCCAGGTACTAAGCGCTCAGGAACCGCCAACTCGGCCACTTGGTTTTGTCGCGTGGCTGGATAACCAGTACGCGATCGCCACACCACGAGGCACTTTACGTTTTGGCACCATCTCAAGTGGGCCGCAATGGTTTGAAATCGGCTCGATCAGAATCGAACCATGCTGAACACGAAAAATGGCAGGAAGCCAGGAAGAGTGCAGCCTGCTGCTCTTTTCCTGGCTTCCTTGACTCCTTCGCCGCTCACTATTTTTCAGCCAGCGGTAACACTTCGTCAATGATGCCATATTCTAATGCTTCTGTGGCACTCATGAAGAAATCGCGCTCTGTATCGCGCTTGATGCGCTCCAGGGATTGACCTGTGTGATGCTGAATGATCTCGTTGAGCACATCACGAGTATGGAGAATCTCGCGAGCTTGAATATCAATATCGGTTGCCTGCCCACCTATACCACCCTGTATCAGGGGTTGATGCATATGAATACGGGCATGAGGGAGGGAACGGCGCAAGCCCCGGTCTCCCGCCATCAGCAAGATGGTGCCAAAACTTGCCGCCAAGCCAACACACGTGGTAGAAACAGGGCAGGGGAGAATGCGCATAGTATCGTAGATGGCTAAACCAGCAGTCACCGTACCACCCGGTGAATTAATGTAGACATTAATCTCTCGTTTGCCATCCTCCGCGGCCAGAAACAGTAGTTGCGCTACAACCAGATTTGCCAAGGTCTCCTCGATCTGGCCATTGACCATGATGATCCGTTCCCGTAACAAACGGGAAAAAATGTCATAGGCACGCTCGCCTCGCCCGGTTGTCTCTATGACAGTGGGTACAAACAAACTTGATGACATGATTTCTCTCCTTATGCCAGTTTCTGACGAACAAAGTAGTAGTGGATACGTGTACCGCCCCTCGTCGTCTCCAGATCCAAAACGCCCGTTAACAACCAACCTTCATTGCCTAACTCATTGAGTGTCGCGGCATCAGGAACAGCCATCTCGCGTGTATCAATGGTCAGTACTCGATACTCCCAGCGCGTAGGCTCTACCCGTACATTTTCATACACCACCGGCACCGGTATGGTAGGCTTGACATCCTGTTGCCCAGACATAGGCCGAAAAAATGATCGTGTTATTGACATGCACTATTCCTCCTTTGCAATTCAAACACTTCCTTGCATCCCTGCTGAGCGCTAGCTAGACGCGCTAGCGGCGTTGCAGGGATGGATTTCAAACTGTCTTCCTACTTGAATATAACATGCTCATAGCGTATACTAGAAGGAAGAATCTATGCTAAAAGCATGTGTATTATTCAGACTATGCCATAAGCATAGGAAGGAAAAACTACGATGACTGATTTACAAGAAATCATCGGGAGAGTTATTCGCAGGGAACGTCAGGATCGACACCTTACAATTAAAGAACTCGGCGATAAAGCTGGTCTTTCAGAGATCTACGTCGGCGAAATCGAGCGTGGGCAGAAATATCCTTCTGCCAAAGTACTGGAAAGTATCGCCCAGGCCTTAGATTTAGATATAGCAGACCTGCTAGAACTCATGGCTGAGGAGATTCGTTATGAGCGCGAGCCACATCATACCAATGCTATTGGCTTTACGCTCCCGGTAACACCAGGTCAGCCGCGCCGACTGGTGGTAAAAAAAATGGTCAACATGCTCGACGAAGGAGATGTGGAAAGCGTGGCAGATTTCAGTGCCTTCCTGCTCTCCAAACATTTCAACCCGCGCTAATGGCTAATGACACAAAAGGGGAAGGTCCATAGCACAGGAGCAATCAACCATGCCAGAAATCGACAGCGACCACATCTTTGGGTTCGACACCTTATCAATCCATGCGGGACAACGCCCTGATCCAACCACCGGCGCGCGAGCAGTGCCTATCTATCAGACGACCTCCTTCGTCTTTGACGACACCGACCATGCCGCCCATCTATTCGCGTTGCAGCGCTTCGGCAATATTTATACTCGCATCATGAATCCCACAACCGCAGCCTTTGAGGAGCGCATCGCCTCCCTAGAAGGCGGCACAGGAGCGGTCGCCACCGCCTCTGGTATGGCAGCGCAGATGGCCACGATGATGACGTTACTCCGCCCAGGGGATGACCTCATCTCCTCCAGCAGCCTCTACGGCGGCACCCACACTCAGTTTGACTTGACCCTCCGTACCTGGGGTATCAATACCATCTTTGTGGATAGCACTGATCCTGAAAACTACCGTCGTGCCCTCACCCCACGTACCCGTGCCCTCTACGGTGAAACTATCGGTAATCCACGCGGCGACGTGCTGGACATTCGCGCAGTTGCTGATATTGCACACGAGGCTGGCGTCCCCTTAGTTATCGATAATACCTTTGCCACCCCCTACCTGTGTCGTCCTTTTGAGCACGGCGCGGATATCATTGTGCATTCGGCCACGAAGTTCATTGGTGGCCATGGCACCTCCATCGCGGGTGTCCTGGTCGAGTCCGGAAAGTTCCCCTGGGATAATGGAAACTTCCCTCATATCGTTGATCCTTCACCAGGTTACCATGGTGTGCGTTTTTATGAAACTTTTGGCGATTTTGGCTTCGCTATGAAAGCCAGAGTCGAAACCGTTCGCGATACAGGCGGCTGTATCAGTCCTTTTAACGCTTTTCTTTTATTGCAAGGCCTGGAGACCCTCTCGCTGCGCATGCAGCGACACTGCCAGAACGCACTGCAGGTGGCGCAGTTCCTGCAGGAGCACCCCGCCGTCAGTTGGGTGCAATACCCCGGTTTGCCTGATAATCCCTCATATGCGCTGGCCAGACGCTATCTTCCACGCGGCGCCGGTTCTATCTTCACCTTTGGCGTCAAGGGTGGCTATGAGGCAGGCAAAAAGGTCATTAATAGCGTGCGTCTGTTCTCGCACCTTGCCAACGTCGGTGATGCCCGCAGCCTGATTATTCACCCCGCCAGTACAACCCATCAGCAGCTTTCGGCAGAGGACCAGTTAGCGGGTGGCGTCACTCCCGACCTGATACGCCTCTCGATCGGAATTGAGAACATAGAGGATATTCTGTGGGACCTGGATCAGGCTCTCCAGGCAAGGGGAGCAAGTATGCATTCTCGATAAAAAAGGAGTTTCCCCATTGTAGGGGGCCGATTTATCGTGCACCTTTGATTTCATCACCTTGAAGGATACACAGCATGGCACTTTCAACACCCGACATGTATGAACGTCTCCATCTCTTGCAGCAATACCGGCACGTTGCCATCGTTGGCGTTTCGGCTGACCCCTATCGCCCGAGCCACTTCGTCGCCATCTACCTGCAGGCCGAGGGCTATGATATTATTCCTATCAACCCGCGCTACGCCGGACAAACGCTGTTAGGCAAACGCGTATATACAACCCTGACAGAAGCTAAAGCAGCTGGGAAACAGATCGAGATTGTAGACGTCTTTCGTCGTCCCGCAGATGTTCCTTCAATTGCGGACGAGGCCATAGCTATTGGGGCCAAAGTGCTCTGGCTTCAACTGGGTATCCGCAACGACGAGGCAGCCCAACGAGCGGAAGAGGCAGGACTGACGGTCGTCCAGGACCGCTGCATAAAAATCGAACACGCCCGGTTTTTCGGCGGCCTTCATACTGTCGGATTAAATACAGGAGTGATTTTGGCAAAGAAATTGTAATTGTAGGGGGCCGATAATGACAAATCTACACAATAGGCCAGGGATAGCCTGCGGATTGGTAGATTGCCTCAATCGTAGCCAGGTTCTCTATTGTCTCTTCCAGGCTGAAAGGGAATTGTTTCCCATAGCGGATACTTGTCGCGAAATGCTCTACCTCGAGACGATACTGATCTACAAGCGCGAAACGCTGGTGGATGGTCTGCCCTTCCAATGCCAGGATGACCGCTGTCTCAATATGTCCAGGCGTAAAGGGAACTGGGATAGTAATCGTACCTGCTTCCCCAATTATTTCACTTACCTGGCGCGTCGGCAGTTCTAAACTGGAATCCACCAGGCCGAAACAACCATCATCAAAGTCAAGCACAGCACTCGCGTAACGCTCTACCTCACCATCTTCGGGTGTATGGACGCGCGCTCCAACGGCCGTTGGAGCACGCCCGTAAACAGCACGACAAAAATTAATGGGATAGCATCCCACATCCATTAAAGAGCCGCCAGCCAGCGCCGCCTGTAAGCGAATATCATGAGGACGCGAACCGGCATTGAACGAAAACGAGGAGCGTATGAGCTTGACTTGTCCTATGCGGCCAGCAGCTACCTGCTCCAGAGCCCAGACCGTCTGTGGATGAAATCGATACATAAACGCTTCCATCAATAACATGCCAGTGTCGCTCGCTGTTTGTACTACTTTCAGCCCCTCTTCGGCAGTGATGGCAAGCGGCTTTTCACATAATACGTGTTTGCCAGCTTTCAACGCTTTGATGGTCCATTCCGCGTGAAGACTATTGGGCAATGGAATGTACAGCGCCTCAATTTCGGGATCATTGATGACGCTGTTGTAATCTCCATAAATAAGCACATTCGGGGCAAAAGCAAATAACTCGCGCGCTCGTTCGGGATTGCGGCTACCCACCGCCACTAAGCGTCCATTAGAGGAAGCTTGTATGGCGGGAGCCACCCGTTTGACCGCGATATTAGCAGCGCTGAGCACGCCCCAGCGCACAGGCATATGAAGGGATGTTTCATTGTATTGCATAAAGTGTTCACCTTTTCTCAAAATGTTCATTTTCGCCTGAATTCTGTACGCCTTCAAAAAACGTACCAGTCCTATTTGATACTACGAAGTATCTCTGCCCTATTATATCTTTCTGAACGCTAGAGCTGCCGTTAATAGCCAAAACTTCGCTCTTTTGACAAGCCAGGGCGAAAGAAACTTGCAACCCCTATGAAAACGTGATTACAATAAGCATACTTACAAATTGTAAGGTAGACGAAAAACCTCCAACGTCACAAGAGAGGATTTGCATTCGTGACACAACCTCATACTACTCACCCGCTCCGAATTGGCGCCCAACTTCACCCCCAGCATACGACCTATCAATCGTTTGCCGACGCAGTCCGCCGCGCCGAAGACCTCGGCGTTGACACTATATGGACCTGGGACCATTTTTTCCCGCTCTGGGGAAATCCAGCAGGAAACCATTTCGAAGGATGGACGCTCCTTACCGCAATGGCGATACTGACGCAGCGGGTTGAAATTGGATGCCTTGTAACATGCAACACCTATCGCAATCCAGCCTTGTTATCGAACATGGCCAAAACGATTGACCACATCAGCAACGGGCGTCTGATACTTGGCATTGGCGCAGGCTGGTTTGACCGTGATTACAGGGAATATGGCTACGAATTCGGTACTCCCGGGAGTCGCCTCGCTGCTTTAGAAGAATCTCTGCAAATCATCCGATCCCGCTGGGAAGTAGATGTACCAAAACCAGTACGCAATCCTATTCCTATCCTCATTGGTGGTGGCGGAGAAAAGAAAACGCTGCGCATTACCGCTCAATATGCAAATATGTGGCATGGCTTCGGAGACGCAGAGACCTACCGCCACAAAATGAAGGTGCTGAACGGCTGGTGTGCAGAAATAGGTCGCAATCCCGAGGAGATCGAACGCACGGCTGACGCTCGAAGAAACGCCAACGTGGCTGAACTCGATGCCTATCTCAAGGCAGGAGCAACACATTTAATCCTCGGTATGGGGGCACCCTGGGCTCAGCCCAAAGGCTATCACTGGACAGCTCTTTCTGTTACAACGGTGGGGGCATTGCTTGCTTCAATTCAGGGGTCGGCTCTGCTGATAGCGCTGCCTAGCATCCTTGCTGAGCTCCGCATCAGCTTCTTTATAGTAATGTGGGTGCTTCTCGGATATCTGCTTATACTCACCGTTTTCACACCAATAGTTGGACGCCTGGCCGATCTATGGGGCCGCAAGCGCCTGTACAATAGTGGCTTTATTACCTTTACTGTTGGCTCACTCATCGCTGGTCTAGCACAGCCACAGTTTCACGGCGCTGACCTTATCCTGGGGCGAGTCATTCAAGGCTTGGGAGCGGCCTTGCTCGTCACCAACAGCACAGTGATCGTGACCGATGCCTTTCGCAAAGGACAGGTCGGCCTGGGGCTGGGTATCAATCAGATAGCTGGCGCGGCCGGTTTTCTCATCGGCCCGATCATTGGCGGTCTGCTTACTGAGTTTTCCTGGCGCTGGGTCTTCCTCTTTAACGTCCCCATTGGCATCTTTGGCGCTCTTTGGGGTATCTGGCGTCTTCGCGAACCTGTGCTGCCGCTTAAACGCCAGCCTTTTGACTGGTTTGGCAGCATCAGTTTGAGTCTTGGCCTTGCGGGAATACTCTTAGGGTTGAGTATGCTCGCCTTTCCCATCCTCCCGCAGCCTGTCACCATTGCCATTTTTGTTATCGGCGTCGTCGGCCTGGTACTATTCGTTGCCATAGAACCCCGTATTAAGGTGCCGCTTATACAGTTGCGCCTTTTCCGTAGCCGCCTCTTCGCACTGGCAAACCTGAGCGGCCTGCTAAATGGTATTGCGCGTGGCGCAGTGCTGTTCTTACTGATCTTCTTTCTCCAAGGTCCATATGGAAAAGATCCGCTGACAGCAGGGTTGATGCTCACGCCCTTTGGTGCAGCTTTTATGATCATCGGTCCCTTAAGTGGGCGACTCTCTGACCGTGTCGGCTCGCGGTTGCTCGCACCTATTGGACTGGCTATTTCTGCACTCGGGCTACTCGGACTGACGACAATCAACCAGTTTACCCCATACTGGGTGCTATCTCTCTATATGGCATTAATGGGAGGAGGCTCGGGCTTCTTCGTTTCACCCAATACTAACGCTATCATGAGTTCAGTTGAGCCACATACAAGAGGCGCGGCGGCAGGCATCCTCAACATGCTGAACAATACCGGTTCAATGCTCAGTATTGCTATTGTTTTTCCGCTCGCTCTAAGCAAGATACCATTTAACGCAATTCAGCAAGTGTTCATCACCGGCGGAGGTATGGGATCTTTTTCAGCAGCAATCCCACCCTTCCTCTCTGGCCTGCACCTTGCATTCTTTTTCTCTTTTGTGTTGAGCGTTTTGGCAGCGATTATCGCAGCACTGCGCCCAGCCCATTGATTTCAAAGCATATCTTTCTTGAGGAGAACGTGAGAAACCACCATGCTAGAACGTGAAACTAAAACATTCCCGGAATTCACTCGTAGCGATGCGCGTATCAGCGAGTTGCTGGACCACCTGCACCAGATAGCCGACCTCCAGGCGCTGGGAGCCATTGCAGAATGGGATCAGAACACTGCCATGCCAGGTAGAGCAGCGGAGGTGCGAGGCTTTCAGGTAGCAGCGCTACAGGGTATCCTACACGAACTCTGGACCAATACCCGTCTGGGCAACCTGCTCCGCGAGCTACTGGAACCTGTCCAGCAGGCAGTTTTCACCGACGCCGACCGTGGCCTGGTACGCGAAGCGTTGCGTGCCCACGAACGCGCCACAAAGTTGCCGCGTAAACTTGTCGAGGAGCTTGCCCATGTCCAGGCCACAAGTTTCGAAGCCTGGCGCAGTGCCAGGGAACACAGCGATTTCGCTCGCTTTGCGCCAATGCTCAGTCGTACAATCACCCTGCGTCGTGAGGTGGCAGACCATTTAGGCTTTGCCGAGACGCGCTATGATGCATTACTCGATGAATATGAACCAGGTATAACATCCAGCAAACTCGATAGATTGTTCACCCCTGTCCGTGAAGCCAGCAGATCACTACTGCAACGTATCGAAGCCAGCGGAAATACTATTGACGCCTCCTTTCTTGAAGGTTTATTTCCCGCTGAACAACAGATAGCATTATGTGAGCACCTGCTGCACAATATGGGTTATGACTTCTCGCGTGGCCAGATGGCTCAATCGCCCCATCCATTTACCACCAGTTTTGG
>WNFW01004802.1_pt1 | contig 10224 bp, 13 predicted proteins | sample 5400131 | NCBI WGS metagenome assembly WNFW01 (sample SAMN13153362, study PRJNA577476) | soil metagenome | isolation source: 20 cm soil or saprolite under grassland replicate 1 | place: USA:California | collected 2016-06-15
GCCAGCGCTTGCTGCACAATCTCTTGTCCGGTCCGACCGGTCGCGCCGATGACGAATAATTTCAGATGCGTGTCCACGGTTTGCCGCGGTCTCTATGATGTGGCGTCGCCGCCCTTCGAGTAGGCCCGGGCGGCCCGCAGTTGCACCAGTCCGGGTCGATCTTCATCCGTCGTGTTTGGTTCGTCGTGCCAGATCCACCACTCGTACGTCGGAGTCTGCGGGTAGCCCTTCGGCGAGTCCTCCCACTCTTCCTGGCGCCCGAGCGCAGTGATGTCGAGGTAGTTCCAAGTGTTTCCCATCTGCTCGTCGCCGCGGTTATTGATGAAGTAGGTTCGGAACACGCTGTCGCCGGCCCGGATGAACGCGTTTGTGCCGTGCCATTCGTCCACGCCGAAATCCTTGTCGAAGTCGTCCGTGATGGTGTACCACGGCATCTCCCAGCCCATGCGCGCTTTCACACGCTCGATGTCCTTCTGCGGCGCGCGCGAGGCGAACGCGAGAGTGGTGTCGCGGGTATTCAGATGGGCGGCGTGGGCGACCTGGTCGGCCACCATGGAGCAGCCGACGCAGGCATGCTCGGGCCACCCCTTCACGCCGGGCTCGAAGAAGGCGCGGTAGAGGATCAGCTGGCGGCGGCCCTCGAACAGGTCGAGCAGACTCGCTTTGCCCTTGGGTCCGTCGAACTCGTACTTCTTCTTCACGGCCAGCCACGGCATCCGCCGACGCTCGGCCGCCAACGCGTCACGAGCGCGGGTCAAAGCCTTCTCCTTTACGAGCAGTTGCTCACGCGCAGCCTCCCACTCTTGCGGTGACACGATCGGGGGTGTCTTCATTGTTTTTCTCCTTTTTGCTTTGGCCATATGAACTCTCCTTTAGGTTTGGGTTGTTAGTTTCAATCGTTTGCTCCTTCGATTACGGACAGAATGTTTCCCGCCGGATCCTTGAACCAGGCAATGGTGGGCCCATTTCCGCGCATGATTCCTTTCTTGTCCGTCTTGAGGTTGGGCAGATCGTAAATCTCGAAGCGAACACCTCGCTTCGTTAGCTCGTCCACCGCAAGATCGACATCTTTCACCGGAAAATTCAGGACCGTAAACGTAGCCGGCACATGGTTCGGCTTTGGATAAATGAGAACATTATTGCCGCCGACGAGCCGCAACGTGAGCAGGCCATGAGATTCGGTAACGTCCAAGCCGAGTGTCTCGGAGTAGAACTTTTTCGCCGTTTGAATGTTTCCCGCCGAAAAACCGCTGAATCCTTTGCTGTGTTTTAACATATTGCTCTCCTAATTTTACGTTCACTCTTCAATAAAGCGACGAACGAGCACACGGTTTTCGGACATTTATTTCACCGCCGCGGGATAGCGCTCAAGACTTCAAAGCTCGAGCTTTGCTAGCTCTTCGATCGGCGTTTCCCCGGGAAGCGCCACGCCTGGCCCACGACATACACGATCAGAATCAGGGTCCACGCGATGATCAGAGCCACGTCGCCTAACGAGAGTCCTCGTAGCGAACCCAAGGCAAGCGACATCAAATTGAGAGCAATCGCATTTAGGTGGTTCATGCTCCGACCCTCAGGTTGCGCATGTGTCGTCTCCCTAGAAGAATGAGCGAGCTAACGCACAAGACAACGAGGAACACTCGCAGACTCACGGCCGCCGCAACAGAAATACTGATTCCGGTTGCCATCATTAGATAAGCGGCAACACACACCGGACACTTCGGCAGTAACACGAGCGCAATCGCCGAAGCGATTGGACTCACGATGCGAAGGAAGTGTTGCGCGAAAGTTCTCATGTCGCGTTCCCCTCACGCCGCCGCTGAGTCAAGCGCCGCAGCCATTCGGCGCGCGACACGATTTCGTGCGCTGCCGGATTTTCAGTTCTTTTCGATGTCCTTACCTGTGTGCTCATACTTTGCCTCGTCATCATTAATTTCGTTCTTTATGAGTACGACGAACGAGTACTCGTATTCTGGACACTGTTTTCCAGCGTGGCATTATCATGGTGGGCACTCCACTCGTAGCACGGGCATCCTGCCTGTGGGGCGACCGGGCGTCTCGCCTGGTCGATTACTTCTTCAGCAGAGTCGCCGCAGCGAGTCCATTCCGTGGCAGGCAAGATGCCCACCAGCCCCGCAGCCAAGATGGCTGCGCTCCGATCACTTGCGCGCACAACCGTCATAGCTGTAGCGACAGTCTATGACCGTCGCGTTTCATTCTCGGGTCACACTTGTCAAAACAGAAGATAACGAAGCGAACAAAGGTTCTTCCAAAAGGATCCTGAATCTTGGTTTCCACTTTTGCTTCTGTGTCTCCTATCCGTTTTATCCACGCCTGCCGCGCTGGAGTCTTGGGCGAAGGCGGGTAATCCGCGGTCGCCTCCAAAAACTACGGGGCTCGCTTGCGGGCGGGGCGCTCGCCGATAAAATCGGCTTCCTATGGCAAAATACAGAATTGCGTGGATGCCCGGTGACGGCGTGGGCAACGATGTGATGGAAGCAGCGCGGCTCGTTCTCGACCGTATGAAATTCGACGCCGAATACGTGCCTTGCGACATCGGCTGGGAATTTTGGTGCAAGGAAGGCAACGCGCTTCCGGACCGCACCGTGAAGGCGCTTAAAGACACCACGTGCGCACTCTTCGGCGCGATCACCAGCAAGCCTCAGGACAAAGCGAAGGAAGAATTGGGCCCGGAACTCAAGGGCAAAGGATTGAACTATTTCTCGCCCATCGTCGGACTCCGGCAGTTGTTCAATCTCCACACCAACATGCGGCCGTGTAAAAGTTATCCGGGTAACCCGTTAAATTATCGCGGTAACAAGATCACAAACCCGAGCGGTACGGACGTTCACATCGATCAGGTCGTGTTTCGTGAAAATACCGAAGGCATGTACGGCGGCGTCGAGTTTTTTCCGTTGCCGGAATCGGTTTACACCGCGCTCTGCGCCAATCCGAAGATGAAGAAGTGGAAAGACAAGGCGGGCCTGGAAAATATCGCTCTCTCCACTCGGATCATGAGCAAGCAAGGTTGCACGAACATCTGCAAAGAAGCGTTCGAGTACGCGAAGAAGACCGGACGCAAACGCGTGACCGTGATCGAGAAACCGAATGTGCTGCGCGAGACCGGCGGATTAATGACGCGCTGTTTCCGCGACGTGGCAAAAGATTATCCGGACATCTGGGCCGACGAAGTAAACATCGACGCCATCTGCATGTGGATGTTCAAGAACCCGCAGGACTATTCAGTGCTGGTCGCAGAAAATATGTTTGGCGACATCGTCAGCGATTTGTGCGCCGGACTCGTCGGCGGACTTGGCTTCGCGCCCAGCGCAAATCTGGGTGACAACTACGCCGTGTTTGAACCAACACACGGGTCCGCCCCGAAATACTCCGGTCAATACAAGGTGAATCCGATCGCGATGCTGTTAACGGTGAAGCTGATGTTCGACTGGCTCAAGGAAAACGAAATGGCAACCTGTCTTGAAACAGCCATCGCCCGCGTCATCGCGGAAGGCAAAGTGCGCACGTATGATATGGGAGGCAAAGCGTCAACGCTCGACGTAGCGAACGCCATTGGTGATTACGCTAGCTGATGACCTGACATTGAATCTGGCAATGTTTGAGTCTACGACATGTCCGGACGCCTCGGTGACACGGACTCGCCCCACCGCGGCGGGCAGGCTGTGGCGAGGGCGGCAAAGATTCCACACTCGACGTGGCCAAAGCCATCGCCGATTACGCCAGGCCATAAATCACGGAGCGCGGCGCCTTCTTCAGCGAGTTCGAAAAAAACGCCTGCATCGCCAACGTAATGAAAGTAACCCTTCATCCGCACGCTGCAGAGCGATTGGCTGAGCGCGGCGCAACCGAGGCTGAAGTTCTCGCAACAGTGACCGGTGGCGAACAGTTTACAGCAAAGTTCGGCCGAACCGGTTTTCGGAGGAACCTCTCTTTTCAGAAGCAATGGCGTGGCCGATTTTATGCGACCAAACAAGTGACCGCGTTTGCGGTTCCAGAGGAAGACGGCTGGCTTGTGATCACTGTGATTGTCAGATACTTTTAGCTTGATGAAACTGACCTACGATTCGCGTCGGAATATCGGTTACTTGCGTTTTCACGAGAAAACCGCGGAGGTCGAAACAATTCAACTGAGCGATTCACTCAATGTGGACATTGCGCCAGACGGTACGATCTATGGCATCGAGCTCTTGAACGTCAACGAACAGCTCCGTGGCGAAAATGGTGGTCACTTTGTCATCGTCAATGAAGCGGCTGGCAAAACCGAAGACATCGCGTTGGAGATTTAGATGTGGGTCAGCGATTGCACGCGTGATTCGCTGAAGGCAAGGTGCGCACCCATGATATGGGCGGCAAAGCGTCAACACTCGATGTGGCCAAAGCCATCGCCGATTGCGCAGGCTCGTAAGACCGATCGTGAAATTGCCTAATGGCGATCGGGCAGATCTCGGCACGAAGTTGAGCGATTATGTGCTTAACCCGGAACATCGACACGGTCGTCACAAGGCGCGCGTTTTTGTATCATCGCTCGGAATCACGCGCCAAAACCAGCAGTTTCTCGCGGATGCGTTACGCAAGGCAGCCACTGATTCAACGGATGTGATATCGATAGGCGATCAAGGTTTCGGTGAGATCTTCGAAATCCGATTTCCGCTCGCAACAGACAGGGGCCAAGCCACCGTCTTAAGCGCATGGATTATCCGACGTGGCGAGGACTTTCCTCGAACTCGTAACTTGTTTTATTGTGTAGCTATGACGAACGACATTCACATGCACGACCTGGTTGCGCTGACGGAAGATGTCGCGGCAACGCATTTCATCACGCATCAGCCACTCCAGTTGCGACGTGGCCAGGTCGGAACCGTCGTCATGCTTCTCAACGAAAATCATTTTCAGGTAGAATTTTCGGATCGCGAAGGTCGTGCTTACGCGGTGCTGCCGTTAAACAGCAAGCAATTGATGATTCTGCGCGAACAACCAGAAGCGACGGCGGCTTGAGCCGCTCAGGTAAGCTGGAATGGCAACGCGTCTCGAAAGCGGTGTTGCTCGCGTAATCGCGGAAGGCAAAGTGCGCACTTACAACATGTCCGTCGCTGTGGCGACACGGAATCGTCCCACCACGGCGGGCAAGCTGTGGCGAGGGCGGGAAAGATTCCACGTAGCCAAAGCCCTCGCCGAGTACGCGGCTTGACTAGGAAGTAGCCCGCGAATCACGCGAATTGACGCGAAATTTTTTCGGCCCTGTTGGCGCGCTGTGATTTCTTTTTAGCGTGATTCGTGTCTAAGGCATCGGTTAGATGACTTGCTAAACCAAAACTCCGGATTCGTTCATCCAGTCTTAATTCGCCGCTAATCAAAGCGCCGTCACATCTTTCACCTTTCCGCCCGATAGCACAAAGCGCTTTTTGTTTATCAGAACTTCATCACCTTCCAAACGTACCAAGTCTCGAGCGAGTTTCACTAGTCGCTCCAACCGTAAAATGCGAGAGTCAAGCTCTGGTTGGGGAGTCGAACTCAGATGGAAATATTCCAGGGCGAGCGCATCGTCCAAAGACTCAAATGGCCCTTCTTCTTCGTGATCGGATGACCAAAAGAAATAAAGACCGTTCCACTCTTGAATGTAATTGGCACCGGAACCTCCGGGAAAATTCCCGTCCCAGGCGAGAGTGAGAACATCGTTTCCGTCCTCACAAATTGTGTCCCATAGGAAATCCTCGTTTCGGAGTGCCTCGGCCAATTTGTCTGAACCGAGTGCAGCTCGCACATCATCGCGCCGCAACAAACCTTGAAAATCAATGGCCATCAGGGCGATGTGGTTTCACCTCTAATCAAAGCGCCTTCCAAGAAGCGAAGATTCTGCGGAACCAACTCCGGCTTAATCCATCTGTAGATCATTATGCCTGCATAGCCATCATTGAACGCTGAAGTTCCGACAATTCCGACCCAACGTTCAACGCTTGATTCTAAGAGATTTCGAGGCATGCGCAACCCAAGTGGGGTCCCGCGCGTGAGCCAAACCGAAGAGGGGTCGCGCGAGAATTTCCGCTGTATTTCCTCGGTTGAGAAATATCGGATTTTTTTCACACGATCCAAGTACGGTGCGACAGCGGGATGCTCACGATGTCGATCAGCCAAGGATGAGACAATAGCGCGAACTGACATATCACAAACAGGGAAGCAACCGTTCTCGGCGCACCAGGATTCGAGGGCGAAATAGTCTTCGTAAAAGTGCGTTTTAACAGAGTTATGGATAGACCGCATATAAGTAGTTCCTCTAGGTCTGCTTCTGTTTTGTCTTGCTCAAGTGAACCGCACACTGGCATTTAAGACCGCCGTCGTCACCAATTTCGTGCGCCGCTTCCGAACTGCATTCCCAGCGAATGCTATGCAAAGAAGCGGGCAGTTGCTTCCCTCCCACTATGCAAAAAGTAACAAGTAGATAATAATCGCCAAAAACGGAATAAAGCGCTGATCGTCTTTCGGGAAAATCAACGTTATCAAAAGCAGAAGTAACACAAGAAAGCCGAAAATCATTTGATGTGAACGATTGCCGTTATTCGATTCTTTATTCGGGCAGCTGCAATCGCGCCGGAGTCGGCAACGCTGATTCGCCGACGATTCCCTGCATGCCGCCGACTAACTCCACAGTGTTCGAGACGATGCTGCTGAGATGCTGCTCGCGTTTCGACCAGATTCGTTGAACGGCCGCTTTTTCGTGTTCCAATTGTGCCTGCATCGACTGGAAAGTCTCGATCATCGCTTCGACGCTCTGCCGGAATGGAAGCGAGCAGATGTGCTGGTAAAGCACCTCAGCTTTTTTGCGGCGATCGATGCCGCAAAATCTAGCTTGTGCAATCTGTTGTAACGCGGAGCGTAAGGCACCCGCAAGGGGTGTCGCGCAGTCGAAGGAAGTAATCCAGAGCCCCTCGTGTTCCGCGAAATGTTTCATCCCTTCGGGCAAAACTATGCTCAGCAGCACGCCGAATTCCGCTCCCGCCTCCCGCTGATCGTTCTTAAGCTTCTCCAGCCATGCAGGATTCCATCTTTTGGTACGTTTGGTCTCCCACAATATTTTGCCGCACACCTTGCCTGTTGATGTCTTGATGGTCTGCAGAATATCCGCGCCGTTTTTGCCCTGACTGATTGGCTCAATGTCATCATATGGGAATGCCGCACGCAGACGATCTTCCAGCTGAACTTCGAGCACCTCGCCTTGATGCTGTTGCGACTGTTGCTCAAGCCGTTGTTGAAGCATGGCAAGCTGCGCTCTCAAGTCACTGATCGTTCTTTCCCTATCGGCAATTTTTAACTGCTGCTTTTCCGCCGCAGTCTCCCCTGCTTGCTTCTGGATTTTGCTCCGTTCGGCTGCGATTTTCTGCGCGACTTCGAGTTCGAGGTTCTGTCGCTGATCTTCCAACTCCCTTCGAAGCCTCAGCACTTTCAGCTCATTAGCCCGCGCGGCGGCCACCTTCCCCTTCTGTTCCTCAAGACGTTCCTTCAGTTCGGCGACCTCCTCAGACAACTCAGCCTTAAGCTGGGCACGCTCCATTTCCAACAATTGCTTTTTCTCAGTAGCCCATTTCTGCTTGAACTCTTCGGAAAGCTGCTGCGACACCGCCTGCGAAAGCGGAATTTCCGTTTTGCAGTTTGGACAGATAATCGTGTCAGTGTTCATTAGTTGGTTCTTTCTAGTTGAGCGACCAGCGTCGTATGTTCCGTAGTTGCTCGTCGCACACCAAGGGCCAGCCGCGCCTAGTCCACACAAAATCAATGAGATTTTCGGCTGTAGTTCGCGAGGAGCCTGTCTGGACATGCTCTTCGATGAGGGCACCACGTATCTGCGCGGCAATGCATCGGGCGAGCTCATCAAACTCCTGTGTGTTATTTTCTGGCTTCGGCGGTTCTGAAGAATTTTCGCTGTCCATAATTTCGATTTTTTACGGCCTGTTGTTTAATTCGTTACCAAGGCACGAACCGATAGATGCAGCGCCCCGCTCCTAAGCACGCTGGTAGGCCGCAAAGGTCGCAGGGCGCTGCCGATTGCGCGGGTACCATCCCGCGCTTCAGTCTATCTCGCTTACTGTTACGCCTCCGTTGCCCTCGTGAGCTAAAGCAACTTTTTCTATGTCGAATACGAATACGATGGCCACGGCAAAATCTTGTGCCGTTGTTTTCTGAACATCGGCACCGTCCAAGGAATACACCGTACTCGGGCGGCCACGACCTACGCTTCTCTTGCCAACGACGCGTAATTCATTGTTCGCGACCATTTCATTTATTCGATTTTGGGCAGTGACTTTCGTAACGGCATTACTATCAGAGACATTTTTTACGGTAAATGGCCGACTATCGAAGTTGAAAGCAATGTGCTCTCGCTTTCGACCACGCTTCTTTACTTCATTATTCATTTTTGGGGATATTTGCTGTCCATCTATTTTGATATGTTGTTTATACATGACACAACGTAATATGTTCTCCGTAATTGTCACGTTATTTTTTTAACCTGACATTGTGGCGCGACATTTTGGTTGCGTATTAGGAATGGTGCTTCCAGGAGTTACGTAAAGTATTTGTTGGACGTTTGTGGCGGCAAGCCGATCCGGCGCTCGTCCACAAAACAAAGACCGAAGCGATCGACCAAGGTGATTTACGCTCAGCAAGCGGCTTGGCACCAATCCATCGCCGGCCAGCATGGAAGGCGGTCTTACAGAGGCGCTAGTTGCTTAATCCCTAAATGGTGTCAGTGCGAGCACCCACTTTAGCAGGCAAGGCGCAGCGGACGCGTCGCCAGCGTTTTCATTCGGTGGGCAGTATTTCTATGAATTTAATTAAACGCTCCGCCTCGTGTCGACTTAGGTCAGCGGGTACTTGGAGCCTTGCGCTTCGGCCAGGGCGCAGAACAAATGAATGAACCACGACTTCCTGACGATCTGGTTTGGCTATGTCGGCCACCATGCCATGTGATTCGGAGTATTCTTCGATTAATCTTTCCGCGATTTGCTCTCGATCTTTCCATGCTCCGGGGTTAATACTATGTCCAAAGTGCTTTTCTAATTCCCTTCGCTTCTTTTTACTGATCCGCATCTGGGACTTTCCTGTTAGCTTTAAGTAATCGAGCTGTCTCGGACCCTTCATGCGTGTGTAATAACTCGACTCTGTCATAACTTTGGCAACATATACAATACGCGTAAGTTTGCAAGAACAAAAACGCTCTCAAAAACAAAGAACCTTATTGGATTGATAGTGAAAGGACCCATCCCTGCTTAATACTCACGCGGAGCTCGTCTGTTCTCGTCAGTGTTTCGAAACGCTTTTTATTTAAATCTATATTTAAGTTTTTAAAAATTCGCCCGCGGGTTTTTTTGAAATCCTGAGAAGCGGAAGCCCGACAACTGGGACCCGCCCACGAAACACCGGGCGCCACGAGGCTCAGGCGCGAATGGACGCGAATTTTCTAACGGGTTCACAGATTTTTAAAGCCCCCATCGGCTTCGCGTCGGGGTGCGGCTCTCTTTTCATGAGGTCGTTCTCGACGTATCGGCGGAATTCTTCGCCGAAAAGAATCCGTTATTTCACATTTGCGATCTTTACGATACTGCCCTTTGCCTGCGGATCCTTTGGATCCTTGACCACTGTCACGTAGAATTCTTTCTCGCCTTCGCCGAATGCGATGTTTGTTGTGCCATCACCCGCGGCGATCTCAAATACGTGTAGAAGCTTGCCGTCAGGAGATATCTTCAAAATCTTGCCACCAAACCATTGGGCAACATAGATGTTACCTTTGCTGTCGATCTTCATGCTGTCAGGTCCAAGCCACCAGGATTCGACCTTATTTCTCACGAGCAGGTTGAGCAGAGCAAAATTCGATCTGTTGCTCAACGAGCCGTCGTCATTGATCTTGAATTTCAACATGCAGTTTCCGACGGTTTCACTGACGTAGAGGGTCTTTTGATCTGGAGAGACGCCTATTCCGTTGGCGTAATTGAGATCGTCCGCTACCTCGACCCAGTTCTCGCCGCCAGGCGCCAGATAGAGAACTTTCCCGACGACGGAGGTTGGCAGGTCTTTGTACGGGCCGAAGACCGTGGCATACGCGCCGCCGTTGGCGGTCACCACAATATCATTTATGCCGCCGTCGAATGGCTTGCCGTTTTTGTCGGCGTCCCAACGGCGCAACTGCTTGCCGGTCATATCGAGTTCAAGGAT
>WNFW01004069.1_pt1 | contig 10223 bp, 8 predicted proteins | sample 5400131 | NCBI WGS metagenome assembly WNFW01 (sample SAMN13153362, study PRJNA577476) | soil metagenome | isolation source: 20 cm soil or saprolite under grassland replicate 1 | place: USA:California | collected 2016-06-15
CGCGCAGCTCCGTGTTGACCGCGAAGACGTTCTCGGTGTGGCCCGCCAGGGGCACGCGCGGCAAAATCTCCACCCACGTCCGGCCGTCGGTCGCCGCCTCGATGGACGCCGCTTCCGGATGGTTGCCGCGGAAGTGGTTGGTGTCCACCGTCACCTGGCGAATCACGCCGGGGGCGCCGAGGCGGATGATGCACCAGTCGTGGCCGGGGGGGCCGCGCCGCCGCCGAGTTTCCCAGCCGTCCATCCACTTGCCGCGCGGCGTGTACTTCCCTTCGATGAACACGCCGCGCCCCGGCTGGAGCAGGTTCGCCTTGGGCGCGAAGAACTCGTCACTCGCCTTGAGGGCGCGGCCGCCCAGGCGCGCGGCGGCGAGATCGATCAGCGTCTGAGCCATCGCCCCGCCGGTGCGGTGGGGAAACGACCGTTTTCGTACACCCGCACGCCGCGCACGAACGTTTCGCGAACCACACCCCACAGCGTCATCCCCGCGTACGGGGTCACGGGGTGGCGCTGGCGCAGGTGCGCGGGATCGACGACCAAGCATTCGTCCGGGTCCCAAATCACGATGTCCGCGTCGAGGCCGACCGCGAGCCGGCCCTTGTGGCGGTCGAGACCCGCGCGTCGCGCGGGGCCGGCGCAGAGCCACCGGGCGACGTCGGCTGGCGTCGCGCCGTGGGCGCGCGCGCCGGTCCATACGGCGGCGAGCGCCAGCTCCAGCGAGGCGACGCCGCCCCAGGCGGCGAGAAAATCCCCGCTGTCGAGACACTTCAGCGCCGGGGGCGCGGGCGAGTGGTCGCTGGCCACGAAGTCGATCGTCCCCTCGCGCAGGCCGGACCACAATTCCTCACGATTGTCCCGCCCGCGGATCGGGGGGGCGCACTTGAAGGCGGTCGCGCCGTCGGCAATCTCCTCGGCGGCGAAGGTCAGATAATGCGGACAGGTTTCGACGGTCACAGCGGTGCCCGTCGTGCGCGCCGCGGCAATCGGCCGGAGGCCGCCAGCCGCCGACAGATGGACCACGTGCACGGGGCATCCCGTCCTGGTCGCGAGCTGCAGCAACAGGTCGATCGCTTCGAGCTCCGCCTCCGGCGGCCGCGCACCCAGCCACGTCGCATAGCGACGCGGATCGTCGCCGCTGCGGGCCGCGCGGGCGATCGGGCCGGGCAGCTCCGCGTGCGCCAACAGCACGGTATCCAGCGCCGCGAGGCGCTCCATCACGGCTTTCAAGTCGGCGACCGGGAGGGCGGGGAACTCGTCGATGCCCGACGGCACCAGGAACGCCTTGATGCCGAGCACGCCGGCGTCCACGAGTGGTCGGAGGTCCTTCGCGTTGCCCGGCACGGCGCCCCCCCAGAAGCCGAAATCGACGAGCGCCTGCCCCGCCGCGGCGTCGGCCTTGGCGCGCAGCGCCTTGGCGGTCGTGGTGACGGGGACGCTGTTGAGCGGCATGTCCACGATTGTCGTCACGCCGCCGGCGGCGGCCGCCCGCGTGGCGGTCTCGAACCCCTCCCACCCGGTGCGCCCCGGCTCGTTCACGTGCACGTGGGTGTCCACGATGCCCGCCATCACCACGGAATGTCCCACGTCGAGACGGAGGCGGGCCTCGGGGGAGCGGCCCGGCGGCTCGATGGCGGTGATCGTCTCGCCCGTGATCGCCAGTGCGGCGGGGGCGACCCCGTCGTCCGTCACGATACGCGAGCTCGTAATCACGAGATCCGCAGCGGGCATGGCGGCAGAGGATACGTGGGCGGCAAGGGCGTCGCTAGAGAAGCGCCGGGGAACCTTTCGAGCCGGGAACACCTTTGTTCGTTATGATGCGCGCCAAGCGACTCGACCTCTCCCCCTGGATCACTCAGGGCGCCCTCGCGGCGGTGGCCGCGATCGGCGTCGCCCTGGTGAGCGCGGACGACCCGGTTGCGGCGGAGGTGCTCGCCGGAGCAAGCTTCGGCGCCCTCATCGCCAGCGGCGTCGGGCTCGTGATCTGCGCGGCGGACGACGAGGGGACCGATCAGCGGTAGAATCATCCTTCACCCGGAGGGCGTGATGGGATTCCTCGCGAACCTGCACCACCTCGGCGATTGGGCGCTGCTGGTGCTGCGGCTGGGGCTCGGGGCCATCTTCCTGGTTCACGGCCGTCAGAAACTCCGCATGTGGAAGATGCAACCCTCCGCCCAGATGCCCGCGGGCCTGCTGTCACTCCTCAAAGTGTTGTCAATCGCCGAGCCGCTGAGCGGGCTGGCAATGATCGGCGGGCTGCTGACGCAGGTCGCGGCGGCGGGGCAGGCCGTCGTCATGCTGGGGGCGATCCGCCTGAAGGCCGGGCAGATGAAGAAGGGCTTCGGCGGGTCCGATGGCTGGGAGTTCGAGTTCGTGATCCTGGTCGCGGCGGTCGCCTTGCTCTTCCTGGGCGCGGGGCGGATTTCGCTCGACCGCGTGCTGCTGAACTTGTAGCGGGGGGATCGCGGGGGGGGCTGGACCTGAATCAACCCTAGGGGGGTTTCCGTTGTCTAACTTCGGAGACCATCCCCGGGGACCCGTCATGCCGCTGGTCATCTCGTTGCTCGCCGCCGCCGCCGTCGCTGTCGCGGGACAAAGCCCAGAAGTCGGAGCCCCGCGTGTGGTCCCGCCGCCATCGGCGGCCGCCCCCCGCGCCACCGCGACCCTCGCCGCCCGCCCGCCCGTCATCGACGGCCGGGACGACGACGACGTGTGGCGGCAGGCCACGCCGATCACCGAGTTCCGCGAGTGGCAGCCGCACGAAGACGGTCCGGCGCGCTTCCCGACGATGGCCAAGGTGGCCTACGACGCCCGCACCCTGTACGTCTTCGTCCGCTGCTTCGACCCCCACCCCGACAGCATCCTCAAGCTCCTCGCCCGGCGCGACTCGTGGCCCCCGTCGGACCACGTGCTCGTCCTGATCGACTCCTATCACGATCGGCGCACGGGCTACGAGTTCGGGGTCAACCCGGCGGGGGTGAAGTTGGACGCCAGCATCTCCAACGACGGCAATGAAGACAACGCCTGGGACGGCGTGTGGGACGTGGCGACCACGGTGGACTCGCTCGGCTGGACGGCGGAGTTCCGCATCCCACTCTCGCAGGTGCGCTACCCCAAGACGGCGACGCACACTTTCGGGATCGCGATTTCACGCGACATCTACCGCTACACCGAGCGCATCGCCTGGCCGGTGTTCCACGTGTCCCGGGCGGGGCTCTCGTCGCAGTTCGGCGACCTGGCGGGGCTCGACGGCCTCGGGTCCCCGCGGCGTCTCGAGGTGACGCCGTACACGGTGACGAAGAACGTCTCCGTGCCGACGGCCACCGGGTTCGACCGCAACCAGGACCTCGCCGCCGGCGCCGACTTCAAGTACGGCGTCACCTCGAACCTGACGGTGGACGGCACGATCAACCCGGACTTCGGCCAGGTGGAAGCGGACCCAAGTGTGTTGAACCTTGGTGCGTTCGAGACGTTCTTCCAGGAGCGACGGCCGTTCTTCGTGGAGGGGGCGGGGATCTTCCGCTTCGACGTCGACTGCAGCGCGGTGAACTGCAATGGCGAGGGGCTGTTCTATTCGCGGCGCATCGGCCGCCGGCCACAGCTCGGCGGCCTGTACGGCGACGCGGCCTCGCCCACGGCCTCGAGGATCCTCGGGGCCGGAAAGCTGACGGGCCGGCTGGCGGGTGGGCTGTCGGTCGGCGTGCTCGAAGCGTTCACGCAACGCGCCGCGGGCCGCGCCGACACCACGATCGAGCCGCGCACCAACTACACCGTGGTGCGGCTGCAGCAGGACCTGCGCGGCGGCCAGAGCGGCGTCGGCGTGCTCTTCACCGGCGTCAATCGCGGTCTCGATGCGGCGACCGCGCCGTTCCTGCGGCGGGAAGCGTATGCAGGCGCGGTGGACGCCCGCCATCGCTTTGCGCACGCCACCTACGAGGTCGGGGGGTCGCTCGACTTCAGCCGGGTGGCTGGTAGTCCTCGGGCGATTGCCGCCACGCAGCGCAGCTCCGTGCACTACTACCAGCGGCCCGATGCGGGGCTCCCCTACGACACCACGCGCACCCGCCTCACCGGGGACGCCGAGGAACTCCGCTTCGGCAAGGTCGCCGGCAAGCACACCAACTTCGAGACCAGTTACTTGCGCCGCTCGGCGGGGTTCGAGGTCAACGACCTGGGGTTCCTGCAGCGGGCGGACCAGCAGAGCTGGAGCAACTGGTTCGGACTGCGCTTCAATCACCCGACGCGTGTCTACCAACGCGCCAATTGGAATTTCAACTGGTGGCAGTACTGGTCGGCTCGGGGCCTCCCGCAGGAGCGCGCGGCGAACACGAATGTTCATATGCAGCTGACCAACCGCTGGTGGGTGCACGCCGGCGGCACCATCGGTCAGCTGGGCACCACCTACTGCGATCGCTGCGCGCGGGGCGGGCCGGCGGTGCGTCAGGATCCGTACATCGCGCCGTGGCTCGGGTTCGAGGGAGACGATCGCCACGTGCTCGTTCCCAACCTGTTCTTCAACTATTGGCGGGGGGACGTGGGGCGGTCCGCGTTCTTCAACGCCAACGGCACGTTGACCCTGCGGGCCTCGTCCCGGGTCCAGCCTTCGCTCGGGTTCAGTTACAGCCACAACCGCAACGACACGCAGCCGTACGGCAACTTCGGGACCTCCCCGGTCCACTACACCTTCGCGCACCTCGAGCAGCGGCAGCTGTCCCTGACCGCCCGGCTCGACTACACGATCCGCACGACGCTCACGCTCCAGGTCTACGCGCAGCCGTTCGTCAGCAAGGGCACCTACAGCAACGTGCGGGAGCTCGCGGCGCCGCGCGCGGCGGACTACGATGCGCGCTACACCCCGTACGCCGTCGGCACGCCCGCAGCCTTCAACTTCAAGCGGTTCCGCTCGAACGTGGTGCTGCGCTGGGAGTACCGGCCGGGGTCCGCGCTGTTCGTGGTGTGGACGCAGGGACGCCAGCCGGACGTTGTGCCGGTGATGGGGACGCAAGGCTTTTGGAAGGACATCGGGGATCTGTTCGACGCTCACCCGGACAACACGTTCCTGGTGAAAGCGTCGTACTGGCTGAACTGGTAGGGCCTACGACCGGTCCAGCACCTCGCGGAGCTTCTGGGTCAGGAGCGACGGGGTGAACGGCTTCTTGATGAAGGGGATCCCCGCTTCGAACACACCGTGCTGGGCGATGTCCTCGTCCGAGTAGCCGGACATGTAGAGCACTTTGAGGCCGGGATGCCGTTGCGTCAGCCGTCGCGTGAGCGTGCGGCCGCTCATCTCCGGCATCACCACGTCGGTCATCAGCAGGTCGATGGGGCCGGCGTGACCCTCCGCGGCGGCGAGGGCTTCCTTGCCACCCGCCGCGACCAGCACCGTGTAGCCCGCCTGCTCCAACACCTTGCGGGCGAGGACGCGGACGCGCTCGTCGTCTTCGACCACCAGCACGGTCTCCGCGCCGCGCGCGGGCGCGGCGACCGGGCGCTCGACGCCGGCCTCCGCCTCCTCGGTGACGCGGGGGAGGTAGATCCGGAACGTCGTCCCCGCCCCCGGCGTGCTCTCGACGTCGACGTGCCCGCCGCTCTGACGCACGATGCCGTAGACGGTGGCGAGCCCCAACCCGGTGCCCTTGCCCCGCGGCTTCGTGGTGAAGAACGGCTCGAAGGCCCGCTCCAGCGTCGCGGCGTCCATGCCGGCGCCGGTGTCGGTGACGCGCAGGACGACGTAGCGGCCCGGCGGCACCGCCAAGACGCTCGCGCCGCCCTCGGCGACGTGCACGTTGGCGGTCGCGATCGTGAGCCGCCCGCCCTGCGGCATGGCGTCGCGCGCGTTCACCACGAGGTTCACGAGCACCTGCTCGAGCTGCCCGGGGTCGGCGCACACCGCGTCCAGCTCCGCGGCGGGCTCCGTCGTGAGCTGGATGTTCTCACCGATGAGTCGACGCAGCATCTTGCCGATGTTCTGCACCAGATGGCTCAGGTCGAGCACCACCGGCTTCAGCGCCTGGCGCGAGCTGAAGGCGAGGAGCTGGCGGATGAGATCCTGGGCGTGGGTGGCCGCCTCCCGGATGATCTCGAGCTCCTCGCGCCCGGCGGCGCCGGGCGGCGCGTCGAGGATCAGCAGCTCGGTGGAGCCGAGCACGGCGGTGAGCACGTTGTTGAAGTCGTGCGCCACGCCGCCGGCGAGCCGCCCTACGGCTTCCAGCCGCTGCGAGGCGCGGAGCTGCTGCTCCAGCCGGCGGCGGTCGCGCCGCACCACGGCGTCCTCGATCGCCCGATCGACGGCGGGCGCCAGCCGCTGCAACCGGTCCTTCATGATGTAATCGGTGGCGCCGGATTTCATCGCCGCGACCGCGGTGTCCTCGCCGACGCTCCCGGAGACGACGAGAAAGGGGATGTCGGGGAGCCGGTCGCGGACCAGCGCGAGGGCGGCGGGCGCCTCGAGCGACGGCAGGTAGTAATCGCTGAGCACGACGTCCCACGGCCCGCGCTCCAGCGCGGCGAGCAGCTCCGGCGCCGTCTCGACCCGCTCGGAGACCGGATCGAAGCCCCCTGTGCGCAGTGCGCGGACCATGAGCTCGGCGTCCGCGGCCGAGTCTTCGACGAAGAGGACGCGTAGGGCCCGCATGGTGAGACCGGCTGGCTACTCGGGAGGATGATTGAGGAGCAGCCAGTACAGCCCGACTTCCGCGACCGCGCTGGCGAACGACTCGAAATCCACCGGTTTGACGATGTAGCTGTTGACTCCGAGTCGATAGCTCTCTTCGACGTCCGGCTCTTCATGGGAGGAGGTGAGCACGACGACCGGGATGCGCCTGGTACGCTCGTCGCTCTTCAACCGCCGCAGCACCTCGAGGCCGTTGAGCTTGGGGAGCTTGAGATCGAGCAACACGACCTTGGGCAGGGGCGCGGGGCGCTGGAGCAGCTCCAGCGCCTCGACGCCGTCGCGCGCGACCACCACGCGGTTGGCGAGATTGCGCTTCTGCAGGGCACGGAGCGTGAGTTCGACGTCGCTGGCGTTGTCCTCGACGAGGAGGACCTCGATCTCCCCCGTGGCCGTCATGGGCCGTCGGCGCCGGGCAGGGTGAAATGGAACGTGGCGCCCCGGTCCGGGACGCTCTCCGCCCACACCCGCCCGCCGTGTCGCTGCACGATACGCTGCACCAGCGCCAGACCCACGCCCGTACCCTCGAATTCCTCGGCTCGATGCAGGCGGCCGAAGACCTGGAACAACTTGTCGGCGTATCGCATGTCGAACCCGATCCCGTTGTCCCGGACGAAGTATATCACTTCCGCTCCCTGCGGGCGGGCGCCGATGCGGACGTCGGGACGCGCCCGCCCGCGGCTGAACTTGACCGCGTTCGCGACCAGGTTCGCCAGCACCTGCCGGATGAGGGTCTTGTCCCCCATGGCGGGGGGGAGCGGGTCGATCGCCACCGGCGGGAGCGCGCTCCCGCCCCCCTGTTGCACCTCCGCCACAACCCTGCGGGCAAGATCCATCATGTCAATCGGCGCCATGGTCATGGCCTGGCGGCCGAAGCGGGCGAAGCGCAGCAGGCCGTCGATCAGCTGGCCCATGCGCTGCGCGTTCTCCCGCACCACCCCCAGCAGTCGCTGCCCCTCGGCGTCGAGCCGCGCCGCGTGGTCCTCGAGCAGCGCCAGGGCGTAGCCGTCGATCGCCCGCAGCGGGGCGCGCAGGTCGTGGGAGACCGAGTAACTGAAGCTCTCCAGCTCGGCATTGGCCGCTTCGAGCGCCGCCGTGGAGCGCTTCAGGGCCTCCTCCGCCGTCTTACGGTCGGTGATGTCCCGAATGAACGCCGTGAACTCTTGCTTCCCGGCCAGCCACAGCGGGGAGATCGTCAGCTCTATGGGGAATTCCGATCCGTCGCGCCGCAGCGCGGTCATCTCGATCACCCGGTTCAACACCGGCCCCTCGCCCGTGGCCAGGAAGTGCTTCAGGCCCCGACGATGCGCGTCGCGGTGCTGCGGCGGGATGATGGTCTCGGCCAGCTCCCGGCCAATCGCGTCCGCGCGTAGCCACCCGAACGTGATCTCGGACTGGCGGTTCCAGCCGGTGATGACGCCGTCCTGGTCGATGGCCACAAAGGCGGAGTACGCCAGGTCCACGATGAGCCGCGCGTATTCCTCCGCTGCCCGCAGCGCTTCATCCGTGCGGCGCCGCTCGGTCAGGTCCCGCGTCACCTTGGCGAACCCGGTGAGCGTCCCCTGCTCGTCCCGCACCGCGGTGAGGACCGAGTTGGCCCAGAAGCGGGAGCCGTCCTTGCGGACGCGCCACCCCTCGTCCTCGTGCTGCCCCGCGCTGGCCGCCTGCTTGAGATGATGCGCCGGCACGCCGGCGGCGATGTCTTCGGGCGTGAAGAAACGGGAGAAGTGCTCGCCGAGGATCTCTTCGGGGCGGTATCCCTTGATGCGCTGCGCGCCGCTGTTCCAGCTGACCACGCGACCCTCGGTGTCGAGCAGGATGATGGCGTAGTCCTTCACGCTGTCCACCAGCTGGCGGGACCGCTCTTCGCTGCGCCGCAACTTCTCTTCGGCCCGCCGGCGCTCGGTCAGGTCGCGGGTGACCTTCACGAACCCCCGCAGCTTCCCGTGCGGGTCGCGGACGGCGGTGATCACCACACTGGCCCAGAAGCGCGACCCGTCCTTGCGCACCCGCCAGCCCTCGTCCTCGCACCGCCCCGTCGTCGTGGCGGTCTCCAGCTCCCGATCCGGTTTGCGCGCCTCGATGTCCTCCGGCGGGTAGAACCGCGAGAAGTGCTTGCCGACGATCTCCTCGGCGCGATAGCCCTTGATGAGTTCGGCGCCGCGGTTCCACGTGGTCACCCGGCCCTCGGGGTCCAGCATGAAGATGGCGTAATCCCTCACGCTCTCGACCAGGAGGCGGAAGCTGACTTCCGCGTCGTGGGCCGTGACCGTGGAGCTGGGCTTCGTGGCCATGGGATCAAAGTTTGCCGAGGGGAACGCGACGCGGCAAGGCGGTGTTAGATTTAACGTATGCACGTTTTGCTCTTGACGGTTCTATCGCTCGCCTCTCCGCTCGACACCGCGACGTTCGCCGGCGGCTGCTTCTGGTCGATGGAGCACCCGTTCGACCAGCTCGACGGCGTCGTCTCGGTCACGGTGGGCTACATGGGGGGCCGGACCCCGCGCCCTACCTACGAAGACGTCTCCAGCGGCGAGACGGGACATCTCGAGTCGGTGCAGGTCGTTTACGATCCGCGGCGCGTGAGCTACGAGAAGCTGCTCGACGCGTTCTGGCACAACATCGATCCCCTTACGGCTGACGGGCAGTTCTGCGATCACGGGCCCCAGTACCAGACGGCGGTCTTCTATCGCAACGCGAGCCAGCAGCGCCTGGCGGAGGACTCGAAGGTGCAGGTGGCGCGGCGGTTCCGGCGGCCCGTCGCGACCCAGATCCGGGCGGCGGGGGCGTTCACCGCCGCCGAGGACTACCACCAGCACTACTACCGGACGCATGCGATCGCCTACAAGGCGTACCGGCTGGGGTGCGGCCGCGACCGGCGCCTGCAGGAGCTCTGGGGAGAGGGAGCGAATACCATGGGCTTCGACAACTTTCACAAACCGGGCGACGCCGAGCTGCGGCGCTCGCTGAACCCGCTGCAGTATCAGGTGACGCAGCACGAGGCGACCGAGTCGGCGTTCCACAACGAGTTCTGGGACAACCACCGCGCGGGGATCTACGTGGACATCGTCTCCGGGGAGCCGCTGTTCAGCTCACTCGACAAGTTCGAGTCCGGCACCGGCTGGCCCAGCTTCACCAAGCCGCTCGAGCCGGAGAACGTGCGCCAGAAGACCGACCGGTCGCTGTTCATGGAGCGCACCGAGGTGCGCTCCGCGCACGCCGATTCCCACCTGGGCCACCTGTTCGACGACGGGCCGGCGCCGACGGGGCTGCGCTACTGCATCAACTCCGCCTCGCTGCGGTTCGTCCCGGTGGACCGGCTGGACGCCGAAGGCTACGGGCAGTACCTGCGCCTGTTCCAGACGGCGGCGAAGCAGGACTGATCAGCGGGCCACGAGCGCCAGCGCCGAGTCCCGCACCGCCCGAAATCCCGCCTCCGAGCGATCGTTGTCGGCGTCGTTGGTGGTGTTGAACGCGGCGACCACGCCGCTCCCCGTCGCCGGATTGATGTAGAAGAACGACCGGAACCCCGCCTGGTGTCCCGTGTGGCCGACGA
>WNFW01005692.1_pt1 | contig 10222 bp, 7 predicted proteins | sample 5400131 | NCBI WGS metagenome assembly WNFW01 (sample SAMN13153362, study PRJNA577476) | soil metagenome | isolation source: 20 cm soil or saprolite under grassland replicate 1 | place: USA:California | collected 2016-06-15
CATTTGTTTTTTGTGGGCGAGCCGATGCAAAGTCTAACGTCGCGTCCATTGTTTTTGCGGAATTCGTGATATTTGGGACGACACGGAGGTCATCCCTCCATTATTCATTGCTTTGAGGCTTGTGCTTTAATTCCCAGAGCACGTTGATGATTTTCCAATCGCCGTTGAATTTTGCGACTTCGAGATAATCGATCCAATCGGAAGCAACGATTTTCACGACGGCGGCATTATTGTAACGATCGAGAATTTTTATCTCTTTCAATTGTCGTTCTGGCGGCGTCTTTTTCCCGCCGCCGTCGCGGGTGCGCTGGACCAGCGCCATCGCGCCCATGTGATTGAATTGGCTGCGCCCTGTTTTCGGATCGGTCGAGATCATGCGCTTGGCCAATTCGGAATGAAGCGCGTGTTCCATGCGCGCGGCGTCGCCTGCGTACCAACCTTCGATGTAATCGAGCGCGGTCTTCGTAATCGATTCGTTGTCATCGGACGCGCCCGTCTGCGCAAAGGCGAGGGCGCCTAAAAACAACGAAACGATTGAAATGCTGAAACGCGGAATGGAGCGAATGAGATGAGCGACATAGAAGGCAAAATGACGAGGGTAGGAGCGAGGGAGCGCGGGCAGCGAGCGAGTTTCAAAATCTGAAATCTGGAAAATCATTTGGTCTTGGCTTTTCGCGGGCGATTCTGGTGGCGGAAGTGGCGCCGATATTGCCCGGGTGCAATCTTTAGGGCGCGTTGAAAAACGTTGCGCATGGAATTGACGTTTCCAAAGCCGCACTCGCCGGCAATCGTTTCCATGCTGTTCTGACTTTCTTCCAGCCGTCGGCGTGCGGCCTCAACGCGCAGACGTTCGACAAATTTCGCCGGCGTGGTCTTCATTTCTTTGGTGAAGACTCGCGCGAAATTGCGCGGACTCATCGCCACTCGCTGCGCCAGCACGGGAACAGTGAGCGGTTTGTTCAAGTTATCGAGCACCCATGACTCGAGCTCGCGCAACGGTTTGCGGTCGGTCAGTTGGAGCGAGAGCGCCGCGCTGAATTGCGATTGGCCACCCGGCCGGCGCAGATAAAGCACGAGGTTGCGCGCGACTTGGAGCGCCAACCGCGAACCGTAATCTTCTTCGACCAGCGCCAAGGCCAAATCCATTCCCGCGGTGACTCCGGCGGACGTGTAAACGTTCTCGTCACGAATAAAAATTGGATTGGGATCAACGTCCGCGCGCGGGGCGCGCTTGATCAGAATATGACACCAGTTCCAATGCGTCGTAGCGCGGCGGCCATCGAGCAAACCGGCCCGAGCAAGCATCATTGCCCCAGTGCAAACCGAACCGATCCGCCGGATTCGTCCGGCGATTTTTCTCAACCAGCGGACGACGTCCGGGTTGATTTCATCCTGCTCGATGGCGGTGCCGCCGGCGACGAGGAGAGTGTCGATTTTGCCGCGCACTTCTCGAAAAGTTTTATGCGCGGCGATCCGAACACCGCAATTTGTCACGAGCGATCGTTGGGACGAGGCGCTGATGACTTCGACGGAATAAATTGGACGTGCGCCGGGGTTTGCCCGGCAATACATGTCCGACGCGCGGGCGAAGACCTGAAGTGGTCCGACGAGGTCGAGGATCTCCGTTCCCGGTCCGGCGACGAAAACGACACGCCGGGTTGCTCGAGCTGCGCTGCCGTTACTTTGATTTCGAGTCACTCTTCTTGAGACAGAATGAACAGAATCGACAGGATTTTCTGGTTGGGATTCAGACAATTTTGTTAATTCTGTCCTGCAATTTTTTCTCCGGTGGCGGACGCAAACTTCTGGGGATCGGTGTCGAACGTTTTCTTACCCGCAGCGCGAGATCGATACCCGAAGAAAGGCCGCCGGCGCTGGCGAGATTGCCATCTTCCACGAAGCGAGCTCCGCGCTTGAGTTTGATATCGGGGAACTCCATCGCAAAAGAATTAAATGCGGCGTGAAACGTGGTGGCGGATTTGCCGGACAAGAGTCCGGTCTTGGCCAGAACAAATGCGCCAGTGCAAACCGACATCGTCACGTCGGTGGTTTTCGATGATTTGCGGATCCATTCCAGCATTGCCGCGCTCGGCTCACTTTGCGCGGGAATGACGATGACCTTTGGTGCGGGCGCGTTGGCCAAGGTGTAATCGGGAACAATCTTCATCCCGCCGCCTGCTTGAATCGGAGCCGCCTTTTCGGAGACGGTGTAAAGCCGGAATGGGTGATCGCCGCCGGAAACCATCACATCGCGGAAGACTTCCCATGGCCCGCAGAAGTCGATGATTACTGCGCCGTCTGAAATCAGAAAGGCAACCGGAATATCTCCTTTAGCTGGCGGCTTGAGCGGATTTGTGGTGGCGGTTTCGGCCCGAGCTACGCTCGCAGAAAGTTGAGCAATAACGAAAAGCGCAAGGGCAGCGGCGAGACCGAACCTTGCGACGGAATTGAGTAAGTCTCTTCGATTGACGGAATTTATTCGTGCATTCATGACCGTCAGCATCAAACAAGAGGTTGTTGGCAGCAATGCCAATAATCACCATCTTTCTGCCAACTGGCTACTTTTCTCTATCCTTTGATTTCCGAATGTCGATCTTCGGGCAGCGTCTGAGATTTATTTGCGCAGACAACGCAAGTTGCTCTTTCTAATCCAGCTGCTGGAATGTTGACCGGTTGCTGCACGAGTTGCCAAATCGCAAGGATGGCGCCCAGCATCAGGGTTGGATGGATTGTGAGCTCGAGCAGGTCGCGCTTCTTTTCTTTCGAGCGAATCAGAAGCGCGTAAATGGATTCGTGTTGGGTTTCTAATTGATCTGTCGTGTTTGTTTTCGCATTCATGACACGACGTTGCCGCGGCAAGAGAGTGGCCGCGATGACAATGGTCATCAAATTTCTGCCACTGCGGAATGCCGAGCGGCGATCGAGAAATTATTTCGGCGCAAGGGACGCGACGATTTTTTCGAAGCGCGGATCGCCGCGGAGCGGATCCCAATAGGGAAGGAGTTTGAGCTGGCCGTAGCTGAGCGTGCCGGGAAGCTGGACCGCCTTAGCGAGCTGTTCGCAGGCCAAATCTTTGTCGCCGACCCAGGCGGCAATCATCGCGTAATACTCAATCATATGCGCGCCGTTGATTGAATCTTTGGTGACGGGCAGAAGGTCGACCGCGCGGCGTCCTTCTCGCAATCCTTCTTCCTTTCGCCCGAGCCCGGCGTCGATCAAACCCAGGACGCAAAGGACTGGACCGTAATTGGGCTGTTCCTGGACGAGCTTTTCCTGCTTGGCTCGTGCAGCAGCGCACGCGACGCGCGCTTTCGTCTCATCTTTTGTCATGCGAGCGATGAGACCGGTAGCAAACTCGGTGCTGAGATAAACAGCGTCGTTACCAACATTATTCTGACCCAAAGCAATCAACGCACGCTCGGCCGCGGCCGGATCGCGCTCTGCTATCGCGCACTGAAACCAGGTGTCGGCGACATTCTTGATTGCCTCAGGATCTGTGCGCAGAGTCGATTCAATCGACTGATGCAACGGGCGAGTATCAGCTTTCCAGTCCAAATCGACCGAGGCACGGACCGTTCGGATCTCGAGGTCGCCCGGTTTGATGGCTAATCCGCGATCCAACATCGCCGTCATTTCCGCGTAGCGGCGCAGATTTTGGTAACTAAGTGCAATCTGCTCGAGAATGAAAAAGTTTCGTGGATCGAGTTCCAGCGCACGCTGGAGATACTTCACTGCCTCTTCATGCCTGCCCTGTCGACGAACGATGTAGCCGGTGAGTTCGGGCACGCGCGAGTCGTTTGGAAGAGTCCGCCGGGCGATTTCAAGTTCGGTCAGGGCCCCATCATAATCGAGGTATCCGCGGTAAAGATTTTCAGCACGTGCAAGGTGAGCTTCGCCTGCGTCAGGACGCAAACGAAATGCAGATTGGATCGCTGTCTCGGCTTGGGCCAGCCGCGCTGGGGTATGATCGTTCCCGAGGAAGTAGAGATTGTCATGGCCATAGGCCAACAGGCAATAGGCCTCAAAAAATGATGGGTCGCGTGCGATCGCCTGATTCAAGAGTTGGACCGCTTGGGAATAGAGCGGCCGGACATTGGCGTTAAAACTGGTCGTCAAAAGGATGTTCTTGGCGCGATTGTAGAGATCGAACGCGGTCAGATCGGATGTTGGCGGACGTTCGATCGCGGTTTTCTCGGTCGGCGAAAGTTTGGCCTGGAGTTGATCGGCAATCGCTTTCGCTATTTCGCTTTGAATGGCGAAAACATCGGCAATGTCGCGATCGAAACTTTGTGCCCATTGGTGCCCGTCAGTGCGCGCGTCGATCAACTGCGCGTTCACACGCACTTTGCCGCCGGCGCGTTGGACACTGCCTTCGAGCAAATGCGCGACGCCGAGCTGCTGCGCGATCTCTCGTAGGTTGCGTTGCACGCCGCTCTTGTATTGCATCACGCTGGTGCGGCTGATCACTTTCAGATCGGCGACTCTCGCGAGGTTGGTCAGGATTTCATCCTGTACGCCATCGGTAAAAAATGCGTTGTCGGGGTCGCGGCTGAGATTTTCAAACGGCAATACCGCGATTGATTTTTCCGGAAGCGAACCTGTAGCCGGTGTTGTCGACGCGCCAAAATTGGTCGCAGATCTCGGCCGCAACAACTGAAACGCGAGCAAGCCAGCGGCAATAACCGCCAGCACAACCGTAGTCCAGATAAGCTTTCGGCCGGTGTGCTTCGTGATCGACTGCTCCGGCGAAACATCTTCGGCGCGCTTGATTCCTTCCGGCGTGATCTCGAATGCCCAGGCAAGAAAAAGCGCAACGGGGAAACCGAGGATCAAGAGCAGCACCACGAGGCGGACAGCCCAATTTGGAATTTCAAAAAACGGAAAGACCTGAGTCGCGACTTGAATGAGCAACCAGGCCACGATCGCGTACGCAACCGCGACCTTGTAGACATTGCGCCGTTTCAGCTCAGCGAAAAGATTACCCGAATTCATCCTCGAAGGCGATTTGCCAACGGACTTTGCTTGTAAATCCGCAAACCGCAAAACAAAGTTCTCGAGTCTGGCGCTCTCCGCCGTGACTTAATCATTACCGATACCCGTTCTCGGCCGTGAAAGCTTGCAAAGGTTGCGTCACTTGGTTTTCAACGACGCCAGTTCGCGCGCGGGCAGAATTTTCTCGGCCAACGCTTCGAAGCGGGGATCGCCGTGGAGTGGTTTGAGCAACGGATCGAAACGGATCGTGTTCATGTCGGGCTGGCGTTTAGCGAAAGATTTCTCGAACCAATCCATCGCCCGGTTCTTGTCGCCGAGTCCGAGATAAACCAACCCGACAGAGTAATCCGGAGCGTAACGAGAAGAGGCGGCCAATTGTTGCAGAATCTTTCGGGCGGCATCGCCGTTTCCATTGAGCGCCTGCGCGTGACCAAGAAGCGCGAGCGGGTAGGGATCGTTGTCTAACGCGACTGACTTTTCGTATTCGGAAATCGCGCCGGGCAAATCACCGCTTACCTCCAGAGCTTCGCCGAGGTTGTAATGGAGGTAGTAAGAATTGGGGTCAAGGTCGAGCGCTTTCCGAAGTTGGGCGATGCCTTCCGGATAGCGGCTGGCAAAATAATAAGCGACGCCAAGATCGCCATTGATCGGAATGGAAAGGGGATCCAGTTCGAGCGCGCGTTTCATTTCCGCAATGGAACGATCAAAATCTCCGATGGACTCAAGCAGACCGTTGCCGAGCCAGTGATGCGCGGTCGCGTAGTTAGGGTTGAGCGCAATCGCTTTTTCGAACTCCCGCATTGAGAGCGGAGCATCGAAATCAAATACACTGGCGATTAACCCGAGAGCTGAGTGCGGCTCCGCCAGATTCGAGTCGAGCGCTATCGCCTTGTTAGCCGCTTCCTTTGCTTTCGGATATGCATCAGCCGGATTGGCGCCGCCAAAAAGAGGCAACAAGACGTAGACGTCGGCGATCCCGGACCAGGCCAGCGCGTAATTCGGATCTTCTTTGGCGGCTTGTTGGAAATACACGAGGGCTTTCTCCAGATCGGTCGCGTCGCGTTTGTTCCAAAAAAATCGGCCTTTCAAATACAGCTCGTGGGCCGCGCTGTTTTCCGTCGGACGCGCGCTGAGCGTTGCCGCCTCCCGGCCCGTGAGTTTTGCGCGTAAAGTATCGGCGATCGTTTTCGCGATTTCGCTTTCAACGCCGAAAACATCAGTCAGTTTTCGATCGAAAGTATCGGCCCAGAGATGGCTATCGGTCAGGGCGTTTAGCAGCTGCACATTAACGTGCACCTCGTCGTTGGCTTTCTGCACGCTGCCTTCGAGAATATTGGTCACTCCAAGCTCGCTCGCGATCTGACGCAAGTTTTCGGCTCTGCCTTTGTAACGTTGAGTCGAGCTGCACGAAATTACTTTCAGGTCCGAAATCTGCGCGAGTCGCGTGATAATTTCGTCTTGAATGCCAGCTGCGAAGTACTCGTTGTCGGGATCGCGGCTGAGATTTCCAAACGGCAGGACAGCAATGGATTTCGCCAGCGCTTCGTTGGACGACGAAACTTTCTCGCGAAAACCGTAGCGACCCAGCATGAACAAACCGATCGAAAACAGCGCCCCAGCAATCACGATATAAATCCAAGCGCGAGATTTCGCGCGCGGTTGAGCGACAAGATCGGCATCTTCCGTCCGCTTGAGGCCTTCAGGCGTCAGTTCAAACGCCCACGCGAGAAAGAGCGCGATCGGAAAACCGATGCTGATCAGCAGAACGATCAGGCGAATTATCCAATTTGGAACATCGAAAACGGGAAAGACCTGCGCGATGCCTTGAGCGAGCGCCCAACCGGCCACGATGTAAGCGACGGCTACTTTGTAAACATTACGCCGCTTCAGCTCGGCAAAGAACTTGTCGATCTTCACTGTTGTGTTTTCGGCGCAACGACTTTTTGCAGCAGCGCTTCGAAGCGCGGATCGCTGCGAACCGGATCGAGCCTTGGGTCAACTTTGATATAACGCAGCCACTCGGAATGTTCTTGATGGGCATTTTCAAGCTCTTCAAGCGCTTGATCCTTGCGACCGAGTCCGATGTAGATGACAGCTGTGTCATAGCTAGAAATATGCGTTTCTGCTGATGCGCCTTTCAATTCATCTAAAATCTCTAGCGTCTGGGTAGTCTTGCCCGCAATCGCGTAAGCGTGTCCGAGTTCCGCTTTTATATGCGAGCTCCTTCCTGAAAGATTTAGCGCCATTTGTAACGATGCTATGGCTTCGTGATACATCCTTTTTTGTTCATACGCGAGACCGCGAAAATCGGCTGTTTCGGGATAATTGAGATCCAGCTCGGAGGCCTTCTGGCATTGCTGTATGGCTTGGTCGTACTGCCGCGCGTACAAATAATGCCATGCCAAGTGTGCGTTCAAAACGAGTGAAAGCGGCTCGAGTTCCAAGGCGCGAAGGCTTTCGGCAAGCGATTCGCTACTGCGACCTACAGCTGTTAAATAATGGGAGTACTGATGGTGAGCCTCGGCAAAGCCTGGATTTAACTGAATGGCACGTTGGAATTCCCGTTCAGAGCCGGTCCAATCCCATTCGTACTCCATTTTAACAAGAGCCAGAGAGGCATGGCCTTCGGCAAGGCTGTCATCGAGCTCCAATGCTTTCGTCGCCGCTGCCTTTGCTCTCTCGTACGTCTCTGTTCGAGAGAGTCCGCGCAAGAAACCGAGCCGGAGCAGATACATGTTCGAGTCGGCCAGCCCTGAATAAGCTAGAGCATAGCGGGAGTCTTTGTCGATTGCCCGGTTGAAACATTCGATGCTCTTATTCAATCCTTCCTCTGTTCTCTTGCTCAAGAAATAGCGACCTCTTAGGTACAGCTGATGCGCGTCATTGTTTTCGGTTGGACGCGCCGTGATCGCCTTTTGCTCAGCCCCGGTAAGCTTTGCCTCTAGTGTTTCGGCAATTTTCGTGGCGATCTCGCTTTCGACCGCAAAAATATCGGCCAGCTTGCGATCGAACTTGTCAGCCCAGACCTGCGAATCATTCACTGCGTTGATGAGTTGGACATTCACTCGCACCTGATCGGCTGCCTTCTGCACTGTGCCTTCCAAAACGTGGGCGACGCCAAGTTGTTTCGCGATCTCCTGCAAATTATTCGGCGCACTTTTGTATCGCTGGGTTGATGTGCGCGAAACTACCTTTAGATCAGCGATCTTGGAGAGCCGGCTGAGAATTTCCCCTTGGATGCCATCGGCAAAATAAGCGTTGTCGGGATCGCGACTGAGATTGTCGAACGGCAACACCGCAATCGATTTGTTCGGAACTGTAGCCGCCTCGCTCTGTCGAGGCGTGACTGGCGATTTCGAGCGGACAAGTTGATACACGAACAGACTGGCCGCAACGACAGCGAGCGCGATCGTTACGGCAACAATCTTTCGCCCAGTGCGTCGCGCGATGGATTTGCTCGGCTCGATCTCGGATTCGAGTTTGATTCCTTCCGGCGTAATCTCAAACGCCCAGGAGAAAATTAGCGCCACCGGAAAACCGAAGATGATGACGATGATAAAGATCTTCATCACCCATGGCGGCGCGTCGAAAGCCGGAAAAAAAATCGACGCTGCCTGAATCAAGAGCCACGCTATTACCGCATACGCGACCGCAACCTTGTAAACGTTGCGCCGTTTTAGCTCGGCGAAGAAGTTCATTGGCAGGTGAAAGCGTCCGGACCGCGTTCCGGGGTGGGCTGACAGAGGTCCGGCCAGCGATTTTGTTTCCAGTAATCAACCAAACCGATCCGTTTTGCGAAAGCTTGGAAGGCCGGGTGCTGCCGAGCCTTGCGTGACCATGCGTCCGGTTGCCAGAGAAAAGTGTAATATGCATCCGACAGTCCGATGCCATCGCGTTCGAAGGAGGCGAAGGACTGTTCGGGTTCACCCAAAAGGAGCAACAGCGTGCCCGCAAACTGGTCATGCGGATGTGCGGCGATGACAGCAAGCCCTGCTGTTCGCTTCGCCTCGTCGCCGTAGCTGCCACGAAAAATCGCGGCTAACTCCTCCTTGCTGAACCCACTCTTGAACGCACCGAAACCCTCCGAGAATGATTCTGCCCCTGAATCGGGATCGCCCTCAGCGGCGGCCGAGAATCCAAGCACTGATCCGCCTAGAGGACTACCGAGCGCCTGCGCTCGTTTTCCGAGTTTGACTGCCGTGGCCTTGTCGCCCCTGTCCCACCGCGCCATCGATTTGTAGAAAATAAGGAGAGCATTGGCTGGATCCGCGCCGAGCGCACGATCGTTCACTGTTTCGGCTTCCGCGAGGCGCCCCATTGCGGCGAGTTGATTTGCCAACCAGAAATTTGCGGTCACGTTATTCGGATCGATCGCGATTGCGCGTTGCGCAGGCTCGACCATCTCGCGATAGCGGCGTCGGGAAAAATCAATGTAGCCGAGCGCCGCATAGGCTTCGGCGCTTTTCGCATCGATGTCGATCGCTCGATGCGCGGCTTTCTCCGCCGCGGCCCAGTTCGTCTGCCAATCTGCGCCGGAATATTGCGGCTCGACCGCGAGCGCGACTGCCAGTTTGCCCCAGGCGCGCGCGAAGTTAGGATCGAGCCGCGTCGCCTCCTTAAGCAAGGCAATCGCACGAGGCAGACTGTCGCCGACGCGTTGGCTAACAAGAGTCTGCGCTTCGATGAATAATGCGTAAGCCTGCGCATCGTCGGTCGGCTTATCTACGAGACGACCTTCGGAAGGATCGGCCAGCACGACATTGAGTTCGCCGGCGATGTCGCGCGCGAACGATTCCTGAAGATCAAAGATGTTGGCGAGTGTTCCGTTGTAAGTCTTCGACCAGACCTGCAAACCATCGGCGGCGCGAGTCAGTGCCGAGATGATGCGCACTTGCTCGCCCTGTTTGCGAACCGAGCCCTCGAGAACGTTAGCGACGCCGAGCTCGGAACCGATCTGTTTCAAACTGACGTTCTTCCCTTTGTAGAAAAAAGAGGACGACCGACCCACGACTTTCAGGCCTCTGATGTGCGCAAGCGCGTTGAGAATTTCCTCCGCCATTCCGACGGAAAACGACTCTTGATCATGGTTCGGCGATAAGTCGCTAAACGGCAGCACCGCAATCGATTTATTCGAAGTCCGAGCCGGACTGGCGGTATCCAGAGCAGTGTAGCGACCAAGGAAGAAGAGACCGATCGAGAGGATCGCGCCGATAACAACGACGTAAATCCA
>WNFW01012198.1_pt1 | contig 10220 bp, 14 predicted proteins | sample 5400131 | NCBI WGS metagenome assembly WNFW01 (sample SAMN13153362, study PRJNA577476) | soil metagenome | isolation source: 20 cm soil or saprolite under grassland replicate 1 | place: USA:California | collected 2016-06-15
GAAACTGGCAGCGACTTCCAGAAGAGGATGCTGCGATCGCGACGTTCACCATGTAGCGCGTCCAGACAGTAGAACACGCCAACGATGAACACGATGAAGATCATCATCATCGCCGCCAAGTCGTACGGCTGCTCGATCGCGGCGCGTTGATGCGCCGGGTCGAGGAGCAAGACGCCACGTCTACGCTCGGCCAGTCCAATTGTGCTAATCGCAAAGCCGAACACCTGGACCGCGGCGACGATCAGCGGCACTATATATAGAGAGCGGTTCTCCCATAATTCGCGCCACACCGACCAGTACATCGGCCGAGTCGGCACGATGCTGTAGCCGGGGTCGCTGACCCCGGAATTGATCGGAGATTTGGGCACGCTGTTCGATGAAGTATTCATGGATTAAATAGAGGTGACGCGTCACCAGTTTTCCGGGGAGCGCACGCGCCCTCGCGTGCTAATTTCGGCGCCCCCGCCGAAATGAACTTTGAGAAAGTCGTAACCCAGCGTAACAAAGAACGCGATGACGAGGGCATCATCGCCAGCACGCGAGGCGCCTGCGCTCCCCAGCAGATAATTGCCCTCATCACGATTCCCCTTTCCTTCCATCCACGATGCAACCTTGCTGTTCTGGTCCGCCCGTCTGATTTCCCATCACGGCAACAAACAAATCGGCGATGCTGGGCCTGCGCACCTCGCCAAGCGCGGCGAGCCGGTCACGATCGACATGATCGAACAGCAGCACGCGGCGGCCAAACACCGGGCGCTCGTGAATCGGCTTGAGCGCCCGTGCTGCATCGAGTTGTTCGGGATTCACCATCACTTCCAGATAGCGCGACTCGAATTCTTCCATGCTGCATTCGAGCACGATGCGACCGCGGTCGATGAACATGAGATCGGTGAGGACGTCCTGGACCTCTTCCACCTGATGGGTCGTCACGACGATGGTGCGACTGCGATCGAAATAGTCGTTCAGCAGCGAATCGTAGAACTGTTTGCGATACAGGATGTCGAGGCCAAGCGTCGGCTCGTCCAGCACCAGCAATTTCGCATCAATCGCCATGACCAGAGCGAGGTGCAGCTGGGCAACCATGCCCTTCGACAATTCCCTGACCTTGCTCGAGCGTTTGATGGCGGTCTTCGCCAGAAAACCTTCCGCCTTCGCGCGATCGAATCGCGGATGCACGCCTGCGACGTAGTCGAGCAGCTGCAAAACGCGAATCCAGCGCGGCAGCACGGCGACATCGGCAATGAAGGAGACATCGCGCATGAGCTGATCGCGTGCTGCCCATGGGTCTCGGCCTAACACCTTCAGTTCTCCATGATATGAGGTGAGGCCGAGAATCGCGTTCAGCGCGGTCGTTTTGCCTGCGCCGTTAGGACCGATGAGTCCGACGATGCGTCCTTCCTCGACGCGCAGATCGATGCCATCCAGCGCGACGGTTGTGCCGAAAACTTTGCGGAGACCGCATGCTTCTATGCAAGCCATGGCTTCAGCGCTTCTCCTTTCCAGTCTTCGACGACGACCGGCGAATTGCGGCGGCGCGCATCAGTTCTTTCGGTGTGAGGCCGAGACGCTGAATGGTTGCGGCGACCCTCGGCCAGTGTTCGGCAAGAAACTTCTGACGTTCGCCCTTCAGCAGCAGATTGCGCGCGCCGGCATTGACGAACATGCCGAGACCACGCTTCGTCTCGACCAATTGCTCGCCAACCAGTTGTTGATAGGCCTTGAGAACCGTGAGCGGATTGACCCGATACTCGGCCGCGACATTGCGCACCGAGGGCAGCGGATCGCCTTCCTTGAGCACGCCGTCGAGTATCATGGCGACGACACGGTCGCGAAGCTGGCGATAAATTGGCTGACTGTCGTTCCATTCACTATGCATCCTGTGTTCCACCACTGTACCTCATATGGTGATCTAGTCAACTATAACACAAGTGCACGCGCAAGCTTTTTTTAAATTTTTCTTTGCCCGCCGTTCCCGCCGTCATCCGCCCTCCGTTTCAGAAACACGGGTTCGCAAAACTCAGCAAAGCCAGAAGCGATTCTGTCTTAAAAGGTCTCAGGCTTAGACTGATCACGATATCTTGGCGAGCACTGGCGGATGGTCCGCCCCTTGTGCCTCAGAATTAGGTTTAGCAGCGGATCGCTGCTCCCTGCGTTTTGTGCAAAGGGTCGGGTGCAGGGATCACCTCGGGTGTGAGAGGATGGGAGAGCCGTCCGTCTATACTTCTGTGGATTCGCTGCTCACTGGGACCAGCCGGCTTGAGCGTCGGCCACGAACACTGCGCAAGCGAGACACGCCAGGTTCAATCGTGTCTTGCGATCCGCCAGAATCTTCGACTTCGACGTTTCGTATTGGAAATTGGGCGTCGGACCTTTGCCTCCGTCCGATTTTCTGCTTTCTGAGTTCCACTTCCTACTTTTCTCGCGGCTTGTCGATCTCAATGCCGGCTGTCAATCATCAACTCTCGCTAGTCTCCAGCACGGAGAGAATATTCCCGGCTGGATCTTTGAACCAAGCAATCGTGGGGCCGTTCCCACGCATGATTCCTTTTTTATCTGTCTTGATTTCTGGCAGGTCATAAATCTCGAAACGCACGCCGCGCTTCGTCAGTTGGTCCACCGCTTGATCGACATGATCTACGGGGAAATTAAGGACGGTAAACGTGGCCGGAGTGTGATTCGGCTTCGGATAAATGAGAACATTATTGCCGCCAGCGAGGTGCAACGTCAGCAGACCGTTCGATTCCGAAACCTTGAGCCCAAGTGTGCGGCCGTAGAATTCTTTTGCCTTCTCAATGTCGCCGACCGCAAAACCACTAAACGCTTTGCTATCTCCTAACATGTTGCCTCCTTCTCAATAGCTTCTTAATTCCTAATTCTTCCTTCCTACTCTTGTTAATCGCCCTCTATTCCTCTTTTCGTTTTCTGAGACCGCTCCGGCTCTCAATTCTTACTTTCCGTTGGCAAACGGAATGACACGATCTCGTTAGCGGCACGATGATTCGACCAGAAGTGGTCGCCGTCGAAAGTTAGCGAGCGACACGCAAACGGGACAACCGCGATATCCTTAACATAGGGCGTTTGCTCTTGCGGATCGAGTCGCGCGATCGTCCAGCTCTCGCCATTCTGTTCGGTCCCACGCAACACGTAGATTGATCCGTCAAGAAATGCGTGGCCGCTGATCTCCGCGCCAACGTCGACGATGCGGATGATGTTGCCGATCCCATCGAGCTTCAGGATCCGATGTCTGTACCACTGACTCAAGTAGAGATGCTCGCCGTCATAGCTGAGATATGAGCCCGTAAACTCCGGGCAAGCGATTCGGTCCGTCTCCGGGAAACCAACATTCGGAATGAACTGGCGAATATAGCGATCATCATCCGGGCCTTCGCCGATTGTAAAACGAAGTGTCCCGTTTGTTGCGACTGCCGCCCACGGAATGCCGGGCGCTTCTCGTTCTTCAAGGACTGTCCACTTCTCCGGATTAATCGCGTATATTCGCCGCAGATCGCGCGACCCCATCCACAGAGCGCCCGCATGCCACGCCAGCGCCTGCGGCGTTATTGCCGGCGAAGGAAACCGATGTTGCTCTGTGATTGTTGGAAGCTTCAATTTGTGTGCGATTAACATCCGTTCGGACCACAATTCGTCCAAGAAACGGCCGCGCGCATGTCTGAATTCAACGTTCGATGTTCGGCATGGAGCGTTGGGCGTTTCTTCGATTCCGTTTTCTGCTTTCTAATTTCCACTTCCGAGTTTCTCGCGCTTTGTCGATCTTAATGCCAGCCCGGAACCCCTTGCCCTGCGTCTCCCTGCTCACAACGAGGCCACTCGCAATACTAGAGCGGCCACAGCCAGCAGGAGGAACACGACCGCCAGACCGAATGAGTAGTCGTGTGCGCGCAGGTGGGTGATGATGGCAGCGACAAAGAACAGGACGAGACCGACTGCGGCGGCCATCCCGACCAATGACACGCCAATGCCCACCAGCAGTCCGAGCGCGCCCGCTGCCTTGAGGATGCCAAGGATGGTTATCCAGGATTCCGACACGCCCACCCTGGCCATGTTGATAAGGATCTGCTTGTAGCGGATGAAATCCAGGGTGGCGGAGAAGAAGTTAGCCGCAGCGGTGAGAACAGTGACAACGATGTAGGCGGTAAACATAGCACACTCCAAGAATCACTTCGCGATGCCGATGATTTTTTGAAAATGTTTCTTTTGCTCGATTGCGTCGAGCATGAATGCTGCAACCGCTTTGCGGGCCAGCGTGAAACCCATCTTGGGAGCAGCGCCTTCCCGGCTTCGATAGCTCGTGTAGTCTTCCTCAGTGAGACGTGGAGGCCGGGCGATCGTCCAGTCAAGGCCGTTAGCTTGCACGATTTCTTCCATGGCAAGCGAATCACGCATGTGGTTGCGCAGGACAAAACTGGCGATTCGGTTCGGAATACCGGGAAAATGCGCTGCCGCCGAAAGAATGACCAACCGGTTCACTCCGGCACGGCTCATTGCCCGCGTGGTAGCAAGTGCGCTGTCGTGCAGGAGCGAGCTTGGTTTAAAGACCTTACGCGGTCCCAGTGCCGAAATGACCGCGTCGTGATTTTGCATTGCGTCAAAAAGTTCGTTTTCGTCCATAGCATTCCCTCTGACGATGGTAAGTCGCTCATTTCTTAAGGTGATGGTTTCAGGCGAACGAACAAAGGCGGTTACTTGATGACCTCTTTCGAGAGCTTGCTCAACAATCTCCCGTCCGGTCCGGCCAGTTGCTCCTATAACGAATAGTTTCATAATCGGCTCCCGGTTATTACGACCCTTGTTGGTTCTGTTGGTGTTCCGTTCGCACAACGCTCTGTTTGCCGGCAAAATGATGATGCGACATCCGAATCAGATCCATTGCTGGCTCCAAATCCTCTTCATCGTCCACATTAAACGTGACGTATCCTGCTTCCGGCGCCCACCGGTGCGGATGTGCTTTGCCTTCCGCAAGAACCTGCTCCTGATCATCTTTTGACAATCGAATGTCGCAGTGACCGCGGCCATGGATATGCATGAACATTGTCCGTCCGACGAAAAACGCGTCTTCGTGGATTCCCGCATTCTGCCGCTCCGTCACACCGGGTAAGGACAAAATGGTTTGTCGCAATTCTTGACGAAGTTCATCCCGTGATTTCATAACTAATCCTTTCTGTTGTAATCATTCCTTCTAATCCAAAGTCTGCCGGTAGCGTTTCATTGCGATGAACAGCGCGACGATGGCGAAGAGCGCGATCGGCCACAGCTCCGATCCAATGTTTCCAATTCCGTTTCCCTTCAAAAGAATGCCGCGGACGATGCGAACGAAATGTGTCAGCGGCAGCACTTCCCCAAGCAATTGCGCCCAATCTGGCATTCCGCGGAATGGAAACGCGAATCCGGAGAGTAAAAGCGAAGGCAAAAAGAAAAAGAAAGTCATCTGCATGGCCTGAAGCTGGTTCTGAGCAATCGTGGAAAACGTGATGCCCACAGCAAGATTTGCGACGATGAAAAGAGCGGCCGCCACAAGTAATAACAGCAGGCTGCCGAACATCGGCACATCAAAAAGGAACCGCGCTGCAACAAGAATTAGCGTGACCTGGACGTAGCCGACCAAGATATATGGAACCAGTTTGCCGACGAGCACTTCGATCGGGCGCGTTGGCATGGAAAGGAGATTTTCCATCGTGCCGCGCTCCCGCTCGCGCGTAATCGCCAGTCCTGTCACCAGAATCATTGTAAGAGTGAGAACCACTCCCATGAGTCCTGGCACTATGTTGTAGTGAGTGATGGCTTCGGGATTGTAGAGCGCGTGCACACGCAGATCGATTGGACCGTTGTTTGCCGCGAGCGATTCGAGAGGACCTTTCAAATCACTTTGCAGCGCGGTATTCAACGCAGTCGATAACGACCCGATCGCGTTGCCGGTCGTTCCCGGATCGGTCGCATCTGCTTCCACGAGAAGTTCCGGCCGATCGCCACGGATAAAATCGCGGCTGAAATTCTCCGGAATGTTGATGACGAATTGCACTTTGCCGCGTGCCAGCAGATCGCGCCCTTCGGTTTCGCTCTTCACCTGGCGGACCAGATCGTAATAGCCGCTGTTCTCAAGCGCTGAAAACAACGTGCGACCTTCGGGACCATCATCATCGCGAACGTCAAACGATCGCGACGCATCTGGATGAATTCTTTCGCCAGCATCGCTCGGAATCGCGCTATCGAAAACATGCGGAGTTTTTTCATCACGAAGAATTGTCCTTCGAGTTGTCCATGAGATGGATGAAGACATCCTCCAGTCCGGACTCGACTTGATGCCATTCGTATTGGTCGGTACGGAACGGCGCGATGGCCTGCTCAAGGGTAGCGGCGTCCCCTCCGCTCACGTGCAACATGTTGCCGAATGCCACCGTCTGCTCCACGCCGGTACGTTGGCGCAATTGTTCGGTCAGCTCGGGCAAATCCTGACCGCTCACCGACCAAGTCGTTAGGCGTTCGTTTCCGATTACTTCGTCGACCGTGCCGTGCGTCAGCAGTTTGCCATAGGAAATGTATGCGAGCCGATGGCACCGCTCCGCCTCGTCCATGTAGTGGGTCGTGATTAAAACCGTTAGTCCCTCGCCGGCGAGACGATGAATCTCATCCCAAAAATCACGGCGCGCTTTTGGATCGACACCGGCTGTCGGTTCGTCGAGCAAGATCAGCTTCGGTTTATGAATGAGACACGCGGCAAGGGCGAGCCGTTGTTTCCATCCGCCAGAGAGCTGGCCTGCCAGTTGGTCTTTGCGTCCGACGAGGCCGAGCTGCTCGAGGCTCTCGCGCAGGGTTTGGCGCCGGTTTTTTACGTCATACATCCGCGCGACAAAATCGAGATTCTCCGCGATGCTTAGGTCCTCCCAAAAACTAAATCGCTGCGTCATGTAGCCGACTTCGCGCTTGATCGCTTCGCTCTCGGCAATCACGTCATAGCCAAGACAAGTGCCGCTTCCTTCGTCAGCGCGAAGCAATCCGCAGAGCATGCGCAAGAACGTCGTTTTACCGCTACCATTGGGACCGAGGAACCCGAAGATCTCGCCAGCGCGCACTGTTAGATCGACATGATCGACCACTGTGCGATCGCCAAAGCGTTTCGTCATTCCATGCACGTCGATGATTGGTTCGCCATTCATGACTTGGATTCAAATTGCACGTCCACCGGCTGGCCGGGATGGAGGTTGGCTGCGGTCGCGGGATCGAACACGGCTTCGACCATGAAGACGAGCTTGTCGCGCGTTTCCCTGCTGTAAATGACCGGTGGCGTGTATTCAGCGTGTGGCGAGATATAGCTCACCTTACCGATGAAAGGATCGCGCACGCCATCCACCGCGACCCGTACTTCGTCGCCGTAATGGATCGAGCCAACGCGCGTTTCTGGAACAAACGCGCGTACCTTGATATTTTGCGGCGGCAACAGCGCGACCACTGGTTTACCGGCTGCGACCCATTCGCCCTGACGGTAGAGCGTGTCATAAACCAAACCTGCTTGCGGCGCCGCCTGCCGCTTCTGCAGAAAACTCCAGTCTGTTTGAGTAAGTCGTCGCTTGTCCTGATCTCGCGTCGAACGAGCGCGATCCAAATCCTGGGTGGCGGTCGCACCGGTGTGGAAAAGTTTGTCCTGGCGCGCGTATTCCGCTTCAGAAAGCACGAGCGCCGCCTCGATTTGCTCGCGCGCAGCCTTCTCTGGGGTTTCATCCAAAGCGAAGAGCGGGTCACCGGCTTTCACCTGATCGCCTCGTTGCACCTGCAACGATTCTAGGGTCCCGGCAAGCGGCGACGCGACATAAACGAATTCTCCTTCGACGTAACCTTGGAAACCGTTTTTAGGCGGGTCGCTGCAACTGCCGATCAGGAAAAGCAGTATTAATGCTCCGGCGGCGCGCAACAATTGTCGATCTTGCATAAAGTGGAACGCATTCATGTTTTCCTTCCTTTCCGGGTGATCACGCCTTCGAGAACAACCTTAACGACTGATGCGAAACCGGTTTTCGGCGTGAGGCCGAGCTCTTCTACCTTTGCCGGATTCACGATCGCCTGAACCGCGGCCAGCAGAATCTCGATCATTAGTTCGGCCGGGAGGTCTTTGCGCACCATTCCCGTGCGCTGACCTTCCACGAAAAGTTTACCAAAAAACCGCTGGATCAATTCGGCTCGCCGGCGCTCGACGATCTTGAAGACCTGCGGCGCCTTCTGGCGCATGTCGCGAACGAAGGGCGGTTTGATCTCATCCAATTCGCGTTGCGTGTTGGCCAGCAGTTCATGCAGCGCGGCTGGGAAATCGTGCGGATACGCACGCGTGATTTCTTCCAGTTTCGCTTCGACGTCCGCGAACTTATCGGCCAGCACGGCCTCAAGCAGCGCGATCTTGCTAGGGAAATGGGCGTAAAGCGTTTTCTTGCTCGCGGCCAGCTCGGCTGCCAGATCGTCCATGCTCACACTGCGGAATCCGTGGCTGAAGAAGTGCGTCCGCGCTGCTTCCACGATTCGTTGGCGACCAGCATCAGCCGTTCGCTTATGTGGAACCGATTTTCTCTTGTGTTTCATGCCTAGGATGACCTCAAATTCTCCCTGGTGATGTCGCAGAGCATGTCCGAGTGGATGTTCAGACCGATATTGGTCAGGTTGTAAAGATGCTCGCTGGCGACAAGCCAGACGATCTCGCAGATTTCGCGCTCGGAATAATAACGGGATAACCGAGCAAAAGTATCCGGGTTAACCTGTTTATCCTTTGTCAGCTCAGTCACGTAGTCGAGTGCGGCGCGTTCTGCATCGGTAAACAGAGAGCTCGTGTCATAGTGCTCCAGCGCATCGAATTTGGCTTCATTCATCGACGTTTTGATCGCGAACGACCGGCCAATATCCATGCAGAAACGGCAGACGTTGATGTGCGCCACCTGTTCACGGACGAGCAGGACAGTCTCCGGCTGCAGCGTCAGCTTCTTATCGAGCTTGCCGATCCCTGTATAGAAGAGGCCAAACGCAGGCGGCAAACGTGCGCTATGCACCTTCAGGGGTGTAAGCACTTTACCAAATTGCCGGCGTGTGAAGTAATACGCCAACTTCATGATCAGTCCCTGGGGCTTTTCGATTGGAGGAAGGAATGTATTCATATCTCTGGATGCTCAGGAAACTACTTTAGTATATTTAGTTTCCCCGTCAAGAAAAACGTTCAAACAAAATTTCAATCAACTCGGCCAAGCTCAGCAGACCTTTGCAATCAGTTGTGTTAATCTGCAGATGATATGCCGCGTTGTCCCTGGGCCACCACTGAACCCGCCATCGCTTATCACGATGAGGAATGGGGCGTCCCTGTGCACGATGATCGGGTACTCTTCGAGTTTCTCATCCTGGAAGGCGCGCAGGCTGGGCTGAGCTGGATCACCATTTTAAAGAAACGGAAGAACTATCGGAAGGCATTCTATGGATTCCGCGCGGAGAAGATCGCCCGCTACGGCTCACGCGATGTGCGGCGGTTGCTCGGCGACGCCGGGATCGTGCGAAACCGATTGAAGATCGCTGCGACTATCGAGAATGCGAAGGCGTTCCTCGGGTTGCGTAAAGAAATGAAAAGCTTCGACAAGTACCTGTGGAGCTTCGTCGGCGGCAAGCCAATCCAGAATCGCTGGCGGAACATGACCGAGGTGCCCGCGCGCACAGTCCAATCCGACGCGATGAGCCGCGATCTGCTGCGGCGGGGATTCAAATTCGCAGGCTCCACGATCTGCTACGCGTTGATGCAAGCGACCGGTATGGTCAACGATCACCTCGTGACATGTCCGCGACACGCGGAACTCGGTGGCACGCCTCGATGGCAAGTGAAGAAACACTGACCAACCGGGTCCGCGAGCCAAGTCGCGCCAGCCCCTGCAGCTAGCTCGTTTCAATCACCGAGAGAATATTCCCGGCCGGATCTTTGAACCAGGCAATCGTGGGCCACCGGGAAATTAAGGACGGTGAAAGTCGCCGGAGCATGATTTGGCTTCGGATAAATGAGAACATTATTGCCGCCGGCGAGATGCAACGTTAGCAAGCCATTTGATTCAGAACCTTGAGCCCAAGTGTGCGGCGTTGGCCGAAAAACCACTAAACGCTTTGCTATCTCCTAACATGTCGAATCTTCTTGATTCATATTTCGTTTTTCGCGAAACGCTCGGTTCCTAATCTCATCAGTGGTGAAATCG
>WNFW01004074.1_pt1 | contig 10219 bp, 7 predicted proteins | sample 5400131 | NCBI WGS metagenome assembly WNFW01 (sample SAMN13153362, study PRJNA577476) | soil metagenome | isolation source: 20 cm soil or saprolite under grassland replicate 1 | place: USA:California | collected 2016-06-15
CGTCACGTCGCTCGCGGCCGTTCAGCCCGTTGGCTCGGACGAGTTGCGCGCGCAAGCCGTCGCCCGCTGGCAGGCGATTCCCCTCTACATCGCGAGCGAGATGGCGAATCAGCGCGAGGGGCTGCGGCTGGGCTATACGGCGCCGCAGAGCAACGTGCGCATCGTGATCAAGCAGCTGGACCAGCTGCTGGACGAACGGCTCGATCGATCGCCGCTGTACGCCCCGGCGCTGCGCGATTCCACGCCGGCGTTTCGCGACGAGCTGCGCCGCTTCATCGAGAACGCGATCCTCCCGACGATTCGCCAGTATCGGCAATTTCTCGACAAGGAGTACCTGCCGCGCGCGCGCAAGCCGATCGGCGTCTCGGCCAATCCCAACGGCGCGGCGTGCTACAAGGGCGCGATTCTGGCGACGACCGGGCTCACGCTGTCGCCCGACTCGATCCACCGGCTCGGTCGCGCGACGGTCTCCGAGCTGGAAGCGGAGATGCGCGGCATCACCGAGCGGCGTTTCGGGTCGCGGGACGTCACCCCGGTGCTGAAGCGGCTGCGCGGTGACTCGAAGTTCAGCTTCCGCACGCGGGAGGCGATGCTGGCGTACGCGCAGTCCGCGCTGGAGCGTGCCGCGACCGCCATGCCGCGCTGGTTCGGCTTCTTGCCGCGGGCCGGCATCGTCATCCGCTCCTATCCCACGTTTCGCGAACGGGAGAGCGTCGGCGAATGGGACCCGCCGGCCGAAGACGGCAGCCGCCCCGCCGTCTTCTACCTGAGCACGTACGACCCGAAGCACAAATCCCGGGCCGACGTCGAGGCGCTCACGTTTCACGAGACGATTCCCGGACACCACCTTCAGGGGTCGATCGCGCTGGAGCGGGGCGCGGCCATCCCCGCGATCGCCCGATATTTCTGGTCGCCGGGGTTCGGCGAGGGGTGGGCCGAGTACGCCGAGCAGCTCGCGGACGAGATGGGCGTCTACTCGTCGGACACTGCCCGCCTCGGCGCGCTCGCCGACCTCACTCTCTCCGCGGCGTTGCTCGTCGTCGATACGGGGATCAACGCGTTCGGCTGGACCCGTGACGACGGGATCCAGTTCCTCGAGGCGCACACGCGGGTGCCGCAGATACGCGCCGAGGTGCCGGTGGATCGCTATCCGGTGTGGCCGGCGCAGGGCCTGTCGTACGCACTCGGTCGCCTCGAAATTCGGCGGCTGCGCGCGCTGGCAGAGCAGACGCTAGGCGCGAAGTTCGATATCAAGACCTTCCACGACCGAGTGCTGGAGGACGGCGCGGTACCCCTCCCGCTGCTGCGCGACAAGATCGAACGCTGGCTCACCGCGCCGCGCTAACGCCATGGACGTCCCCCGCGCCTTCAACGCCGCCACCTGGTTCGTCGACCGCCACGTCGCGGCAGGCCGCGCCGGCCGGGTCGCCATTCGCTACGGCGGGCGGGATATCACGTACGGCGAGGTGCGGGCCGGCGCCAACCGTTGCGGCAACGCGCTGCGGCGGCTCGGCGTCGGCATGGAGCAGCGTGTGCCGTTGCTGCTGGCCGACGGCCCCGAGTTCGTGTATGCGTTTTGGGGCGCGTTGAAGATCGGCGCCGTGCCGATTCCCACGAACACCCTGCTCAAGCCGCGCGATTACGAGTACATCCTGAACGACAGCCGCGCCGCGGTCGCCATCGCCGGCGAGGACCTGGCACCGGCGATCGAAGCGGTCCGGCCGCATCTCAGGTTCTTGCGGCAGCTCGTGGTGGCGGGCCGGTCCGGGCCGGGGCAGGTAGGGTTGGCCGAGCTCGTGACCGCGGAGTCGGACGAGCTCGAGCCGGCGGACACGACCAAGGACGATGTCGCCTTCTGGCTGTACACGTCCGGTACGACGGGCACGCCCAAGGCCGCCGTGCACCTGCACCACGACATGGTCGTATGCTGCGAGGCGTTCGGGCGGCACGTGCTGGAGATCGGCCCGGAGGACCGCTGCTTCTCCGTGGCCCGGCTGTTCTTCGCCTACGGGCTCGGCAACGCGCTGTATTTCCCGTTCCACGTGGGCGCCGCGACCGTGCTCGACCCCCGTCGCCCCGAGCCGGCAAAGGTGTTCGAGATTCTCACCCGGGAGCAGCCGACCTTATTCTTCGCGGTACCGACCGCCTTCGCGGCGATGCTCCAGGTCGCGGACGCCGAACGGCTGTACGACCTCCGGTCGGTGCGCCTCTGCTTGTCCGCGGGCGAGCCGCTGCCGAAGGCGATCTACGACCGCTGGCTCGAGCGGTTCGGGCTCGAGATTCTCGACGGCATCGGGTCGACCGAGATGTGCCATACCTTCATTGCGAACCGGCGCGGCAAGGTTTGTCCCGGCTCGAGCGGCACGGTGGTACCCGGGTACGACGCGATGATCGTGGACGACGCCGGCCGGCCGGTCCCGCCGGGCGAAACCGGCAATTTGCTCGTCAAGGGCGACAGCGCGTGCGCCGGCTACTGGAACCAGCACGAGCGCTCGCAGCAGACGTTCGTGGGCGAGTGGGTCCGCACCGGGGACAAGTACCGGCAGGACGCGGCCGGCTGTTTCTGGTACGCCGGCCGCTCCGACGACATGATCAAGGCGGGTGGCATGTGGGTGTCGCCGGCCGAGGTCGAGAGCGCCCTGACCGAGCATCCGGCGGTGGTGGAGGCGGGCGTGGTGGGCGCCGCCGATGCGGACGAGCTCGTCAAGCCACTCGCGTTCGTCGTGCTGGCCGCCGGCCAGGTCGCGTCGCCCGCGTTGGAGGAGGAATTGCAGGCCTTCGTCAAGCAGCGGCTCGCCGCGTACAAATACCCGCGCTGGATCGTATTCGTTCAGGAGCTCCCCAAGACGGCGACGGGCAAGATCCAACGCTATAGGCTACGGGAAATAGGCGCACAGACGCACAGGAAGGGCAAAAACTAGGCGCAGAGGCGCGCAGCGGTGAACAGGTTCACGCCAGCAGGAGGAGCGACACGTCGTAGAGGGCGTGGGTCCACGCCGTGACCCCGAACCCGCGCAGCAGGTACAAGGCCGAGAAGAACAGCCCGGCGATCATGCGAAACAGGAACGAATAGAGCTGCAAGCGGTCGCCGTAAGGCCCGATATAATGAAAGGCCGAGAAGATGGCGGCGCCGAGCAGCGTCGCGGCGCTGCCCGCCGCCAGCGGGCTCCAGCCGAACAGCGTCCGGGCCGCGGCCGCGAGGGCGGTAACGAGGAGCACGCGGAACAGCAGCTCCTCGTAGATCCCGGCGCCGAGCGAGACCATCAAGCGGGTCCACCAATCGAGGCCGGCGGCCGGCGCGAGGGCCAGCGTCTGCAGCAGCCCGAGCACGCCGGACGTGACGCCCCCTACGACGATCCCGAACGCCAGCGCGAGCAGCAGCGACTCGCCGAGCATGCCCAGGAACACCCAGCGCTTGAGGCGCGAGCCATGGCCGCGCGCGTCGCGCGCCACGAGCCACAGGCCGGCACCGATGAGGCAGGTCATGAACAGCAGCGGGCCCCAACGCCCGGCCACCGCGGTGAACACACTCTGCAAGATCACGTCGGCCCCGTTGCGGACCGAGCGCGGACCGGCGGCGAGCCTCACGGCGAGGACCTGATAGAACACTAGCAGCGGCAACGCGAACAGCAGGCTGTAGCGGGGGGCGCGGCTCGCCTGCCAGTAAGAGCTCGGAGCCGTGAACGACGCAAACCGGGGACCGGTCATAGGGTCAAGAATCTATCCTTGCGGGGCTGTGCGGTGCCGCCTATCGTAGCCCACCCTGCCCACCCAGTACGGACGGTCGCCCCATGAAGGTTCTCCCGCTCCTCGCCGCGGTCCTGATGCTGGGCTCCGCCCGCGCGCACGGACAAAGGAAGGAGCGCGCGCGGGACGTGGGGATCCCGCTCGACGGCCAGCCCGGCCCGCTCGACGCCATCACCGACGTCGCCGGCGTCGAGGTGGGGCACACGACGCTCATCGCGGGGAGCGGCAAACTGGTCGTGGGGCGGGGACCCGTCCGCACCGGCGTGACGGCCGTGCTGCCGCGTGGCAAGAACTCGGGCGACCCGGTGTTCGCGGGCTGGTTCACCCTGAACGGCAACGGCGAAATGACGGGGACGACCTGGGTCGAGGAGTCGGGCTTTCTGTGGGGCCCCGTCATGATCACGAACACCCACTCGGTAGGCGTGGTGCGGGACGCCGTGATCGAGTGGCTGGTGCGTAAGGGCCGCGATTTCGGAACGTATGACTGGTCGCTCCCGGTCGTGGCGGAAACGTGGGACGGGGCGCTCAACGACATCAACGGCTTTCATGTGAAGCCGGAGCACGTGTTCGCGGCGCTGGACGGCGCCCAGAGTGGCCCCGTGGTGGAAGGAAACGTGGGCGGCGGAACGGGGATGATCTGCCACCGCTTCAAGGGTGGGATCGGCACGGCGTCGCGCCGGCTCGAGCCCCGGGACGGCGGCTACACGCTCGGCGTGCTGGTGCAGTGCAACTACGGGGCCCGCGCGGCTCTCGCGATCGCGGGCGTCCCCATCGGCCGGGAGATCCCCGACCTGCTGCCGTGCCGGGAGCCGTGCGGCGGCGGGCGCGATCGCTCACCCGGGGGACCCGGGGACGACGCCGGCTCGATCATCATCATCGTCGCGACCGACGCCCCGCTGCTGTCGCACCAGCTCAAGCGCATCGCGAAGCGCGCGGCGCTCGGCGTGGGGAAGATGGGCGGGGTGGGTGGGAACTCCTCAGGGGACATTTTCATCGCATTCTCCACCGCCAACCCGCGGGCGGCGGTCGATACGGGGCTCGCCACGATCACCCAGCTGCCCAACGAGCGCATCAATCCGCTGTTCGAGGCCACCGTCCAAGCCACGGAAGAGTCGATCGTCAACGCGCTGCTCGCGGCCGACACGATGACCGGCGCGGACGACCTCCGGGTAACGGCGCTGCCGCACGACCGGCTGCGCGACATTCTGCGCAAGTACAACCGGCTCGCCCGCTGACGCGCGAATGGCCGACCTGAAACGCCAGCTCGGCCTGCTCGACGCCACGATGATCAACGTCGGGACGATCATCGCGTCCGCGATCTTCATCGTGCCGAGCGCCATCGCGCTCCAGCTGCACGCCTCCCTACCGACGATTCTCGTATGGATCGCCGGCGGCCTCGTGTCGCTGCTCGGCGCGCTCTCGGTGGCGGAGCTCGGGGCCGCGATGCCCCAGGCGGGCGGACAGTACGTGTATCTGACCGAGGCCTACGGGCCGGTCTGGGGATACCTGTACGGCTGGGCCAGCGGGGTGGTCATCAATCCGGCCTCGATTGCGGCGATCGCCGTGGGGTTCGCGACCTATTTCGGCTTCTTCGTGCCGCTCGCGGACGCCGGCCTCAAGGCGGTCGCGGTCGCCTCCATCGTGGCGCTCACGGCGCTGAACTGCCTGGGGGTGAGGCTGGGGGCGATCACCCAGAACGTGCTCACCCTGATCAAGATGGCCCTGCTGGCGGTCTTGATCGTCGCCGGGTTCGTGTTGCCGGGCGGCAGCGTGGCGAACCTGTCGCCGCTCTGGCCTCCGGCCGGGGGCTGGATCGCGCCGTTCGGCGTGGCGATGGTGGCGGCGTTGTGGGCGTACGACGGCTGGATCGAGATCACGTACGTCGGGAGCGAGGTAAAGGATCCGGAGCGCAACCTGCCGCGCTCGATCGTGCTGTCCACGCTGATCGGCATGGCGCTGTACTGTCTCGTGACCGCCTCGTTCGCCTACGTGCTTTCCCCCGCCAAGATGGCGGCGTCGTCGCTCGTCGCCTCGGACGCGGCTCAGGTGACGCTGGGCCGGGGCGGCGCCGCGCTCGTCGCGGTGGCGATCATGACCGCCACGTTGGGCTCGAACAACGGCATCGTGCTCACGGCGGCGCGCATCCCCTACGCCATGGCGCGGGACGGCGTACTACCGCGCTGGCTGGGGAGTGTTCACCCCGGCTTCCTGACTCCCGTTCCATCCCTGGTCGTGCAGGGAATCATCTCGATCGGGCTCACCTGGATCTCGACCGAGCCGTCCTGGAAGGACACCTACAGCCGTCTGTTCACCTACGTCGTCTTGTCGGAGTTCGTCTTCTATGCGATGTCCTGCGGCGCCGTGCTCCGGCTGCGGCACAGGGCGCCAGATCTGGTTCGGCCGTACAAGACGTGGGGCTATCCGGTGACGCCGATCGTCTTCATCCTGTTCTCGCTCTGGCTCGTCATCAACACGGCGTGGCAACAGCCGCGGGACGCAGTCGCCGGGGCGGCGCTGATCCTGGCCGGCCTGCCTATCTATTTCCTGCGGCGCGGCGCGGCGGCGCGCTGAGGCGGCGCGCCGGCCGTGGTTGCGAGTGGTGCGCAGAATGTGCAGTTTAGGGATGGCTGCTGCGTCGTCCCGTTACCCGTCAGCCGCTGTTCGGAGCGCCGTCCCACTGCGGACCAGCGTCTGGCGGGTAACGGGCGACGGGTCGCTCAGCGTTTCCCGTCCCGCAGCATTTCCCGCGCCGCATTGTAGCCGCACGCCCCCATGACCCCGCCGCCGGGGTGCGTCGCGGCGCCGCACAGATACAGCCCCTTGATCGGCGCGCGATAGTCGGCGTAACCCGGAAGGGGCCGCAGGAAGAAGAGCTGGGACAGAGTCATCGCCCCCTGGAAGATGTTGCCGCCCGTCAAGCTGAAGCGCCGCTCCAGGTCGAGCGGTGAGAGCACCTGCCGGGCGATCACGGAACGTTTGAAGTTGGGAGCGTATTGGTCGAGAATGTCGAAGCAGCGGTCCGCGAACGCGTCCTTCACCTGGTCCCAGCCGCCGTCGCGCAGCTGGTACGGCGCGTACTGCACGAAGAAGGACATCACGTGCTTGCCGGGCGGGGCGACGGTCGCGTCGACGACGGACGGAATGGTGCACTCGAGGATCGGGTTGGCGGACGGGCGGCCGTACTTGGCGTCGTCGAATGCCTGCTCCATGTAGTCGAGCGTGGGCGCGATGTGGATCGTGCCGCGCAGGTGCGCGTCGGGCGGGAGGCTGCCGTTGCGCACCGCTCGGAACGCGGGGAGCTCGGAGAGCGCGACGTTGATCTTGAGCGACGCGCTGGAGTAGTCGATCGCGCGGACCGCGGCGAGAAACTCGTCGGGAAGGGCGCTCGACTCGACGAGCTGGAGGAAGGTGACGTGCGCGTCGGCGCTCGATGCGACGCGCGGCGCCCGATACTCCGTGCCGTCTGCGAGCGCCACACCGACCGCGCGTCCGTCGCGTGTGAGGATGCGCGCGACCGGGCTGCTGGTCCGGATCTCCGCGCCGTGGGCGCGGGCCGCTGCGGCCAGCGCCTCGCTGATGCCGCCCATCCCACCGCGCACGTAGCCCCACATGCCCCGCACGCCGTTGCACTCGCCCATCACGTGGTGAAACAGCACGTACGCCGTACCCGGCATGGACGGCGAGGCCATCGCGCCGATGATGGCGTCGGTGGCGAGCGCGATCTTCAGCTCCTCGGACTCGAACCAGCGGTCGAGAATGGGCCGGGCGGCGCCGGTCAGGATCTCGAGCGCCTGCGGCCCGTCACGGCCGAGCCGCAGGAAGCGCCAGCCGAGGCCAGCGAGCTGCAGCAGGTCGCGCGGGGCGAGTGACCACGGGTTGGGCGGGGTGCGAAGCAGCGTGGGCTCGATGAAGTCGGCCACGCGCTCGAGCATCGCCTCGTAGCGGGGCAGGGCAGCGGCATCGCGCGCCGAGAACTTCGCCACCTGCTGTGCGGTGAGCGTCTTGTCGGGACCCATCAGCAGGAAGCGGCCGTCCGGGAACGGTGTGAACGACGAGGGACTGCGCGGCAGCAGCTCGAAGCCGTAGCGGGAGAGATCGAGATCGCGGATGATCTCCGGCCGCAGCAGGCTGTTCACATAGGAGGCGGTGGAGACCTTGAACCCCGGCCACAGCTCCTCGGTGACGCACGCGCCGCCCACCAGCTCGCGCCGCTCGAGCACGAGCACGCGCCATCCCGCGCGCGCGAGATAGGCCGCGGTGACGAGCCCATTGTGGCCCGCTCCGATGATGATGACGTCGTACGAACCAGGCACCCGTTACGGGCGGCGCGGTCGCACGGCCGCCCGCTCGATCAGCGCCGCGAGCTCGGGCGGGACATTGGGGCCGAACACCTCGAACGTGGGGAGCGTGACGATCTGGGGGCGCGGGCCCGGCGCACCCTCCGCGCCGTTGGGCCCGGCGCTCCCTTTCTGACCGGTGGCGCCGTCGGCGGCATCGGCACAGCGGCGGTTCTCCTTGTCGGTGGTTCCCTGTCCGCCCTTGCCGGCCTTGCCACCATTCCCGCCCGTTCCCCCCGGCCCGCCCGGGCCTCCGGGAGTGCGCGCTTCTACCAACCCGGCGAGAAACGGATTCTCGGCCGGGGCGATGATGGTGACGCGGCCGCCGCGCCCACCGCTTCCCCCAGGGCCGCCGTTGCCGCCACTGCCACCCGGCCCTCCCGGTTGCGGCGGGCATCCCCCCTGGCCCGCCGCGCCATCGCCGCCGTTCTGCCCCGGCGTGCCGGCGCCGCCGCGCCCGCCGCGGGACTCGACCCAGAGCCAATTCGCGGGGGGGATGGTATTGCCGTCGGCGAACACGAAGTAGGGCCGGGCGTAGCCGACTTCCACGGCTGCGACGATCAGCTTGTCGTAGAAGGGCGACCGTAGGATGGCGAGCCGGACGGTCACATCCGGCCCGTTGCCGCCCGCCTGCGCGGCACCGCCGGGCTCGCCGCCGAACTGGAAGCCGTGGCCCATGCAGCTGTACTCGGGCGGGATGACGACGGTCTGCTGCACCGCCGGCTTGGCGCTGAGCGTGGCGGTGAGACGGAACCCCGAGGCCGCCGTCCACAGCGGGTTCGCGTTGGTCACCCAATCGCCGCTCTCCCGGCTCACGGCGTCCGGGCTGGACCGTTCCAGGAACACCACGTGCAGGCGCGGGGGATGCTTCTTGTCGTAGGTGCGGGCGAACGGCACGCGTGAGCCGTCGGCGAGGACCGCTTCGTAGCTCGTCTGGATCCAGCCGCCGGGACAGGCCCGGTCCTGCGTGGTCACGATCCGGAGGTCGCGGACCTGCGAAATAAGGCCGGGATCCGGAGCAAAATCGGCGGGCGGAGCATGGGAGCAAGCCAGAACTACGAAAGACGTCAAGCAGAGCGACGTCACGCGAAGGCGTCTCGCAGAACCGTCGTTCATGGGTTTTCCTCGCGCACGAACCTGCCGCTCTCGACTTCGAATACGCGGACGCGGACGACCACGCCGACGCGGGCTCGGTCCACTTCGCGGACGTGCACGAGTTTCCGATCGGCCGTTGGCCGATAGAGGATCCAGCTGCCGGGCGGCGCCACGGCTGCGATGCCGCCGCAGTCACGCGATTTCGGGCGCGGCTGGCGGCCGGGCGGCACCCCTGGGATCCAGACCCGGCACTCTCCGGGCTTGGGGAGGTGCCCGGGCGGCACGCCGAGCACGACGGCCGTACCAGGCGCGGCGGTCTCGGCTTCCGGGGTCGGAGTAAGAATGATCGTTCTGCGCGTAGTGCGGCTGCACCCTAAGACGAGAGTCGTCAAGCTTACGACGAGAATCGTCAAGCTAAAGAACGTCACGCGAAGGCGTTGCACAAAAACGTCAAGCAAGACCGTATGTGGCTGCATCACGATGCTCCTCTCACGATGCAACGGTCGAGGGTTATCGGACGATTAGCAAAATGTGAAAAGGGCCGACATTAGGCAACTTTTCCGGCCGAGCGCGGGGTTCTGTATGTTTGCGAGATGGAGACGGCGGGCTACGGGCTCATCGAGACGATGCGGGTGCGCGAGGGGCGCATTCCATTTCTGGAGCGCCACCTCGCGCGGCTCGACCGCTCGCTCCGCGCGCTCGGTCTGTCGCGCCCGGCGCGAGACGTGGCGGCGCTGGTGGCGCCGTTTGCGGGGACGGGGGACGCCGTCCTGCGGGTCGAGGTGTGCGACGGCCGCGCCACGGTGACCGTGCGGGAGCTGCCGGCGCTCGACGCGCCCGCGGTGATCACGGCGTCGGAGCCGCACCAGCCGTATCCGCACAAGACGACCGAGCGCGATTGCTTCGTGGACGCGGCAGAGGAGGCGGAGATCGCGGAAGCGGACGATGCGCTGCTGCTCACGCCCGAGGGGTGGGTAGCCGAGGGGACCGTGTGGAACATGTTCTGGTGGGACGGTGATCGGCTGCGCACGCCGGCGGAG
>WNFW01019281.1_pt1 | contig 10219 bp, 7 predicted proteins | sample 5400131 | NCBI WGS metagenome assembly WNFW01 (sample SAMN13153362, study PRJNA577476) | soil metagenome | isolation source: 20 cm soil or saprolite under grassland replicate 1 | place: USA:California | collected 2016-06-15
TGGCCCTACCACACAATGGAGGGGGCGCTAGGTCATATGCTGGTAGCGCCGATCAGCGAGGCAATTGCCTGGCATAGTGCCGCGAGAAATGCGCAGCCAACCTATGTTGTGAAAGGCCGCACGATTCGCACGGAGTACTATGGCATCTTTGGTGCGGAGATACCCGACCCTGAAGATCCGGAAAGCAGCTTGAACGTCACTATGCTCGATGCGGTAATGAAGCACGACAGGGTATATGTTGCCGGTGAGGCGAAGTCGCACTGCGTGCTGGAGACCGAGCGACAAGTGGTGGGACGTTTTGGCAATCAGCCCGAACTGCTGAAACGGTTACATTTTCTCCGCGATTGTACCAGCTCTGTGCAGCATCCGACGATAGACTTTGACGCGCTGGCGAATGCTGAATTGGCCACGATGGAGCAGCAGGGAGTGCAGATGGTGCTGAGTTCGGAGCCCATTCCTTAGATAGGATCACAAGAGGCTTGTTTCGGGTTTTCGCGAAGTGGGAGTGTTATGGCAGAATCGGGATAATCGTATCTTGATGGCTGTACGCTAATACCTGGGCACAGCGCTGCTCTTTCTTTTAGTACTTGAGCACGATCGTTTCGCCTCCCTGCTCCGCGGAATGTTTCGCTGCCTCCATGACGGCAATGTTGCGCCTCGATTGGCCAGGCGGCACAGCTAGCGGTTCTCCGAAGTGGAGATGATTGGCGAGATTGCGATGGAAGGCATAGGAGGGCGCAGGTGGAAGCGTCAGGAGCTGCCTCTGTATAGCGCCGTCGGCATCGTAAGTGAAGACGTATAGTTCCGGAAGGGATTCAGCAGGGGCAAGCCGTTCTTCGATGAGATCGCCTGACCAGCGCCGTGTCTTTACCGTCTCGTGACGCCATTCGCCGACAATGGCTCCCTGCTCGCCTAAGATATACCATTTGGGTTTTAAGGCTGCCGCGATATCCGAGTGGATAAAAGATGCCTCCTGTCCACCGGCGAAGCGTAGATAAACACTGGCCTGGTCGGCGTTAGTGACGTCATGCCAGACCCTTTTATGTTCGATACCGCGCACGGACTCCACGGGATCAGGGATAAGCTGGAGCATCCAGTCGAGATAGTGGGATCCCCAGTCGTAGAAGACGCCGCCAGAGATTGGTTCGTGGGAGTGCCAGTAGTTACAGGGGTGCGCATAGCCGCCAATGAATGTTTCCATATGGAAGATAGGGCCAATGGTACCTCGCTGCATGATCTGCTGGATGGCGAGATAGTCGGGGTCCCAGCGACGGCACTGGTATACCGTGAGCGCGCGCTGCTGCTCTTCCGCAAGCTGAATCATAGTATCAGCTTCGGCCGTGGTGAGGCAGAATGGCTTCTCAGAGACCACGTGTTTACCGGCCTGTAGCATTTGCATAGAGATAGACGCGTGTGTGTTAGGTGGAGTAGAGACGATAACAAGATCGATGCTGTCGTCACGAGCAACCTCGTCCATGTCGGTACAGGTAGCAATACTGGGGAATGATTGTTGCGCCAGGGCGAGCCGCTCTTCATTACGATCACAGACCAGGGCGTACTCAAGGCCAGGTACGGCATCGATGGCGGTACCATGCTCAAAACCAATCGCACCATAACCGATCATTGCCACACGCACTGTGCGTTCCTGTGTATCCGCTCCACCCACGAAGCGTGAAGCGCGAGCGAGCATCTGTTGAAAACAGGGATGCGCTCGTGTTGCAGGTGATGCCCCCAATGTTGTACAGAAGATACGCCCGCGTCCATAAGTACGTGTGTAGGCCAGCGTGCAGGAAACGTACTGCCACGTGGTGCGCCAGACTGCCTCGGCATCCGCAGGGATTTGCTCGAGGAGATAGACTTCATCCTTGATGGCAAACGTTGGATCAACGCGTCGTGTGATGAAGTGGTTGCTATCAACCGCCCGTGCAATGATTTCACAGCGAGGAGTACAGAAGCCGTGCAGGGGACCGAGCAGTTCCCTTAAAAGCTGATAACCGCGATAGGTCTCGGCGGCATTGCCAACAAAAACAATCCCTCCATCATGTTCGACAAAGGCGCACAGCGCCTGTTCCTCTTCCAGCGTGAGAGGGATGATGGAACCATCGAGGATAAGAACTCGCTGCGTGGCTAGCCTGGACGACAACGTTGATCTACTGGTTATAGGGGCGTCTTGCGGATAAGGCATGAGAAATGTAGCTCCTTTATGCGCATGGCCTGGCAACACCTTTTCGCTTGCATGATCAGGGATACTCAGGGGACAACTTCTTCTAAACGATATATAGATGAGTGCAGCTACTGTATTCACGCAGCACGCTGGCTTGTAGCTTCAGAGCCGCGGCATGTGCAGGGATTGAGCAGGATCAAATACGAGATAGATAGCCGTGGGACCTTAACGGTGATCGATCAAATGAGACAAGAGTGTGTAATTGAATTTTCCTGTATCAACTTGCGATCATAATCTCAAGATCTTGCTCACGAAGCGCTGCTAACACTGTTGGATCGGCGGAACCATCCGTGATCAGCAGATCGATTTCACCAACTCCACAGAGATAAGCCAATTCTACCTGTCCTACTTTCGAGCCATCGGCAACAAGAATACGCCTCTTGGCTGCTTGCAACATGCGACGTTTCATCTCTGTTTCAGGCAGGTTAATATTCGTGATGCCCATATGCGGGTGGATCCCATTACATCCAAGAAAGACCGTGTGAGCATTGATGCGCTCGAACAACAGTCCTCCTAGCGGATCAACGAGCGAGTGCTGCATGGGCCTGAGGGTTCCTCCAGTGACAACGACCGTGAAACGGGGGATAGCTACTTCAAGCTCTAATGCGATATTGAGGGAATTAGTAAATACAACAATATCACGTAAATCATCCCGCATGATTAGCGAACGGGCAACCGCGGTGGTCGTGGTGCCAACATCGAGGATGATAGTTTCACCCTGGGCAATAAGACTGGCCGCCAACCGCCCTATAATAGACTTCTCGGTGGTGCGTGAGGTCTCCACCTCTTCAAAAGGTCGCTCCAGGTGAGGGAGGAGTTTCGGCATTGCCCCACCACGAATACGGCGAATCTGCCCAAGCTCCGCCAGAGCATCGAGATCACCTCTTACCGTGACCTCAGATACATGGAACTTGGCGCTGAGATCGCTCACGCGTACGAAGTCCCGTGACTGTACGAAAGCAAGTATGTGCTCTCGTCTCATCTGCACGGGGATGTCCCCATCCCCTTTTGATACTTCCATGGAGCACCTCTCCCCTGCCAAGCATCCTTTTCTCAATTCATTACAAGCTGTGCTTCTATGTTTTAGTGTACATAAGCTTATGCAAACTTGTCAAGTGTTTCGAATTGTGTAGAGTTTTACTGTTTTGCAAAGGGGTGGTGGTAAACTAAGAAGTAAACGCAAAGGAAGAGGAAAGCGGGGCATCGGATGAGAAAGCAAGGGCAACCGTGATAAGAAATGAGTTGAAGAACCGCTCATATAGCCTGACACACCTGCACGGTATTGTCATAACTCGCCGAGGCGATATGTTTGCTATCGGGCGACCACGTCACTGAGGAGACAGCAAGAGCATGACCAGTGTAGGTGACAAGGGCATTCCCACTAGTGTTGGAATGCCACAACTTGACTGTACTATCAAAAGCACCCGAGACGATATGCCTTCCATCGGGTGACCACGCCACGGATTCTACAGAACCGATATGGCCGATGTAGGTAGCGAGGACTCCCTTTCGTGTGGTTGCGTCCCACACCTGCACTTTGTTGTCATAACCACCTGTGACGATCTGTTCGCCGTTGGGTGACCACGCCACGGACGATATCCCATATTTATTCCCATAAAGATGAACATTGTAGGTGATGAGGGGAGATCCTCCGGTAGCGGCGTCCCACACCTGCAGCGTCTTGTCTGCGCTTGCCGAGGCGATTTGCTGGCCACCGGGTGACCACGCTACCGATTCCACAAAAGCAGTGTGGCCCCGGTAAGTGATGAGGGGAGACCCTCCGGTAGCGGCGTCCCATACTTGCACGGTATTGTCATAGCTCGCCGAGGCGATATGCCTACCGTCAGGTGACCACGCCAGTGATTCTATAACACCGCTATGGCCCCTGTAGGTGACGAGTGGTGCTCCTCCGGTAGCGGCGTCCCACACCTGTACCGTTTTATCAAAGCCCCCCGAAGCAATAAGGTTGCCATCGGGAGACCACGCAACAGTTCCTACAAGACCGGAATGACCCCTGTAAGTGACGAGTGGTGCTCCTCCGGTAGAGGCGTTCCATACTTGCGCTGTATCGTCATAGCTCGCCGAGGCGAGACGCTTGCCGGTGGGTGACCACGCAACTGAGAATACAGGTTCAGTGTGACCTGTGTAAGTGAAAAGGATGCTTCCAGCAGTGGGAATAGCTGGATGAGCAGTCGATTTAGGGGTGAAAGAAAGGGTATCATGTCGGGAAGATGCGTACCATATTGCTCCACTACTGATGATGATCGCGCCTAAACCTATTCCCAGGGCCAGGAATTTCCGCCTAGAACGAGAGGCGATTCCTGGCGAGTTTCCTTGTGTTGGGGGCTGAGGTGAGCCTGATAGCGCTGATGGTAGCAGTGAGCCTGGAAGTGCCGCTCCGGAAGGTAATCCCTGTACCTTGCCACTGCGTAACTCCTTGATAGCAGCGCGAATACCTGTGGCAATGTCAAAGAAGGCCTCATCGTAGTCGGTCCAACTCGTCACAGGATGGGCATTATGAGGCAAGCACGACAGATGTGTGAATGGTGTTCTGGACAGATCAACAGGATGCAATAGAATGGGGATCAGCCGGGCGTCACCGGCTATATGTCGCGCCAGGGCACGTTGCATCTCAATGCTGGAGCAATAATCTGAAGCCAGGAAATCTGGACTGATGAGCAAGAGGATGATGGAGGCAGTATTGATGTGCTCATTGAAAGCTGTTGCCCAGTTGGTATCTGCTACAATCTGCAGGTGTTTATCCAGCTCGTGATAAAATGCCTCGTCCTTACGTATATAAGAAGAGAAGATTGTAACAGGGGATGGCGTTTCATGCATGCTGCTATCCGATCACCATATGCTATCCTTGCCTCAGGTTACCTAAGAATTATAGCACACAGCAGCCAATGTTAGTAATCGAAACACTTGACAAGTTTGCATAAGCTTAGGTATACTAAAATGTAGATGCACAGCTTGTAATGAGTGGCGAAGAGGGTGATACCGGGGGAGAAGCGCTTCTCTCTCGATCCAGGTCAAACCTGAATCCTGTTCTGGTAACGGTCCACTTATCATATTTCGTATCAAATTTCGTAGCTGTGTATATCTTAATAGCCTGCTTTTGTGTGTTCATCGCTTGCTCTATCGAAAGGTTTAGCAAGTGGATAGTATGCGGGTTTCGCTAGCATTGTCTTTTCGTATGGCAAGCCAGAGTTGCGTTCACAAAGGCCACTCTAGCGCATGAAACGTTGAGCATCCTGTAGATCGCATCGCTTTTTTGCAGAACTAATTGGGGTTTTACTATTTCGCTGTTAATGAATATGGTACAGAGATGTACCACCAGCCAAGGAGAACAGAACATGGCACAGGATCAGCGCTTATTTACTACTCCACTCAGCCGGCGGCGTTTCCTCCAGTACACAGGCTCCATGACACTCGGCGGCACCATCCTGGCGGCTTGTGCAGGAACGTCCGGGGGTGGCACCACCAGCAACCCAAGTCTCCCCACACTCCAACAGTGGTATCACCAGTATGGTGAGACGGGCACCCATGAGGCGGTACTCCGTTACGCCAAACAGTACTCGAAAGCCAACGTTAAAGTGAGCTGGGTGCCTGGCACAGGAAATGAATATCCGAACAAAGTGCACGCTGCGCTACTCGGCTCCAATGCCCCCGATGTATTTGAACTGCAAAACCCCACCGTTGACCAGGTCAAGGCCGGATTAATTGAACCTCTCGACGATATCATCGCGAGCGTCAAAAGTGATTTCAATCCCGTCGCGCTCAAACCCCTTACCATCAATGGCAAGGTCTACGCAATCAAGATGATCAATGACATGGGTATGATCTACTACCGCAAGAGCCTGTTGCAGAAAGCGGGCGTTCAGCCTCCCACGACTATGGATGAACTGATCACCGTGTCTAAGAAGTTGTCGAAAGGTAGCGTCAAGGGCCTCTATATCGGCCCGGATGGAGGCGTCAACGCTCTCAGCTATATTCTGGGCTGGGCTGCCGGCGGCGATTTCATCTCCGATGACAACAAAATTGTGTTTAACAATGATAACGTGGCCACGGCCTATGAGAAACTCCGGGAACTGAATGCTTCCGGTGGCGTCCTACCGGACGCACCTACTTTCTGGTGGGATCCCTCGGCGTTCACACAGGGCCTATCCGCCATGCAATGGTGTGGCCTGTGGGCCATGCCTGGCATCACAAAGGCACTGGGCGATGACTTTGGTGTCATTCCCTTCCCGGCAGTGGGCACCCAGGGCAAGCCTGCCACGTTCTTTGGTGGCTGGGCAGAAATGGTGGCCGCCAAGGGCAAGAACGTCGCTGCCGCCAAGGAATACGTCAAGTATCTCTGGATCGACAACTCCAATATCCAGATCGACTGGAACGTAGGCTACGGTTTCCATGTGCCCCCGCGCCTCAGTATCGCGGCTCAGGCTAGCAAGCTCAAGAGCGGCCCTGCTGCACAGGCCGTCGGGTACCTGAACCAGTACGGGCATGCCACCCCGCCGCTGTGGGATGCCGCCATGGACACAACGCTTACCGACGCGGTCAGCAACATTCTGAAGAATGGTGCTAATCCCATGATTGCTCTGAATAGAGCTGCGGACAAGTGCAATACCGAGTTGCAAACACTGCTGAGCTAGACCGAGGTCTGCGCGAGTGAAAGAGCCTGAATGCGTCTTGAAGTGTTCTAGCCTTTCGAGGGGGTTGGAAGTAACCACTGCATGCAGCGGTTATTTCCAATCCCTATGCGCATGCTTCGCATGCATTTCATGGTACATGCCACTGTAGGTTTGGACATCCGCTACGTGTTTAAGATAAGAGCGAATGTCCAAACGTACATTTTGAGGAAGGATGAACCAATGAAGTCCGTGGGTACTACTACACCGGCAGAGATGCTGGATTTACGCGAAGAAAACCAAAAGAGCGTACAGAGGGTGCGACGGCAATCGCTCAAGACGGCACTGATCTTCTGGAGTTTTGTTGGCCCCATGATCATCGGCCTGACAGTGTTTTTCTATATCCCCATCCTCTGGAGTCTCATACTCAGTTTCGCCGATGCCCGCGCAACGCTCACACCCGCTGGTTGGGTAGGTTTAGGGAACTATCGTGCGATGCTCGGTGACCCCGAGTTTATCAGAGCGCTTGTGACCTTTACTATCTTCGCTGCTTTCATTGTCCCCGCCACACTCTTGAGCGCACTGGGCCTGGCCTTGCTGGTCAATAGCGTCAAATTTGCCCAGGGTTTCTTCCGTTCGGTTTTCTTTCTCCCGACCGCCTGTTCGTATGTGCTGGCTTCGATAGTCTGGAAAATGAGCATTTTCAATGGCTCGTCTTTTGGCCTTGCCAATACGGTGCGCCATACCGTTGGTCTGGACCCCATTTCCTGGATATCGAGTCCCAACCCTCCCTTGGCAGACCTTCCGCTACATTACCTTTCCAATGCTGCGCAACGCGACTATCGCAGTGCTCCTGCTGAACGTGATTGCCGCCTTCCAGGCTTTTGACGAGTTCTTCAACATTATGTCCGGTGGCAACCAGATCCTGGCGCGCCCGCCATTGGTCTATCTCTACAACATTGCATTGAGTAATCAGAACTATGGTTATGGCAGTGCCGGAGCCATCATCCTGACCGTCATCATTGTGATCTTTACCCTGATCCAGGGGCGTTTCCTGGGCTTCGGCAGGTCCGAGTAGTCAGAGATGATAGTGCCCATTATTGCGTTTCGTTGCACACAGACGTACAATCACAGAGAAAAAGGGAGGATGTTATGGCAGCAATTGTCTCTCGGTCAACGCAGTCAGGTCGCCCCAGAGGTCCATCTGCAGGAGCCATTATTCGCCTGGTCCTACGCTATGCTCTGCTGGTCATTCTGGCGCTTCTCTTCCTGCTACCGTTCTACCTCATCGTAAGAAATGGCCTGGCGGCGGAGAGTGAGATCACATCACCTAACTGGACGTTTTTCCCCAGTACGCTCCATTTCGAGAACATCCAGGAGTTATTCAATGATACAGAAGTTCCGTTTCTGGACGGCATGGTCAATTCTACCATCATTGCTGTCTTACAAACGGCGGGGCAGATCCTTCTTTCCGCTCTGGCTGGCTATGGCCTCGCTCGCATAGCGTATCGCTGGTCAAATCAGGTGTTCTACGCCATCCTGGTCACGCTGATGATCCCCAGCGCGGTGATCTTTGTGCCGACCTACGTCATTGTGTCGTACCTGGGTTGGGTCAGTACCCTGCAAGGCCTGGTAGTGCCGGGCGTTTTCAGTGGCTTTACCACCTTCCTGTTCCGCCAGTTCTTCCTGGGTTTCCCACGCGAGCTCGAGGAAGCGGGGCGCGTCGATGGTCTGGGTTACTGGGGAGTCTTCTGGCGTATTGTGGTGCCAAACTCCTTCGGCATCATCGCCGCTTTGAGTGTGATCACCTTTATCGCTAGCTGGAACGCTTTCCTATGGCCGCTGGTGATTGGTCAGGACTCTTCTGCATGGACGGTCCAGGTGGTACTTTCCAACTTCCTGAATGCCCAGGTGCTCAATCTGCACGAACTCTTCATAGGCGCTACCATCGCCATCCTGCCTCTGGTGATCATCTTCCTGTTCCTGCAGCGCTACATCGTAGAAGGGTACAAGCAGAGCGGCCTCAAGGGATAACTCGACATAGCGGCAGGAGACGAGGATGGCAGCAAAGAAACCGGCGACTTACTGCAACCCGTTCTGGACTGAGAGTTTTCCCGATCCGTTCGTGCTCAAGGTACGTGGGCGCTACTATGCCTATGCTACCGAGCATGAGACCTATCCTCCTGCTGATTCATGGGTCTTTCCCATCCTGACCAGCTCCGACCTGGTTCAGTGGCGAGAGATTGGTAAGGCTATGCCTGCCTTCGGGCAGCCATATGGCCGCTATTGGGCTCCAGAGGTGACGGTGCATAATGGTCAGTTCCTGCTCTACTATGCCGTGCATACCAGCGAGTTTACTGGAGGCATCCGCGTAGCGGTGGCCGACCGCCCGGAAGGACCATTTACCGATAGCGGTCAAGACCTGACCAGCAGCTTGTTCCCCTGGGCTATTGATCCCCACGTGTTTCGCGATCAGGATGGTCAGTGGTACCTGTACATGACTATTGAGTACTGGGATGACCCTGGAGGCTTCATTGGCAGTGGAAATATCGTTGATCGACTCATTGATCCATTCACCCTCCAGGGCCATCCGACACGTGTCACACCACCACAGCACCAGTGGCAACTGTTTGAAGCGCAACGCGAGGCGAGGGGAGGCGTTGACTGGTACACGGTGGAAGGTCCGGCTGTCATGCGGCACCGTGGGCGGTACTACGAAATGTTTTCCGGAGGCTGCTACTACCGCGACAACTACGCGGTCAGTTATGCCACCTCAGACACTCCCATGGGGCCAGGTGGCATGCACGATTCGTCGTGGCACGATTGGGAAGGAACTGAAGGGCAAGCCTTTCTAATTCGCAGCGACGGTACCTATATGATCAGCCCTGGCCACAACTCGCTCGTGCCTGGGCCAAACAATGCCGAGCTATACACTGCCTACCACGCATGGCAGCAGGACAGGGCTGCACGCCGTCCCTGCCTCGATCGCCTCTTCTGGCACGGCGATCAGCCCTGGACAGCCGCCCCTACACATACGCCCCAGCCTGCCCCGGCGCTGCCTCGACTTCGTGAGCTCTTCGAGGAACCTGTGCTTCAGCCATGCTGGCACCAGTATGATGGTCGCTGGAGCGTCTCCAACGGAGAAGTAGCGCAGGAGGATGATACCGCTGTGCGCGCAACACTTCAGCACCGGGACCGCCTGAGTGCGGCATGGTTGCTCGAGGTGAACCTTCGTCACATTACGGGGGCTGGTTCCTACGGCGTCTTGTTACAGAGTGACGCTGGCACAACGGTGAGTGTCAGCATCACACCTGGCTCGCAACTGGCAGTATGGTCAGGTACATCACCTGCTGAGCCAGTACAAACA
>WNFW01006991.1_pt1 | contig 10218 bp, 10 predicted proteins | sample 5400131 | NCBI WGS metagenome assembly WNFW01 (sample SAMN13153362, study PRJNA577476) | soil metagenome | isolation source: 20 cm soil or saprolite under grassland replicate 1 | place: USA:California | collected 2016-06-15
CGGGCTCACCCAGGAGACATCGGCGGAGGTCACCGGCACGGTGCGCGCCGACGCGCGCGCGCCCGGCGGCGTCGAGCTGACGGCGACGGACCTGCGGGTCATCGGGCCCAGTCATGACTTTCCGATCACCCCGAAAGAGCACGGCACCGCGTTCCTGTTCGAGCACCGCCACCTCTGGCTGCGGAGCCGGCGGCAGGTGGCGATCGCGCGGGTCCGCCACGAGGTGGTCCAGGCGATCCGCGACTTCTTCTACGAGCGGCATTTCACCCTGGTGGACACACCGATCCTCACCGGGGCGATCGGGGAGCACGCCGGGACCCTGTTCGCCACCGAGTACTTCGACCTCGGCAAAGCCTACCTCGCGCAGACGGGACAGCTGTACGTCGAAGCCGCGGCGGCGGCGCTCGGCAAGGTGTACTGCTTCGGGCCGACGTTTCGAGCGGAGAAATCGAAGACCCGACGCCACCTGACCGAGTTTTGGATGGTGGAGCCCGAGGTGGCGTGGAACGATTCCGAGGCCAATATGACGCTGCAGGAGGAGTTCGTCTCCTACATCGTGATCCGTGCACTCGAGCGCCGGAAAGCCGAGCTCGCCGAGCTCGAGCGCGACGTGAAGCCGCTCGAAGCCGTCCGGCCGCCGTTTCCGCGCATTTCCTACACGGACGCCCTGACAACGCTCGAGGGGCTCGGCAGCGACATCGAATGGGGACAGGACCTGGGGGGCGACGAGGAGACGCTGCTCGCCAAACAGTTCGACCGACCGGTGATGGTGTTCAACTACCCCCGAGCCGTGAAAGCCTTCTATATGAAGGAGAACCCCGCCGACCCCCGCACCGTCCTCAACAACGACATGCTCGCCCCCGAGGGCTACGGGGAAATCATCGGCGGCAGTCAGCGCGAAGACGACTACGACAAGCTGCTCGCCCGCATTCGCGCGGAGAGGCTGCCGGAGGACGCGTACAACTGGTACCTGGACCTGCGGAAATACGGCACGTTCGTGCACGCCGGGTTCGGGCTTGGCGTGGAGCGGACGGTGGCGTGGATTTGCGGCATCCCGCACATCCGCGAGGCGATCGCGTTCCCACGGACGCTCTACAAACTGTGGCCGTGAGCGTCCGACGCTTTCACCTCGTCCCACAACTGGTCCAGCTCCGCTAGACTCGCTCGTCCGACATCCACTCCGCGCTCCGTCGCCAGCCGCTCGACCCCTTCGAAGCGCCGCCGGAATTTCTCGCTCGCTCGCTCGAGCGCCGTGCGGGGATCAATGCTGAGCTTGCGCGACAGGTTCACCACGGCGAACAAGAGATCGCCGATCTCGTCTTCGACTCGCGGGAGCGGGGAGCGGGGAGCGGTTCCCTCCGGCGTCAGCTCACCTTCCAGCTCGCGGATTTCCTCTTTTACCTTCTCCAGCGGGCCACGCGCGTCTGGCCAATCGAATCCGACGCCGGCGGCTCGTTCCTGAAGGCGATACGCCATCAGGAGTGGCGGGAGGGAGGGCGGCAATCCACGGAGGGTCCCGCTCCCTGCTCCCCGCTCCCGTTTTTTCACGCGCTCCCACCCTTCGTGATCCGGCGTTTCCGAGTCTCCGAATAGCTTCGGATGTCGCCGCCACATTTTCTCTTCGAGGGCGCGCGTCACGGTCTCCGCGTCGAATTCGCGCCGTTCCGCTCCGATCACGATTTGGAACGCGAGGTGCAGCAGTAGATCGCCCAGCTCGTCGCGCAGCTCGGCGGGCTCGCCGTGCTTGAGCGCCTGATCGAGCTCCAGCGCTTCTTCGACCAGGTAGGGGCGCAACGTCTCGCGCGTCTGGGCGTGGTCCCAGGGACAGCGCGCGCGCAAATCGCGGACGAGCGCGAGGGCGCGCGCAAGGGCAACATCCTCGGCCCGGCTGTTGTGTGGCATTTTCATGTTGCCTTAAGTCAGCGGTGCGGGTTATCATACCCGCGCCTGTGAACGGGTCAATCAGCGGGCGTCAGGACCTCTCCCGTGCGTGGATCGAGGTGAGCCTCGCCGCCGTTGTCGAGAACGCCCGCACGGTGGCCCGGGTCGCCGGCACACGGCTCCTCCCGGTGGTGAAGGCGAACGCCTACGGGGTGGGAGCCGTCGCCGTTTCCAGGGCTCTGGAGACGGTCGACCCGTGGGGGTACGGCGTCGCGACGGTCGAGGAGGGGGCTGATCTGCGGGCGGCGGGGATCGCGCGCCCAATACTCGTGTTCATGCCGGCCCGGCCCGATCTGTTCGCTGCCTACCAGGCGCACCAGTTGACGCCGGCGCTCGGTGACCGGGCGAGCATCCAGGCCTGGATCGCGCGCGGGGCAGGGGGTGCGGGGGGGGCGGGGGGCGGCGCGTTCCACCTGGAGATCGACACGGGGATGAGTCGCTCGGGCGTGCGCTGGGACGAGATCGAGCCAATCGCGGACCTGCTGGACACGCCGTACCTCGAAGGCTGCTACACCCATTTTCACTCGGCCGACCGGCGCGACGGCTCGGCCGAGGCGCAGCTGGAGCGCTTCAAAGCCGCAGTGGGACGTCTCGCGCGCCGGCCGGCGCTGCTGCACGTGGCGAATAGCGCGGCGGCGTTGCGCGGCAAGGCGTTCGCATTAGGGCGAAGCGACGGTGCTCCTGAACGCAGCGCGCTGTCCCGTGGTCGGGCTCGTGACGATGGACTTGACGATGGTGGACGTGGGCGACGGACGCGCCGCCGTGGGCGATGTGGCGACCCTGGTCGGTGAGGTGGACGGGCTGGCGAACACGCTGGACCAGTTCGCTGCTTGGAGCGGCACGTTGCAGCACGAGCTCCTGACGGGGCTCGGTCCCCGGCTGCCGCGCATCTACGATTGAAGCGCGCCGCCATCATCGTGCTCGACGGGCTGGGCATCGGTTCGTGTCCCGACCAGGCTGTCTATGGGGACGCGGGGAGCGACACACTCGGGAACGTAGCTCGGGCGGTCGGGGGGCTCAGGCTGCCGAATCTGGAGCGACTCGGCCTGGGCTTGTGCCGGCCGATTCTCGGCCTGACCCCTGGGTTTCTTGGGCCGACGGCTGCGTACGGCGTCGCCCTTCCCAAATCGCAAGGGAAAGACTCGACCACGGGCCACTGGGAGATCTGTGGGGTGATACTCGACCGGCCGTTTCGCACCTATCCCAGCGGGTTTCCGACATCTTTGCTGGACGAGTTCGCTCGACGCACGGCTCGTGGGTGGCTGGGCAACAAGGCTGCGTCCGGCACGCAGATCATCGCCGAGCTGGGGGAGGAGCACCAGCGGACCGGGAAGTGGATCGTATACACGTCGGCCGACTCGGTTTTCCAGGTCGCGGCGCACGAAGAGACGGTTGGTCTGGAGGAGCTGTATCGGGCGTGCGCCACCGCGCGCGACCTGTTGGTGGGGGAGCACGCCGTGAGCCGCGTGATCGCGCGGCCGTTCACCGGGAAGCCCGGTGCGTACCAGCGCACGCCGCGCCGCAGGGACTTTTCGATCGAGCCCGTGGGGACGACGTTGCTCGACCGGCTCGCTGCGGCAGGGATTCCGCGGCTGGGGATCGGCAAGGTCGACGATCTGTTCGCGGGGCGGAACATCACGAGCGAGCACACCGCGACCAACGCGGACGCCTACCGCATGATCGAGCGGGCTTTGGATGACACAGTGGCGGGGTTCATCTTCGTGAACGTGATCGAGTTCGACCAGACCTGGGGGCACCGGAACGACGTCCCGGGGTTTCATGAAGGACTGAAACAGCTCGACGCCTGGATTCCCCGGCTCGAGGCGCGCATCAAGGGAGATGACCTGATCATTTTCACCGCCGACCACGGGAACGACCCCACCACGCCGTCGACGGACCACTCGCGTGAAGCGGTGCCGATCCTGGCGCTGGGCCCGCGGGTGCGGCCGACGGCGCTCGGGGAGCGGAGTACGTTCGCGGACATGGGCGCGACCGTCGCCGAGTACTTCGGCGTGGCGCCGCCGCTCGCGGCGGGGACTTCGTTCCTCTCGGGAGTCTGGTCGTGACCGCCGAGCTGGTGCGCCGTGCGCGCGAGGTGCAGAAGAACGCGTACTGCCCCTACAGTAAGTTCAGGGTGGGCGCGGCGCTCGAGGCAGCCGACGGCCGCGTGTTCGTCGGGGCGAACGTCGAGAGTGCCTCCTACGGACTCACCATCTGCGCCGAACGGATGGCGATCGGCGCCGCGATCGCGGACGGGGCGCGGGGGTTCAGCCACATCGTTGTGGCGACGGACGTGGACCCACCGGCATCGCCGTGCGGCGCGTGCCGCCAGCTGCTCGCCGAGTTCGGGCTCGACCTCCAGGTGATCGCCGTGGGGCCGAAGACCGAACGGCGCTGGGTACTGCGTGACCTCCTGCCCGATGCGTTCGCGAAAGCGACGCTCACCAAGTGACGGGGCGCCGGCTCGCGTTGATCGGCGTCGCCTTGCTCGTCGCGGCGTGCGTGGAGCGGCTCACGGCGCCGGGCCAGTGTCCGGATTTCTGCCCCTCGGGTCAGATCACCATCGTCGACACGCTATTGACGAGCAGCATCAACCGGGACTCGTCGTACCGCGGCTACGTGCTCGCCCCGGAGGCCACCCTGATGCTCGCGGCGCATATCCCCGGCGCGACGGACACGCTGGACAGCCGGCCGATCTTCCGGATCAACGGCTACGGCGGTCGCTTGGTGCTCTCCGCGACCGACACGGGCGCGATCCTCGGCGCCGACTCCGCCCGGCTCAAGCTCGTCGTTCTGCGGCGCGACACCGCGACGCACAACCTCCGGCTGCAGTTCTACCGGCTGCCGATCACGATCGATACCAGCACCACGTTCGGCTCCGTGGCGGGCCCGTTCACCGACTCGCTCGTCCGGACCGTGAACATCGACACCCTGCTCGCGCAACCGGGAAGGAAAGACCCGGTGACGGGCGACAGCGTCGTGTCGGACGACACGGTGAGCCACCAGCTAGTGGTGTCGCTCAAGCTCGACTCGGCGGCGGCGCGTTACGTCCCGACGGATTCGGGCACCGTGGCGTACGGCATTCGTGTCGCCGCCGACTCGCTCGCGAGCCTCGCGATCGGCGAGGGAACGCTCGGGCTGGCGCTCCAGTGGTACCTCCGCGTGGACTCGCTGGGGACGACCGTCGCGCGCACGCCGGTCAGTCTCGGCGCCCGGTTCGCGAGCTTCGTGTTCGCGCCGTCACCGGCCCCGCTCGACTCCACGCTCGCCGTGGGCGGCGTGCCGTCGGCGCGTAGCCTGCTGCGGGTCGCGTTTCCCAAGTTCATCAGCGATTCGTCCCAGATCATCCGCGGCACGTTGTTCCTCGTGCCCGCCGTGGCCGCGCGGGGGGCGCCCGCCGACTCGTTTGTGATCGAGGCGCGCACCGTGTTCGCCGACTTCGGCGGCAAATCCCCGATCGACACGCGACTGGGCGACACGACCGTCATCCACGTGGGCGCCACCGATACGGTGAAGATCGAGGTGACGAATCTGCTGCAACTGTGGGCTGCGGACTCGACACACCCGAGGGTATTCGTCTTGCGACCCCAGGCGGAAGCTCAGTTCTTCGGCGAGATCCGCTTCTATCCGTCCCTGGCGGCGGCGTTCCGTCCGACGTTGCAGGTCACGTTCGTGCGGCGGTTCCCCTTCGGGGTGCCATGATACAGGCGGACAGGCGGACGGGCGGACGGGCGGTCGGGACGGCGGTCCTCGCGGCGATGCTGCTGACCGCCAGTCCGCCGGACCGCCTGGCCGCTCAAGACTCCCAATTCGGGATCCGCGGCCTCGGCACGCCGGGCCGGTGGGAGTCGGTGCGGTCGCGCTCCACCGGCGGCGCGTTCGCTCCGTTCGACCCGTTGTCGCCGCTTACGGAAGCCCCGCTCGCCGACATCGGCCAGCTCACGGCGACCGCGGTAGGAGGCACGTCGCATCGCGACGTCGCGGTGGGGGGCACGACCACGGCACTCCGCGCCACCCGCTTCCCCTTGATGGGCGTCGCGGGCCCGGTGAGGCCGCGCCTCGCGGTCGCGGCCGGGTTCACGACCTACCTCGACAAATCGTGGGACGTGACGTTACGCGACTCCTCGTTGCTGCGGGGTGTGCTGCAGCGCTACACCGACGCAATCACGAGCGACGGGAGCGTGGCGGACGTGCGATTCGCGGCGGCGGGACGGGTGTCGCGCCGCCTCGCGATCGGTGCCGCGCTACATGTGCTCGCGGGCTCGACCCGCGAGACGGCCGAGCGCCGGTTCGACGACACGACGTTCCACACGGTGCAGCAGTCCGCCGAGGTGCGCTACGACGGGTTGGGCGTGTCGGGGAGCGTGCTCCTCGGCCTCGCCCCGGGGTTGAGCATCGTGGGATGGGCGCGGAGCGACAACCGCCTGCGCGCCACGGTGGCCGACACGACGAGTGCGATGACCGACCTGCCGCGCATGGCGGGTGGTGGCGTGTTGTTCGCGCCCAGCCCGGGCGCCCGGTTCGCGGCATCGGCGGCGTGGCGATCCTGGTCGAACGCGGGCGCGGGCGCGTTCGACACGTGGAGCTGGTCCGCCGGGGCGGAGTTCGGCTCGCGCCGGATGCCGATCCGCCTGGGTGCGCGCGGCGGGCAGTTCCCGTTCGGCCCGGGGACCAAGGCGCCGACCGAGGCCGCGGGATCGATCGGAACCGGCCGCGCGTTCGCGCAGGGCCGGGCGCTCATCGATGTCGGCCTCGAGCGGCTAGAGCGTCGCGGAGGCGGGCTCACCGAGCGCGTCTGGACCGTGCTCGTCGGGCTCACCGTGCGGCCGTGAACGTCTACTTCCACACCTTCGGCTGCAAGGCCAACCAATACGACACGGCGCTGGTGCGCCAGGCGTTCGCCGACCAGGGGGCCGTGGTGGTGGACGACCCGGCCGCCGCGGACCTCGCGGTGGTGAATTCGTGCACCGTGACCCATGAGAGCGAAGCGAAACTGCGGCGCCTGGTCCGCCGGCTCGCGCGGCGCGGGGGCCGGCTGGAGACGGTGGTGATGGGCTGCGCCGCGGCGCGCGACGACGGCCGCATCGCAAGTCTACCATCCGTGCGTGCGGTGGTGGGCGGTGCCGAGCCGGCGCGGGTGCTACAAGCCGCGGGGTTTGCGTCCCCGCTCTCCGCGCGTGGTCCTCACCCCCTGTCCCCCTCTCCCGCCGGGAGAGGGGGGACGACGGGCCGATTCCGCGGCCTAGTAAAAATCCAGGACGGCTGCGACGAGCATTGCACGTTCTGCGCGACGACCATCGCGCGGGGGGCGAATCGGTCACGAGAGATTCCGGAGCTCGTGGCCGAGGCGACCGCCCTCGCCGAGCATCATGCGGAGATAGTGCTGACCGGAATTCATATCGGTACGTATGGGCAAGACCGGGAGCGGGGAGCGGGGAGCGGTACCCTCCGCTCCCTGGGTGATCTCCTCGTAGCCCTAATCTCCGCCATCCCCTCGGTCCGGTTCCGGCTCTCGTCCATCGAAGCGACCGAAGTCGACGACACGATCGCCCGGCTCCTGATGGAGGCCCCCGCGCACCTCGCGGCCCACCTCCACGCGCCGCTGCAATCCGGGGCGAATCGGATTCTCAGACGAATGGGCCGCCACTGGTACACCGTCGAGTCGTACCGGTCCCGGCTGGAGTGGCTTGCGGAGCGACTGCCCGTGTTCGGACTCGGGGCGGACATCATCGCGGGGTTCCCCGGCGAAGGCGACGCCGATCACCGTCAGACGGTCGCGCTGGTGGACGCGTTGCCGTTCACCTATCTGCACGTGTTTCCCTACAGCGAGCGTCCCGGCGCGGCGGCGGGGCGATTGGGGGAGCGCGTGCCCCCCGGCGCGATCCGCGACCGCGCGCGCGAGCTGCGCGAGCGCGGGGAGGCCAAGGCACGAGTCCATCGCGCGCGCCGACGCGGGCAACGAGCCGACGGCGTGATGTGTGGCCGGGGCGAGGGGAAGATCGAGGTGCTGACGGAGGACTACCTTTCGGTCTATCTTCCGACGGACGAATGGAACGGTCGTCCCCGCTTCGAGGTGACGGTTCGCTGACCATGCCGCGCATCTACATCGAGACCTACGGTTGCCAGATGAACGTGTCGGACTCCGAGCTGATGCTCGGCGTGCTGGTGCGCGACGGGTACGTGCGTACCGACGATCCGGCACAAGCGGACGTCGTGCTGGTCAACACGTGTGCCGTACGCGACCATGCCGAGCAAAAGGTGCTGTCACGCATAGGCGAGCTGAAGCGCCTCAAGCGACCGGATGGTGTGCTGGGGGTGGTGGGCTGCATGGCGCAGCGACTCGGGCCCCGGCTGCTCGAACGGGTGCCGCAGGTGGGCCTGGTGGTCGGGCCGGACGGCTATCGCGGGCTGCCCGAGCTGATCGCGCGGGCGCGTGCCGGGGAACGGAGCGCTGAAGTGGTGTTCAAGCGCTGGGAGCACTACGAGGATATCCCCCCGGTGCGGGAGGCCGCGGCGTCGGCGTTCGTGACCGTGCAGCGTGGCTGCGATTATCGGTGCACGTTCTGCATTGTTCCGATGACGCGGGGGCCCGAGCGGAGCCGCAAGTTGGAGGACGTGGTGCGCGAGGTCACCGATCTCGGTCGCGCCGGCACCACTGAGGTGACGCTCCTTGGCCAGACGGTCAACAGCTACGACGACGGCACGCACGACTTCGCCGACCTGTTGCGCGCGGTGGGAAGCATCCCGGGCCTGCGGCGGTTGCGGTTCACGTCGCCCTATCCCACGGACTTCACCGAGCGCGCCATCCTGGCCATGGCCGAGACACCCGCGGTGTGCGAGCACGTGCACCTCCCGGTGCAGAGCGGCTCGTCGCGCGTCCTCAAGCGGATGCTGCGACGCTACGATCGGGACCGTTATCTCGAGGTGGTTGCAGCCCTCCGCAGCGCCGTCCCCGGCATCGCCCTCACGAGCGACATCATTGTCGGATTCCCCGGTGAGACTGAAGACGATTTCCAGGAGACGCTATCGCTGGTCGAGCTGGTGGGGTTCGACGACGCGTACACCTTCAAGTACTCGCCGCGCGAAGCGACGCCCGCAACCCGGCTCAAGGATCCCGTACCCGACGCCGTGGCGGGAGAGCGCCTCGAGGGTCTGGTCGCCGCCGTGCGGGGCATTGCGCGCCGGAGGAACGTCGCCCTGGTCGGCAGCACGCACGAAGTGCTGGTCGAGGGATGGGCCAAGCGAGGTGACCTGCTGCAGGGCCGCACTCGCACCAACAAAGTGGCGCTCATTCCGGGCCCCGACACCTGGATCGGCGGATACCACGACGTGCGCTTCACGGGCACCACGGGCTCGACCTTCACGGCCGTCCCGCTCGGGCGGGTGCAGGGGAGGGGGAGGGGGAGGGGGGAGGAGCTCGCCGTCGTGGGGTGACGAACGTGACGTTCGAGGTCGTGCAGCGGGAATATGCGAAGCTGCGTCCCCAGCTGCCCCGGTTCTGCGGCTGCGAGACGTGCCGCGGAGATGTCCTCGTGTTCGCGCTCAATCGCCTCGCGCCGAACTACGTGTCCACGCCCCAGGGCGAAGTGCTGGTGGAGCTGCGACTGGACAGCGATCAGGAGAAGGCCAAGCTGGACGTGGCGTTGCTCGAGGGGTTCCGCAAGGTGGGGCTGGCGCCGCGCTGCGGGGCGAAGCCGGTGCAGCTGATGTGATCCGCTAGGCGGCGCGCGATGCGGCCGCCGATCCTCTTTCTTGCCGTAGCGTTCGGGGTCGGCCTGTGGGCGGGGCTCGACCCCTTTGTGTTTCCGGGTGCGGCGTTGTGGGGTGTGGCCGTGTCGCTGGTCGCGACCTCGGGCTGGCTCGCCGCGCGCGCGCCGCTCGGCGCGGCGGTGGGGATCATGGGCGTGGCGGGAATGCTCTGGGGCGCGGCGGCGGTTCGGGAGCGGGACGCCACATGCACGGGCCGGTGGGCGGCCGGGGGAAGGGCCGGGGAAGGGCACACGCGCGCGGTGATCGTACGGCTCGCGGATCCCGCGCCGGCGCGTGGCGGGATCGTGGATGCCGAAGTGCTTCCCGGGACGTGCGGCGGCTCGGTCCGCCTGCGTTGGCCCGAAGACCATGCCGCCCGCGGCGGGACGACGTGGGTGGTGGCAGGGAAGTGGAGCGGCCTCGACCGGGGCGGTGACATGGGCCTGCTCGTGGTGCGGCGGATACGCGTGCTGGATCCCGTGCCGCGCGGGCGGGGCGCGCTGCGCGATGCACTCGCCGCGAAGAGCA
>WNFW01030377.1_pt1 | contig 10218 bp, 11 predicted proteins | sample 5400131 | NCBI WGS metagenome assembly WNFW01 (sample SAMN13153362, study PRJNA577476) | soil metagenome | isolation source: 20 cm soil or saprolite under grassland replicate 1 | place: USA:California | collected 2016-06-15
GGGGGCCCTACGACAACGTCGTTGGGATGCCGATGCGCCTGCTGACACGGTTGCTGGGCGAATGCGGGATCCCGCTTCCGTTGAAGAATCCGGATGGCTCTGAAGTTACTCAGAAACGCCTCAAACGCTCGCCTGGCACGACGAACGTCTCAAACGCTCGCATCGCACCAGAGCGTGGCTCGCGTGGGGCGACGCCCCCGAACGTCTCAAACGCTCGCACCGCACCAGCGCGCGGCTCGCGTGGGGCGACGCCCCGAGCGCCGCTCGATTAGCCTGCTGCTGGTTGTGCTGCTCAGCCCGATGGCCCTGGCCGCGTGCGGCCCGAGCGGGGACTCGCGCCTGGTCATCACCCAGAGCACCGACGCGCCCAGCGGGGCCGACCATAAGGGCCACCTCTCGCCCGGCTCGTTTACCGGCATTACCCTGTCGATCCGGAACACCGGTGCCGGGCCGGCCCGCGGCGTGACCGTCGAAGACGTGCTGCCCGCCGGCTTCCATTACTACGAACTGACTACCCTGGGCGGCAATGCCATCCGCACCGCCTTAACCGAGCCGGACCCGCAGGGGAACCCGACCTGGGGCACGTGGACCATTCCGGCGGGCAACGGCGATACCGTGAGCGCCCTGGTTCTGAGCTTCAAAGTCCAGGCCACGGTAAAGCCCGGCGACTATGTCAACCAGGTCAAGCTGACCACTTCGACCCCAGTCGAGATCGACCAGGGCACCGGGGTTGGGCTGGTGGTGGAGCCCCGCCCGTCGCTGGTCCTGGCGGTGGCGGCCGCGACCGGACAGGTGACAACCGGCAGCCTGGCCACCTACGTGGTCTCGGTGAGCAATGTCGGATCGGCGGCGGCGAAGGGTGTTGCGATTTCGGTCAGCCTGGCTCCCGGGTTCCTCTACAGCGCGACCAGCGGGTTCCAGGGAAACAGCATCCGGGTGACGTCGATCGACCCACCGGCGAACAGCCTGCTCCCCCTGTGGTCCTCATGGGATATCCCGGGCGCCAGCAATGGAGTGCCCGGCCTGCTCCGGTTGACGTTTCAAGCGCGCGTCCTGCCGGCGGTCGCGCCAGGTTTATACAACCTCACGGCGGCGCTCACCGGTGTCAAAGACGTTCCAGCCCAAACCCTCGGCAACACCGCGCCGGTAGCCGTCGGCAAGAGCACGAAGGTCCCGATCTTAATGACGGTCGCGCCGACAGCGCCCTATGCCCCACAGAACGGAACGGTGACGTACGTGATCACTGTCGAGAACGACAGTACCGACGCGGCCCAGGCTGTGACGGTGACCGACACGCTGCCCCAGGGATTCAGCTTCAAGTCGACGAATAGCATCGTCATCAACGGCAAGAGCGTGGGCTCGCGGCTGCAGCCCGCCGCCGGCTCGGCGACTCCGCAGTGGGGGCCGTTCATCATCCCGGCCGGTGGCTTCAACGGCGCGACGCTGGTGATCACCTTCACCGCGAACGTCAACGGCGCCTCCCTCGGGCCGCATCCCAACGTTGTCTCTGGCAACAGCAGCAACGCGCAAATCACGGGCGGCTCGGACCAATCCCCTGTGACGATCACGGCCAGCTAGCACCGCAGCCCCGGGCTCTGGGAGAAACGCCAGGAATTGAGAGAATTGCCGTAAATGTCGAGAACGCAAAAGGAACTGAAGGCGCTGCGCCAGCAGCAGCGCGAGGAAGCGGCGGCGCGCCAGCGAGCGCGCGATCGCCGCAACCTCTACATCATCGGCGGCGTGCTGGGCACGGCGGCGATCGCGATTCTGATCGTTGCCCTAGCCCTGCAACACCAGGCGCAGGTACAGATTGACAACCGGCTGCACTTCCAGGCGGTCAGCGGCACGGTCGGGCAGGAGATTCCCGACGAAGGCCCGGCGACGCACGTCGATCCCTCGACCACCCCCACCTACAAGTTCTATCCGCCCACCTCGGGGCCCCACTATTCCCTGCAGGGAATCGCGCCGGTCAACTGGCAGACGATCGACAATCTGGTGGAGGGCCAGTTCGTCCACAACCTGGAGCACGGTGGGATCGCGATCCTCTACAACTGCCCGAGCGGCAGCGACTGTACCGCGCTCAAGAACCAGCTGGAGAACTACGTGAAGAATCTGGCGCCGGCCGAGCCGCAGTTTGGCGAGGTCAAGGTCGTCATGACGCCGTACAGCAGGGGCATGCAGAAGAAGATCGCGCTCGTGGCCTGGCATTACGTCGATTTTCTGGACGCCTACGACCAGAACGAGATCACGCGCTTCTACGAGAACCACGTCGACAAGGGGCCGGAACAGATCGCGTGATAAACTACGAAACCGCGCCCGCGGGCGCTATTGCCATGTTTGCCATCGTTGCCACCAGCGGAAAGCAGTTCAAGGTGTCGGAAGGCGACCGGATCCTGGTCGACCGTGTGCCGGCCAACGTCGGCCAGACCGTGCGCCTCGACTCCGTGCTGATGCTAGGCGGCGACAACAAGCCGGTGATCGGTACGCCCTTCGTGGCCGGCGCCGCAGTGGAGGCGACAGTGGTTGCGCACCGGGCCGGTGACAAAATCATCGTCTTCAAGTTCGAGGCCAGGAAGCGTCACCGGCGGAAGACCGGGCACCGGCAACAGCTGTCCGAGCTGCGGATCGGCGCCATCCAGCCGCCCGACGGGGCGGTCGCGTCACGACCGGCCGCCCGGGCGAGCCGGCGTAAAGTGGCGGCCGAACCCGAAAAGACCACGCAGGAGTAAGACATGGCACACAAGAAAGGCGCAGGCAGCTCACGCAACGGACGCGACAGCGTCGGCCAGCGGCTGGGAATGAAGACGGGCGCCGGGCAGGAGGTCAACGCCGGCACCATTCTGCTTCGCCAGCGAGGGACGGCGATCTTCCCCGGATCCAACGTCGGCATGGGGCGCGACCACACCCTGTTTGCGCTCGTCGACGGCGTGGTCCGCTTCGAGCGGACCGGCCACGGGCGCAAGAAGGTGTCCGTGCTCGCCGCCAGCGCTTAAGGGGCTGTCAGGTCCCGGTTTTGACCGGGGACGGCGATGTTTGTTGACCGAGCCAAGATCTTCGTCAAGGCGGGGGACGGCGGCGCCGGCGCGTTGAGCTTCCGGCGTGAGAAGTATGTGCCGCGCGGCGGTCCCGACGGCGGCAGTGGTGGTCGGGGCGGCAACATCATCCTCGAGGTCTCCCGGCAGCTCAACTCGCTCCAGGATTACCGCTTCAAGCATCACTTCGTCGCCGGCCGTGGTGGGCGCGGCGGCGGCAGCCGGCGCCACGGCAGAGACGCGAACGACCTGATCTTGCAGGTCCCTCCGGGCACGCTCGTCAAGGACGAGGAGGGGAAGACGATCGCGGATCTCGTGGCTGCGAACCAGCGGCTCATCGCGCGCTTCGCCGAGCTGGGGGAGCCGGGGGAATCGCGTTGGCTGTGGCTGGAGCTGAAGCTGATCGCCGATGCCGGCCTGATTGGGCTTCCCAACGCCGGCAAATCGACGCTTCTGTCCGCGGCCAGCGCGGCCAGGCCGAAGATTGGCGACTACCCCTTCACCACCCTGGAGCCCGTGTTGGGCGTCGTCGAACTGGGGGAGGATGTCACGTTCGTCATGGCGGACCTGCCCGGGTTGATCGAGGGCGCCCACGCCGGAGCCGGGCTCGGATTGGAATTCCTCCGCCACGTGGACCGGACTCGCGTCCTGATTCATGTCATCGATGCCGCGGCGGGCGATCAGCACAAGCTCTGGAATGATTACCAGCAGGTGCGCGCGGAATTGAAGAAATACAGCGCCTCGCTGGCCCGCCGACCCCAGCTCATTGCCCTGAACAAGATGGACGCCGTCAGCGAGCCGTCCGAGACGCTGGCCTTCCGGCAGCGGCTGGTCAAGCTGCGCCACCGGTCGTTCCCCATCTCCGCCGCGACCGGCGAAGGTGTCCAGGATCTGCTCTGGGCGACCTGGCGAATGCTCGAGCGGCGCAAGCGTGAGACTTCCGAGCCGGTGCCCGCCCTCAAGGTCTATCGGGGGCCCAGCTCGGCCGAACCGTTCACCATCGAGGCGATCGATGGCGGCTTTCGCGTTTCGGGAAATCAGCTTGAGCGATTGCTGGCCATGACGGACATCACCAACCCGGAGGGGTTGGCGCATTTCCAGCGGATGCTCGACCGCTGGGGCCTGAACGATGCGCTGGCGCGGCACGGCGCCCGCGGCGGCGAGATGGTACGAATTTCCGACGCGGAGTTTCTCTACGATCCGGAGCGCTGACCCCCCACCCCGACCCTCCGCCGGAGGGATACTCATCGGCATCATGGGTGGAACCTACGACCCGGTGCACAGCGGGCACCTCGCCGCCGCCCGCCAGTTGCGCGGTGAGGCCGGCCTCGAGCAGGTCTGGTTGATCCCGAACGCGCACCCGCCGCACCGAAGCGCGGCTCCGGTGGCGAGCCCTGAGGACCGGATGCGAATGGTCGAGATCGCGGTCTCGGATCAACCGGGATTACTCGGGTCGCGAATTGAAGTCGACCGGGGTGGAATCTCGTACACGATCGATACGATGCGCGAGCTCGCCCGTTCGATGCCAGCGCAACGATTCGAGCTGCTGCTCGGCTCTGATGCCGCGCTCCGGATCCGCACCTGGCACGAAGCGGAGGCGCTGCTCAAGGAGGTGAGCTTTACGATCTTCAATCGACCGGACACCAGCATTGCCCTATCCACACTGCACGAGCTCGGCTTCAGCCCGGCACGGACCCGGCTCGTGCACCTCGACACGCCCGCCATCGCCGCGCACCAGGTCCGCGACCGACTGAGGCGTGGGACGCCGATCGATGATCTCGTGCCGCCCGGGGTGGCCGACTACATCCGTGCGCATGCGCTCTACCAGGCCTGACGGCGGGTCCCGGCCAACTGGGATAATCAAAGAAGTGACCCCCCTTCAGCTCAGCCGGCTCATTGCGACTGCGGCTGCGGACAAGAAGGCGCGGGGGATCGTCCGCCTGGACATCAGGCAGAAAACATCGATCGCTGATTACTTCGTGATCTGCGAAGGGGACACCGACCGGCAGGTGCGCGCCATCACCGACTCGATCATCGAGGCGGGAAAGAATCAGGGGGTGCGGCCCCTGCGCATCGCCGGGTACGACGACGGATCGTGGGTGGTGCTTGACTACGCGAGCGTGATCGTCCACGTCTTCCTCCCGGGCGAGCGGTCGTACTACGACCTCGAGTCGCTGTGGAAGGGTGCGGCAAAGGCCGACGCTGCGGCGGGGAACGGCTCCAAGAAGACCCCGGCACGGGCCCGGCCTGCCAAGAAGCCGCCGGGACCGACCCGGCGGCGCATCCGCTCCGCCTGAGCGGGCTTGTGCGCGGCGTCTAAAGCCGCTGGGCGAACCTGTGGGATAATGTCGACCGACGCGTCTCCTTAGGGCGCGGCGCACGAACCATGGGCTCGAAAACACCGGTTGCCCCACCGCATCCGCACGTGACGGTCGACGACGTGTGGCGCGGCGCCCTCCCGCCGGAAACGCAAATGGTCGCCGGAGCGGCCGGCATGCGGCGCGAAGTCGTCTGGTGTACCGCACTGCGCGCCCGGTCGCCTGCCTTCACGCCGTTGCGCGGCGGCGAGCTGCTGCTGATCAATCCCCAGGTGCTCACCGCCGTCGACGCCCGCCTGACGCTGGCCCGCTTGCTGGAATCGCTCGCCGGTCAGGGTGTCGCCGGCGCCGCCGTCTCAGGTCGGGTGTCGGCGGAAGCGCGCCAGGTTGCCGACGCCCACGGCTTGCCGCTGTTTGCCCTGCCAGCGGGGATTGCGCTCGATCAGGTCGAACAGCAGGTGCTGCGCTATGTAGTGGACCGGCGCGCCGAGTTGCACGAGCGAGCGCAGGATCTCCACCGCCAGCTCAGCGAGCTGGCCCTGGCCGGGCGCGGGCTGCCGGCGCTGCTCGCCCGGCTGCACGAGCTGACCGGAATTCCAGTGCTGCTCGAGCACGAGGCTCGGGTCGATTATGTAGGCGCGGGCGACCGACTTCCGGAGGAGGTCGGCGCGGCGATCGCGGCAGAGCGGCCGGCGCTCGACGAGTGGTTGCGCGAGGTGCCGCTCAGCGCCTTCGATCCACCGGTGGCGCTCCGGTCTCTGGCCGGCGGACGGGCTCGCCTGATTGCCCCGATCCTCGTCCAGGGAAGTATCGCCGGATTCCTCTCCCTGGTCGGGTCCGATGGCGAGTTGGGCGAGCTGCACCGGCTGGCGGTTGGACGGGCCGCCCATGCGTGCGCGATCGAGCTGGTGCGCGCCCGGGCCGCGCGCGATGCGCGCGATGAGGCCGAGGAAGAGTTGCTCGATGCGTTGACGGCCGGCCGGCCTGGTTCGCACGAGGCAACCCGAGAACGGGCAAAGCGCAAGGGATTCGATGTCGATGCCCCGTATCTCGTCGTGGCTGCCGACGCACCCGCCTCGGGGAAGGCCGCAAAGATCCGGGGCGCCTGGGAGCGCCAGCTTGCCACGATGCGATGCAGCGCCCTGGTTCGGGAGCGCGGCGCGACCACCGTTGCGCTCATCAGCCTGGCCGGACGCCGGACGCCGGAACCGAAGTCGCTGGTCGACCAGCTGCACCGGACGGCACGAGCCGCCACGGCGGCGGCGGTAGCCCTGGGATACGGCGCCATTCGCTCGGGGGCAACCGAGGTGGCAGCGGCCGCCCGCGAAGCCGAGCAAGCGCTGGCGATGGGCCGCCGCCTTTTTGGTCCCGATAGCGCGACGGCGTTCTCGGACCTTGGCCTCTACCGATTGCTGTACGCGCTGCAGCCGTTACCCGAGCTGCGCGACTTCAGGGACCAGGCGCTGGCGCGGTTGCGTGGGAAGGATCGCGGTGGGGAGCTGTTGAAGACGCTGGCCGCGTATCTCGCGACCAACGGAAGCCCGACCGACGCGGCCGATCGTCTGCACCTGCATCGCAACACCGTGCTCTACCGCCTGGGCCGGATCGAGGACCTGCTGCAGGCCGACCTGCGCGATGCTGAGGTGCGCCTTTCGCTGTACCTGGCCCTCAAAATTGGTGACGTGCTCGACGTCTAGGCCCCCACCCCGGCCCTCCCCCGCGAGGGGGGAGGGAGAATTGCTCTTTTACTGTGGGTGCGTGCGGATGACGTCGGGAAAGCGTGACGGTGAGGGCAGCGGACCGACGACCGGCGCCGGCCCCGCGCCGAGGACCGAGAGTACCGCCGCGGCAATCGCGGCGTGCCCCTGGTCGCCGGGGTGGAACCAATCGCTACGACCCAGGTAGCTGGACCCGCCGTCCTGCGCGTGAAAGTCGTTCACCTGATAGAAGCCGTTGAGGCTGAGGACGCGCGTGTGCGGGCCGCTGACGGCATTGACGATCGTCTCGTACTGCGCCCCGAAGGTGGCCGTCGGCGTGTAGAAGCCGACATCGTTGGTGCCCAGCTCGATCGTCACCAGGGCGGGCTGCGCCGCATGGACCGCGCTCAGTTGCGGAATGCCCCAGCCCGCCTTGGCCCCACTGCGCGCCACCAGGTTGAGGTTCATCCCCAGCTTCTCGGCCACCAGCCCCGGAAACGTATCGTCCGGCGCGGTCGCGTAGCGGCCGGCACTGATGCTGTCGCCCAGGGCGACATAGACCTTGCCGTGTAGCCTGGCGTGGTCGGCGTTCGCGTGCACGCCGAGGACCTCGCTCGGCGCCATCGCCGGACCTTTCGCCGCCGGCTGCCCGACCGAGAGGACCACCAGCAAAATCCAAATCAGATATGTCACGACCCGCGGGGCGCGCAGCGGTATCGCCGTTGACCCCATCCTCCTGCGTCTATTCTGCCAGCCCCACCGATGCGGCTGCCCCGGCGAACGCAAGACACGCGCTAGACCAGTCCCGACTCCAGGGTGGTGACCATCTCGGCGAGGGCCCGGACGGCCCAGTTTGGACGGTCGGTCATGCCAAAGAGCTGCAAACGGGCCTCGGCTAGATGTTCGGTCGCCTGCCGCCGACAGATCGCCAGCGCGCTCGACTGGGTGATGATCGCGCGCGCCGTCTCCATCTCCGCCGCGCTGAACCTGGCGCGGGTGAGCAGCGATCGCAGCACCCGGCGGTTACCGGCCGCGCCGCTTTTGAGCGCCACCAGCGTCGGCAATGTCTTCTTGCCATTCTTCAGGTCACTGCCGAGCGGCTTACCGGTTTGGGTGGCTGAGCCCCACACCCCGAGGATGTCGTCGATCACCTGGAAGGCCAGGCCCAGATGGTGGCCGAACCGACCGGCTTTCTCGAGTGATGCATCGCCGACGCCGGCAGCGATGCCGCCCAGCCGCGCGGCGCATTCGAACAACGCGGCGGTCTTGAGACCGATCATTTCCATGTACTCCTCGACGCCGACATCGACGCGCTGCTCGAACTGGAGGTCCAGCACCTGGCCGCGGCAGAGCCCGAGCATGGTCTCCGCAAGCAGCGACAACGCGGGTCTGGTTCGATCCGTGTAGCGGGCCGGCAGAAGCTCCACCACAGCCCGGGTGACGAGCGCTTCGAGGGCTGCCCCGGCGTTGATCGCCTGGCCGGTACCCCAGACCTTCCAGACGGAAGGCCGCCCGCGTCGCAACTCATCGTGGTCCTGCACGTCGTCGAAAACGAGGGAGAAATTATGCACCAGCTCGACGGCCACCGCCGCCCATACCGCATCGGCGTAGCGACGGCCGAATGCCTCACAGGTGAGCAACGCCAGGTTGGCCCGAAGCCGCTTGCCCGGCCGGTCGCCAGATTTGCGCAGGCCGAGGTGGTACTGGACCATCTCGGTGAGGAGGGCACTCTGACTGGAGCCAACTTGCTGAGAGAGCCGACCCAGCTCGCGGTCGAGGGCCGCATTCATTGAATGCAGCCGGTCCGTGCGGCTGGCGAAGGGCTTGGTCTTTGCCATCATCGGACTTCGGCAGGCGGGCTGATCTTGAGCGCGGCGATCGTGGGCGCACCGGCGCAGAACATGGCCACCCGAAGCTGCCAGGCAAAGCCGTCGAGCAGACGCCGCACCGCTTCCTCGCTTTCGGATGCCGCCACCAGGACGGCGTGGGCAAAGCCGGTGAGGTCGGCTCCCAGGCCGATCGCCTTGGCGGCATCGAGGCCGTGCCGCAGGCCGCCGCTGGCAATCAGCGGCAGCTGAGGCGCCGCCCGATGGGTGGCGACGAGGGCTTCGGCAGTGGGGATGCCCCATTCGGAGAAGGCGAGGGCCAGCTCGACTTCCTCGGGCCGCTCCCGGCGGAAGGCTTCCACCCTCGCAAAGCTGGTGCCGCCCAGTCCGGCGACGTCGATGCCGGCCACCCCGGCTTGTGCCAGCTGCGCCGCCACCTGCCCGGAGATGCCGCAACCGACCTCTTTGACGATCACCGGCACCGGCATCTCCTTGCAGAGCATCGCGATCTTCTCGATCAGTCCGCGGAAGTTGTGATCACCTTCGGGTTGCAGCGCCTCCTGCAGCGGGTTGAGGTGTAACACCAGCGCATCGGCCCCGATCATCTCGATCGCTTCCAGGCACTGTTCCTTGCGCATGCCGTAGTTCAGCTGGACCGCGCCGAGGTTGGCAAAGAGCAGGACGTCGGGGGCCACGCCGCGGACCTGGTAGGTTCCTCGTAGATCCTTGTGCGTCAGCCCCGCCCGCTGGGAGCCGACCCCGAAGGCGATCCCGACACTCTGCGCGACCAAGGCCAGCCGGCGGTTGATGTCACCGGCGGCATGCGCGCCACCCGTCATGCTGGAGATGAGGAAGGGCAGCTTGAGTGGCTTCTTCAGAAAGCTGGTCGACGGATCGATGGAGTCCAGGTCGAGCTCGGGTAGCGCCTGGTGGGTGAAGGCAAAACGTTCGAAGCCGGCGCTTCGAGTGGACTGGACGGAGGCTTCGAGTGACAGCCGCAGGTGCTCGAGCTTGCGTTGGGCGATCCGGGAGAGGGGATGACCGTTGGCGTCGAGCGCCATCAGCCCGCCGCCGCTTCGGCCGCCGGCGTAGCCGGGTGGTCGTCGTGCACGTCGGCTTCCAGAGCCTCCGGATTTTCTGCCTGCCGCTTGCGCATCATCTGGATGAAGTAGTCGACGATGATCGGGTCGAACTGCGTCCCCTTACCGGCCTCGAGCTGGGCGAGGGCGAAATCGGGTGTGCGGCGCTGCCGGTAGGGCCGGGTCGAGGTCATCGCGTGATAGGCGTCGCAGACCGAGACGATGCGGGCATGCAGCGGAATGTTCTGTCCCGCCAGCCCATCCGG
>WNFW01004076.1_pt1 | contig 10215 bp, 10 predicted proteins | sample 5400131 | NCBI WGS metagenome assembly WNFW01 (sample SAMN13153362, study PRJNA577476) | soil metagenome | isolation source: 20 cm soil or saprolite under grassland replicate 1 | place: USA:California | collected 2016-06-15
TCTCGGAAAGTGTGCGCTGCTCCCTGTTGTGTCTAGGTCACGACGATGATGACCTTGAGATTGTCAGGTATGTTGCCGTAGTAGTTGGCTGGATTACGTATCTGGACGAGTCCCTGGTATGTTCCGGCGCACTGGTTAGCAGAGACTAGGCAGGTTACGGTGATCGATACAGTGTCTGGCGTGGACCCGCAGGAAGCGAAGCTCGTTGGAGCGACAGTGAAACTGATTATCGTCGGGTTACTGGACTTTGCGACTAGAAGTATGTTCGTCGCGCTTGGACTGCACGTGAAAGAGTCGACGGCGCTGCCGGTGCCTGATGAGCCTGGAAAAGTTATGGTGAGAGGGTTTACCGCCCAAGTCGTTTTGGGGGCGCTGTTCTGGGCGAAACCTACTGCCATATAGGCTCCCACCATGACGAGGCTTATCGAGAGGCCCAGTACGAGATGGGGAAGATACCGTCTGATAAGCGGCCGCATTTTCAATGCTGACAGAACGGCTATTGATAATAAGGGTTGGCATGATCAACAATTTAGTCATTGTCTGAGCCTGCCCTAGTTAGCCCAGGCTGCGGATCTTTCCTTGTCGACGGCTGATTCAGAATCTCAGGGAAGCTTCGGGGACGCACGGTTATCAGGAACGATTTCTTGCCTATTGTAGGTCGTCCTCAAGACCGATCTTCCGCCTGCTATGGTTGTCTACGGAATTCCGGAGAATCCCTCCATAGCAGATAAGAATAAAGCCCGAAGAGAAAACCCCTATCATTTCAGGTCATCAGGCAATGCGTCTCGCCATCCTCCAGCAATCATACGGCCGCTTCGGAGGAGCAGAGCGGCTAGCTCGCACAAGCACCGTCTGCATTTGAAGAGGAGGAGTTGTGGACTATGGCCCAAAATCGTGAGCGTGTCTTAGGGAGGCATAAAGCTCGCGGATCTTGGTAGTAAATCGGGCAGTCTTTCGGGTGCCTCCGGAATCTTCTGGAGGAGGAGCTGAGACACACGGGTACATGTTGGCAAACGAAATTGCAAGCCTCGGCCATAAAGTCTTTTTCGTCGGCAAGGTAAGGAAAGAGGCTGTTTTTCATGATGGGGTTGTAGCCGTCAACGTACCTCCTGTCCGTGGCGTGATCCCTCCGGAAACATCTCTCTTTGGATGGACTTTGAAACATTTCTTCGGAAACATTCTATCTTTTCTTATGACACTGAGAATACTAGCGACGCAACATTTCAAAGTTGATGTCATTCATTGTCACGGGTCCCTGGCCTCCCTCCTGTTAGCTCGATCAGTAGGCTGGAGGATACCGGTTGTCTACACAATACACGATCCAACGCCTTGGATAGGAAGCTATCCGGGAACGGTTTCGAAACTTGTACGAAAGGCAGTATTCTTTCTCATAGAGCTCCCATGTGTAAAGAACGCGAGACATGTCTTGACGGTGAGTCCAGTTTTAAGGCAGGAGCTGATCAGGTGGGGAGTTCCATCTTCGGCCGTGACCTTTGTCCCCAGCGGAGTTCAGATTCACAGACACACGAAAACGGACCAATTCAACGAACGTTACGGCCTCTTTGTCGGGAGACTTGAATCGAGAAAGAGGGTTGATGTCATACTACACGCTATGAGCAAGCTGCGCCGGCCTGTGAACTTCATTATAGTTGGAGAGGGGCCGGAGAAGGCCGCACTTGTCAGACTAGCGAACTCTTTGGGCCTGAGGCAGGTCAAGTTCACAGGCTATGTGAGCAGGTCAAAATTGGAGGGGTACTACTCGAAGGCTTCGTTCTTTGTCTTCCCTTCGTCTGCGGAGGGACTGCCCTTGGCTCTACTTGAGGCAATGTCGTACGGACTGCCTACCATAACTGCGGCCTCCAGTAGTTATTCAGGAATCCTTATGCCAGATGTGAATACCTTGTCGTTTGAAGTCTTTGATGTAGAGCAACTTACAAAGTGCATTCAGCGGATACAAAATGATCATGATCTGAACGACAAGTTATCAGCTGCCTCTGTTTCATCGATATCGAGACGTTTCTCCTGGGATAGAGTTGCCACGGAGGTTCTCATGATCTTTCGACAACTTTCTTCATAAGGATTAGAGAGTATCTTGAGGATCGCGATAGCTATACATCCATTCGGCAGGTTCGGCGGCGGTGAGAGGCTCTCCATCCTTCACGCTATAGAACTGTCTAAACGTGGATACGAAGTCACATTCTATACAGATCGATCATCTCTAGATCAATCCTGGGTAGAAAAGCTCGATCACTACGTAGACATCAGGCAGTTACCTTACGGTTTGAAGAACTATCGGACTCTAAATGAACTGAGGGAATTCGACCGAATCGTAGTGCACCACCACATAGATCCGATTGCTGCATTCAGAATTGTACGAAGATTTGGCTCTAAAGCGATCTGGTACACAGGCGAAGTTCTCCGAGCTGTTTGGGAGAGAGGCGTAACCGGACACGATTACCGCTCAATGAGTCCAACTGTTTTCGATACAGCTAGAAGCTTCTACGGAGGATTAGCAAGGATCGCCCTATGGGGTGGAGCATACGGAATCACAGCATCAGCTGTCCGATCATTGGATCGTCTGACAGTGTACAGATATCGAACACTTATTGCAAACAGTCAATACACGGCCGACCTGACCAGCAAAGTCTACCATTATGGGCGTCGAATCTATGTGGTCTATCCCTGTTCATCCATTCAACCATCCGTGAATCCTGAGTTCGGGAAGGGAGAGTTTGTGTTTGCTGTCGGAGCTTTGGTTCCAAACAAGAATTACGGCGGTCTTATCCGTGCAACTTCTCTTCTCAATACGAGTCCGACTCTTGTAATTGCTGGAAACGGTGCAGAAGCACATCGATTGAGTTCCCTTGCTCAAGGTCTCGGGGTCCGACTACAAATCTTACCTCATTTGACAGATGAAGACCTAGAGAGAGAGTATGCGAGGTGTCTGTTTGTAGCAATCCCTTCGTTTTCGGAAACTTTCGGTATGACAGCTGTCGAAGGGGCGCTCGCAGGCAAGCCATCCATAGCCACAGCGATGGGCGGAACGAAAGAGTTCATCATTCACGGAGAGACCGGCTTCATCGTCGACCCAACCAGAACAGACGATCTTGCTGAAGCAATGAACAGTCTTTTGGAAGATGGTTCTCTGAGGGAACGTTTCGGGCGAAAGGCATGGGAGAGAGCGCGGACAGATTTCACATTGGACAGGTCTGTTGATTCGTTCGTAAACGTCCTGGACTCTGACTTTTGAGCATCATCCGCAGATATTGGCGTCAAGCAATCATTACGCTACTCGTCCTGACAGTTCTGCTTGCAATAGGTCTGCGAGGAACACTTCCAGACAAAACCTATCTTGTGGTCGAAGCAAAGAACTACATGGAACCTCCCCTCTATCCGACAACTTCTCAACCTTCATTTGTCGAAAACTTCAGCTCAGGATTCGGAAGATGGTTTCCGAGCGGCGAGGTTTCTCCCAACATTACAACAACTAATGGAATGCTGTACATGACAGCGTCTTTCCCCTCGGTTGACACAACGCAGGATGCAGTCATGCAACAACTCGTAAACATTTCCATCTCCCATACGCCCCTTTTCTCAATGCGATTATTCGCTCCGGAAGGTCTGAGGTACGGCGCGAGATTCTGGGGGATAAGACAAAACGGCACCGAGGTCCCGGTCTGGTATCAAACATCTCCACTAGAACACAGAGCAGCCAACGGATGGGAAACAATCAGTGTCGATTTGAGAAGTTACTCCCTCGCATCAACAGGCTATCTAGTGGATAACCTGACCAGAATCTACCTGTACTTGGAGACTCCTCCATCGAGTGTAATTTCTGGTCCTCAGTCCTTGATTCTGCAGACATTATCCTTTTCTCAAGTACAACTTTTCGATCACCCACTAGAAACTGGTTTCCAAACGTATGTTTCCATCATTGGAAGTATCCCTCAAGCAGCCACGGGGAATTGGAAGCTTGAGCGTGTTCTGGTTTATGTGAAGGCAACCTCTACACCACAAAGTCCGCTTACTTACGCAGTTTATGTGACTAATCTCCACGATCCCTATGAACCTACTAGCGGGAGTTACAACTATGAGGTAAGTCCGGGAGAGGAAGCTGATGAAATTCTTCAAGTGAATGCCTATCTCCCCACCTCTCTGCCTCTCGTTTACGTAGGTCTGACCGGAAACCTTGCTATAGTGTTCAGCGCTGCTCTTGGGTCCTTCCAATCTCTGGATGTAAACTCAGTCCAACTCATATTCACCACGCAAGGACTCAGCGGGAACGTTCAGCCTGACCCGAATCAGGCTGCACTTTCCACAGCACTTCTAATGGCTGGGACACTAGCCGTGCCCGTGGCTGGTCTTTTTTCGATACATTATGTACGAAAGAAACTTTCTACACGCCGAAAGCTCATCATCGTCCTAGTCGCGTCTCTTGTATTACGGTTCGCGCTGGCAACGTTCACAGGGCACGCATGGGACATGGAACAATGGACCCAGACTGCAAGGAGATATTACGAGTCAGGAGAATTCACGTTGCAGTCGTTCCCGACCCTACCAGTCTACTACTTTTTGCTTCTCGGAAGCTATTCTTGGTACGCCCTACTGCGGTTAGCAAGCCTGCCAGATATTACCTTCATGTTTCTACCTTCGAGAGCAATTGAAAGCATTTTCATAAAGGCCCCGTCAATTGTCGCTGATGCACTTTCGACCGTGATGATCTACCGTATACTTCGATCTTCGACGGGAAAAGAGAGAGCTGCCTGGTACGCTTCACTATTCGCCCTCAATCCGCTCACGATATTCGTTTCGTCTGTATGGGGAATGTACGACTCGATAATGGTTGCGTTCCTCCTCATCGGAATTGAACAATGGCAAAAGAGGAGTCACGTCCGATCGTCTGTTTGGCTCATACTTTCTGCACTCACAAAGCTAGTCGGAGCATTTACACTGGTAATCCTCGACCTAGAGTTGCTTTTCAACAAACGCGTTTTCAAACTGATGACCGCTTTAGGGGTTTGCGCCGGAATCGCTTTTGCTCTTCTGTATCTGCAATTGGGAGAGTTCTTCTATGTCACGTTTGTGGAAAGAATCGTGGGCCTCTCAGCTGTTATTCGTTCTCCATTTGGGGGACTCAGTAATCCCTTTGGCAATCCGTCACAGTATGCCCTTGCAAGCCTTGGTCTCAGCCTACCCGCCCTGTTCAATTATGTAGCCTTCGCTTCAGTCCTGTTATTGTCTGTTGGAATCTTCGTCAAGATTCGAAAAACAAATGTAGTTGAGGCGACAGTCCTATCGACCCTCGGGGCAGTCATCGGCTATTATCTGTTCTACCCCTCCGTTTATGTGCAACATTACGTGTGGATCATTCCTCTCCTCATCCTCTATCTCTCCTTCAAAAAGAGCAATATCGCGGGGGTTTTCCCATTACTCTTCGGATTCGTGACTGTGCTACTCGGGGTCTCTAGCACGGTCTCATTTGGCTATTTCGTCACAGGAGTCCCGTTCATTCAGATTCCAGCATTGGAGGGATACCATCAGCACATCGTGGTTTTCGGGGTGGTAATCATTTCGATGCTGGCTCTCGCGATCCTTCCATTATGGGCTAGATTCAGTAATCTCTCTACAAGACTGGCGACCCTGTATCTTCTTTGCGCCGTCGCTGACACATTTTCGATCGCATACATTCTGATACCGGCCAGGATTGGATGAACGCATGTCGAAAAAGGACGTGATGAGGGTTTATGATATGGAAGGCAAGGATTACGACAATATCAGATACGGGCGCACCCTTGGAGGCAAATTCTTTTCGGAAATCGAATTGTCCAGTACGCTTAATCGACTCGGTCCCGGGAGTGTTTTGCACATTGGGACTGCTACCGGCAGGGTCGGCAAATATCTGACTGGCAAACACGTGGACTATGTGGGGCTTGAGTTATCAAAGGAAATGGCAAAGATCACCAAAGAGCGGCTAAATGGAGTGGGATTGATCGTGAGGGGAGACGCTGAGCATCTTCCTTTCAGGCCAGGGACGTTTGAGAACGTCGTATGCGTGAGATCATTTCATTTCTTTCCAAATCCGATCGGCTTCCTCAAAGAAGCGCATCAAGCTCTGAAAACCGAAGGCACTATAATCATCAGCTTTGAAAAGAGAGTTCCAGGTAGACACTTTTTCGAAAGAATTAAGGCCCTTCCAACTCCACTCACAAAAAGGAACTACTATTCGAACCGAGAAGCTACTAGAATGGTTGAAAGCTCAGGTTTCCAGTCATCATTCACTGCCAACGTAACGAAGCTTCCATTACTTGTCTACTGGAGAATGAAGAGTGACAGGATACTTAGGAGGGTTCACGGGAGGCTCCCTTCAACGCTAGGAACTGTTGGATTGGTGGTTGGACATAAGATCGTACCAGACTGCGCCAAAGAGATTGAAACGGGAGAGTCATCAGGCTTCTTGTCGACGCGTGGATCCCAATCCGTGACGAGATGATGTTGCCACGATAGCGGGTAATGCCCGCGTTTCTTAGTTAATGTCAAGTTCTGTGGAAAGCTTTCTACAGTTTTGCTCTCGTGTCTGAGCAATAGCCGAAATGCTCCTCAACCCTACAGATGTCGAGTCAGCGGAGCAACTGGCGCGAACGACTCTTTGTGAATCCCAGCCGCGTGGAACGCGAACTAGCGGCGAAGCTAGAATCCTCCGGAATACAGTACCAAACTCAAGTAGAAGTTCCTATTACGACTGCCGATTTCTATTTCGCTACTGAGCGGCGACCGACACTGGTTTTCGTTGATGGGAGACCCCATCTCACAACTGCTCAGATGATCAAAGATGAAGAACTGCGAACTCTCCTTAGAAAACGCGGGTACAGAGTTGTTGAGCTAGCATACAATGGCTACTCGGACAGGAGGCGAGACGAACTCTATCATCAACTTCTGACTAGCCTCGGTAAGCAATAGTTCGGGCGCGACGGGACCTCGTTTGGTCGAGCGTTACTCGGTCTCTCGACTGCTCAAAATACAACGGATATGTTATTTGTGGATACAGAAGAATCGCAAAATCGTAAATCCGCAAATCATCAGTGGAGCAATACAACATTGGACCTGTCAGACAAGCGAATCCAAGTGACTGCTACATTCTTGGTTGCAGTGTTCGGGTTCATAGTGACATTCCTAACGATCTCAATCTCATTTGGGGTGGGATTTGAACGAACCTTGACTTGGGCTGTAATCGTAGGTTTGCTGGGATGGATCGTTGCAGAGCAGGTAGTCCGAAGGAAGAACCCAAGGATTACCTCGCCCGCTCAAAGCACTCAGCCCACTCAAGGAACGTCGGGAGCCTCCGGGTTCAGTTGTCTGAAATGCGGCAAAATGGAAATCTTGGCTCCGCCAGATGGTGTCTACATTTTCGCCAAGTTGGAGCCTTGTATTCAAGGAGATTCAAAGCGTATGAACTGGAAATGTAGACGTTGTGACGAGATGAACGTGATCTACTGGGACACCTATCACCCATACATTGGGGCGGTTAGGGTTCGTTGAATCGTACTTTGCTATGGATCAGGTGATGCACGGCGTTTTCCCAGATCGAAAATCTCCCCGGCAATCTCGCTTTGTGTTGTATATTGCGGTGCTCTGAAGTAAGTATCGTGCAACAAAGACATCAATGGAGCGCGTGCATACTTTTGCACTACCGATTTTTGAATCATCTCAACCTGTTTAGGATACTGTTTCCTCATTCCCTCCACTCTACTCTGACCTTTCGGTGTGGCTCTGAAAGAATCCAGAGTATAGCCTGCCGCCGATTCAACAGTTTGTTTCTCAATCAATCCTTGCCTTAGTAAGAGATCAATATCATCAGCCATTGACGGACTGAACGGACCGTATTTTCCAGATTTCCAATCACTATAGAACCCGTGCTGCTCCATTGGAACTATTTCATTTGTGAGGAATGCAAGTTTTTGGAGCCTTGTAATCCCATCTACTTGCCCGGAGAGATGAATGATAACCAGTAACCAGAGAGCCTGGCTTCGCGGCTCCTCGCTCACTATTGTAGCCTCTTGAAATGTGTTCGTCTCTCTAACAGACTTATTTCACCATGGTACTGAATAAAGTTGACAATGGCCAAAATCCACCCAGTTGCTGCCACAGCATCTATTAGCGATAATGTAAAAATGTCTACACTTAGTAGATTCACGATAACCGCAAGGAGTATTGTTATCGCGGCAACAATCCCTAGGGTGATCTGCTGAGCATTCTGTTTGTGAAGTCTTTCACACCGGTCTTGAATGGATTTGACTGATGAGAACTTGCTTGCGACGTTGATAACATCGTCTACAGTCCTCCCGGATCTGTTTAATTCGCTCTCTACCTGTTTCTGTAATTCCTCTAACCATTCACCAGTCTTGTCGTAAACCTCCAGCGACCGTTTTCCGTAGTAGGTTATCCTCACGCCGACAAAAACTGCGAGAAGAGCCACAGCTGGAGTCGCAATTACACCAATAGTTGTCGCGTCTGTCAAGTGTTATGTGACAGATACTTCGAAAAAGGAGAAGGAATTAAGCTGTGCGGAACGGCCCCTGTCCCTAATCGGGGTGGGGCTGACTGACTGGGTCATCTGCCTTTAAATGACTGGTATAAGTTGGGGTGTGAAGGTCGGGTCGAGTATGGCTGTTTTCAAGTCGTACACTTCTCGACTGATGATGGCATTTTCTCCCATTTGTAGCAACGCGTTACTAAGTTTCCACAGGTCTAAGGGCTGGCTGTTGGTGAAGTCGTCGCTCAGCTGAAACTCTGTGAGCATTCCCTGGGGGCTGAACCGGTGAATGATCGAAGTGGCGCGGAGAAATGTGTTGGAGTAGTTCGCGCTTGGCGTTGTAACTTGGACTTGCTGTTCAGGATATGCATCTCCCAGGAGCGGCGTTGTAGCGATTCCCCTAAGTATCCCGTTCCGTAGACGTTTGAGCTCTGCTATTGCGTAGTTGTTCAGTGCAGTGTCATCTTTGCTGATCGGGTCAAAGAAGTGGATCTCACGCATGTTCGGGTATCGTGGAGGGCTTGACCGGCTGTCGTATGCGAGAAAATGTCGACCTCCGATGATTCTCCAGCCGTTGTGCCAGATGGGGGCGCTCCCACTCGGGTTTCCGCAACCTCCGCTATCTTCCCAGTAGACCCCAACGTAATTGATGTTACTCCATGATGGAGTACCAACGTTTGTGCGCTGATACTGACTCGCACCAGTATAGATCGTCGGCGCCACAGTGTTGGCAACCGGCGTAGAGTTGAACAAGACCCCTCCGTTGGGTCCAATCGGAAGTAAGACATGGTACCAGTAATTGTCCGTGACGTTGTTGATTCCTTGGACTCCAAGTATGGATTGTAGAGCTGCTGTGTTACCATCGCTTACAAAGTTGTATTCGAAACGGTTGCTAGCGTCTGTGGCGAAGAAGATTGTAGGCGGGGACCCGAGGGCGGTGGTCTTGCAATTAGCCCCTTGAGTTATCCGGAAGTAGAAGTCGAACAAAGGTGGCGAGTAGACGGATCCCAAGGCGGTGATATTGAGGCCGAGGTTCTTGGCCGCAGGATAGAACATTCCTCCACCATAGTGGGCGCTGCCTGAGTTGGTGAGGATGCATTTGACCGAGTATCTTCCGGTTGCAATGATCGTGCTATCATCTGAGAAAGTCGAACTTGTTCCTGGGACAAGTCTCTCACTGCCCCAGCTGCTCGCGGTTTGTTCGGTCCAAGCGCCATACTTGCCCGGATTCTGGCTTACGCCGAAGTAGTGGACCCTGTTTCGGAGACTCTTGACGTCTCGTGGAAACCGGTAAGTCACCAAATTGATTCCAGTAGCGAGATTAGTTCCATAGTTCGCGGGGATGGGATCCGTACCCCAGTTGGCCGCTCCCTGAGCTCCTAGCGGGACAACATGGAGATTCTCGGCCGGGTCCACAAAGAATACGCCTGGAAAGCCCTGGGCAACGGAGAGATCCATCAGTTCTCTCATGCTGTCCCAGACGTTCTTGAATTGGCTAATGTAGAGTGGAATTGTATTCCCTATGTTCTGCACATAGCTCCGTGATATGAGTTGTTTTATGCGAACTTGTCCTCTAATTGCTGGTGCCTCCCCGGTTGGTCCGGGCGAGGAGAATCGCTGGCATCACGCCAATTGGCGTCTACAGCGTTTGATCGTCGCCGTCTTCGGCTAACCTCTATACGTCG
>WNFW01005729.1_pt1 | contig 10215 bp, 9 predicted proteins | sample 5400131 | NCBI WGS metagenome assembly WNFW01 (sample SAMN13153362, study PRJNA577476) | soil metagenome | isolation source: 20 cm soil or saprolite under grassland replicate 1 | place: USA:California | collected 2016-06-15
GCCCAGATACCGTCTTCGGCGCGACCTTCATGGTGATCGCCCCCGAGCACGAGCTCGTCCAGCAGATCCCCACGAAGGATCGGCGGCGCGAGGTCGACGCCTATGTCGAGCAGACCAGGGCCGAGACCGAGATTGAACGCCTCTCGACGGAGCACGAAAAGACCGGGGTCTTCACCGGCGCGTATGCCACCAATCCCTTTACGAAGGAGCGCATCCCCATCTGGGTCGCGGACTACGTCCTCGCCACCTATGGCACCGGCGCCATCATGGCCGTCCCCGCCCACGATGCGCGCGACTTCGAGTTCGCCAAGAAATATCAGTTACCCGTTCGCCAGGTCATCAGTCCCACGCCGACGCCCTCCACAAAACCACTCGAGGCGGCGTTCGAGTCCTACGACGGTTTCCTCGTCAACTCCGGTCCTTACAGCGGGCTGAGCGTGAAAGATGGCATGGCGAAGATCACCGCCGAGGCGGAAGGTCGAGGCATCGGCAAGCGGACCGTCATCTACCGGCTGCGAGATTGGCTGATCTCCCGCCAGCGCTACTGGGGAGTGCCGATCCCCGTGGTCTACTGCCCGGACCACGGCATCGTGCCGGTCCCCATGGACCAGCTTCCGGTGCCGCTGCCGGACAACGTCCAGTTTCGATCCGACGGCCAGAACCCCCTCGCGCACACGCCCGAATTCGTCAACACCACGTGCCCGCGCTGCGGCAAGCCGTCCCGTCGCGAAACCGACACCATGGATACCTTCGTCGATTCGTCGTGGTACTTCCTGCGCTACGCCGACCCCCACAACCAGACGCTGCCTTTCGACAAGGCCAAGGTCGACTACTGGATGCCGGTCGACCAGTACATCGGCGGCATCGAGCACGCGATTTTGCACCTGCTCTATTCGCGCTTCTTCATGAAGGCCCTTTACGACGCCAAGATGGTCTCCGTCGACGAACCATTCGCGGCGCTTTTCTCTCAGGGGATGATCCAGCGCAACGGTGCCGTGATGTCGAAGTCAAAGGGCAACGGCGTCACGCCGGACCAGCTGGTCGAGCGCTACGGCGCCGACACCGCCCGCGTCTATGAGCTCTTCATCGGGCCACCGGAGCTGGACGCCGAATGGAACGATCGCGGCGTCGACGGCGTCGCCCGATTCTTGAACCGGGTCTGGCGCCTGGTCGTGGGGGAAGAAGACGAGGCGATCGCCCACGCGAACCAGGTCAGCGCGCAAGACCTCACTCGCAAGCTGCACGAGACGATCAATCGCGTCACGCGGGATGTCGACGCCTTTCGCTTCAACACGGCGGTCTCGGCCTTGATGGAGCTCGCCAACCTGATGCAGGACTACTTGCAAGGCGGCGGGCGCCGGGACGAAACCTGGGAGGCCGCGGCTCTGGGCATGACGCGCATGCTCGGTCCGTTTGCGCCGCACCTTGCCGAGGAGTTGTGGCAGCGGCAGGGCGGTGAGGGGCTCGTCGTTTTCCAGCCCTGGCCCGAGCTCGACGAGTCGCTGCTCCGCCGGCCGCAGGTCATGATCGTGATCCAGGTCGATGGGCGCCTTCGCGATCGCGTCGAGATGCCGGCGGGCGCGGTCCAGGCCGACGCGCAGGAGCGGGCGCTCCAGAGTGCCAACGTTCAGCGTGCGCTGGATGGACGGCGTGTCGCGCGTGCCGTGTACGTTCCTGACCGACTCATCAACCTGGTCACGGAGTAAGGTCATCGCGCCCCGAGCCGAATCACACCTGGGCGCATGCCCGACAGATTAGGCCTGGGCAAGCAGACAAATTTGTTTCGAGCGCGACTGCTCGGCTGGCTCTACCACCACGACTGGCAACTGGCCGGTCTGCTGGCCGTCGCCACCATCGCCGCGGCGGCGTTTGTGTTCTGGCCGCGGCAGGATCCGGCGGCGGCGACGCGGGCGCCGGCCGTCATCTCAGCGGATGACGTCGAGGCGGCCCAGGAACGCACCGTCATCGTCTACGTCAGCGGCGCCGTCCGCAACCCCGGCCTGTATACGCTTGCGGCTGGCCTCCGCGTCACCGACGCGATCGTCGCTGCGGGCGGGCTCACCGAAGCCTCGGACCCTGAGTGCCTGCCCAACCTCGCGGCCCGTCTCAAAGATTCCATGCAGATCGCGGTGCCGCTGGCGGGCCATTGCGCCCGGGCAAAGAAGGGGAAGCTCGATATCAACCTGGCCACGCGCGAGCAGCTGTTGCTCGTCCCAGGAATGGACGCCGCGCTGGCGGACGCGATCATCAAGTACCGGCAGGACTTTGGCGGGTTTGCTGCGCTGACCGAGCTGAAGTCGGCGATGGGACTCGACGCCGCCACCTACAAACAGCTATCGAAGTCGCTGACGGTGCCCTGAGCCTCCACCCCGACCCTCCCCCGCGCGCGGGGGTTGGAGGTCGATCGCCCGCGTGGCCCTGGTGGGGTTTTGCCCTGCTGCTCGCCGCATGGAGCAGCGGCGTCATGGTGGCCGTGCTGCTGAGCCCGCTACGCGTTTGGTTGGCGGTGGCGCTCGGCCTGGCTGCGGCGGTGGCATTGATTGATCGCCACCTGGCGCTGCTGGCCGGCCTATCTCTGGCGGCCTTCCTGCTCGGCGCGGGCCGTGGCGGACTCGCGGCGACCGTCGAGCTGCCGCCCGACCTCGCCGGACAGAGCGTTTCCGTCTCCGGAACCGTCGACGACGACCCGGTCGCGCGCAAGGCCAGCCGTCGCCTGACCGTGCACGTCGATCATGTCGTCACGGGCGCCGAGCAGACCAGCGTGGCATTTCGAATCGAGGCGACCGTCTATGGGATGACGCCGGTGAACTACGGAGACCTCGTGCTGCTGGCGGGTGAGATCCAGCAACCGCCCCGCTTCGGCCAGTTCGACTATCGGACCTACCTCGCTGAGCAGGGCATCGTGGGCGTGATGCCCGGCGCCCGCCTGGTGCGCGTGACCTCGCACGGCGGCGACCCGCTCCACGGCACGCTCCTCGGGCTGCGGCATGCCGTCGTCGAGGCCGTCGATCGAGCCCTGCCGGAACCGCAGGCCGCCTTGCTGCTGGGCATCGTCTTCGGCTACCGCGCCGCGCTGCCGTCCACGCTGCAGCAGCAGATGATCGCCAGCGGACTCATCCATATTGTCGTGATCTCGGGCCTGAAGGTTAGTTTGCTGGCCCGCATCATTCATCAGGCGCTCGGCCGATGGCTGCCGCGCGGCGCGCCCTACGTGGCGGTCGGGGCGATGGCGAGCTACGCCCTCTTTGCTGGGGCGTCGGCCGCGGCGCTGCGGGCGGCGGCGATGGGAGCGCTGGTCGTGATCGCCGGTCAGCTGCGCCGGGATAGTCACGTCGCCGTCTCTCTGGCGTTGACGGGCGCCATCATGCTCGGGCTGAAGCCGGATTTAGCGCGCGATGTCAGCTTTCAGCTCTCGTTCGCCGGTACGATCGGCATCGCCGCCATGACGGACGGGATTGCGAGCCGGCTCGCGTGGATGCCGCGGCTGCTGCGCGATCCATTCGCGGCCACAATCGCCGCTGAGGCCGCCACCTGGCCCTTGATGCTGGCCAGCTTCCACCAGGTCTCGCTGGTCGCCCCGGCGACGAATGCCCTGGTACTGCCGCTGCTGCCGGCAGTGATGATCGCGGGCGGCGGGGGAGCCCTGCTCGGTGCGGCCCAAACCGTGGCTCTCCCGATGGTTCCAATCGCGCTCGCGATCGCGAGCTGGCCGGTGTTGCAAGCGGCCGGCGTGATCGTTAGCTGGTTCAGGTTGGTGATCGAGCACGGGGGCAGCCTGCCGCTGGCGGCCGTCGTGATGCCATATTTCCCGCCGCGCTGGCTGGCCGCGGCCGCGATCCTCAATGGCGGCGCGCTGCTTGGCATCAAGCTCCGGCAGCTCTTCTGGCAGCGAAAGGCCTGGGCGGCGCTGGGCGCCGGCGCGCTCGCCGTCATCGCCCTGCTGCTGATTGCGCCCGATGGGCGGGTGCACGTCTACGCGCTGGATGTCGGCACCGGCTCGGCGGTCCTGGTGCGCACGGCGAACGGTCACCAGGTGCTGATCGATGGCGGGCCCGACGCCGACCGGTTCGCGCAGGCGATCGGCCGCGCCCTGCCGCCGACCGCGCGCACCATCGATATCTGGCTCATAACCGGTGGCCGGCGTGCGAACATCGGCGCGGCCGCGGCGGTGGTGGGCCGCTTCCAGGTTGGCCGGCTCGTGATCGCCGATCCTGACCCCTGGAGCGCGACTCTCCGGGCGCTGGTGCAACAGGTGCAGGCTTCCGGGGTTCCCGTGGTAGCGGCGAACGGACCGCTCACGCTCGATGGCATCACTCTCAGCCTCGCCGGCGATGCGCGCAGTTGGTTGCTCCACGCCGGGCAGGCCGTCCTGGCGATCGTGCCGCCGGTGACGAGCTGGCAATCGATACCCCCGGACATCGATGGCGCGATTTTCATGAGTGGCGGCCCGCCACAATGGCAGGGACCGGGTCGCGGCTTCAGTGTCATCCAGGTCGCGGCGAACAATCGCGATGGACTTCCGGTGCGCGCCGTCCTCGCGGCGATGGGCGGCGCTTCCATTTATCGGACCGATCGCCTTGGAAGCGTCGAATTGGTTGAAAACGCTGGCGTCTTCGAGGCTTCGCCCTAAGGTTCAACCTGGGGGTCCATTCGTTGGAGATCCTAAACACAACGAAGTATGCTTTGTCTTTAGCAAGTAACGCGGATCCAGAAGGGGTCCGCGGCGGTTGATCGGCGAGGTGACCACGACATGAGGTTGACGACCACGACCAACGTCTCGGTGGACGGCGTGATGCAGGGGTTGGGCGGACCTGACGAGGATCGCAGCGGCGGCTTCGAGCGCGGCGGATGGGCCATACCGCTTCTCGACACCGAAACCGGGGACTATCTCAACCAGGTCTACGGCGGCGCGGCCGCATTCCTCTTTGGCCGGCGGACGTACGAGATCTTCGCCGCCTCCTGGGGAGCGATGGCCGATCCGAGCACGAGCCCGATCGCCGCCGCGCTGAACAGCCGGCCCAAGTACGTGGCATCGACCAGCCTCGCCGATCCGCAGTGGGCGGGCACGACTGTCCTGCACGGCGACATCGCCACCGCCGTCGGTGATCTGAAGGCCCATCAAGACGGCACGCTGCTGGTGCCCGGCAGCGGTGCCCTCGTCCGATGGCTGCTGGCCAACGGCCTGGTCGACCAACTCGACCTGCTCACCTATCCTGTCGTCATCGGCCAGGGCATACGACTGTTCCCCGATTCCGGTCCGGACGTCGCGCTCGATCTGGTCAACTCGCGGACCACTTCCCGGGGCATCACCATCCAGACCTATCGGCCTCTCGGGCGTCCGGAGTACGTAACGTCCACGGTCGACCCCGAACACGTCATGCGCGACGCGATCTCGGGTCGGCGCAGCTAAGCGTTGGTGCTCGCGACTCTAGGACGAACCGCCACCAGGTAACGGTGTGCCGAAGCGCTCCGCCGAGGCGACTTCCGACAGAGGCTTGCGTTTCTTCCGTCCCTTGACCGGCCGAGCCGGGTACCCGAAGGGCAGGACAGCGAGCACCTCGTAGCGATCCGGAAGGGCCACCTTGCTCCGAACTCCTTCGAGGCCGCCGAATCCGGTCCAGTTGGAGCCGACCCCTTCTGCCCATGCCGTCAGCAGCATCGACTGAATTGCTCGACTGCAGTCGGAAATGCCGGTGTGGCTGGTCTTCTCATAGGCGACGACGATGGCGAGGACCGACTTCGCGATGTAGGGACCGGTCCTCACCAGCGAGCCCAGCGCGCGCAGGGTCTCGGGCTCGCGAACTACGACGAAATGCCACTCCTGATGGTTCGCTGCGCTGGCAGTAAGGCGCCCGGCATCGACGATCCTTGTCACGACGTCCGACGGGATCGGTTTCTCCTGGTACTCGCGGATCGCCATGACCGAGCGAACCGCGTCGAAGACCGGGTTCGCCATCAAAATCATTATGGCGAGGGGAAATGGCGGCTGCCTGTCCATACGGGATTTCGCTAGTTCGAGTTCACGTGCAGTCACCCCCGCCGTAAGGCACTAAAGTAAGGCAATGGCACGCGTGTCGCCCGAGGAATTCCCGGATCCGGTCGCCGACTCCACACTCGCCACGACCGCCGGGCAGAGCCGCGCGATCCTGGCGGGTGGGTGCTTCTGGTGCGTCGAGGCGGTCTACAAGAATCTCGATGGCGTGTCCTCAGTCAACTCCGGATACGCCGGCGGTTCCGCCGACACCGCCGACTACGAAACGGTGTCGACCGGAACCACGGACCACGCCGAGTCGGTGGAGGTCGTCTATGACCCGAGCCGGATCAGCTACGGGCAAATTCTCAAAGTCTTCTTCGCCATCGCGCACGATCCGACGCAGCTCAATCGGCAGGGCCCCGACACCGGCCGACAGTATCGCTCGGCGATCTTCTACGCGGACGGCGAGCAGAAGCGGGTGGCCGAGGCCTATATCGAGCAGTTGAACAAGGCTCATGTTTTCGACCAGCCGATCGTCACCGAGGTGGTGCCGCTGCAGGCCTTCTACCAGGCCGAGACCTATCACCAGGATTACGCCGCGCGCAACCCATTGAACCCCTACATCGTCTTCAACGCGCAGCCCAAAGTCCGCAAGCTGCGCGCCTACCAGCAGGCCAAAGAAAAAATCCGCAACCGCTAGCCGGTGGGCTTCGGGGCCTGCCGCGTCGATGCCCACAGGTAAAAGCTGGCCAGGCTGCGGTAGGGCCGCCACTTTTCGCCGACGGCGTCGACCTCGCGCGGCGTGGGCAGGTGATCGAGCCGGTAGAGGCGCTGAACCGCGGACCGAATGCCAAGGTCGCCGATCGGCAGGATGTCGGGCCGCTCCAGGTTGATCAGCAGAAACATGTCGGCGGTCCACCGCCCAAGCCCGCGGCTGGCCGTGATCTGCGCCCGGACCTCGTCATCGGAAAGCTTGTCGAGATGGTCGATCTGGAGCTCGCCGGAGACGACATGTTCCGCCAGCGAGCGAAGGTATTCGACTTTCATCCGGGACAGGCCGACGCTCTTGAGGTCGACTGGGTCGAGCGCCAGCAGCTCGGCGGGGGACGGCATTCGGCCGCCGAAGCGATCGGTGAGCCGGCCGGCGATGGCCCGCGCTGCGAACCCCGAGATTTGCTGGCCGATGATCGAGTAGACCAGCACGCCGAACGGTTCGCCCAGCGGTCGCGCCCGGCGCCAGGCCTTGGTATCGACCGGCTCCGTCGCGTCGATCAACCGCGCGAGCTTTCGATCGCTCGCTTTCAGTGCGGTCAGCGCTCCGTCGCGACCCGCGGGTCTCGTCCTCGTGGCGATCGATCCATCGTATGCGCTTTGGGCAGCGCGAATGATAATTGATCGGGAGCTTCGCTACGGGGCTTCGCTGTCCGGGGCGACATCAGGCAGGAGGGCGGGCTGATCACGATTCTTAGGCCCGACGAACTGCGCAAGCGAGCCGAGAACTCCAAACGCACGTTCGTCAGCCGTAAGCGAGCTGGACCTCCACCGTTGTAGAAAGCGAACTACCCCGCAAGGAGGACGAATCGTGCGAACCAAGACCATCATCCTGGGGGCGATCGCCGCGCTCGCCCTCGTAACGCTATCGGCCAATGCCGGCAACCGGGCGACCCCTCAAGGGCAGGGCAGCCTGGTCAGTCAGGTCGCCGCGACCACCACCGTGGCCCGGGCGGATCGAGACGCGACCACGACCGCTGCTGCGACCGCGATCCACGCCGAAGCGGTAGAGGCCGTCCCCAAGCCGGTCGTAGCAGCCAGACCGGTGCCCAAAGTCACGGTGTCGGCCGCCTGCCAGGATGCCATCAACACCTTGAAGGCACTGCATCAGGCCGACGTGGCAGAAGATACGGCCGAACGGGCCGCCGCCGGGCAGCCGCCCTCGGCGAGTGCGATCGCCGCCGACAAGACCGAGGACGCGGCGGAGCTGCAGAAGTGGCAGACGGCCTTGCTGGCCGCCCGCGCCGCGTGCCTGCCGCAGCCCAACGCGGCATGCCAGGCCGCTATCGCGGCCCTGCAGGCGCTCAGGGCCAATGGTGCCGACGACTGGCGCCAGTGGATCGTGCAGTGGCAGGACTTCCGCACCGTCAACTGGACCGCCCAGCTCGCCAGCCTGCGCACCGCCGTCAGCGCAGTCGCCACCGCCTGCGGCGAACGCGACTAACCCGCCGTTGTCAAAGGGCCCGGGCCGCCGGGCCCTTTTCTATTTGGACGACGACGCCATCGACCTCGCCGTCGCTGCGCAGGATGTGGACGGCGCTGAATCCCTCCAGGTCCAGCCGCTCGAGGCTGCGGCGCAGCTCATCATGCTGCCGCCGGATGACGGCGGCGCCAACCGTCCGCCGGCGCGCCGCGTTCCTCGCCAGGCAGAGGTCGAGCGGCAGGTCGAGGGCAATCGCGATTGCCGGGCGTCCGTGCTGACGGGCTTTCCGGACGAGCTCGGTGCGTCGCATCCATTCGGTATTGGTCGCGTCGACCACGGCCAGGGAACCCGCCGCGAGCCGGGCGTCGAGCCACCGGTGAAGCCGGCCGAAGGCGGCATCGGTCGCGTGCTGGTCGGCTTCGTCGCCGGCGAGCGCGCCGCGCAGCTGGTCCGACGAAATGACCGTCTGCGCATCGAAGTGCCGTAAGGCGAAGCTCGATTTGCCCGAACCCGAGGCGCCGATCAGCAGGACCAGCGCGGAGTCGGGAATACCGCAGTCCCTCCTTCAGGGCGCCACATGCCGTCGTGGTCAGCCCGCTGCTGTGCCAATCGAAGCCGAGCACGCTTGAAGAGCCAGGTTGGGGCGCGGCCCCCGTGGAGTGGCAGATCGGCGGTTCCCGTGCGCATCAGCCGAGTCTAAGCATCCTAACGATCATGGTTTTCCGTGACGATATTGTTGCGGCCGGGGATTAGCGTATCGTCATCACGGGGAGGAGGGGCTCTCGAGAAGGGGCGTCTCCGAGGGAGGGCATGTCGATGGAACGCCTGATCACGCGATTGGTCGTCGCGCTGCTGGCCCTGGTCGTGCTGGCCAACGCCGCCTTGTTCGCCGCCTTCAAGATCACCCAGGATCCGGCGCCGCGGTCGCTCGATGGCCAGCGCATTTTCACGGCATCGCGGCCGGCGGTGGTGCTGATCCAAGCCAATTACGCGGTCACCGCTTCCTTTCCGGAGCCAACCGTCCCGAAGTCGAGCCAGGACCGCCTGGACCAGCAGCTGATTGCGATGGTCCGCGCCGGGAGACTGTCGCTGCAGCCGGCGGCCATCGACCAGGCCGCCGTGAACCTGATCCTCGATAACCCTGACGTGTACTTTGTTCCCGGCGCGAACCGGATCAAGGACGACGTCAGCCTGGTGAGCAGTGGGTCGGGGTTCTTCGCGACCGAAGACGGATACCTGATCACGGCCGCGCACGTGGTTTCGGCCAGCAAAGAGGATATCCGGGCTCTCATCCTCGATCTCGAGAAGAAGCCAGCCCGTCTGGCCGAGGGCCGGACTGAGGTTCAGCGGCTCGTGCGCCAAGAGTCCGGCATCACTTTGAACGACAGCCAGCTGGACAAGCTCATCAGCTGGCAAGAGCGTTGGGTCGACAGGTACGGCACGGTAGACCAGGTCGACACGAAGTACTACCTGGCGTCAGGCAGCGCCGTCGAGGCCGGGCAGCAGCTGGAGACGACCGGAACACGGCTCTCGCTCGTGACAGCGGAAGCCATTGCGCCCGGCCGAGACATCGCCATCATGAAAGCTGACGTTACATCCGTGCACCGGCGCTGAGTACCGGCAAACTCGTCGAGAAGCGTTCTATGGATGGCGGCTGGACCGCATTGGGAACCAGCGCACAGGTGACCCACGGGAACAGCGGGGGACCGGTGCTGGATGCGAACGGCCGGGTGCTGGGCGTGGTCTCGTTCATGCTCACGAACGCCCAGGGGGCCGAGGATGGGCCCGGATTTTTCGTGCCGGTGGATATCGTTCGCGAAACGCTCGCCAAGGCGTCGGTGAAGCCGGCGGCCGGGACGCTGACCAGCCTGTACTACCAGGCGCTTTCCCAGGATGACTTCCATCACTACCGGCACGAGCTGGCGATCCTCTCACAGGTGGAGACGCGCTCTGCCTGGCACCCCTATGTCCGGGATGCTGTCACCAGTACGCAGAGTGCGGTCCTCTCCGGAAAAGACCAGACTCCGCCCGTACTTGTCGGCTTCCA
>WNFW01008300.1_pt1 | contig 10214 bp, 7 predicted proteins | sample 5400131 | NCBI WGS metagenome assembly WNFW01 (sample SAMN13153362, study PRJNA577476) | soil metagenome | isolation source: 20 cm soil or saprolite under grassland replicate 1 | place: USA:California | collected 2016-06-15
CAATACCCTCACCGAAGTAGGCGTGGTCCTTCGCCGCGCTCAAATCGTTAAACGGCAAAACGGCGATCGATTTCTCGGTCGAACTCGCCAGGTGTGGGAGTTCGATCCGGGCCTCGGAAGACAGGTCCTCTGTTCGAATAATTCCGTATCGCGTGAAATCGAATAGCCACGCCATAACGAGAGCGATCGGAAAACCGATAATAATCGCGAGTATGACGAGCCGCTCGGCCCAGTTTGGTATTTCGAAAGGCGGAAAAACCTGCGTCGCGACTTGAATGAGCAGCCAGCCCACGACGGCGTACGTAACCGCGACGCTGTAAACTTTTCTCCGCTTTAGCTCGGCAAAAAAACTCTTTGGGTTCACTACTCAATTGGTCGGATCCAACCTCGTATTTCGTTCGCGTTTGGCAATCGACAGGCTCGAAGTTTGACAGCCGCAGCGAGCCTAATAGGATTCGTGCACAATGAACCAAACGACCAACAACGGGGAAGAGAGGGAAAAACAGATGTGGGAGAACCCGGGTCCTTTACCGCATCCGCTCGCGGCCTCCACTGATATCAGCAAAGCAGTCCGTGCGGCTCAGGGAGCGCCGATGTTGTTCATTTGGCAAAGCGTGAAGCACGCATGCTTGCGCTAAGTTGCTACTTGCAGTGCGCGTTCCCGTTCGAGCAGGGTCGGATGTGAGTAATAAAAGCGGCTGTAGAGCGGATGGGGCGTGAGATTGCTCAGGTTTTTTTCGCTCAACTTGCGCAGCGCGCGAATGAATGACTGCGCCTCTCCCATTGCCGCATGCGCGAATGCATCCGCCTCGTATTCGAAACGGCGCGACCAGATGTGAATGAACGGCGAAGCCCAGAAGCTTATCGTCCCCGCCAACAGCGCAAACAGCAGCATCGCAGGCACGACGCTCGCGGCAGCAAAGCCTGCCTGATGCTCGAAACCAAACGCGCGATAAAACCATCGCTGACCCGCCAGCCACGTGATCGCGGCGAATGCCACAAGGACGCCAGCGATGGAAACGCCGAGCAACTTCAGTACGTGGCGCTTTTTGTAATGCCCAATTTCGTGTGCGAGCACGGATTCCACTTCCGGCTCGGTGAGCTGCGCGATGAGTGTGTCGAACAGGATGATTTTTCGAAAACGTCCGAACCCAGTGAAGAAGGCGTTAGAGTGGCGCGAGCGTTTGCTGCCATCCATTACCTCGATGCTGCGCGTGGGAAAGTTAGTGCGCTGCGCGAGTGCAAACAGGCGCTCGCGCAACGCTCCTTCCGGCAGCGGTGTGAACTTTTTGAAGAGCGGCATGATGAGAACCGGCGCGATGAGCAGCAGGAGCAACTGAAACGCGATGAGAACCGCCGCCGCCCAAAGCCACCAGTTTGCGCCCGTCCACTCGACCAGTTTTAATACCAGCGCGAGCAACGGATATCCGAGCAGACCCGCGAGCAGAAATCCTTTCACGCGGTCGAGGACCCATGTCCTTGTGGTTGTCGTATTGAAACCGAATCGCTCTTCGAGTTTGAATTGCGCATACCAGGCGAACGGCAATCCTGGGATGCTCAGCGCGACGCCTGTGACGAAGAGGAAACCAGCCATCGCCAGGATCGAAGTGCCCAAGCTAACGCTGAATCTTTCAAAGGCCCATGGCAAAACTCCGCTGAAAAGCAATGCGATGAGTAGCCCAGCATCGAACAGGTTGGCGATATCTCCAAAGCGGCTCTTGGCCAGCGTGTAGTCAATCGAGCGGCGGTACGTCGCCTCGTCAATGATTCCACGAAATGCAGGCGGCACTTCGTTCGCCTGCGCACGCACGTGACGCTGGTTGAATCGGCTCAGCCATAATTCAGCGATGACGCGCGCGAGAATCAGAACCAAAGCAATAGTGGCGAACGGCGGCATGAACAGATCGTGCTTCTGCTCCTCTCGTTATCAACTCGCGAAGAGCTTACGATAGTAGCGATACCAGTCACTCTGAAAGCGTTCAGCCGGATCGTAATTTCTTTTCAGATCCAGAAATTGTTTGAACTGCGGGTAGCACGCCATGACTTGCTCGAGTTTCGCAAATTTATGATACGTGAGGTAATAACTTCCGCCGCGAGCTATAGCCAAATCGATCAAGCCGCGAAAGGAGCGCGCCGACGCTTCGATCCCGCCCGGTGTATGGAGTGTGAGCAAATTGAAGATGATGCACGCATAAGATTCCTTGGCCCAAGCTAGAAAGCTCTCATCGTCTTTTTCGATCAGTCGGACTGTACCGTAGATGGCGATTGTATGATTGGAGCGCAACAGTTCCGCCGCCTGCGCTAGAAAGTCGGAAAGGTCCGCGCGTGGAACGTAAATTTCGGTAATGATGAGGCTCGATTCCTCCCCTCCGATCTGCTCGCGAAGCTTCTGCGCATAATTAGGCAGATAGGCGCTCAGCTGACTTGTGTCGGACCAATAAGTCTGTCCGTTCGTCGATAAGTAGTAATCGCTGTAACGCTTGAAAGCCTTTTCGCGATCCGCGTAAGCAAGCCGCAAGAGATCCAGCCAGTCATTATCGCGTAACTTCTTTTCGGCCACAATTGGTTCGCGTTCATCGATCGGCTGGTAGCAAGAAAATACGCCGCGCTGAAGAAAGTCTGGCGACTTTTCATCGACTGAAAATTGGAAATCCCCATAAAGAAACTTTTGCGCTATCCGTTGTTCAAAGCGCTTGGGTAGATCGCTGGCGCGAATTATCTCGACGACCCGTCGCAATTTTTGTCGTGGAACAAGCTGAAGTGTTACGCTGCTGACCAATCCGAAAAGCCCGTAGCCACCGATTGCGACTCGGAACAATTCCTGATTTTCGTCGCGCGAGCAGCGAATCGATTTCCCTGTGGCGTTGGTCAAGGTGAATGATTCGATATTGGAAATAAGCGGCTTCATTGTCAGTCCGCGTCCGTGCACGTTGGACGAGAGACTGCCCCCGAGTGTGAATGTGTCCGCGCCGGTTTGTTTTTGCGCGATACCCCATTGCTTTGCGCTATCTCGTTGAGCCTCCAGGTAAGTGCGAATCAACTGTGGCCATTGGATGCCTGCTTCCGCTTCAATCAAACCACGCTCTTGATTGAACGAAATTACGCGATCAAGCGAGCGCGTATCGATGCAAATGCTGTCGGTGGCAAATTGCTGTCCGCCCATCGAATGCCGGCAGCCCGACAGGGAGATTGGCAACCCTTTTTGCGATGCAGAACGCACAATTTCCGCAAGTTCGTCTCTGGTACGCGGCACCAGAAGTTCGCGAACGCGGGTGCGATTGAGCTGCGAATGGACGTCATTGACCCAAATCCCTCTTTCGGGTTCTGCTAGAATTTGCGGCGCAAGTGCGAAAAGCGCCGCAGTGCGTATGAATTCACGCCGGGTCAGCATTCAGAAGCTTAATCAAGCCAGTTAGATCTCAGCCAGGCAAATTACCTCGCCTCTGGCAATGGGTTGACCGGCCAGCCCGGATTCCATTCCACGCAAATCATCGTGATCGAAAAATCGAATCACATGCCACGGGCGAACAAAGTCAACGAGTTCACCTCGCGTAGTCCCCCAGAGGAATGGTTCGCCGCGTCCACGCAACCACCAATCAACGAGTTTGCTTTGCGAATCGAAGCGAATTCGGCCATCGCGCTGTTTTTCCATGAATGTAAATGCAAAGTGGCTGCCCGGAGCGCTTAGACTTTTCAATGTTCTCATCAACGACGAAACGACATCTGGCGGCAGATACATCAAGAGACCTTCGGCGATCCAGCATGTGCGTTGAGTCGGATCGAAGTTGCTTTTGAGCAGCACCTCTCTATCGAGAGGGCTGGCGCTCAAATCAACTGCAACAAAATGCAATCGTTCAACGCGGATTTCAGCTAAGGCGCGCAGTTTGTGACGCTGCGTCGCCGGATGATCAATCTCCCAAAATTGTGCTCCTCGAAAATCCTGATGTAATTCGAAACTGAGCGGATCAAAGCCCGCGCCGATTACGACGACTTGTGTAGCTCCATTGATAAGTGCTGAGCGCACGAGCCCGGCGATACATTTCTTTCGCAGAATGTAATGCAGCAAAATTCCTGGGATCGTCATACGCTCGATCAACTTCGCGACTGGTCGAAACCAGCCCTGTCGAAGAATTTTCAAAAACAAATGCGTCTGCAATGAATGCATCTCGAGCATCTGAGCGCACAAATCTGCCGAAGTCTTCGAGACAAGACTTGAGTGTTCTGGATCGCGATGCAGAAGAACCAGGCTCGCGGCAATGACCAGTGCCGTGCGACTAGCTTTTTCGTTTTGCACCCAGAGTGAGCCGCCGCTTAATCGCCGAATTCGAAAATGATTTTGCCGCTGCGTTTGCCCTGCGCGGCATGCGTAACCGCTGCTTTCGCTTCGCTCAACGGATAGGCTCTTTCGATTTTCGTTTTGAGTAATCCACGCTTCGCCATTTCAAACAGTAGATGAAAGGCGTCCATGCGTTCCTGCATCGTTGCGTTGTCATACCATTTATTGATCCAAATGCCGCGGAAACGCAGGTCCTTGAAGATGAGCAAGCCGTTCGGAATTTTCAGCGGCTGCAAGCTCATTGCGCCGAACGTTACCATGGTCGATCCGGGCGCGAGGCAGTTTGCGAGACGCAACGCGCTGTCTCCGCCGACGGCGTTTAACCCCAAACGAATCGGCGTGCCGCTGGTCGCGTCTTTGACTTCGTCGCGAAGGTTTTCACCATCGACAAGGACGACGTCGCCACCTTCGGCGCGCAATTCGTCGATTAGTTCCGCGCGTCGGACGACGTTCACGGTCTTGTAACCCAACTCGTGCGCGATTTGAATCACTGCACGCCCGGCAGCGGAATTCGCGGCATTTTGAATGACCCAGTCTCCACGATTTAGTTCGATATAATCATGCAGCAACCGCCAGGCCGTCATTGGATTGATTTTCAACATCGCCGCATGAACGGGATCGATCTCCGGCGGAACGGCCACCAGATCGCTCGCTCTCACCGCAACAGCTTCGCGCCAGGTACCGAGATTATGCGGCAGAATAACGAGCGTCCCGGCAGGGATTTTGGAGGCGTTCCCGCCGGCATCGATAACTATTCCTGCGCCTTCGAATCCAGGTGTCGCCGGGAGTTCCGCTCGCACCGGATATTTGCCTTCGATCTGGTTCAGGTCCGCGGGATTGATTGGCGCGGCGCGCATCTGCACTAGCGCTTCATCCGGGGCCGGTCTGGGCCATGGCCGCGATTCCACGCGCAACACATCCGCTGGATTTCCGTGCCTTTCGTAAACGGCTGCGCTTATACTTTTGTTCATAAATGTCTTCGCCACGGCATCCTCAGGCTTCCGCTAACAATCTGCAAACCGCCGCGCGAATCGCCCTGTTTGGCCTTGCCATTAATCTGTTCCTGGCGGGAGCAAAAATTCTCGCGGGATTAATCGGGCACGCCTATGTGCTGATAGCAGATGGAATTGAATCGGCGCTGGATGTGGGCGGTTCAATTGTGATCTGGGGAGGATTAACAGTTGCCGCGCGACCCCCTGATGCCACTCATCCCTACGGTCACGGCAAAGCCGAGCCGATTGCCGCGGTAGTTGTTGCCGTTGGCGTATTGGCCGCCGCGCTTGGTCTTGCCATTCAAAGTGTGCGCGAGATTTTTCTGCCGCATCATGCGCCAGCCCCGTACACCTTGGTGGTCCTTATCGTTGCGGTGATCATAAAGGAAATTTTATATCGATACGTTATCCGATTTGGGCGAGAGATGGAAAGCACTGCGGTTAAAACGGACGCCTGGCATCATCGCATCGATGCAATAACTTCCATCGCCGCCTTTATCGGCATCTCCGTGGCGCTGATTGGCGGCGAAGCATGGCAGAGCGCTGACGACTGGGCCGCGCTGTTTGCGTGCGCGCTCATCGGTGCGAACGGCTACCGCCTGTTGCGTCCCGCCTTGTTCGAAATCATGGATACCGCGCCGCGCGGTCGGATTGTCCGGTCCATTCGCCGAGCCGCCAGATCAGTCCCGGGCGTGATCGAGGTTGAGAAATGCCGCGCGCGCAAAATGGGATTAGATTTTTATGTTGATCTCCATGTCGGAGTGGACGGCAGCATTTCTGTGCACGAGGGGCACGAGATTGCGCACCAAGTAAAAAGGGCAATCCAGCAAAGCGACTCGCGCATTGCCGACGTGCTCGTCCACATCGAGCCCGCCGTGTAGCCGCATTTAAGCACTGAGGAACGCAGAGAGCACAGAGCGAATGGACATAGATCGCCTAACCGATTCTGTAATTGGCAGTGGCATTGAAGTACACCGCGCACTTGCGGCAGACCATGCTCGAGTTTTGCCGTGAATGTTGCGAGGTGCTCGATGTGCAGCTCACCGATGACACGAAGCGCGGCGATGTGAAGGCGATTGTGCGTCAGTTAATCCCAGCGATTTACAGCAGCGAGCGGTTTGCGGTCGCGCTGGAGCAGGTAGTTGCTTCGGTTTGGGACTATGCTCAGTCCTTGACACATCGTTCGGGTGCCACGCGTGAAGAAGCTCTCCGCGTTTATCTAAGGACTGGTTTGGCAATCGAGGAGATCGCGACTCTTCTGACCAAAATAACGCCCTCCGGTTCATAATCGCGGTGGCGTTTCCGCCGGATAATCATCGGCGCCTTCTACGGTTGGTAAAGAAAATCGCGCAGAACTGTGTGATTCTGTGAAACACAGCGCGAACGCTCAATCTCCTGAACACCTCGCGTCAGCGACAGTACGCAACATCGTGAAAACGTGTGCAAATACTCGTTGTTCAATTAGAAATTCTATCGTCAGGCAACGAACAAGGTCATCGGCATCCCGGATGAAGCGACGGCGTTCCTCTGTGGATTCTTTTAACGCGGCCGTCGGTTCGCCGTGAACTGCCGTGAAGGTCGGCAGATAGTCGCTCCCAAACAGAACTCACTTGCATAAGATGATAAGGCCGTTGCTCATTGGGGCACTTCCCAGTCTTGACTTGTTTGCACAAGCTTTCGATGGCTCGGGCCAGCATACGAATGCGAAGGTCACTCCAACGCTCAAAGGTAAGAGAGCTTGTGAGCTGAATTGACATTGGTTCAGTCCCGGTTAGGCCATGTATGCGGAAATACAAAGGGCGATAGCTCCATATTAGGGGTCCGAAAGCTTCAAGCATAACGAGATTGCCTGTAGGAAAGCCGACGATTACGTGGTGAGACACAGGTTCCCAACCATCATCTTTGATGCTCTGTCTGGATTGAAACGTCGCTGGAATGCCGGCGAGCTGACCGCGAACAATCCGGAAAACTTGCCTGCCCGACTTGGCGTGCTCCAATGCCGGCCCATGGGGCGCCGGGTTGAATAAAAAAGGCTTTAGCGTTCCAAAAAACACCCTAACAGACTTGGTTTCGGTGAAGCCGTGAATATGGAAAACGGCGCGAAATGATTTCGAACATCGAAGAGCTTCCGCTATGAAGTCGGGCTTTCTCGGATGTTCGCACAACACATGAATGCCTCTTTGCAAACATTCTAAAGCAATCAAATCACCCGCCTCTCCGCCGACCGCCACACAGGCCATGTCCACCGCCGGGACATCTGAAATACTATTGTAAAGAGGAAGGTTAAACTCAGCGGCGGTTTTGCGAGATGAACTGCTGCCCCGGGCAACAATCCCAACCAGGTCGAAGCTGGGATTTTTCCGTCGCCTTGAGCGAATTGCGAGAAGATAGTTTCTGCCCCAGTCAGTACCGCAAACGATTATTTTCAATTTTCTTTTCCTCGCAATCTCGTCCTTGCGGACTCAACCGAAAAAGTGGGGAAAAGCGGGAAACGGTACCGACCACGAGAGTCCCAGTTTCGCGAGTCTTGGATGCAAATAGCAGTCAGTGCCGTAGCCGAAATTGATTGGCAATAGCCTGTCCGAAAGGACTCGAAACACGTATGGTGTTTTTCTTTCTCGAATTCGATTCAGCTGAACAGCGATCATATCGAATCGATTTAAAATATCGACGTTCCTCGGTTTTGCTGGCTTTCCCGGCCTGGCTTCCAATAGCCATGCCACATGCTTTAAATTCTCCCGGTGTTGTGAATACAGCAGACTGTGATCTCCGGGGCTGCGCACGCCGGTTGGATGAATCCTTCTTCTCGCTTTATGAACGTAAAGGGCGAAGCCTTCCGCTTCCCGGAAGGCTTTCTCTACGGCCTGATCGCGAGCATAAGAAGCAGCCGCACCGGAGCAGAAATACGGAAAACGTTTTCGCGAGTAGACTACAACCAACACCACTGGAACGCTGTCCAGAGTAATGTCCAAGACTTTTGCGTCGTAACCCCAGCTTTTCAAAATTTTAATACGATTTTGCGCAGAAATGGGAAGGTCTGAGGCAGGAAAAGCGAACACCTCTCTTTGTGAATACCAGAGAACCATCACCGCGTCTCTTTCGACTAGTTCGAGGGCGGCGTTTTCGATGGCAGAATCCTTTTCAAAGTGAGCTGCTACGCCGCTGGACGAGAGCGGGCAACAGCGTTTACGGCCTATTTGCTTGCGATCGACGCTGAAAACGTTATCGATAGCAAGGTATACTCTTTCCCCCGTAGTTATTCTATTGCCAATAACCCATTGCCAGCGCCCCTCAGGTTCGAACAGGTCGAGATGCGGAAAATAGCAAAGCTGCTCCTTGGCTATCGGTGTTAGTTTCCTCGGATCCAGCCATTGCGCATCTAAGACCGCGGGCGGACTTATCTTGTCAATGTGGAGCTGTTCGATTGCGGATCGTTCAATCCCTTCCATCGCCGCTTTCATCATAGCCTCGGAACTGGTACGTCCCACGCCCCAGCTAATTAAATCTTTTCTCTTTCCGTCTCTGAGACTTGTCTGGACTGTGGCGGCGGCTAGATACGTCATCGCTCGGCTCGCTTTCTTCGGGACGCATAGCTCAACCTGTTTTAAGAGGCGATTTGTTCCTATTAACCTCTCTTTGAGAACCTCGAGGCCGTTTTTCCAATAATCTCCACTTTTTGGGCCGATGAAACCCTGCGCAACGGAAACAGCTAAAATGATTGCCTGATCCGGATATTTTAGCTTTAGGGCTATGGACAACAACCGGTCATGAAAATTCAGGATCTCGGTTACGACCAGATGCTGCCTGGCAGCGTATTGACGCACTCGTTCACAGACTTGTCCGGCCGCAAAGAACGCAAAACGATAGGCACTATCTGAATAGATATTTCCAAGAGCTCTGAAATCAGCTTCAACAAAGATCAGAACAACAGCCGCTCCGACCGCCTCGGAATCAAGCAAATAAACGAGTTTGTCAGTCTCAATTGATAAAGATCGCTCCACAAACCCGCGGCTGCCCGGTTCATACTCAAAGAACGGGAAGGGCGAATTCGAGCATGAATTTAGCAATGCGACATGAAAACGAAAACAACTGGGAAGAAAGCGATAACAATCACACGATGACTGAATCGTAGCTAAGAGTGCGGTCAGTTTGTCTATGGGAACAGGAAAGGCGGTTGATTTCTCGTTTCTGGCTGCAAGAAACGCAGCAGCGATTTTTAGATTTTCCTTGCGTTGGTATGTTGATGACCCCGTTGGATGACTTTGCGGTATGTTCGGGCTGAAATCGTCGCTCACCAGTTCGAGAAAAAGGAACCGGCGATCTCGAATGAGATGGTTGCGGAAACAAAAGTCGAGGAGGTATGAAAACAGCTCCTCCTGGATACCCGGCAATTTCTTCCGAATAACCTCAATCCCGTTCAGCCCATTACAGAGCTTAAGGATCGAAAGAAGTTCGCGCTGATATTTCCCTACACGAAGCTCCTCCCGCCGGCTAACAAATACTACATCGCCCGAATCGTCAAGGTAACTAAACCTGACTGGAAAGGGGCGTGCTGCTAAGTGGGTGCTGGTGAGCAATACTTATAATTACCCCCCATGACCCTAGCATCCTCTCCGCGAGCCTCGAGGTCCCTGATCTTCACCTTCTTGACCTGTATTTTCTTTATGGCTTTTTCTGTTTTTTTTGGCTTTTTCATAAAAATTAATGCAACTGTTCTATGAACGTCGAAGACTATCAGAGCGACTCGAGCGTGTCAAGCCCACATATGAGAAGGCATCGCCCGTCGGCTGGCTGCGCGCTGTTATTACCAGGTCCTAAGTCAGATCCAAAAGGCCTATTTCGAACAGATGCTGGAGTGTGCCCTGTACCGAACGCCATGTTTGCCG
>WNFW01013068.1_pt1 | contig 10214 bp, 7 predicted proteins | sample 5400131 | NCBI WGS metagenome assembly WNFW01 (sample SAMN13153362, study PRJNA577476) | soil metagenome | isolation source: 20 cm soil or saprolite under grassland replicate 1 | place: USA:California | collected 2016-06-15
GCGCCGTCGTTGGCGCCCGGTACCGGGAGCTGCTGCTGGCCCAGATTGGCGCTCTGGTCGGCGTGCGGGCGCGTATCCCAGTGCGCGAGGAACAAGACGCGCTCCGTGGCGGCGGGCCGGAATCGCGCGAAGAAGTTGCGCAGGTGGAGCGATGAATGCTGCCGCGTCACGTGATCGAAGGCCTGCACCTGCACCGTGTCGGCCGTGGCACGGAGGCGCTCGAGGATCCAGTCGCCCGTGCGCTCGTGACCGGGGGAACCGGGTATGCGCGGCCCGAGCTGCATCTGGTGCTGGAGGTACTCGAAGGCGCGCGTGCCCACGAATTCGCGCGGGCGGCTGGCGCCGCCGCGGGAGCAGGCGAGTGCGAGCGCGAGGCTCGTCGCCGCGTGCGCCAGGCGGCTCTTTCGCATGGTCACCGGGGTAAGCGGAGTGGTGATGTCTTGTAGCGACTTGGGCTTCCGAATATAATGGCGCCACCGATCGTGCGCACCGTCAGTCGTTACCTCCTGCGTCAGCACATTGCCCCGCTCGGCTTCGCCCTGGCGGCCCTCACGTCTCTGATGCTCATCCAGCAGGTCGCGAAGCAGCTTTCCGGCCTGCTCGGCAAGGGCCTCCCGACGGGCGTGATCGTCGAAGTGTTCGTGCTGTCTCTGCCGTTCATCGTCGCGGTCACGCTCCCGATGGCCGTCCTGGTCGCCGTGTTGCACGTGTTCACGCGGCTCGCGGCCGACAATGAGATCACCGCGCTGCAGGCCGGGGGCGTGAGCCTCACGCGGCTGATCGCGCCGGTGCTCGGTGGCGCGACTGCTGTCGCGTTGCTGTCGTTCTTGTGGAACGACCAGCTCCTGCCCCGCACCAACCACGAGCTGCGCACGCTGCAGGTGGACATCGCGCGCAAGAAGCCGTCGCTGACGCTCAAGGAGCAGGTGATCAATGAAATCGTGCCGGGCCAAACGTTCCTGCGCGCGGCGCGGATCGACGGCAGCACCAACAAGCTCAAGGACGTCACGATCTACGATCTCAGCGACGCCGAGCGCCGCCGCATCATCACCGCGGACAGCGGTCGCATGGCCTATGCCGCCGGGGGGCGCGACCTGTTCCTGACCCTCCTGGACGGCGACATCAACGAGGTAAGCCGGACCGACCCCGCACAATTCAACCGCACGTTCTATCGGACCAACCGGATGCGGGTCTCGGGGGTCGGGAACATCTTCGTGGCGACCGAGCACGACACGTACAAGAGCGACCGCGAGATGTCCACGTGCGAGATGCGCCGGGCGGCGGCCGACGCGCGGCGCGACGCCCGGCGCGCGGCCGAGGACGCGCAGTTCGTGATCGAGAACGACCTGCGTCGCCTCTCGGGACTCGCGCCAGTGCAGCCGGTCTCCACGCCTGCCGTATCCGCACGCACGCCGATCGGTCTCTACTGCCGCGCGATCGAGCGGCTGGGTGCATGGCTGCTCCCGCGCGAGGCCGACGCCCAGACACCGGGCGCCCTCCCGTCGCAACGCCCCGCCCCGCCACCGGTGTTCATCACCCCGGGGGCCGGGATCACCGAAGACCAACGCGAGCGCGGCGCTCGGACGCGCGAGGCGTCGTACGAGGTCGAGATCCAGAAGAAGTATGCGATCGCGGCCGCGTGCCTGGTGTTCGCGCTGCTGGGCGCGCCCGTGGCGCTGCGGTTTCAGCGCGGCGGCGTGGGGCTCGTGATCGGCATGAGCGTCGTGGTGTTCACCGTGTATTACATCGGGCTGATCGCCGGCGAGGAACTTGGCGATCGCCTGGTGCTGACGCCGTTCGTCGCGATGTGGACGCCCAATTTGCTGTTCGCCGCCGTCGGCCTCGTCGGCCTGTGGCGCATCCGCCGGCCGGGCAACTCGCCCCACGGCGGCGACTGGAGCGACGTCCTCGAGCCCATCCGGCGCGTGATCGGCGGGTCCCGGTCCGCGCTCGCGCCCCTGTGGCGCACGGTCCGGTGAGCACGCTCGACCGCTACGTGCTGCGCGAGTGGACCCGGGTGTTCCTGCTCGCCGCGCTGGGGTTCCCGTTTCTCGTCATGGTCATCGATCTGACCGACAAGCTCGATACCTACATGGGTCGCGGGATCTCGAAGGCGCAGGTCGCGTATTCGTACATTTTCTTCCTGCCCGAGACGATTTCGTTGGTGCTCCCGGTCGCGGTGCTCTTCGCCGTCGTGTTCACGGTGGGGACGCTGGGCCGGCACTCGGAGCTCGTGGCGGCGAAGGCATCGGGGATCTCGTTCCACCGCGTGGTGCGGCCGCTGCTCCTGGCGTCGTTCGCGGCGGTGGTCCTCGACCTGGGGCTCACGGAGCTGGCGCCGGGGGCGTCCGCCCGGCGCGCCGAGCTGCTGGGCGACAAGGCAGCCCGCCCGACGGGCTCTCGGTTCACCCCCTTCGTCTATCGCGCGGACAGCGGCTGGGTGTACTCGATCCGCTCGCTCGAGCTGCGCGCGAGCGGCGCCGAGATGCGGGACCCGATCATGGCGCGCGAGGGGACGGGCGAGGAGTACCCGACCATCGTCGTAGCCGCGCAGCGTGGGGTGTACGAGGCGCCGGCGCGCCAGTGGAACCTCACCAAGGGCGCGGTTCGCTACCTGCTTGGTCCCGACCGCGAGACCACCTTCAAGTTCGAGGGGCTGAGAATCGCGATGTTGCGCGAGACGCCGACCGCGCTGCTCGCCGAACCCAAGGCGCCGGACGAGATGCGCTACGCCGAGTTGGGGCGCTACGTGGACGCGCTGTCCCGCTCGGGCTCGGACACGAAGAAGCTGCGGGTCGAGCAGGCGCTCAAGCTGGCGGTCCCGTTCGCGTGCATCATCATCGCGCTGTTCGGCGCGCCGCTCGCGGTCTCCACGCCGCGCAGCGGCATGGCGTGGGGCGTGGCCGTTTGCCTCGCGACGACGTTCGTGGATCTCCTCATGTTCCAGCTCTCGAAGGCCGTGGGTTCGGGTGGAGCGCTGCCGCCGGCGTTTGCGGCCTGGGTGCCGAATCTGGTGTTCGGCGCGGGGGGCGTGTGGCTGTGGCGGAAAGCGAGGACGTAGAGGAGGGTAGCAGACCGTCCTCTAGAACGTGTATCTCGTCCCCAGCTGGAACACCCACCGCGACCCGATCGAGTTGATCGACACGGCGTTCTTCACCGGAAGCGCGAGGGCGTAAATGCCGCGCCCGTTCGCGGCGTCGTAGCCGGTCTGCTGAATCAGGTTCTGCTCCTCGAAACCCGTGCCCGTCACGCGAATCAGGCCCCATCCCGAGTTCAGGAAGTTCAGCACGTTGAGCATGTCGGCCGTGATTTCCAGGACGTGCCCCGCCCGGGTGGGGATCGCCCAGCTCAGCCGGGCGTTGAGGATGTTCTGCCAGGAGTTCCGGCAGGTATTGCGAGGCTGCAGGTGCCCGCGGTTGCTGCTCAGGCAGGACTCGTTGTCGATGTAGGAGTTGAGAATGCCATACACCGAATCCTGCTGCGCGGGGGTGCCGAATCCCGCGGCAGCCGCGCCGTTCCCATCCATCGAGATGTCGGTTCGGTTTCGCGGCACGTACGCGAGGTCGTTGCCGCTCACGCCGTCGGCGTTCGCGTCACCGCTCACGACGTACGTGAAGGGCGTCCCCGACAAGCCGTTGTAGATGAGCGAGAAGCGCGTACCGAAGGGGGCATTCACCGTACCGCTGATCGATACCTTGTTGGGCCGGTCGAAGGCCGAGGTGCGCAAGTTCCGGTTCGCGATCGTCCCGTCGAGCGCGGCGAACTGGTAGTTGGAGCTCGTGATGTCGGACGTCATCGAAATCACGTCCAGCGAATGCGAGTACGTATACGCCGCGAGAAACTCGAGCCCGTCGCTGAACCGCTTCTGCAGCTGCAGGGCGAGCGACGTCGCCTGATCCTTGCTGACGTTCCGGTTCAGGACGATATCGTTCGCCTGATTCGTCCTGCGGGCAACAGTACTCCGGCCGGTGACGGCGTTGATGGTGCCGTACAGCGGACGCCCCGCCTCACCCGGCGACGCGCCCTGGATCCCCAGAACGTTGATGTCTTCGAGGTAATACTGGTTGATCGCCTTGGTGTAGACGAAGTCCACGGTCCCGAACAGATTCCACGGCAGCGAGCGATCCACGCCGAGGGCGACTTTCAGCGCTTGCGGGAACTTGAAGTTGTCGTCGTAGAAGACGATCGAGCTCGCCGCGGCCGTGGGCCCAACTGGGGTGGCTCCCCCGCACGTTGTCGGCTGATTGTTCGGGTCTACCGTAAACGCGGGCACAAAGTCGACAGTCGACCCGTTGTTCGAGGTCGAGGCTGCTGCGTCACAGAACACGGTCTGCTGTTCGAGCCCCGTATTTCCGAACGCATTCGATACCCACACGTAGGGCGGCCGGCCGCTGAAGACCCCGACGCCGCCCCGCACGATCGTTTCCTGCCGGCCATTGACGTCGTAGTTGAACCCCAGCCGTGGCGACCACAGGATGTTGCCGCTCGGGGTCGAGCTGGTGTGGACGGTGCCTCCCCCCAGCGAGGGGAACGGGATGGTGTCGAGCGCTGGATTCTCGGCCGGCGCCGGGAGCGAGGGCACGTCCATCCGTAGGCCCGCATTCACGGTCAGGTTCGGGAGGGGAGAGAAGCGATCTTCGCCGTAGAACCCGACCTGGGTCACGTTGAAGTCCGCCACCGGACCGTCCGGGCGCAGCGCCCCGGGAAGGGCGCGGGCGTACAGATTCGGCGTCCCAGCCGCGAGGGCAGCCGGCGTCGCGAAGTTCCAGACGCCCATCGACAGGGGAAAGAACACGTTCCGAAAGTGGATGAACTCGTTGTGCGTTCCCAGCGTGAAGAGATGCTTGCCTGACGGGAACGTCACGTTGTCGGTCAGATCCACCACCCGCTGGTCGAGCGAGTTTGCGTGCGAAAACCGCTCGGCGCCCGCGGCCACGTACGTCCCCGGAGAGTTGCCCCCGACCAGGATCAGCGGGCGGTCGGTCACCGGCGGCCGATTATCAGAGATCGTCGTACGCCCGACGATCAGCTCGTTGGCGATGCCGCTCCCGAACGTCGCGGTCCACTTGCCGCGCAACGTTCCCGTCTCGTCCTTCATGTAGTATCCGCTCGACGACAGCTCGTAGCCGTCGCGGGCGTTGGACAACGACGGGGGCTGCGTGAACCCCACCCGGTAGTTGTGAATCATCTTGTCCTGATTCACGTTCACGAGCGTGCCGGAAACCTCCAGATGGCTGTTGGTGCCGAGCTCGAGATCGAGCTTCCCGAACAGATTGGTCTCCGGATTGTTGATCTGCGGGGCGGCGAATGAGCCCGGATCGAACCCATACTGGGTGGTGAGGGTGTGCTGCACCGAGTCGAACCGCTGCGGCGTGATCCCGACCCCCGTCGTGTCACCGTTGGGGCCGAGCTGGATGGTCGACGCGAACGGGCGGTTGTCGTGGCGGAAGTCGCCGGCGAAGAAGAAATGCAGCTTGTCGCGGATGATTGGCCCGCCGAGCGAGACGCCGTACTGTTGCTGCTGGTAATCGCTCACCGGGACCGAAACGCCGTTCGTGTCCGAGCCGACGAAGTTCTCATTCTGCATGTAGCCGAACAGCGATCCGTGAAACCGGTTCGTGCCGGACTTGGTGACGGCGTTGATCAGGCCGCCCACGAAGCCGCCCTGCCGCACGTCGAAGGGCGCGGTGAGGACCTGATACTCTTTCACCGCCTCGATCGAGAGCGGGCGCGCGTTGACGCCGCCGCCCGGGACCTGATTGCTGGCGCCGAGCGCGAAGAGGTCGTTATTGACGGTGCCGTCGATCTGAATGTTGTTGAACCGGTCGTTCTGCCCGGTGAACGACGTGCCGCCGCCCGGGGTCTTCACGATCTGCGGCGCGGTGTTGACGAAATCGTTGAACGCGCGGTTCAAGGTCGGGAGCCGGCGCAACGCCGAATCCGAGATGAGGGTCTGCGCGCGCGCGCCGCCAGCGTGTAGGGGCCGCCGACGCTCACGTTCTCGAACGAGTAGCCCCCATCGGCGCGCGCGCGGGCGGAGTAGCTCTGTCCGGTGGATCCGTTGGTCAGGCTGAGCGTCGCGTCCGGAACCGGCGCGCCCGACTCGTCGGTGATATGACCGGCGACCGCGGCTGAGGAGACGCCCTGCGCCGCCACGGCGCGTGCCGGCGTGAGGAGCGCGACCGTAACGAGCAGGCCACAAAACCACACGAGGTGTTTCATCAGGTGGCTCTCCGGGCTTCCAGGGGGGATGTGATCAGGGCGCGTCAAACATGGCCCGCGTCGGAGAGGCCGTCAATCCGCGCGACCGTCACATTCGCGTCACGTGGACGGCGCGACGGCGCGTCCACCACGAGTAGACCGGCACACCGAGCAGGATCACGAGAAACGCGAACCCGGTCTCACGCGGGTGCGACCAGAGCGCATTGCCCAGGATGATGAAGCTCGCGAGCACGAACAACAGCGGCACCACGGGATAGCCGAGCACGCGGACGGGGCGCGGCAGATCGGGTCGCCGACGTCGCAGCACGAATACCGCGGCTGCCGCGAGGGCGTAAAACGGGAAGATCGCGACGACGAACTGGTCGGCGAGCTGCTCGAACGTGCGGATCAACACGAATCCCACGCCGAGGCACGCCGTCAGCACGATCGCCGCAGACGGCGTGTGGTAGCGCGGATGGACCGTTGCGATAGTCTTGAAGAACAGCCCGTCGTCGGCCATCGCGAAGAAGATCCGGGGGGCCGTGAGGATCGACCCGACGAGCGTCGAGAACGTCGCGAGCATCACGACGACGGACACCGCGCCGATGCCGATCCGGCCGAGCACCACCTGAGCCGCGTCGGCCGCGACGAGCGGCGACCGCGCCATCTGGTCGATCGGCAGGAGGTAGAGGTAGGCCGCGTTGACGAGCAAGTAGATCGCGACGATGCCGATGGTCCCGGCGATCAGCGCCCGCGGCAAGTAGCGCTCCGGGTCGCGCACCTCCCCGCCGACGAACGAGAGATCGCCCCACCCGTCGTACGCCCACAGGACCGAGACGAGCGCGAGACCGAACAACCCCGGTGTGACAGGCCCTGGGGCCGTGGCGAAATGGGACCAGTCGCCCGAGCCGGCGAGAAAGGCGAGGAGCACGAGCAGCAGCAGCGCCCCATACTTGGCGCCCGTCGTGACATTCAGGACGAGCGCGCTCCAGCGCACCCCGTAGTAGTTCAGCGCCGCGGTGGCCACGATCGCCGCCGCGGCCACGTAGTGTACCAGCCCCGCGTTCCGGGGCAGGGTCGGATCGAGGCCGAGCGACCGCAACAGGTACTCGGCAAACGGTGTGGCGATCGCGCCCAACGCCGACGCCCGGATGAGGACGAGCTCCGTCCACCCGAACAGGAACGCCGGCAGGCGACCGAACCCCTCGCGGATGTACACGAACACGCCGCCGGAGCGGGGGAACAGGGCCGCCAGCTCGGCGTAGGTGAGCGCGCCGCATAGCGCGAGCACACCCCCCAGTACCCATACGCCGAGCATCGGGCCCGGTGCGGGCACGCGCTCGGCGATGACCGCGGGAGTTCGGAAAATTCCGCCACCGATCGTCGATCCGACCAGGACGGCCACCGCGCTCCAGAATCCGAGCCGGCGCGGCAGCCGGTCGCCCCAGCGGTCGGCCGCCGGTGCCGGAGCGGGCGGTGAGGGAGACCAGGACATGCGCGGCCAGAATATACAACTCGTCCGCCCGCCGGTTGGATTGCCGTCGCCCGCAGGCTACGGGGATGCCGTCGGCGGCCTCGGCCGTTGCGGTGGCTGGCGTCGCCGCTGCGCGATGGACCGGGCGATCTCCGACAACCACGCGAAGGCGCTCCCGGCGCCGGGATTGAACTCCTTCGCCGCGTGCCAGGCGCGCTCGAGCGCCTCTTCGACTACCTTCTCGGCCGCAGCCGCGTCCACCAGCAAGGCGTACACCTGCGCATACAGCGACAACCGGTGCCGCTCGCACAGCTCTTCGTGTGCTTCGCGGTCACCGACAGCCATGCGTTCGACGAGTCGCACATCTGCTGCCAGCGGCAGACTCATGGTGGGCCTCGGCCTCGGGAAATGAGGTCCGCACGTAGGGCACTGATGCGCAGTTTGCGCAGTTTATTTTTACGCCGACACGGCGACGCCGTCAAGTGACGTAAGACACGCCGTTCCCGGTCGAATACATTTCTCCACCCCATGACGCGACGCTTCACGCGGCTCGCCTGGACCGCGGCGACATTCACGTATCTGCTCATCATCCTCGGCGCCATTGTCCGCATCACCGGGTCCGGGATGGGGTGCGGGGAGCATTGGCCCCTCTGCAACGGCCGCCTCCTACCACCCCTCGATGTCCCGACGATGATCGAGTACGGGCACAGACTCGCCGCGGCGGCCGTGAGCGCGCTCGTAGCCGGGCTCGCGGGACTGGCGTGGTGGCTGCGACGGGGAGCGAGGAGCGAGGAGCGAGACCGTCCCGACAGGACATCGTATACCGCGCTGGGCCTGCTCATGCTGCAGATCCTGCTGGGCGCCGTGACGGTCAAGTTGCAGCTGCCCCCGTGGACGGTGATCCTGCACCTCGGCACCGCGATGCTCCTGCTCGCGACGTTGCTCGTCACCGCGCGTGGACATCCGAGAACCCCGCCCTCGCGGGCGGAGCTCGCTGCCCTGACGCTCGGGTTCGGGACGGTGTTGCTCGGCGCCCTCACGGCCAACCTGGGCGCGGCCAGCGCGTGCCTCGGATTTCCGCTGTGCAACGGCGCGCTGTTTCCGTCCGGGAACTACCTCCAGTACGTCCACTGGGTCCACCGCCTGTTCGCCTACTCGCTGTTCGCCTATGTGGTGTGGTGGGCCGTGCGCTCGAAGCGGCGTGGTGTGTGGTACGTGGTGGCGCTCGTGACCGTGCAGGTCGCGGTGGCCGCGACGATGGTGCTGCTGGCGCTTCCACAACCCCTGCAAGCGGCGCACGTCGCCGTCGGTGCGGCGGTATGGACGGCGCTGGTGCTGGCAGTGTTCTGAACTGTCCCACCGTCCGACCGTCAGACCAGCAGCAACTCGTCTTGTGGGGCGCGGGGATTCACTTCTGGTCCCATCGTGTCGATGTACACATTGATCTCGCTGCGAATTCCGAAGCGCCCGGGCAGGTAGACGCCCGGCTCGATCGAGAAGCCGACACCGGGGACGAGGGCGCGCGCGTCCTCGGTCTCGAAGTTGTCGATGTGCGGCCCCGAGCCGTGGAGATCGCGGTCGATCGAATGGCCGGTCCTATGCACGAAGTACTCGGCCAGGCCGGCGTCGCGGATCACTGAGCGGGCGGCATCGTCTACCTGCGCTCCAGTGGGCGGGCCCTGGTGCCAACGCTCCCGCAGGAAGCGCACGGCGGCGTCCCGTGCGCCCTTCACCGCTTGCCACACACGGCGCACGTCCGCATCGGGCGAACGGCCCGCGAATCCCATCCATGTCTGGTCGGCGAACACGGAACCACGCCCCGGTCCTCCCCACAGATCGAGCAACATGACGTCGCCAGGCGCGAGGCGCCGATCCGATCCCTCGTGCGGCTCGTAGTGGGGCATCGCCGTGGTCGGACCGAACGCCACGATCGGCCCCTCGTTGGTCCAGAGGCCGGCGCGCTCGATCGCCTGCAGCACCCGCTCCTTGACGCGTGTCTCGCGCACCTCGGCACCGCGCGCCATCTCTGCTCCCGTCCAGGCGAGCGTGTCACGCGCGATCGCGGCCAGGGAAGCGGCTGCGGTGCGATGGCCCGCGAGCTCCGCAGCGGACCAGCGCGCCGCGAAGCGCGAGACCAGCGGCGCCGACGAGACGAGCTTCGCTCCAAACGCCTCGAGCAGCTCCACCACGCCGTGCGGCAGGCGGTCAAGGTAGGGGACCTGGTCGCGCGGTGAGATCTCGGCCGCGAGCGTTCGGCCCGAGACGAGCGCCTTGAGATGGTCATGCAGCTCGCGCCACGCGCCGTATGGGCGCACCTCACCGGGAAAGTCCGCCAGCGCTTGCAATTCGATGCGGTGCGCCACTGCGACGGGCCTGCCGGAGCGCGGCAACAGCACGAACAACCGCCGCGTTCCCATGCCCGTGTCGCCGAGAATCCGCCCGGCGATCGGGTTGATCTTGCGGAAGTCGTAGAGCAGCCAGCCGTCGGCACCGAGCGCGGCGAGCGCCTCGCCAAGCGCGGCCAGGTCGACGCCTTCGA
>WNFW01013165.1_pt1 | contig 10214 bp, 2 predicted proteins | sample 5400131 | NCBI WGS metagenome assembly WNFW01 (sample SAMN13153362, study PRJNA577476) | soil metagenome | isolation source: 20 cm soil or saprolite under grassland replicate 1 | place: USA:California | collected 2016-06-15
CAGCCCGATACAATTCTTCGAGCTGTTGGCGTCCAGACACAACTGGAGAATGGACTCGTCACTGGTCATCACATGTTTGGCCACAACCTTTACGGGGACTAGGGAGGACGCCGAACGCGCCCGGGCAATAGTAGTGGAATGCTCCTCGACTTTTTTCAGGGTTTCTGGCCCATAGAGATGCTGACTGCCGGTGACAAACCAAGCTTCTAGATTTGCAAAATCAATCATCGAATCCCCTCGGACATGTTTGCAGTCAATAGGAGCAACTTGCCCTAGATGCGTGGCACGAAACGCACAGGTTGCCGGCAAGGGAGTCTTGCGCCAAAGAGCGTGCCATCACGCCAACTCTCCGCCTGTGCCTCCAATTGATCTTCGGCGCTCCTCCATCGAGCGTCAGATCTACAGCACCAGATCAAGCGTTCTTTCGATTCACCTTCCAATAGACGGTGTAGCGCTCATCGAACAATTGGTAAAAAGGCATCCCAGTTGGCGACGCAATCTGCAAGCGCTTGCAGTGAAAACTTACTGCTCATCTCGTGTCTCTGTCAAGGTGACGGACTCTTCGACCGTTTCGTCAAGATTATCGTGGGATCATCTCGGGAGGGATGCTATTGAAAGCGGTTGCAGAAAATGCTTGACAGCATCTTGGATATATTATACAGGTGCACGATTCTTCCTTCTATCTCTTGGAGGCGGTAGGAACGAGCGCGTTGACGAGAGGTCCATCAGCTTACGTCGCTCGGGGTGGTGGCCTTGGGGATGGCGGTCCAGATCCGACATGCGCGCAGAAGGCGAGTAGCTTGCTGCTCGCACTGGTTCAAACGGCGAGGGGACTCGACTCTTTTCCTCCGTGTCATCTCCGCATCTCTCGATGTATCCCGGCCCATGAAATTGCTCGTCGGCGTGCCTTTTGCGTTCGCTACATCCACAAATCCAACGCGGGAGTGATATCGACGCCTTGGTTGAGACTGAGAACTCGAATTCTTTTGACGGGTGCTTTTAAAGGAGGGGCTATGTCGCGAGGAATTTTTTCCGGTTTAGTGCGTTGCTTGTTTGTCTGCTCGGCGCTGATGTTGTGCTTTAGGGTACGGCCTGCTGGGGCGCAGATGAGCTCCCAGGGCACCGTGACTGTGATCGTTCTGGATCAGGGTGGTGGTGCCGTGCAAGGAGCGAAGCTGGTGCTCAAGGACCTCGCCTCGAACGAGGTCCGAAACGCAGAGACTCAGCAGCTTGGAGGTTACAGCTTTGTCGCTCTTCCACTTGGCACATACGAGCTGACGGTGTCCAGGGATGGCTTTCAAACGGAAGTTCTTGGCTCGGTGGTGGTCCAAGGAGGCCGCGTGACCGACGTCAAAGTCACCATAAAGGTAGGAGCGGCGGCCGAAAAGGTGGTCGTAAGCGGGGCTGCCGCACCGCTGATGGAGACGTCGTCGAATGCCATCGCTTCCACGATTGACATGAAACAGATTGAGAATCTCCCCTTGCAAGGGCGAAACATAGCCGCGCTGGCATTCTTGACGCCCGGATATAGCGGCACGCCAGTGAACGGAGGCGGCACGTGGAACGGTCTCCCAGTGATCGCCCAGGGGAACAGTATTGACGGGGTGATTTCCTCGACCAGTCGCATGAAGTTTTCAGGAAACGTTCAGCCCGGCTTGCAGGCGCGCCTCGAAGACCTCGAGGAAATGACGGTTCAAACGAGCCAGGTGGACTTGAACCAGAGCCTCGGAACGTCGGCCATGCAAGTGAGTTTCGTGACTCGACGGGGCAGCAATGAGCTTCATGGCAGAGTGTTCGAAGATTTTCGAAACTCCGCGTTGAACGCCAATAGTTGGATCAACGACGCCATCGGACTACGGAAAACCCCGCTGATCCTCAACGAGTTTGGAGGGGGCGTGGGTGGACCTATTCTGAAGGACAAGCTCTTCTTTTTCGGTTCTTTCTCAATGGCTAAACAGCCGGGCGGGTACACTGCAGGCACAAACCCGCTGAGACAAGTCCTGACACCAGCGGCCCAGCAAGGAGTTTTTACTTACACCAGCGGTCCGCAAAAGGGGCAGACCGTGAATTTGTTTACCCAGATCGCTCAGCCAAATGGCTTGCCAGGCGCGGTGAACGCACAGATTGCCGCCGAACAGGCGCTTCTGAATAGGGCCGTCGCCGGCAGCGGCGTAATCCTCTCAGCCGTGGCTGGTGACCCGAATCTGGAAAACGTCAACTGGCTGGTTTCCTCTCCCATCACGCGTTACTTCCCGGCACTCCGTCTTGACTATAATGTCTCGAAAAAGGTCCGTATCGATTTTTCGTGGGAACGCACGAAATTCAAGCAGCCGAACGCAGCTGCTCCGATTTTTCCCGGTCCGGATTTTGCGAACCAGGCGGCGGCAAACAGAGCGAACAATTACACTACTTCACTCGGGGTGACTTGGACGATCACGCCGGCTTTGGTGAATCAATTCCGAGGCGGTTACTACTACAATGCGGCTTGGAACGCCTTTGGAGCTAAACCACTCTGGGTGACGGGGCAGCAGGTTAGCTGGGCAATTGCGAATTCAGGCCAGTCGTTTAACCTGCCGGTGTCCAATTACTATCCGCTTGTAAATTTCGCCGATAATGCCACCTGGTTACACGGGAAGCATGCGGCGGCGTTTGGCGTTAACTTCTACCGAGAACAGGATCATTACTGGAATGCGCCGGACGGAATCCCCAACCTTGCCATGGGCCTTGTGAATGGTGATCCTGCTTTCAGCACTTTTGAAAGCTATTTTGCCAATTCACCGGATCGAGTCGAGGCCGAAAACCTTTATGCCACGCTTGTCGGCAGAATCTCGGTGGTCGGCCCAATCGCGAGCGGTTATCCATACGATGTCAAGACCGGCCAGTACGCGACCACCGCGGGGTCGGCGTACAACCTCGATGAACTGCAGAAGGGCTGGGGGCTCTACGCGCAAGATTCTTTCCGCTTAAACCCGCACTTGACGGTGAACTATGGACTCCGCTGGGATTTCACCGGAGATGATCACGATCTGACGAGCGCGTACCATGGCGCGACAGCGTCGGGCATGTACGGACCTTCGGGAATCGGGAACGTATTCAAGCCCGGGACTCTCACTGGGACCATGAATCCCACCTACGACGCCAGCAGCCACCAATACGCTCCGTGGAACGTAAGCCCGCAGCCGACGATCGGGCTGGCATGGAATCCGGCTTATTCGAGCGGGCTATTGGGGAAGCTGTTCGGGGGGAGCAATACCGTGATTCGAGCGGGGTTTGACATTAAGCGTTTCACCGAACCCTACCAGTATTTCTGGAATAACGCCTCGAACCATGGCCTGGCGTTCTTTCAAACATTTTCACTGGTACCGGCTAACGGCGGGAGCACCGGAACGTTTGCGCCTGGCAGCCTGTCTCTTGGCGATTCACTGCCTCCCTACTTGAAGTCCCCGTCCGCCTACGCCGCCAGGATTCCGCAGTCGGCTTTCACGTGGCATTACTTCTGGGGGGGCGCCGGCATCGATCCACACATTCAACAGCCTTATGTTCAAGAATGGAATCTCGGTATCCAGAGGCAGCTAGGGCGAAACAATGTCCTTGAGGTGCGCTATGTGGGTCACAGAAGCGTTCATCAGTGGATTCAAACGGACCCCAACGAGATCAATATTTTCGAGAACGGTTTCCTGGACCAATTCAAGATGGCCCAGAAGAATCTGACGATAAATCTGGCGAACGGAATAAACTCTTTCGCCAATAATGGCTTTGCGGGACAGCAACCGCTACCCTTTTTCGATGCGGCTTTTAAGGGAGAAGCATCGGGTGGAACGGGGGCGCCCTTCAAGGACTATGCCAACGGCGGATTCATCAATGATCTGAAACGAGGGGCGGCCGGGACATTAGCTTCGCAATTAGCTTACCCATTCGGACAAGCCCCCTACATATGTAACTTGGTGGGCTCCTCGCTAACGTCCTGCACAACCCAGTTTGGCTACACATCTCCTGGACCTTATCCGCTGAACATCCTTCAAGCAAACCCCTATGCTGCCGGTTCCTCTATTGGTCAGCCGCAAAGTTGGCTGATGGCCGGAGCGTACGGCGATTATCACGCCCTCCAGGTGGACCTTCGTCAGCGACAATGGCACGGCATGCAGTTCGATGTGAACTACACCTGGAGCCACACACTTGGACTTCAGCCGGACAGTCAATGGCTGGGGACATCGAACGTTTTTACAATCCGTAATCTGAGACAAGGTTATGGTCCCACTCTTTTTGACCTGCGGCATGTCGTACATACCAGCGGGACCTTCGATCTCCCCTTTGGAAGCGGAAAGGCGCTTCTCAACCGTAAGGGAGTCCTTGATAAGGTTGTTGGGGGATGGGCTCTGGGGACGATCTTCACCTATGAGACAGGATTCCCTTTCCGCCTGACGGGAGGATACGGCACGTTTAACGACTATTCGGCGGGCGGGATGGCGCTCAATGGCATCACCGTATCCCAGTTGCAGAATGCTGTTGGCGTTTATCACTCCGGTGGTGCGTTTGCCTATGACATCAATCCGCAGCTTTTGGGTAAGTAACCTAAGCAATCCGCGGGTGATCGAACTACGCGCCAATATTGAGTTCTGATGTCCGATTAGGAAACTGAGTAGTCCGTTGAGGTCATTGCCTGGACTGGCCTCCAGGGAATGCACGTTGTTTTTATGGGTGGGCTGAGGCGGGCCGCTTCCATTGCCTCTTCCTAGCTTAGAGCCCTGCGCCCATGGGAATCTCCCTGCGTCCACGGGTACGACAAAATCAGCTCGGCGTGGATTTGCAAACGCTTGCATGGGGCACCTCAAACTGTTGGGCTTTACTTTTGTCAAGGAGTCTGTTGTTCGGACTGTTGGACGATACTGCTAAAACTAACTCCTAAGGATCTCGACTATGAAAGCGGTTGCGGATTGCCCTTGACAGTAGATTGGATATCTTATACAAGTGCCCCCTTGTTCCCTCTGTTGGAGACGTGATGAACGAGCGCGTTGACAGGAGGGGCGGTTGTTTTGGGGGTGGGAGTCCGGCCCGTGGAAGGCTGCGTAATTCTGGTTCAAACGCCGAGAGGACTTGACTCTTTTCCTCCGTGTGCTCTCCGCTTCGTTTGATTTGTCCTGGTCCGCGAAATTGCTTCGTCAACGAATCGTTTGGGTTCGCCACTGGCGATTCCAGCGGGGGCCGATTTCGACGTCTTGCTCGCGACCGAGAACTCGAACTTCTTTTTTGGTGGCGTGCGGAAGAAGTTTAGGGTGATTTAAAGGAGGGGGTATGTCACGGGGAGTTTTTTCCGGTTTGGTCCGTTGCATGTCTGTCTGCTCTGCGCTGGTGTTCTGGTTGAGCGTGCTGCCCGCTGGGGCGCAGATGGGCCAGGAAGGAACGGTGATCGTCACTGTTCTGGATCAGAGCGGGGGCGCCGTGGAAGGCGCCAATCTGGAACTCATAGACGTCTCCACAAACGATGTCCGGATTCAAACGACGCAGCAATTGGGAGCTGCGACCTTTTCTCGCGTGCCGCTTGGAACATACAAACTAACAGTATCCAAGAACAGCTTTAGGAACGAAGTTATTGACACCGTCGTGGTCCAGGGTGGCCGCGTTACGGAGATCAAAGTTGCGCTCAAGGTGGGGGCAGCGGTCGAAACGGTCGAGGTCAGCGCGACTGCCGTGCCGTTGATTGAGACGAATTCAAATGCTCTAGTCACCACTCTTGACTTAAAACAGATCGAGGATCTTCCCTTGCAGGGCCGGGACGTCAGCGCCCTGGCGCAACTAACACCCGGATACAGTGGCACACCCTTAGGTGGCACGTGGAACGGCCTTCCAGTGATCGCGCAATCAAACACCATTGACGGGGTGGTGTCCTCGACCAGCCGCATGAAGTTTGGCGGCAATGTGCAGCCAGGACTGGAGGCGCGCCTTGAAGACATTCAGGAACTGACCGTTCAGACCAGTCAGGTGGATTTGAGCCAGGGCATGGGAATGGCTGCCATGCAGGTGAATTTCGTCACGCGCCGCGGCTCCAATGACTATCACGGGCGGGTTTATGAAGATTTTCGCAACACGGTTCTGAACGCCAACAGCTGGACGAACAACGCCGTCGGCCTCCCCAGAACTCCCATAATTCTCAACAATTTCGGCGGCAGCGTCGGCGGCCACATCATTAAGGACAAGCTTTTCTTTTTCGCTTCGTTCTCCGAAGCCAAGCAGCCAGGCGGCAATACTACCGGCGCCGGCGTTTATCCATACTTTACAACGGCTCTTACACCCTTGGCGCAGTCCGGGATTTTCATCGACTCGAACGGAAATCAGATCAATTTATTTACGATTGCTGCGGCCAGTAGCCTTCCGACCTCCAATTCAGCTATCGCGGCGCAACAGGCGATTATCAACACGGCCATCGCCACCCCGGGCACGGCGGTCAACCTCTCGGGCGATCCAAACGTTGACAACGTCAACTGGTTCGTTGCCTCTCCAATAACCAGATATTATCCGGCGTTTCGTCTGGACTACAACGTTACGCAGAAATTTCGCATGGATTTTTCCTTTGAGGACACCAAGTATAACCAGCCGAACGCAGCTTCTCCATACTTCCCCGGTCCAGCCTTTGCGGCTCAGGCGGCATCAAACAAGTCTTCCAATTATATTGGTTCGCTCGGCTTGGGATGGACGATTACTCCTACTCTGATTAATCAATTTCGGGGCGGTTATTACTACAATTGGTATGCCTACGCCATTGGAGCGAAACCTGATTGGGTGACTACGCCAGCAGTAACCTGGGCTTCTGGCCCTACGGGCCAGGCATATGGTATTTCGGGACAGACCTTTAATCTGCCGATCGCGACGTTCTACCCCACTATAAATTTCTCCGATGGCGCAACCTGGGTGCACAAGACGCATACGGTTACCTTTGGCATGGACTTCTACCGCGAGCAGGACCATTACTACAATGCGCCGGACGGGATTCCAAACCTTTCCTTCGGCCTTGCGCCCGGCGACCCGGCGACCAATGCCTTTAATACCGCCTTGGCGGGCGAGTCGTCGACTGATCGAGGTGACGCCGAAGCGCTCTATGCCAATCTTGTGGGCAGGGTTTCCAGCATCACTCCCGTTGGCAGCGGGTATCCGCTCGATCTGAAGACCGGCCAGTACCTGAATAGCAAGCCCGGAGCTTCATTCGCTCTGGATGAGCTGCAGAGGGGCTGGGGACTTTATGCGCAGGATGCTTTCCGCCTGACTCCACATTTGACTTTCAATTATGGGCTTCGCTGGGATTTCACAGGAGACGATCACGACCTGACTGGCGCGTACCACGGCGCTGGCCCGGTGCAGATCTACGGACCTTCGGTGGTTGGTCACTCGTTTGACCCCGGGGTGCTCTCAAGCAACTTGAGTCCCGCCTATGTGGCGAGCAGCCATCAATACAATGGGTACAACAGAACTCCTCAGCCAACCATCGGCCTAGCGTGGAACCCGACTTATTCAGAGGGGTTTTTAGGGAAATTGTTTGGGGGAAGCAATACGGTGATTCGCGCCGGATTTGACATCAAGCGCTTCACTGAACCCTATCAGTATTTCTGGAACAACGCTTCGAATTATGGCAAGGCCTTCTTCCAGGCTTTTAACCTTCAGGCGGCCAGCGGCGGAGGAGCGGGCACGTTTACTCCCGGCAGCCTGCAGTATGGTGGCGGCTTGAACGGATTGCCGGCCCCACAGACGTTCCCGGCAGCATACGCGGCCAGCCTGCCACAGTCGCTGTATACGTTTAATAACTATTTCGGTGGAGCCGGTTTCAATCCCACCATTCAGCAGCCCTACCTTCAAGAGTGGAACTTCGGCATTCAGAGACAACTGGGCTCGAGCAATGTGCTGGAGGTGCGGTACCTTGGACATAGAACCCTTCATCAGTGGATTAGCACGAATACTAACGAAGTGAATATCTTCGAGAACGGGTTCCTGAAGGAGTTCCAGAGTGCACAGTCAAACTTGAAAATCTGCATGGCGAACTCCAGTTGTGCCGCTAATCCTAGTTTCGGCAATAGCGGCTTAGCTGGACAAGTCGCCTTGCCTATCTTGAGTACGGCGTTCGGCGGTGCCTCGGCCTCGGACTTTAGCAATAGCGGCTTTATTACCGATCTGGATCAGGGAGCCGCTGGGGCCCTGGCCGGGGCATTGGTTTTTCCCAACGGCAATGCCAACTACATTTGCAACCTGGTTGGATCCTCGCTGTCACCGTGTGAAACAACCTATGGCTATATGACGCCAGGGCCTTATCCGGTCAATTTCTTCCAGGCCAACCCCTATCTTGACTCGTATGCCGGCGGCGCACCCGCAAGCTACATGAGCGCGCAAGGATTCGGCAATTATCACGCCTTCCAAGTCGACTTCCGCCAGAAACAATGGCACGGGATGCAATTCGATGTGAATTATACCTGGAGCCACACACTCGGAATCCAGCCGGACAATGCATGGGAGGGAAACGTGCAGGTGTTTTCCATCCGTAATCTGAGACAGAGTTATGGGCCCACGACTTTTGATCTTCGGCACGTAGTCCACGCCAGCGGGACCTTCGACCTTCCCTTTGGACACGGCAAGGCACTACTCAATCGACAGGGAGCACTGGATAAGGTGGTTGGGGGGTGGACGCTGGGGACGATTCTCACGCTTGATTCCGGATTCCCGTTTCAACTGCTTGGCGGGTACAACACGCTCAATGACTACGGAGACGGCGGTTTGGCGCTGAATGGCGTCACGCGGTCTCAATTGCAAAATGGCGTCGGAGTGTTCAACGCCCCCGGCGCCTACAAGTACATTATCAATCCGGCGTTGCGTGGCAGTCCGACGAGCATCTGCAGCAGCTTACTTGCCAACGTCTGCCAGAACACCACGGCGGGGACGTTCGGAGCTAATCCTTGGCTGATTGGACCTCGTAGCTGGAACGACGACATGTCCCTCTCGAAGGTCATTCCCTTCGGTGAAAGGATCCGCTTCAGCCTGCAGGCGGAGTTCTTGAATGTTTTCAACCACCCCAACTGGGCGAATCCTGGCGTTGCCCCCTCCTACATCGGCAGCGTTAATGTTCAGTCTGGGGTTTTCGGTCAATCCGGCCCGAGTGGCTTGAATACTGCACGACAGATTGAATTGCGTGCCAACATTTCTTTTTGACCTCAGACAGGCCGGCTCTTAGCCGTCCTGCGGAGGCATTCACGCAGCAAGTTTATTTCCCCCTCACCCCAGGGATCGACGTGAATGCCTCCTTCTCATTCTTCTCGTAGCTTTACGTACTTTCGCGAACTAACCGCGTGAGGACACCAGTCATCGCAGCAGGCCCGGCAAATCCGTTCCTTCGAATTCTCCCGAAACCCAAGTCTATTTTCATTGACCGCGCTATACTGCGTTCGTCAGACGTTCTCTTGGTGCTCGTTGTTTATGGCTAATCTCCTTCCTGCGATGTTTTTGGCTCCTCTCGGAGTTGTGCTCGCGGCGGCGTCTCTCCCAGCCCAGGCTCCCAGGAAATCATCACCAGCTCCTTTCTCCTCCACTTCCGTTGAGCGCGCCATTGCTCTGGCTGCCAACGGACACTGTCAGGAGGCTCTGCCTGTTTTGCAGAAGTCCACTGCTCATATTGGCGACAAGGAGCTGCAATACCGTGCCGCCATGGCCACAGCACGGTGTGCCATGAGCCTTAATCGGGCCGAGAGCGCCGTCAATGCCCTGTGGATCCTGCGGCGCGATTTTCCAAACGATCCGGAAGTGCTCTACATCACCACGCACTATTTTTCGGAGCTGGCTACGCGGGCGTCTCAGGAGCTTGCCGCCAAGGCTCCGACTTCTTACCAAGCTCACGAACTCGAAGCAGAGGCCAAGGAGTCCCAAGGTAAATGGGACGAGGCCGCCGGGGAATACAACGGCATCCTGCAGCAAAATCCGAAGCTGCCGGGGATTCATTACCGCCTTGGGCGGGTTTACCTTTCGAAACCGGAAAGCGCGGAGAGTACCGCAAGCGCGGAGAAGGAGCTGGAAGAAGAACTGAAGATCGATCCCAGCAACGCCGCCGCGGAGTTTATGCTTGGAGAAATCGCCCGGCGCGCCGGGCAGTGGGACCCTGCGATAGAACATTTTTCGAGCGCTTCGCGAATCGATGACGGCTTCGCGGAGGCGTTTCTAGCGCTCGGCATGTCGCTTAATGCGGC
>WNFW01004080.1_pt1 | contig 10212 bp, 7 predicted proteins | sample 5400131 | NCBI WGS metagenome assembly WNFW01 (sample SAMN13153362, study PRJNA577476) | soil metagenome | isolation source: 20 cm soil or saprolite under grassland replicate 1 | place: USA:California | collected 2016-06-15
CCGCAAAGAAAATTCCTGCGACGAATGCAAGGGCTGGCTTGGTAATCTCCCCGGCACTCTCTCTTGCCATGCGGCACTGAGATGGGGCAGAACGTTCACTGGTTAAGGCGAAACCGAGACGCATGGCCGCGAGACTAGAATGGCGCCAAAACCCCGTCAATCAAAAAATCTCGCAAAAATTTACCCAAGCGAAAGGCCCGATTTCCAAGCGATTGTAGCGTTCTTGACCAGGTGGCGCACGACGCATATTTCGCGGGCGAAGCTTGCTTTGCGATTGTTCACGTAAGACGTTTAACAACTTGGCGAATTAGCCATTGAATGCTCCCGCGGTATGCCAGAACTGGAAAAGACGCTGACCATTAACGAGATTTATCACTCCATTCAGGGAGAGAGCACCTGGGTCGGGCGACCGTGCGTGTTTGTGCGGCTGACTTTCTGCGATCTTCGCTGCAACTATTGCGACACCGAGTACGCGTTTTACGAAGGCAAAAAGAAAAGCCTACACGACATTGTCCATACGGTATCGGCATTTCGGTGTCCCCTTGTCGAGATTACGGGTGGCGAGCCGTTGCTCCAGAAGAATGTGCTGCCGCTGATGTCCGTCTTGTGCGATACCGGGTACACAGTCCTGCTCGAGACGAGCGGCGCGCACGATATTTCGAAAGTCGATCTGCGCGTCCATCGAATTATGGATCTAAAAACGCCGGGCAGCGAAGAAGTAGACAAAAATCTTTGGTCAAATATCGACCATCTCACGCTGCGCGACGAAGTGAAATTCGTAATGGGATCACGCGAAGATTATGAATGGTCGTGCGACAAAGTGCAGCAGTACGATCTCTCTTCCCGCTGTCACGCCGTGTTGTTCTCACCGATTTTCGGCAGAATCGACCCGCGACAGATCGTCGAATGGATACTGGCCGATAAACTCGATGTTCGTTTTCAACTCCAGATGCACAAGTTTATCTGGAGCCCGACTCAGCGCGGAGTTTGATTGATGCGTGCCCGCCGATTTTGTAGGGTGCCTGCGCCAGCCGCCGGTTTATTAACGCCCGGCGTCTCACAGAGACGCTCTACAAATATTCTGTCTCCCTTGCGAGAGATCCCTCACTTCGTTCGGGATGACACTGGAGTGAGGTTGGTGATACTTTGTGCACCATGCGCGCGCGCTTGACGAAAGACTTCACGTTTGAAGCGGCGCAAACTTTGCCGAACGCGCCGGCCGGCCACAAATGCCGCGGTGTGCACGGCCACAGCTTCAAGGTTGAAATTTCAGTAGAAGGCGAAGTGGATCCGAAAATCGGCTGGATTTACGATCACGCAAAGATCAGCCACGCGATGAAGCCGCTCCTGAAAATTCTGGATCATGGGTACCTCAATGACATCGAAGGCTTGGAAAATCCGACCATCGAAAATATGGCGGAATGGTTCTGGAGAAAATTGGAAGGTCAATGTCCCGGCCTCTGCGAGATCGTGGTGCACGAAACCGCAACTGCCCGCTGCGTGTATCGCGGCGAATAACAAAGAGGGCTTGGGTAGCCATCGAAGGCAAGCTTGACGGCCCGGGGAGCCGCCACTCCTTGTCCCGACGCGCTCTCTTACAACTCGATGGCGTAGCGCTTCATCTTGTTGTAGAGAGTAGGGCGCTGGATGCCGAGAAGTTCGGCTGCTTTTTTCTTGTTGCCGCGGCACTCTGCCAGTGCCTGGAGGATGGCAGTACGCTCGACGTCGTCGAGAGTTTGTACGCCGCCACGCGGCATCGCGGCGATCTCGGACTGTTGCAACGCGGAGGGCAACTGGATTTCTCCGGGGAGCTCTTTCACACCGATCATGCCCTGGCGCGCGAGCACCACTGCGTATTCAATTGCGTTTTGCAATTCGCGAACATTTCCCGGCCATGCATAATCAAGCAGCTTTTGAAAAGCGTCCGGTGAAATGTCCGGCTCTGGTTTGCCTAGTTGTTGAGAAAATTGTTTCACAAATTGGGCAATCAGCGGCTGAATGTCTTCTTTGCGTTTTCGGAGAGGAGGCACTTCAATTTGGAAAGTGTTCAGGCGGTAGTACAAATCCGAGCGCATCCGGTTCTCCGAGAGTGCCTGGGCAACGGGCCGATTGGTCGACGCTATCGCGCGGAAGTCTGCTTTCATTGTTTGCGTGCTGCCAAGCGGCCGATACTCGCGTTCCTGGAGCACGCGCAAAAAGCGCGTCTGCAGATCTGCCGGCATATCTGATATCTCGTCGAGAAAAAGTGTGCCGCCGTTTGCCGCTGCAATCATCCCGGGAAAATCATGCATGGCTCCCGTGAACGCCCCTTTGACATAACCGAAAAGCTCTCCCTCAATCATCGTTTGGGGGAACGCCGCACAATTGAGCTTCACCACAGGTTGTCCCGCGCGCCGGCTACGCGCGTGAATAGTGTTGGCGATCACTTCCTTGCCTACACCGCTTTCACCCACAATGAGAACGTTCGCATCGGATGGCGCCATCGCATGAATTAATTCCTCAATCTCCTGCATCGGTTTGCTCTTGAAAATGGGCGCAGGCCGCGCCTCCGCGATCTCGAGGCGCTTTTCGAGTTGCTCTGTTTTTTCCCGGAGTTCTTCCGCTTCTCGCAACAAAAACTGTTTTTCCAATGCCTTCTCGACGAGGCTGAGCAGTTCCTCTGGCGCGTACGGCTTGCTGATAAAATGAAAGGCGCCGCGTTTGATCGATTCGATTGCATTGTGCAATGAGTCGTGCGCGGTCAGGATAATCACCTGCACTTCGGGTAGCTCGTTCTTGATGCGATCCAGCATTTCTAATCCGTCGGCGTCAGGCAGTCGGAGATCGAGCAATACGAGGGTTGGCGATTTTGATTTCAGCACTTTCAGGCCTTGTGCCGCGGTTGACGCAGTGTCCACCTGATAGCCGTGCCGCTTCAGCAACGCCTCAAGCGTCATCAGCACGGGCCGCTCGTCATCGACGATTAGAACATGACGGTTATCTGTTTTCATCCAATCGTACCGCTCGCAATACGCATGACCAGCGGACTCCAGTTACTTAAACGGTAAGAAATTACGAACGTTTCAAGCTTCTTCCGAGCACTTGCCCGACAAGGGAAGCGTAAGCGTCGTAATGAGTGCCGAAATCTTCGGATCGTATTGAGCATGTAGTTCGCCGCCGTGCGCCTCTACGATAGCGCGGGCGCGATTGAGACCAAGGCCATAATGGCGCAGACTGATCTGCCGAAGTGGTTCGCGCCCCCAGTGTTGGGTAGGCAATTCAAAGCGAGCCTTTGGTTCATGCAGCGTGAAGAGAAATCGGTTATTGTCGATTTTGGCATTTACCAGAAGGGGGCCTTTGCCCCGATCATGCCGAAAAGCATTGGCGAAAAATTCCGTAAATGCTTCCTGCAAAAGCTGTGGATCAACATTCAAACTCGCGTCGCCGGGCTGAATGTCCCAGGTAATTTCGGCGCTTTCCGTTGGGAAATCGCTATCGATCTTCGTGCGCAAGTCTTCCATGAAATCGGCGGCCTGGTAAGAGATCTGCGTGGGTGAAACGTCTCCGACTGCCCTGGAAACCCGTTGTAGAGTCGAGGCCAGACCTGAGACCATTTCGCGCAAACGTTTGAGCTCGTTCTTGAATTCCTCATCCTTCTCCAGCTCACTGATGTAAGCGGACTGCAATTCGATGGCATTTAAATCATTGCGCAGATCGTGAGTGAGTTGCTTGATGAAGCGGATCGTGTCACTCCACGACACGCTACGGGAATCGTTTTTATCCTCGCGAGGCTTGTCTGCCATGTCGGTTACTTTACCGCTGTTCTTCGACCGAAAAACGGTGCTCCGAGGGTTCCTCGTTCTGCGGAAACTTCATCCGGCTGACATCGAGAGACAAATCGAGATCGCGGTAGTACAAAAGATATCGTTGGAAACGCTGCCAAAGCGACGAAGAAGCCATCGTGTTAGGAATGCGAAATGCCGACCAAGATTACCGATATACGGACGTTAACTCCAATATCGCTGTTTGAACGTGTAAACTCAGGTGCAGGCGAGAAGTTTCTGATCAGTTTCCACCTGTCCTGGCCCGTTTGATCGGCACTTCTTCGTGCGGAGCCACCTCGTATTCCGGTTTGGGCACACCCATCAGCCAGTGGTCGAACCAGCCGACGATATGCTCCAACCGCTCGACGCGATGCCACGGCTGCCCTGAGCGCGAAAGCTCGTGCGATTCATTTGGGAAACGCACCATGACGGTAGGAATTTTGCGGAATTTCAACGCCCGAAACATTTGCTCGCCGCCGGCACCGGCCGGCGTCCGATAATCGGTTTCGCCGAGAATGAACATCATCGGAGTCTTCACGTTGTTGATGTAACTGATCGGTGACCTCGCCCGGTACTCGTTCGAATCTTCGAATGGCGGCGCTCTGAACCAGTTCGGCTGGAAGAGTGTAAAATCCCCTGAATACCACCAATCTTCCCAACTGGCGATGTCGCGCTGAGCAACAGCCGCGGCAAAGCGGCTCGTTTGTCCCACCACCCAGTTTGTCAGCAAACCGCCGCCGCTTCCGCCGGTCACACCAAGTTTTTTATCGTCGATGTACCCGCGTTTGATCGTTTCATCCACACCCGCCATCAGATCTTTGTAATCGTCACCCGGATAATGATACTGAATGATGTTGCCAAATTCCTGGCCATAGCTGGTGCTCCCGCGTGGATTCGGATAAAGCACGACGTAGCCCTTCGCTGCCATCCACTGAAATTCATGAACGAAAATGTGGCCGTAGGCAACGTGCGGCCCGCCGTGAATGTTCAGAATCAGCGGATACTTCTTGTTTGCGTCGAAACCAGGCGGCTTTTGCAACCACGCCTGGATGCGTTTGCCATCAAAACTGTCGTACCAAATCTCTTCCGGCTCGGTAAGATTTAATTTCGAGAACAGCTCGTCATTCACATTGGTTAACTGCTTCGGTGATGCTCCAGGGGTTGCGCGATCGAGAACAAAAAGATCGTTAATGCGAGTCGGTGTTGATATGACATAGACCAGCTTCGAAACATCAGGCGTGGCGCGAAAACTCATCACGCCATGATTTCCTGAAGTTAAATCAGTAACCCTTCCGGTTGCCACGTCGAACAGTCCGAGATTTCGTTTTCCTTCCTTGGAATAGACCGCGATGAGCCCTTTTCCGTCTGCGGTCCAGATCGGTTTGTTTAGTCCCCCAGCTCGCGGCGACGCACTGTCTCCGATAACGAAACCATCGATGTCGAAATCAAAGTCCGCGGTGAGGTTCCGTGGTTTTGCGTTCGGCGAGAGATCGAGGATCCACAGGTCGGGTTCCGTGTATGAGTTGATAGGCTGGTTCGTGGCGGCGACGAACGCGACCTGTTTGCCGTCGGGACTGAGGGACAACGCGCCTCCGCCCGGTCCGAATTGCGTGTTGAGATCGATCGTCGTGATCTTGGCTGGTTCGCCGCCCGCTGCCGGCACTGAGTAAAGATCAGTCCTGGGCAGCTCGTAGTACGGTTCGTCGATCCGGCTCGAGGTAAAATAAATCTGCGAGCCGTCCTTTGACCAAATCGCATTTTCCTCATCAAATCGACCGGTGGTGAGTTGGCGTGGCTTTGGTTTCTCTCCAGTGCTGTGCGGCGCGGTTACGATCCAAATGTGCGTCGGGTGCTTTGGATCGGCGTACCCTTCATTGTCTTGCCGATAAACCGCACGCGTGATTACGTGGATGTCGCTCTCGCGTTCATCTGTAGCCGGGGAGGTCGAACCCGATTTGTCCTTGGATTTTTTCTTTTCCTGTTTTGTCAGGTCCTCGGCGTTCGTCTCGCTGGTGAACGCAATTGATTTTCCATCTGGCGCCCAGCTAGGATTGCCAGCACCTTTCGGCAAATCGGTAAAGACAAAGGAATCGCCGCCAGTCATCGGCAGAACGGCGAGTTGTGGCGGCTCAGGCTTGCCGTCTTTTTCAGTCGCGTGCAGAAAGAGCAGAAATTTTCCGTCTGGCGACCAGCGCGGCGTGGAATCGTGATCGCCTTTTGTCAGCTGATGAGGCGCTTCATCGCCCGCGACCGGCACAGACCAAATGGAAGTGTTATAACCATCCTTCTTCTCGTTTACCGTTATCCGCACAAATGCGATGTGCGTGCCGTCCGGTGAAATTTGCGGATCACCAATCCACGCGAAATCGAATAAGTCTTTTTCAGTGATGTTGCGCTTCTGCGCGAATAGTGGAGCGATGCCTAAAGCAAGAAAAATGACGAAGCACGAATGACGAATGACGAAGGAATGACGAAACACGAATTTATAAAGGGAACATCGAGAACGTTTCGTCATTTGATCATTCGTCATTGTTTCGACATTCGACATTCGAACCTCGTCATTCAACTCATATGCTCGATTACGTTGTCGCCAAACTGCGAGCACTTGATTTCGGTCGCGCCTTCCATTAACCGCGCAAAATCGTACGTAACGCGTTTGCTCGCGATCGCGCCGCTCAATCCTTTGAGAATCAGGTCGGCAGCTTCCGTCCAGCCCATGTAACGGAACATCATTTCGCCTGAAAGAATCACCGAGCCCGGGTTCACCTTGTCTTGATTGGCGTATTTCGGCGCTGTGCCATGGGTGGCTTCAAAGACTGCGTGGCCGGTGATGTAATTGATATTTCCGCCTGGAGCGATCCCGATGCCGCCGACCTGCGCCGCCAGCGCGTCGCTCAGATAGTCGCCGTTGAGGTTAAGGGTGGCAATCACGTCGAAATCTTCCGGACGCGTCAGCACCTGCTGCAATGTGATGTCGGCGATCGCGTCCTTAATCACAATTCCCGCGCCTGGTTTTCCCATGGGAATCTTGCACCACGGACCACCGTCGAACTCCTCTGCGCCAAAATATTTTTTTGCGATCTCAAACCCCCAGTCGCGGAAAGCGCCCTCGGTAAATTTCATGATGTTGCCCTTGTGGACCAGCGTCACGCTCTTGCGTTGGTTCTGGATCGCATAGGAAATCGCGCTGTGAATCAACCGCCCGCTGCCTGAGCGACTGACCGGTTTGATCCCGATTCCAACGCAAACTTCGTCGCTTTCTGGCGCGCCAACCTTTTTCCAGAAATCCGCGGCTTTTTCTTTTGTGCCGAAACGAATTTTGTCGAATTGCTTTGGAAATTCCTTCTGAAGAAAATTGAGGATCTTTTGCGCTTCGGGCGTACCGGCCGCGTATTCGATGCCGGCATAAATGTCTTCCGTGTTTTCCCGGAAGATCACCATGTTAACCTTTTCCGGATGCTTAACGGGCGAGGGGACGCCTTTGAAGTACTGTATCGGCCGCAGGCAAACGAAAAGATCGAGAAGCTGTCGCAGCGCAACGTTGAGCGAACGAATGCCGCCGCCCACCGGCGTCGTCAGTGGTCCTTTGATTCCGACCAGATACTCGCGGAACGCTTCGACGGTATCGTCCGGCAGCCATTCATCGAATTTGTCCTTTGCGACTTGACCGGCGAAGACTTCAAACCACCCAATCTTCTTCTTCCCGCCGTATGCTTTTTCGACCGCGGCATCGAACACGCGCACACTCGCCGCCCAAATATCCGGGCCGGTGCCGTCGCCGCGAATAAATGGAATGATCGGGCGGTCCGGCACATTCAATCTGTCGGTTCTGGTAATTTTTTCGCCTGCAGGCGGAGCGACATCTTTGTACGGCATAAGGGGCAAACTGTAGAGGCGGCTCTCTTCAGCCGCAACGGAATCCTGCCACGAGATCAGCGGGCGGTGATCAGCACGGGCTAACAGCCAACAAGGTTTTGGTCTCGACAGGCTGGCGAGACTTTTTCCAAACTCTCAGCTTATGAACAGAACAGCACGATCAATTCTCAGCATAGTTTCACTCGTCTGCATTGGGTTTCTGCCACGCGTGCAAGCGGTCAGTCCGGCGCCCGATGGCGGCTATCCCGGGGGGAATACGGCAGAAGGGCAGACCGCCCTTTTGAGTCTCACCACCGGTGGCTTCAACACGGCGGTCGGTTGGTTGTCGCTCAGGAGCAATACCACAGGCAGCTTCAATACCGGAGTCGGCGCTGGAACGCTCCTTGCCAATACCGGAGACGAAAACACAGCTACTGGCGCCGGGGCGCTTTTGCTCAACACCACCGGTGGCTTGAACACGGCCGATGGAGCGTTTACCCTCCTGACCAACACCACGGGCAGCTTCAATACGGCCACCGGTTTTCAAGCGCTCCGTAACAACACCACCGGCGATTCCAACACGGCCACTGGTATTAATGCACTCGGTAGCAATACCTCCGGTGCCGGCAACACGGCCACGGGCAGTAGTGCGCTCGTCTTCAACACCACGGGCGGCAGCAATACTGCTACAGGCGTGGGAGCTCTTCTGCACAACACCATTGGCGGTAATAATACAGCGAATGGTGTTTTGGCGCTGTCAGGCAACACCACCGCCGGCAACAACACGGCCAACGGATTTCAAGCGCTCTTGAGCAACACCATGGGCGGAGGTAACACCGCCAATGGTGTTGGTGCACTTCAGCTGAACATCGACGGTAACTTGAACGTGGCTAGTGGCTTTAATGCGCTTTTGTCCAACACGAGCGGCAGCTTCAACATCGCCTTGGGCTTTAGCGCAGGTTCGAATCTCACCACAGGTGACAATAACATCGATATTGGTAGCACCGGTGGCGCGGGCGAGGCCGCCACCATCCGCATCGGCTCGACGGGTAGCCAGACTCGTGCCTTTATCTCGGGCATTCGCGGCGTTACCACAGGAAACGCTAACGCGATACCAGTGTTGATCGATTCTGTCGGCCAGCTCGGCACGGCCAGTTCGTCGGTGCGTTTTAAGAATGAGATTAAACCGATGGACAAAGCTAGTGAAGCGATCCTGGCGCTTAAGCCAGTGACGTTTCACTACAAGAGCGATCAGACGCATAGGCCTGAATTCGGCTTGATCGCCGAAGAAGTCGCAGAAGTGAACCCGGATCTGGTAGTGCGCGATGAGAACGGCGAAATCTACACGGTGCGTTACGACGCGGTGAACGCGATGTTGCTCAATGAATTTCTCAAGGAGCATCGCAAGGGGGAGCTGCAAGATCTCAAGGCGCAGGAACAGCAGAACGAAATTGACGCTCTCAAGGCGGAGCTGAAAGAGCAAAAAGCGCTCATTCAAAAAGTGAGCGCACAGCTCGCCGCAGCGAGTCCGTCCCGTGGCGGGCTCGAAATGAACAAAGCTGCAGCGCAAGTCGCCGCCAACGATCAATAAGTCTCAGCTAACGTTCTTCAAAGTGATCGTCGCCATTTTTCAAAACCCGTAAAGGCTCTATTTTGGCTGTCAATCTTCACGCCAGAGGTTGGCAATCGTTGTTTCACCAACGCGTGAGAACAACGCCTTCCACCGCGCGCATCGCGCGTTCTTCCTGAGTGGCGCCTCTTCTAACCGCTTGTCGTCGGCGGGTGCTCGGGCGAGACCGGCGGCGCAGGGGTGGGAAACTGCGGGGTGAGCGGAGTGATTATGAATGGCGGAACGAATTCGTTTCGTGGAAAACACGGCTCCCCGATGCAGTCGCGCAACATTGGCGCTGCCGTCAGCACGGCGTTATAAATTTCATCTGTCAGCCGCGGATAGGCGGCGACTGCTGCGTCGACAATGCACTGGACCACGTCGCACGGCATTTCCTTCTTCCCGACTACTTCTTTATAATCTTTGCCGTATCCACGCACCGGCTGATACGGCTGGTATCCTGTCACAGCGGCAACGACGATCTGTGGCGCCAGATCAGGCCGGAGTCTCACGGCAGTGGCTACCAGATCGCATACCTGGTCTCGGGGGTAGCGAACAACGAGCGAATTGAATGCGTGCATAAATTGATCGGGCGAGGCTGACCCGGCACTGCTGGCTCCCGCAGCCCTCGCCGCGCTATCCAATTCAGCGCCACCCGTTCCCGCCGCGGCGCGACGCTGCCTTTCCACCTCCACATTCATGTAGGGCGTACTGGGCAATTGCTGAAAACCACTTATCAAAGGAGAACTCTGCTGCTGTTGAAGATCAACCTCGACCGGGTTTTCCAATCTCATGGTGATCGGATCGTAAGTTACCTTTTGACCGGCCACGACCAGCATGCATTGGCAAAACCGATCCAGACGGACTCGTGCCGTCCCTTCGAGCACCGTAAACTCCACCACTCCGCTCGGGCTGACGTTTCCAACTACCGTAGTACCTGTAATC